>Ga0209802_1001315_pt1 | contig 18502 bp, 13 predicted proteins | sample GraSoiAngelo_129_FD_185886 | JGI IMG/M metagenome (GOLD analysis project Ga0209802, IMG submission 185886) | Grasslands soil microbial communities from the Angelo Coastal Reserve, California, USA - 14_0927_12_40cm (SPAdes) (version 2) | ecosystem: Environmental > Terrestrial > Soil > Grasslands ... | reverse complement strand
TGTTCCGAAGCACCGGATAGGCGCGACCGGCAATTTTCACCCTTTTGCCGGATGGACGTTCTCTCTCACGGGTTTATATGTGAGCACGCAGTTTTTCCTCAACGATGAGACTAATTCTCAACCGCGCCTACCGGGCTATTTCAGGATGGACGCACGTCTAGCCTACGAAAGATCGGTGCCAGGGGGACTCTTGAGAGCTTTCCTGATGGTGAACAACATCTTAGATCAAAGGTATTCAACGTCAGGCATTATTGCGGCCAATGTCCTTACAGGAGGTGGAGCAACAGAAAGATTTGTCGTCCCTGCTCCTGGCATCGCTATTTATGGAGGACTGAGCTATATCTTTAATGCTCTCTAATGATGGAGTGATCGCTTAGGGCTGTGTATGCAGTATCCTCGCCTGGTCATTGCGGGCACTCATAGCGGCGTCGGTAAGACCACGGTGACTCTGGCGCTGCTGGCGGCCCTGAAAGAGCGGGGCCGCCGGGTGCAGCCCTTCAAGGTGGGACCGGATTTCATCGACCCCGGGCATCATGCGGCCGTGACCGGTCGGCCTTCCCGCAATCTCGACGGCTGGATGCTCGGGCCGACAGTCTGCCGGCAGGTGTTCCTGCGGGCGGCGGCCGATGCGGACATCTCGATCATCGAGGGCGTCATGGGCCTGTTCGACGGGAGCTCGCCGGTCACCGAATCCGGGAGCACCGCCGAACTGGCCAAGCTGCTACAGGCGCCGGTGCTCCTAGTCATTGATGGGAGCGCCATGGCCCGTTCGGCCGCAGCCATGGTCTCGGGGTATGCGCGGTTTGATACGGATCTGCGGGTCGTCGCAGTGCTCTTCAACAAGGTTGGCGGGGCGGGCCACTACCGTCTGCTCAAAGAAGCGGTCGAGGCCACGACCGATCTCGCGGTAGTGGGATACCTTCCCGCTGATCTGTCCTTCACGATTGAGGATCGGCATCTGGGGCTCGTCACGGCGCTTGAGCAGCCCACGGAGGCTCTCGCACACCGGCTGGCCCGTGCCATCGCCGACACGGTGGATATCGATCAGGTGGAGTCGTTGGCCCGTTCGGCGCCTCCGCTGGAAGCTGAGTGTGCGCGCACGGAGCCGCAGCCTTCCAGACCGGCCGTTCGGGTGGGCGTGGCCTATGATCCGGCCTTCTGCTTTTACTACCCCGAAAACCTAGAGCTGTTGGAGGGTGAAGGGGCCTCGGTTATTCGCTTTTCCCCTCTGCACGATCAGGTGCTTCCTGACGTGGAGCTGCTCTACTTGGGCGGGGGCTACCCGGAGCTGCATGCGGAGGCGTTGGCCCGCAATCACCGGATGCGGGCGGCGGTCCGCGAATTCGGCCGGCGGGGCGGCCCGATCTATGCGGAGTGCGGCGGCCTGATGTATCTCATGGAGGCGATTCGTGATTTCGATGGCAAGGCACACGACATGGTTGGCCTCTTTCCGGGGGAAGCGGTGATGCAGCGGTCTGGCCTGATTATGGGCTATCGGGAGCTGGAAGTCGCGACCCCCTGCGTGTTGGGACAGCCAGGACTCAGGGCGAGAGGCCATGAGTTTCATTACTCGTGTCTGAAGAACCACCCATCCATCGACTACGCCTGCACGGTGACGGATGCGCGGGGCCGCCAAAAGGGCCAGGACGGTCTGATGCGGGGCAACGTCCTGGCTCTTTATACCCATCTGCACTTCGCCAGCCAACCCCATCTCGCACGGTCGCTCCTCGCGTGTGCGCGGGAGCGCAAGGTTGGGAGGAAGGAGGACTGAGCATGCGCATCACCAGGGTCTACACGCGGACAGGGGATGCCGGAAAGACGCGGCTGGCCGGCGGTCAGCAGGTCTGGAAGGACAGCCTGCGGGTCGAAGCCTACGGCACGGTGGACGAGTTGAACGCGCTGGTTGGAGTGGTGCGGGCGTTCAACGCCGACCTGGTCGGGAAGCACGCGTCAGCAGCGCGTCTGGACGAGGAGCTCCGCTGGACCCAGAACAAACTGCTGGACGCGGGCGGCATCCTGGCGACGACACCCGGGCAGGTGTTCAAGAACATGCCGCAGATTACTGCGAAAGACGTCACCCGCTTGGAACGTTTGATTGACGCGTGCCAGAAGGATCTGGCTCCGCTGAAGGAATTCATCCTCCCGGGGGGAGGAAAGGTGCCCGCCCTGCTCCACCAGGCGCGGACCGTGTGTCGCCGCGCGGAGCGTGACACCGTGCGGCTCTCGCGAGAGGAGCCTGTCGATGCGGCAATACTCAAGTTTCTGAACCGGCTCAGCGACGCGCTGTTCGTGCTGGCACGGTGGATCGGGAAGACCCAGGGGGAACCGGAGGTATTGTGGGAACGAGACAGCACGACCGCATGAAGTCGGACTCACCTGGAGGCCGTGCACGAGCCCTCGCGGTTCTCGGAACGGGCTCGGACGTGGGTAAGAGCGTCATCGCGGCAGGCCTCTGTCGGCTCTTGGCCCGCAAGGGAATCCGCGTGGCGCCCTTCAAGGCACAGAACATGTCCTTGAACTCCTTTGTCACGGCGGATGGCGGGGAGATTGGACGGGCGCAGGCCCTGCAGGCCGAAGCCTGTGGCCTGCCGCCGCATGTCGATATGAACCCCATCCTGCTCAAGCCGGAGTCCGACCAGCGCGCGCAGGTCATCGTGCACGGGAAAGTCTGGGGGCGATACGAGGGACGCCAGTACTTGGAGCAAACCCGTGAGCTGGTCCGCCACGTGCGCGACAGTTACGAGCGGCTGGCCCGCGCGTACGAGGTCTTGGTCATCGAGGGAGCCGGGAGCGCGGCTGAGCTCAACCTGCGCGACCGGGACTTGGCCAACTGGACGATGGTTGAGTTCGCCGATGCCGCCGTGGTCTTGGTGGCGGACATTGACCGCGGCGGGGTGTTTGCGCAGGTGATCGGCACCATCGAGCTGCTCGCCCCGCAGGAGCGGCGGCGGGTGGCGGGAGTCGTGGTCAATAAGTTTCGTGGCGATGCGAGCCTGTTTGTCGATGGGGTGGCCTTGCTGGAAGCCCGCACCAACGTGCCCGTCTTGGGAGTGCTCCCGTTCCTGCGGGACTTGGAGTTGGACCAGGAGGACAGCGTGGAGAGGGATCGCTCACGCCAGCCTCCTTTTACAGCGCAGGCGGTGAATGTGGCGGTGACGCTGGTGCCCCATCTGAGCAACTTCACCGACTTCAACGCGCTGGCCGGGGAATGTGATGTGGTGCTCCGGTACGCGGCAACGCCGTCCGATCTGGGCGGGGCGGACGTCGTGGTCCTGCCGGGCACTAAGAACACGATCGACGATCTTGAACATCTGCGGAGCAGGGGCTTCGGCGAAGCCCTGGCGCACCACGTGGCCCGGGGCGGGGAACTCGTGGGGATCTGCGGCGGCTATCAGATGCTGGGGCGGGAGGTGTCCGATCCAGACGGTGTTGAAGCTGGAGGGCAGACACCCGGCATGGGGTTCCTGAATGTGGTGACCGAATTGCTGCCTGACAAGAGGACGACCCAGGTTGAGGCACGGCCTTTGCTTGGAAACGTGGCGCCCGACAGCACGGTATCCGGGTACGAAATCCACATGGGCCGCACCCGCCGCGGCTCTGTTGCTCCCAGCTTTCGGATTCTGCGTCGTTCTGGCAAGGATCTCTCACAGGGAGGACCGCACGCTGGGGATGAGGACGATGCGGCGGACGGCGCGTGTCGCGAAGACGGGTTGGTCTGGGGGACTTATATCCACGGTGTCTTCGACCAGCCAGGGTTCCGCCGTCAGTGGTTGAACCGGCTGCGTCAGAGAAAAGGGCTCCACCCATTAGATCGGTCGATCTCTGAAGCAGTCACGGCACGACTGCGGTTTTCGCTGGACCGCTGGGCCGACCATCTGCAGCAGCACGTGCAAGTTGATCGTCTCTTTAAGGATGTCGGTGTGAGATGAGCGGTGAATGACCACATGATGAGTGTCTCGTTATGACAATTGTGTTGAAGAATGCTTCGGCATTGTTACTGCATAGGTGTCGTGTGTCTGAGTGCGCTACTGAGTCAGCTTTTCGGATGCGTCTACAAATACCTTTGTCTAACTCATTGGTTCGGTAGCGGACTTTTCGATTAAAATTTATGCATGAGGATTGTGCAGCCCGATGGGAGTGATGGCTCCTCGACGTGCACAAGGCTATCCCCAGGGTATCCCCAGAAATTGTGGACAGACGGCAGTGCAAGAATCCTCTGTCAAGGGACGATGCGCCGCGCCTAGCGATGGATTGGTGAACGGTGTTACGGGATGTTCAAGACAGATGCGGCATCAGAAGGCCGGAGGCTCGAAAGCGGGCCTATGTGAAGGTCCCATGATGTCCAGGTGTGGAATGATCGCACAGGGAGCCCAGACGCACATGCGTCACGAACCATGTCGGCATTCTGGCAGACTGAATGTGTGCACGGCGCCCTCGCCCATGTTTCAAACGCGGGCCGCCACGTAGCGACGATCCTCACTACAGGATATAGGGGGGCAACCGAACCGGACCACCGATTTCTTGGGAAGGCAGGGGGAACTGAGAGCATGCCCAAGATCCTGACCGCTCGTCGGCGTGAAGATGAACGGGAACGCGCCCGGTTGTACCTGAAGAGCCGATTGATGCTGCCGACCATCCCGTTAGGGATGGTCACGCTGTTGGCCGGCTACGGGGATATCGTGCTGATGTGGGTCCAAAATCAACTGACCCCTCAGGCATTGCTGGGGAGCACGATCCTGTTCCTGTGCGGCGCCGTCTGGGGATGGGGGCATGCCTGGTACGAGCGGTACCTGCTGGGAACCTGTCCGGAATATTTCGCGCGAAAGCAGAAACTGTTGGAAGCCGCCAAGGAGTACAAGCGGATGAAGCGGGACCTGCCGGCCGCTGGGCCACTTCATCCGGGCCGGCGGTTCGTGCTGGCGATGTACGTCGTGGGGATCGCGTCCCAGGCCGGGATCAGCCTGTATTATCTGGGGCACCTGGGGGTTTATGCGGCGATCTTTCTCCCTTGGGCCGGCTATTTTAACGCCAAGGTCATCTTCTGGAGGAGTTTGTTTACCTCGTAAGGTGAAGGGCCTGTCCCCTGTCACCCTGAGCGCAGCGAAGGGTCTCCCTTCGCCTGAGATGCTTCGCGTTGCTCAGCATGACAGGATGACGCCTATTGGCGAACCCGTAGGAACAAGTACCCGGCAAAACACAGGAATAAGATGTTGGCCGTCCACCCGGCCAGCAGCGGGGGCACCACGTTGCTCCGACCCAGGGCCAAGGAGACCGAGTGGGCCGACCAGTACAGGAACCCGACCAGCAGACTATACCCGACTCCCCTGACCAAGCCCGTCCCGCGCGAGCCGGTTTCCATGAGGCTCATGGTGAGGCCGATCAGGGCCATGATCAGGCATACAAAAGGAAAGGCCGTGCGCCCGAACAGATCCGTCGCGTACCGGGCCGGGTTGTACCCGTCTTGTCGGAGCCGCTCGACATAGGCGGCCAACTCCCGCAGGCTCAACGCGTCTGAGTCGATACGGATGGCGCGACGGAAATCTTCGGGCTTTTGGTTCAACTGAATGGGGAGACGGTCGAAAGGCTGAGACCGGACGGCCTGGTTGCCCTGGAACGTCCGGCTGAGGCCGGAGACCAAGACCCAGCCCTCGTGTTCGTACAGCAGTTCCCTCGCGAAGACGAGTTGCCGGAGCGCGAAGTCCTTTCCCAAGTGGTACAGGCTGACGCCGTAGATGCGTGGCGCGTTGTCGTCGGGCAGGTCGCCCCGCATGAGCGTTTGATCGCCCAGCCGTACCCAGATCTCATTGCCTTGGAAGACGGCGCGCGGATTGCGTTTTTCGATTTTGATCTCGCGCAGCGCTTCTGCCTGCTGATTGGCGCCCGGGATCACGGCGTCGCTGGCCCAGAGCATCAGGAGGCTCAGGGCCTGGGCGATGACGAGAAACGGGACGGAGACCCAGTACAGGCTGATGCCGCTGCTGCGCATCGCGGTGATCTCGTTGTTCCGAGACAGGATCGAGGCTGTCAGCAGGGTGGACATCAGGACGGCAAGCGGTGTGATCTGGAAGAGGATGCCGGGACACTTCAGCACAAAGTACCAAAGGATGTGGCGAAGTTCGGCTTGGTAGCCCACGAACTTCCGGACCTTCTCGACAAAGTCGACGACCAGGTACACGACCGCCAGGCCGCCCAGGCAGGTCGCAAACACTCGGAGGTGCTCGCGCAGGAGATACGACATGAGGAGCGTCATCGGTTCCCTCGTATGAATTACAGGCGCATGCGGCGGTGAAACAGCCAGACGATGCCCAGGGCAAAGGCGATATCAGGGAACCAGGCGGCGGCAAAGGGGCTGAGGATGCGGGCTGAGACCCAGAAGTCGCCCATGACGCTCAGGACATAGAAGAGGACGATGACCAGAATCCCCACGGCGAAGCCACCGGCCCGGCCGGACCGTTTCACGACCATCCCGAGCGGCATCCCAAGTAGGCCGAAGAGGATGGTGGAGACTGGGAAGGATAAATTCTTGTAGTGGTCTTCCAGGAGCCGGAGGTAGCGGGGATCTTGCCCCTGGGACTCGGCGATCTTCTGGCGGATTTCGAACAGCGAGGGGCGTTCTTCGGGTTCAGGAGCGAGGCTTTCGGTGAGGTCCAGCTTAAAATCGTAGGTGGTGAAGCGGATCGTCTGATACTGGCCGGGGGCCTTTGGATTCACATAGATGGTGCCGTCCTGCAGCGTCAGACCGAGGCGGTTGTGGAGGGGATCGTTGATGACAGTCCAGTCGCGGGCCACGATGAGCCGAGGCTCCCCGCTGGTCCGGGTATCTGAAATAAAGATTCCGGAGGGCCCGTCCGGCAAGCTGCGCTCGCCGATGTACATGACCACCTTGTTCGTCGGGGTGTTGAAGACCCCTTCATCGAGTGCCAGCGACAGTTGGTCGCGCAGCATGACCAGTGCCATCTTCTTAAGGGACTGGCCCGTCCAGGGCTGGGCGAATTGGGCCAGCGTGAGGGTCATCAGGAAAACCGCAAGCGAAAACAGCAGGACGGAGGGGAAGAGGCGCCACGGGCTGACTCCCGTCGCGTGCAATGCGGTGAGTTCGCGGTCCGAGGACAGCCGGCTGAACGCACTGATGGACGCGATCAGACAGCCCATCGGCAGGGTCAGGACGAAGAAGGACGGCAGCAGCAGGAGGAAGGTCTTCAGCAGAGGCAGGAGCCCCACGCCTTTGTTGATCAGAAGCTCGACGAGCCGGAGGATCTCCCGGGTCATCAGGATAAACGTCAGGGCGCCGAGGCTCTGCGCAAACGGCATGCCGAGTTCTTGCAGGATGTACCGGTCGATCGTCTGCACGCGAAAACAGCGCTCCCGGCGACAGTTATACTGGAAGGCTCGGGGCAAAGCAAATTGCGGCGAAGACCCACTTGACACTCCTGAGGGCCTGTGATAGATGCACACCCGCAATTGTCCCGCTGATTTCTAGGGAGCTTTCTAAGGTCGGGAGGCCTGGCACGGTGGGTCTTGGGACCGTGGGGCTGGTGTGACGAAAGGAGGGCGGTGTGAAGAGCAAAGGCACTGTCAAGTGGTTTAATGATCGCAAGGGGTTTGGGTTTATTCGCATGGAAAGCGGACAGGACGTCTTTGTCCATTATTCAGCCTTACAGGGGGAAGGGTTCAAGAGCCTCAAGGAAGGCGAAAACGTCGAATTTGAGGTCGTGGAGGGTGCCAAAGGGCCTCAAGCCTCGAACGTGGTGAAGGTCGTTTAAGCCCCCGCAGGGCGTGGCAAAGCCACGCCTTGCCACCATATCTGCTCTGCAAGGGCCCATCCCATCCCGGGGGTGGGCTCTTGTCGTTTCAGGCCGGGTGCAATTCTTGACTTCATGGGCAGAGCCGCGCTAGGTTACGCTAGGCTGCTAGCTGTGAGGGAATGAGCGTGGCTCCTGACAAAAAGGATGCGACGGCGGAGCGCGCTCGTCAGCTCGCGGACGCCGGCCAGTATGCCCAGGCCATCAAGGTCTGGCGCCAACTTCTCGACGGTTCCCCCAATGATGCGAATGTGTACAACACCATCGGAGACCTCGCGCTCAAGATCAAGAACAACCCGGGAGCGATCGACGCCTACCACAAGGCTGCCCGGTTGTTCGTTCAGGAAGGCTTTCACCTGAAAGCCATTGCCGTCTACAAGAAAATCCGCAAACTCGACCCCGAACGTGCTGAGGTTTACACGCTGCTTGGCGACTTGAATGTCGTCCGTGGCCTGATGCACAACGCCGTTGCTGACTACTTGTCCAGCGCCAAGCTTTTCCTGAAAGCCGGAAAAACCATGAACGCGCTGACGCTGTTGCGCAAGATTGCCAAGATCGACCCCCAGAACACGGATGTGCGCATGCGCATGGCGGAACTCTGCCTGAAGGAGAAGCTCAAGGACGTGGCCATCACGGAGTTCCTGTACGTCGGCAAGGCCTATCAGCGTCAAGGCCGTGCGGCTGAGGCCCGCACGGCCTTTGAAAAGATCCTCAAGATCGCGCCAGACCATGCGGAGGCTCGCCGTCGGTTGGACTCTCCCTATCAGCCTGAATTAGATGAGCCCGAGCCCTCCGCAACGGAGGCCGCTGGGATGACCGTCGCCGACGTCGTGCAGGGCGAGATGGTGGAAGGAGGCATCGAATTGAGCCTTCCGGAATCGACGCTGTCGACCCCCTTACAGCCCGCGCCTGAGGCCGAGGGAGCACCAGCCACCCTGCCGGAGGCCCGCTCCTTGCTTGCGAGAGGCAATCTCGCCAAAGCCGAGCGGATGGTCCGGGCCCTCCTGCTTGAAGATGCGGATCAACTCGAGTACCAGGCGATCCTGGGGCTCGTCTATTTGAAGAAAGGCCAAATAGCCGCTGCCTACGACACCTTGTACCGTATCGCCCAGGCGTGGCACGCCCAAGGGCGGCGTGACGAGGCGTCGGAGCTGATCGACGCTTATCTCATGGCGGAACCAGACGACAGCGATTTTCTCCAACTCAAGGTGCGCGTGACCCAGGAACCAGCCGCGGCCACGGCTGAAACCCCGGACTTACCGGTGATACCGGCGGGGGTGGAGAAGCCGGCCTTCCTCGAAGTGGAGCCCGCGGCGGCTCTGGCTGAGACGGTCGTGCCCCCGGCGACGGCGGGGATACCCGCCGGGGGCCTCGAGCCGGACGTCGAAGCCCTCTTTCAGGAGTCCCGTAAAGGGGGCAAGGCGCCAGTGGGCGGCGACAAGTATGAGACGCATTACGATCTCGGTGTCGCCTACAAGGAAATGGGCCTCTTGACCGAAGCCATCGAAGAATTCCAACTGGCCGCTCGCGGGCCGACGCGATTCGTCGATGCGTGCACCATGATTGCGGCGTGCTACAAAGCCCAGCGTCTCAACACGACGGCGGTCGGGTTGCTGGAGCGCGTCTTGGCTGATCCCCGGTGCGCGGGGCCTGGGGGACCTTACGTCAAGTACGATCTCGCCGTCCTGTACGAGGAGGGAGGCTTGACCGACAAGGCCGCCCACCTCTTTGCGGATATCCCCTCCGTTTTTGACGCGCAGGACCGTCTCGTTCGGCTCCAACGCGGGCTTCTGCCTGCGGGGTATTCTCCTGCCCAGACCACGCGTCCAGCCTCGCTTCTGTAAGCCTCCACGGCCGCGCTGGCTTCCTTGACTTCATCGAGAAACGGATGCTAGAGTCTGTGCCATGACAAGGCATGACGGCGACGAGCATCCACGTCTCCGGTTTGCGCTGACCGCCGATGGTTCCGCGCAACCGGGCGGCGGCACGACGGCGGAGCAATCTGACGTGCCACGGGCGCCGCGCAACGTCACGGTCAAGATCGGGGATGGCAAGCTGACGCTCGATTGGGAGCCCGTTCCCGACGCCCTCTTCTACAACATCTACTATAAGACCACCCGAGGCGTCACCAAGGAAGGCAAGGAATTCGACCGGTTCCAATACGATGCCGTCGGCGCGGAACGGTTCAAGACCAAGATCGGGGTGACCAAGGAGAACGGAACCCTGATCGACACGGCCGCGCCGCCGTACATCCATACCGACCTGGCCAACGGCATGTGCTACCACTATGTCGTCACGGCGGTCACGAAGAACGGAGAGAGCCCTGAATCCGAAGAAGTCATGGGGATCCCCGCCTCGTACGTGTGCGTCATGCACTTCGGGACCGAAGGCTATGATGACGGGGAGTTCAAGTCGCCCACCGGGATTGCGCTGGACCGGGAGGGCCATATTTACGTGGCCGACACCGACACGCATACGATCCAAAAGTTCGACAAGGATGGGACGTTCCTTATGCGCCTGGGGGACGAGGCGGGCGACGCCGAAGGCCAGTTCTATTATCCCCGCGGCCTGGCCTGCACCTCCCAGGGCGACCTGATCGTTATTGACGCCAATAACCACCGCGTCCAGAAGTTCGACAAGGACGGGAACTTCCTGACCATCTGGGGCAAGTTCGGCTTCGCCTGGAAGGGCGCCTCGCAGGGAGTCTTCGACAATCCGTGGGGCGTGGGCGTCGACAAGGACGACAACGTCTACATCGCCGACACCCTCAATAACCGGATCCAGAAGTACACGGTCGACGGGGAGCCGATCCTCATGTGGGGCAAGGAAGGCGCCTTTGAAGGGGCGTTCTTCTACTGCCGGGATGTCGCCGTCGATTTCGCCGGGAACGTCTACATCACGGACGAGATCAATAACCGCGTCCAGAAGTTCGACAGCCGGGGAAATTTCCTTGCCAAGTGGGGCAAGGAAGGTAATGGCCCGGGGCAGTTCAACGGCCCATGGGGGATCGCGGTCGACGCGCTGGGCAACGTCTATGTGACAGACACCGGCAACCACCGGATCCAGAAGTTCACGAGCCATGGCGCCTTCATCTGCCAATGGGGCAACCGCGGCAACACCGTGGGCCAGGTGAACTTCCCTTACGGGATCGCGGTCGACCGGGAAGGCTTCGTCTATGTCGTGGATAGCGGCAATGCCCGCGTCCTGAAGTTCGCGCCGGTGGAAGGCACCCAGGCCCCCGCGCAGCTACCGGCGGAGAAGGGTACGACGGAATTGGCGGCGCCCGCCGAACTGATCGCCAAGGAAGCTGACACCGAAGTGACCCTCAGCTGGATGGACGCGCCGGGCGCGGCCTCCTACAACCTCTACTACCACACCGAACCGAGCGTGACGCCCCAGACAGGGACCTGCGTCGAAGGCGTGGCTTCGCCGTACACCCACGGCGGGCTGGCCAACGGCACCACCTACTATTTCATGCTGACGGCGGTCAGCGCGGAGGGCACGCAGAGCCCGCCGTCGCCTGTCGTCGAGGCGACGCCGACGATGGTCGACCTGGCCGCGCCGCAGAACCCCTACATGATCATCAACCACGGGGCGTTCATGACGAACCTCCCCGACGTGGTCCTGACGGTCTCGGCCCACGACGTGGATTCGGGGGTCGCGGGCTACTTCATCTCGGAAGCGCCCAGCACGCCGACGGCGTCGACGCCAGGGTGGGTCGACGTGGAGCCGGTCGGCAAGTTCGGCGCCACGGCACCCTACACCCTCTCGCCAGGCGACGGCAAAAAGACCGTCTATGTCTGGTTCAAAGACGGGAGCGGGAACATCTCCGCCCCGGCGACCAACTCCATCCTGCTCAACACGTCCGGCTATGTCTGCGTGAACGTCTGGGGGAAGGCCGGCAGCGGTGCCCATCTCCTGCACGGCGGGGAATTCGGCACGCCCTCGTTCGGCCTGTCGTGCGACCAGAACGGCAACGTGTACGTCGTGGACACCGGCAACTGCCGGGTCCAGAAATTCGACAACGCGGGGAATTTCGTCCACCTCTGGGGCATGTTTGGCACCGCGCCCGCGAACTTCCACAATCCCACCGGCATTGCCGTGGACGAGAAAGGGGTCGTCTACGTCTGCGACACCAACAACCATCGGATCCAGCGGTTCGATGCCAAGATGGGCAGCTATCTCTCCAAGTGGGGGCGGCAAGGTGGGGGCGAGGGGCAGTTCAACGCGCCGTGGGGCGTGGCGGTCGATAACACCCGGGGCTACGTCTACGTCGTGGACAGCGCCAATTTCCGCATCCAGAAGTTCGACCGCAGCGGCGAGTACGTCATGTCCTGGGGTAGCTTCGGCAACGCGGACGGCCAGTTGTATTTCGCCCGCGGCATCGCGGTGGACGAAAACGACGGAGCGGTGTACGTCGTGGACATGGGCAACCATCGGGTCCAGAAGTTCGACACCAGCACGAACTTCCTTCCGCAGCTTCTCGTGAAGTGGGGCACCAAGGGGCAGGAGCCCGGCCAGTTCTGGAATCCGTGGGGGATCACCGTCGATCGGGACGGCTTCGTGTATGTGACGGACACCGGCAACCACCGAGTCCAGAAGTTCGATCGGGACGGGAACTTCGAAACGCAGTGGGGCGGTTTCGGCGGCGCACGGGGGCAGTTTAACTTTCCCTATGGCCTCGCGGTGGACCGGCGCGGCGCGATCTTCGTGCTTGACAGCTCCAATTTCCGGGTGCAGCAATTCATGACGGCCGACGAAGGGGAGTTACAGTTGCGCGAGCAGGCCGAAGTGGCCGAGTCCGAGGCCTCCGCGTTGGAGGAGAAGAAGACGATCCAACAAGAAACGCCGGGCACGCATCTCTTGTCGACGCCGAAACCATAACGACATGCTGCTACCTTCCTTGCCGGTGGGACTGACCTTCGACGATGTGGCGTTGGTTCCTGCCAAGTCCTCCGTGGTGCCGGCCGAAACGGAAACCCGCACGCAGTTGTCCCGCCGCATCACGATCAACATCCCCGTCATCAGCGCCGCCATGGACACGGTCACCGAGGCCCGGCTGGCCATCGCGATCGCCCGTGAGGGCGGCATCGGGATCATCCATCGGGTGCTCTCGGCGGCAGACCAGGCCGCCGAAGTGGACAAGGTCAAGAAGTCCGAGAGCGGCATGATCCTGAATCCGGTGACGATCTCTCCGGACCACACGATCCGCGACGCGCACAAGATCATGGAGCTGTACCGGATTTCCGGCATTCCGGTGACCAAGAACGGCAAGCTCGTCGGCATCGTGACCAACCGGGACCTGCGCTTCGAGACGCGCATGGATCTCAAGATTTCCCAGGTCATGACCCGGGAGAACCTTATCACGGCGCCGGAAGGCACGACGCTGGACAAGGCCCGGGAGATTCTGCACCAGCACCGGATTGAAAAGCTCCTGGTGGTCAACGACCGCTTCGAGCTCAAGGGCCTGATCACGATCAAGGACATCGCCAAGCGGATCCAGTACCCCGATGCGTGCAAGGATGAGCACGGATGCCTGCGCGTGGGGGCGGCGGTTGGAGTCGGGGAGGATGCCGAGGAACGTGTGGCGCTGCTCGTCAAGGCTGGGGCCGACGTGGTCGTAGTGGACACCGCGCATGGCCATAGCCAGGCGGTGCTGGACACCGTGCGCGCGTTGAAGGGCCGCTTTCCCGAGACCGACATCGTGGCCGGCAACGTGGCCACGCAGGAGGCGGTCCGGGATCTGATCGAGGCCGGGGCGGACGCTATCAAAGTGGGCGTCGGGCCGGGCTCCATCTGCACGACGCGGATGGTGGCGGGCGCCGGCGTGCCGCAGTTGACTGCGGTGGCGGAGTGCGCGGCGGCGGCGGCCAACGCGGAGGTGCCGATCATCTCCGACGGCGGGATCAAGTACTCCGGCGATGTGACCAAGGCGATCGCGGCGGGCGCTTCGTCGGTCATGATCGGCGGGCTCTTCGCCGGAACCGAGGAAAGCCCGGGCGAAACGGTCCTCTTTCAAGGCCGCACCTATAAGGTCTACCGGGGCATGGGCTCGCTCGGCGCGATGGAGCGCGGCGGGCGCGACCGGTACGCGCAGAGGGATGAGCCGGCGCAAAAGCTGGTGCCGGAAGGCATCGAAGGGCGGGTCCCGTACCGCGGCACGCTCTCGGGAGTAGTGTACCAACTGGTCGGCGGGTTGCGCGCCGGCATGGGATACTGTGGGTGCCGCACCATCGCCGAGATGCAGCAGAAGGCCCGCTTCATTCAGATCACCCAGGCCGGTCTGCGGGAGAGCCACGTCCACGACGTGATCATCACCAAGGAAGCCCCCAACTACCGGACCGAGGTTGAACCCTAGCCTGCCTCCAAATGCGATGGGGTCCGCGCACGAGAGAATCCTGGTCCTGGACTTCGGCTCCCAGTACACGCAGCTGATCGCCCGCCGCATCCGCGAAGCCCACGTCTACTCCGAGATCCTGCCATACAACGTCCCGCTGGCTCGCATCCTGGAACGCCGCCCGGCTGGTCTGATTCTCTCCGGCGGCCCCGCCAGCGTCTACGATCGAAAGGCGCCGAGCATCCCGGCCCCGTTGCTGGAGGCGGGGATCCCGCTTCTGGGTATCTGCTATGGGATGCAACTGGTGACGCAGGTGCTGGGCGGGAAGGTGGCGCGGGCTGCGCATCGCGAGTACGGGCCGGCCACGCTGCAGATCGACGACATCACGGACCTGTTCAAAGGGTTCGAGGGGGAGCGGGCGCACCCGACCGTCTGGATGTCACACGGGGACCGGATCGAAGAGATGCCTCCGGGTTTCCGCTCCATCGCACGGACGCCGAACTCGCCGGTGGCGGCGATGAAGGCGACGTCGCCCGGACGTCGGATCTACTGCCTCCAGTTCCACCCGGAAGTCGCGCACACCGAGGGCGGAACGGCGATCCTGAAGAACTTTGTCCATGACATCTGCGGGTTGAAGCCGGATTGGACCATGCGTTCCTTCATGACGGATGCCGTGACGGCCATCCGGGATCAGGTGCGGACCGGGCGGGTGTTCTGCGCGCTCAGCGGAGGCGTGGATTCGTCGGTGGCCGCGGTGCTGACCCACCGCGCCGTCGGGGATCGTCTGACCTGCCTGTTCGTCGATCACGGGCTCTTGCGGCAAGGGGAAGCGCAGTTGGTCCGCGAGACCTTCGCCAAGCACTTCAAGATGAAGTTGAAGTTCATTGACGCATCCGCTCGATTTGTCAGAGCTCTCCATGGCGTCAGCCATCCCGAGCGCAAGCGGAAGCTCATCGGCCGGTTGTTCATCAAGGAGTTCGAGGCTTTTTCTCGCAAGGCAGGCGAAGCCGACTGGTTGGTCCAGGGCACGCTCTATCCCGACGTGATCGAGAGCGTGAGCTTCAAGGGCCCGTCCGCGACGATCAAAACCCACCACAATGTCGGGGGGCTGCCGTCGCGCATGCGGTTCAAGCTGATCGAGCCCTTGCGGGAACTGTTCAAAGATGAAGTCCGGGAACTGGGGCGGGAGCTGGGGCTCCCCGACGAGATCATCTGGCGCCAGCCCTTCCCGGGACCGGGCTTGGCGATCCGCATCCTCGGGCCGATCACCCCGGAACGGCTGGCGACGGTCCGGGCGGCCGACGCCATCGTCGAGCAGGAAATCCGCAAGGCGGGCTATTACCGGAAGATCTGGCAGGCCTTTGCGGTCCTGCTCCCGGTGAGAACCGTCGGCGTCATGGGCGATCAGCGGACCTATGAGAACGTCGTGGCCGTGCGCGCGGTGAGCAGCGTGGACGGCATGACGGCCGACTGGGCGCGGCTGCCCGACGAGGTGCTGGCGTCCATGTCGACGCGGATCATTAATGAAGTGAAAGGTGTGAATCGTGTGGTGTTCGACATCAGCTCGAAGCCACCATCCACTATAGAATGGGAATAGGACGTTATTCGTTATACGTTAAACGTGGCAGGATCGATTCTCACGATTAACGAATAACGTTTAACGATTAACGATCATGGAAGTTAGGCTGCAAAAGGCAATCGCGGCGGCGGGGGTGGCCTCACGGCGCAAGGCGGAAGAGCTGATCCGCCAGGGGCGCGTGACCATCAACGGCCGGGTTGCTACGGAGATGGGCCTCAAGGTGGACCCTGTCCACGACCATGTGAAGGTGGACGGGAGTCACCTCAAGCCCGCTGCGCCCAAGGCCTATGTGATGCTCAACAAGCCCGGGGGTGTGCTGACCACGCTCGAAGGTCCGGGGGAGGAGGGCCGTCTCACGGTGCGGCAGTTTCTGCGCGGGATCAAGCCGCGCGTCGTTCCGGTGGGCCGGCTGGATTACGATACCGAGGGGCTGCTCCTGCTCACCAACGATGGGGCGCTGGCGCAACGGCTCCTGCATCCCCGCTATCACGTCCCGAAGACCTATCTGGTGAAGGTGAGCGGGGTCCTCGATGACGCGCAGATCCGGACGTTGGAATCGGGCGTCCGGCTGGAAGATGGCCTCACGCGCCCGGCTCAGGTCAGGAAAGTCAGGAAGACCGAGGAGAATTCCTGGATCGAACTGACGATCTCCGAGGGGCGCACCCACCAGGTCAAGCGGATGCTGCAAGCCGTGGGGCATCCAGTCCTGAAGCTCAAGCGGCTCCGGTTCGGGCCGTTGAAGCTGGGAAACCTGCCGATCGGGGAGTATCGCTTTCTCACCGATCCCGAAATCCACCGGCTCAAGACTGTGGCTGCAAAGTCTTCTCCCTCAATTCCTTCCCCTTCCCCCTCGAGGGTGAGGGTGGGGGGGAGACTGGCGTCATGAAACCGCGAACGCATATGTGCGGGCAGCTTCGCGCGAGCGACATAGGCCGGTCCGTGCATGTGATGGGATGGGTGCAGCGGCGCCGCGATCACGGCGGGTTGGTCTTCGTGGACCTGCGTGATCGAACAGGGCTGGTCCAGATTGTATTCAACCCCACTGTCAATGCCCCTGCTCACGAGCAGGCGCAGCAACTCCGCCAGGAGTTCGTCATCGCGGTGACGGGCACCGTCTCGGCCAGGCCGGCAGGCATGACGAATCCCAACCTGGCGACCGGCGAGATCGAAGTGATGGTGCATCAGTTGGAGATCCTCAACGAGGCCAAGACCCCGCCGTTTCTCATCGAGGATGAGGTCGATGTCACGGAAGCGATCCGGATGAAACACCGGTATCTTGATTTGCGGCGGCCGCGGATGCAGCAGCTCCTGCGCCTGCGCCACGAAGTGACGCAGCAGGTCCGCGCGTTTTTGAACAGCCGCGGGTTTCTTGAAATCGAGACCCCGATGCTCACGAAGAGCACCCCGGAAGGCGCACGTGACTATCTGGTGCCCAGCCGCATCAACCCTGGGGCCTTCTACGCGCTGCCGCAGTCGCCTCAACTGTTCAAGCAGATCCTGATGGTCGCAGGGGCGGACCGCTACTACCAGATTGCCCGGTGCTTCCGGGATGAGGACCTGCGGAACGACCGGCAGCCCGAGTTCACGCAGATCGATCTGGAGATGTCCTTCGCGGACCGGGAGCAGTTGATGACGCTCGCGGAAGAGATGCTCATCAGGGTCTTCAAGACCGCCGCCGGTATTGACTTGCCGACCCGGTTCCCGCGGCTAAGCTACGCGGAGGCGATGGGCCGGTACGGGTCGGATAAGCCCGATCTCCGCTTTGAGATGCCGCTCCATGACGTGAGCGACTTTGCAACCCAGAGTGAGTTCAAGGTTTTCAAAGACGCGGTCGCCAAGGGCGGGATCGTGAAAGCCCTGATCGTGAAGGGGGGCGCGTCCATCCCTAGGAGCAGGATTGACGCGCTGGGGGAGACAGCCAAGAGCTTCGGCGCGAAGGGGCTTGCCTGGGTGAAGATCACGGGAGAGGGACAACTCGAATCCGTGATCGCGAAGTTCTTGATCCCAGCTAGACTGCTCGGCGCCTTGCCAGGTGCGGCTGCCGGGGATCTGCTCCTGTTCGGGGCGGATAAGCCGGCCATCGTCCACGACGTACTCGGGCGATTGCGCCTTCTCCTCGGTGAAGAATTACACCTGATCGACAAGGCGGCCTGGAGGCCGCTCTGGGTGACGGACTTTCCCCTGTTGGAGCACGACGAAGCGGAGAAGCGCTACGTCGCGTTGCATCATCCCTTCACCGCGCCGTTGGATGAGGACGTGGCGCAGCTCGAAACCGAGCCGCTGAAGGCGCGCGCCAAGGCCTACGATCTCGTCCTGAACGGGACCGAAGTCGGCGGGGGCAGCATCCGCAACCACCGCCGGGAGATTCAGAGCAAGCTCTTTGATCTGCTTGGGATCGGCAAGGACGAAGCGCAGGCCAAATTCGGGTTTCTGTTGGACGCGCTGGAGTACGGCGCCCCGCCGCACGGCGGCATCGCGTTCGGCCTGGACCGCCTGATTATGCTGTTGGGTGGGGCCGACTCCATCCGCGACGTGATCGCCTTCCCCAAAACGCAGAAGGCCCAGTGCCTGATGACCGACGCCCCCTCTCCGGTGGACCCAGAGCAGCTCAAGGAGCTGCGCATCAAGCTCGACAAGCTCGACTAGACTCCTCGCAACGCTCGTATGGAAGGGGTTGTCGCCCAGCAGGCCGGTCATCCGGCGCAGGTGGGGTGGGCGGAGGGTCTCAGAGGCGGTCCACGACGGTCACGATCGTATGGAGGCCGCTGGCTCCGGCGGGGCTCG
>Ga0209802_1001314_pt1 | contig 18507 bp, 16 predicted proteins | sample GraSoiAngelo_129_FD_185886 | JGI IMG/M metagenome (GOLD analysis project Ga0209802, IMG submission 185886) | Grasslands soil microbial communities from the Angelo Coastal Reserve, California, USA - 14_0927_12_40cm (SPAdes) (version 2) | ecosystem: Environmental > Terrestrial > Soil > Grasslands ... | reverse complement strand
CGAACGCGTTGCTGACAATCGCAATGTTCGCAGGACTAACATCGGTTATCCGAGGAACAACTATAGCCGATAGGACAAACACGAACAGTAAGACCCGGAAATCCCTTAGAATTCGACGTGAGAAACCAGGAGGTCCGACCAGTTTCTCGAAATAGTACTGATGACCCGACGACTCACGGAAATAGCGAATTATCCCGATGACGAGGAATACGAGGCGATCCACTACGAGGCTCCAGATGAGAACCGGAATGCCGACGTACACGACTATTATGGTTACAAGCCAACCTATTCCCTTGTAGGTGCCGGCAGCGAGAAGGGGCATCAGGGATAGAATGCCGAGGACGTACTCCTTCCTATAGGTCAAGGCTCGACGGAGTATGGCTTCTAATGGCGAAGTATCAGTTTTCTAGAACCAACAGGCCCCGTCCCCGGGAAGTCTCCCGGGACTAGGCTGGCGAGCGTTGGGGCTAGAAAGGGGAGACGCTTGTGAAGTTAAAGTCCCTCGCCAGGATGCCGGGCTGAAGGATTCGGAACTGCGCGAATTCCGAGAAGTTTCGTACCGGCTCGGAGAGCGCATCGACTTTGCTGAACAATTCCAGGAGGCTCTGGTTGAACCGCAGGTTCTTGACCGGTCTCTTGATCTCACCGTTCTCCACTAGGAACGTCCCGTCCCTTGTCATGCCAGTCACGGTCTTGGTCTGCGGCTCCGTTTCCCGCACGTACCAGAATCGGGTGATCAACAGCCCCTTGTCAAGTTCTCCAATTAGCTCCTCCGAGGTCTTCGTGGCTCCTCTGCCGCGAATTACTAGGTTGGTCGGCAGCTCACCGAGAGGGTTTGGCAAGGGTAGCTCGTGACCTGTCGGTATCGCGCCATATCGGTGCTGGGATATTCGGGAGGAGACGACGTTCCGGAAGACCCCGTTCTCTACAAGCGACACCTTGTTCTTTTGACAGCCTTCCCCGTCGAAGGGCGGCCCGGCCTGGTTTGGATGATACACGTCATCGTCAATGCTGATGTTGTCGCCGAGAATCTTCTCGCCGAGTCTACCTGAAAGGTAACTTCTTCCTTCCTTGTATTGCCGCATTCCCAGATCGGGACTATAACCCGTTGACGCCGAGACGGCGAAGAAGAGCAACATCTCACTCCAGGCATACGGGTCAACGACAACATCGAACTTTCCGGGAGCTATGTCCGCCTGGTTCTTGTTCAACTTGGCTCTTTCAAGAGCTGTCTGTGAGACCTGGTCGGGGTCAAGCTCGCCGATATCGCCAAAGGTTGACAGCGCGTATCCCGTCTGGTTACCGTTGTCCGCGTCCATTGTTAGCGAGAAATACCCGCCTGTTCCCCGGTAGGATGCTTCAAGCCCGGACGTATTGAGCATCATCACGTGCTCGACGCCGGTCCCGAGAACCCCGGATGCAAGGAGACGGTTTTTCTTGGCTAGATCGATAGCGGATCCTATGTGACCTGCTTTCAGCTCGGCTGGAGCTTCGACAGTCTTTTCGCTGTACCGGTCGACTGAGCGATATTTCTGTGGGCCGGGCATCGACAGATAATCCGGGTCTTCAGGTGAATTGTGGGCCTGGCTGATTGCCTTCTCTACCGTCTTCTCAATCGACGCCTTGTCCAACGTGCCTGTTGTGACTCTTCCCTGTTTCTTCTCGGATGCGATCCTCACTGATAGGTTTCTGCTCGTGCTGTATTGTGACTGCGCGAGCTCGTTATTCCCGAATCGCAGGTACTCGTCAACTCGTGACACCAGTATTATCTCGGCCTCAGCCTTTCCTGCCACAGCTTTCGCGGTGCGGAAGATCTCATGAGCCCTTTCTCGTAGAGAAACGGGTTGGTGTTCCATTTTCTGGGACATGGCTAGGACGCTCCGAAGACGCGGATATTCCTGAATCTGCTAGGTGAGGCTCCATGTCCCGTGACCATTGTCTGGCCGGGCTGGCCCTTTCCGCAATTCGGCGTTCCCCATAACACCCAGCTCTTCTTGTTGCCGATCGCGTCGCATGAGTTCCAGAACTCAGGCGTTATCCCTGAATACGTGGGTCCTCTGACCATTTCGCCAATGCTTCCGTTCTTTATCCTGTATCCTTTTTCGGTGTTGAACTGGAAGTTGTACCTTTTCTGGTCGATGCTCCAGCCATAGTTTGTGACCATAAGGTATCCGTCGCGAGTATCTTCAATCATCTCATCATAGTCCCAGTCGCCGGGTTCGAGACTGACGTTAGTCATCCTGATTATTGGGAGCTTGTAGTATTCGGCTCGCATGCACCCGTTACTCCGGGTCTCGCCCACTCTAGGGGCGGTTTCTCGAGACATGAGATATCCCACGAATTTTCCGTTCTTAACGGCGTATTTTCGCTGGGCTTTGACTCCTTCGTCATCGAAGCCAAAGGTTCCAAGTCCGTTCCCATGGTCGAGGGTTGCATCCATTACAATGTTTACGTGTTCTGATCCATACTGGAGTTTTCCTAGTTGATCTGGGGAGAGAAAGCTTCGGCCTGCAAAGTTTGCTTCGTAACCTAGAACCCTGTCGAGCTCTATTGGATGACCGCAGGACTCGTGCACTTGCAACGCTACCTGATCTCCACTGAGAATAATGTCCGATTTTCCTTCCTGAATTGTTGGTGCGTGAGTAAGGGCTATGGCATCTTTTGTGAGTTCCAATGCCTGCCCGGGAAGATCCATCTCGTCAATGAGCTCATAGCCTCCTCCAGTGTTCTGCTGAATCGATCGTCTCTGGACTCCGGTGGGCCCCTTTGCGGCAACGATCGCGGACACGCCTGCGTTAGAGATAACTTGGAATATCTTCGACCCTTCGGAGCTCGCGAAGTATTTCTCGACGATTGCAAACGTCATCTGGGCTCGTCTGGCGACGACGTCGTTTTCCTTCATCCTCTTGGTCGTATCTTGGAGAAGCTCGTACTTGGTCTCGGTGGGAACGCGGAACGGGTCTTTCTTGACTGGTGTTTCCCACTTGTCGACATGGACGGGTTCGGCGGCTCGGGTGACTTTTATCCCGAGTTTGGATGCGCCCTTGGCGAGGGATAGCGCCTTCTTGGTTGTCTCTCTTATGTTATCATGTTCAAGCTCGTCGGTATCGGCGAAACCCCAGCCCGAATCTTTGTAGAGTACTCGGATTCCGACGCCAATCGTGCTCGTTTCTTCGCTGGCCGGGTTCTCGTTGACTACACTAACATCCTCGCTTCGCGTGTTGACGAGCCTCAGCTCTGCATAGGTAGCGTTCTCTCGCTTTGCAAGGTCAAGGGATATCTTCGCCAGTTCTTCCCCTAGGTCCCTGGTAGAAATCACGGAATCGCCTAACAAGCGGTCCTGCTTAAGCATTTACCACTCCCTATCGATGGAGGAGGCGCAAGACCGACAAGTTATGCCTAGTTGAACTGACTGATCTTCCGCTGGAAATACGCGTTCTGAAGAAGCGTAGAAGTTTCCATCCAGCCACGCTTCGGTATCTCGAAAATACTGCTCATATGATTCATCGCACCGTCCATTGAATCGAATCTTTCGAAGGGTGTTTTGAAGAGTGCTCTGAGACTTTCTCTAACATTCCAAACCCCGACAGGCATTATGTAGCCTGGATGAATTTCCCTCAACATTATCGCCCCCGCTTGCCTTCCGATCGAATCGAGATATTCAGAAACTGCGAGTCTCGCTGAGTAGTAGCAGCCGCCAGGCTTGGCGTAGGTCTTTCGTCCCCGGAATCCTTCCGAATCACCCAGCATCACAGGCCGATATCCATCCGAGGAAACATAGCTGCTCTTCTCCACATCCTCTACCATGTTCACATCAGGAAAACTGGTCGCTAGAAGGTCTGGTTCGAACCATGCCTCTATCCATTCGAACTTCCAGCTTTCAGGAGTTAGTATGCCCACGTAGATATTGTCCAGGTACCTGTACTTGTAGACGCGGAACTCGTCGATGTGTGAATGATGTCTTACGCGAGCCATTAGCTTGAGGCTGAGATTGCTGTCGACCGCGGTTATACTCCACCGCGTCGGGACAAGCTTTCGTCTCCTGTTTTCGCCAAACATCCCGAGACTAAAAGCCCGCTGAATACGAGTAACCAAGACACCGTTTCGGTAGAGCTGAAGAACAGCGTCGTCTGCTGGGAGATCGCCGTCGTAGAACGCTTTCTCGATTCTGTTGTCGACAGAGGAATTGCCAGCCCTGAAAGAGGTGAGAGGTGCAATGGGACCGAAGGGCTGGGAATCTTCTCGTAGATCCAGCATTTTGCGAGGCGGTTTCGCAAGGACTAGTTCTGTTTCAACAGGCTTCGTCATCATAGCAACGTCCTGCAAGGATTCGATCAGTCGGCCTCCCTTCTGAACGTCTGAGACCTTCGCCTTTTCATAGCCTCGAAGCAGACTGTACCGGAAGTCTACTATCTCGTCGAAGCCCTTACCCATCCACCATTCGGGAGTGTCAAGAATCTCGGTGTTGCCGGAGATCGCCGGCACCATGGGTCCGACGTAGACGTTCGGATAGCCGAACCTACCTACGAAGACTCCTGGGGGACTCGACCCTGCAATCGACTTCAGGTCGAATTCGGGGTGGTGTGCTGCTAACGAGTCAGCTTTGACGTGTATGGCGCATTTCTTCTCCCCTGATAGCCTCCTAACCCTCCTGCACATTGGGCAAAGCCTCTCGGGAGATGAGACGATGTACTCACGTCGTGACACTCCTCTACCCAATGAGCCGAACATATCTACCAAAGCTTGACCATCGAACTGTAAAATTACGGAGACGGAACCGAATCCTAGCTATTTCATCCAATAAACCTGCTCTTGTCTGTGATGACAAGCGGAAGAAATCCGTTTAGCTACCTTGGCCTACCAAAGAACGGTCTTGTCTTTTAGCGACCCTGTCCCGGCGTAGGATAATTGCAGGATACCCAAAGGGATAGTTTCGTCGTTAGCGTTCGCCAGTGCAGAGACTCCATTGTATGGTTGTCCTCCCCAGCGGTAGCTCGCCTTCCAGTACGAGTGCCATCCCTGAATGATGTTAGCCCGTTCCATCAGCCGCCACGAGCCATCAGGATGGACGAACGATGGGTACAGCAATTGCACGGACCAGCCAGGGACAGGAGTCTTGCTTGCGGCTCCGAACTGGTAGAAGAAGGCATAAGCCCAAGGATAACTCCCGAATCCGACCACTCCGATATCGAAGTAGTGACCTTCCCGGAAGTCCGGGACAAAACTGCCGAACTTCGTCCATGGTTGTCCTGTGTAGTTATAGTACCAGTCTGCGTGCCAGTCAGGTCGGTCGTACTGCCACATCATCCTGAGATAGACTTGCGTGGAGGTGTTCGTTGGACTGATAATCTGTTGAGCGTGATATCGGAGGTGTTCCCAGAAAATGCCACCACAGTTTGCATTTCCATCACACGTCTCCCACGTTGAGCCTGACACGATTCGGGTCCCGTTGGGCAACACGAAGAGATCGGCTCTCCATCCGAAATCCCAACCGTCAATACAGCAGTTGGGGGATTGAACGCCCATCCCGGCCATAAGGAAGTTGTTCGGGGCTAGCGCTTTCAGATCCACTTTGGTAAAGCTCACTCCGATCTGAACGCAACAGATCCTGTACAGGGTCGAGTTGTAGTACCCTGCAACGTAAGGATATGCGGGCGCACCTAGAGTCAGTTGTCCGGGACCGGGAGAAATGCTAGTGGCATAGAGGACGCTCGGATCCCAGAGGTCAAACGATACGAGAGTCCATAGCGAGAAGAGAAGGACTACGGCGATTCCAACACGGCGGATGTCTTCTAGTCGCGGATTGAAATGTCTCAAGGGACCAACGCTTAGTCTCCTAGGGAGACCGAGTTCCAAGATGCCCCCGATCAGAGCGAAAAATCCCCATGATGGAACTGTGAGAAACAGGAGACTTCTGTCGCAAGATGGACAGAGGAGTGGCCAGAGGAACCCGGACAGGAGAAGCGCAGAAGTGAAGCCTGAAGCAGTGGCGACCAGGACAGACCTGCTTATTTTGGCGGCCTGAATCCCGACGGCTATCTCTGAGACTCCGAAGAGGAGCGCTGCCTGAAACAGGACGAGTGGCGCGAGATAGGTGACACCTGAAAACCACGCGGTGAGCGGAAACCATGCTGTGACTACGGATGTGATGAAGGCACCGAATAACGCTATCCACGGGCGCAACCGCTTGTTCAGCTTGCCCTCCTTGTACGAGGCTCGGACGATCGCGGGCAGAGCTCCGAACGAAAACATCATCGTGCAAAGCCGCACCCCTGCTAGGCCATCGGGCCCAAAAGAATAGCACTCGGACTTCCAAACCGGTCCCACCATATACGTGGGACAGGCGAAGTAGAACAGAACATAGACGAGCGAAGCGCTGAGTAAGACCTGGATGACCGCCCAGCGCGAGCGGAGAAGATACGCGACGAGTATTCCCCCGAGAGCGAAAGAGATTACAAAAGCTTCGAGCCTCGTCGAGGAAAACCGGTAGTACCAGTAGCCATTGTTGGTCTGTCCAAACCAGAAATCAGCTCTCTCAAAGAGATAGGCCGGAGCCCACGGGAAGAACGCGAGCAGAACTCCACGGAGAATGCCCCGAAGAGTTAGGCTCTGCAAAAGCTTCGCCGGAAAAACCTGGGAAGGCGAGACTATTGACTCTTGCCCAAGGGGAAATTTACCATATTCCCGTTGGAATATATTCTCTCTGGAATATTCTGCGCCCTCTACGAGCAAACGACCAGGCCGGTGTCTACGGTTTGCTTTGCCTTAAGATCAATTCGGAAAGACAGTCGAGTTGCGAGAAAGCGTTTACGATTTTCGCTCCATCAGCCAGGAACTAGTCTTGCAGCGATTGGTATATATCCAGTCTCATCCCCGCTTTGGCGTTTACTATGCCCATGATTGACGTTTATGCACCGGCAGACCTTTTCCCAGCTGGCACCGACGGTCGGCTTGGCAAGGAACTCACGATGGCCGTTCTCCGCGCTGAACGTGTGGCAACTCCTGGCCTCTTCCATCTGAACAACACAGCAGCTTTCATCCATCGAATGGACCCGCACGCGGTTCACACCGCCGCCACCGATTCCGCCCGCACCGTCCGCGTTCAAGTCATCACTCCTCCAGCGGCCTTGACCCGCGAGGGCCAGAAGCAACTCGTCAAAGAGATCACCGAGATTGTAGCTAAGATCTCCGGCGACCCAATCCAAACCAGTCGTACCTGGGTGATCCTCACTGAGGCAGCAGAGGGGGGCTGGGGGCTCTCAGGCACGGCCTTCGGCCGTGACGAGTTCGCGGCACTCGCCGCCAAGGCGGCTGCGGCGCGCGCGAAGTAAGCAGGCAATCAGCTCAGGCTGACCCATACAATTTCACAGCTCATGCACTGGCAGACCTCTCGCTCCCTGTTATCGCGTAGAAGTAATTGCACGTGATATTGTTCGGACTCTGCTCTTAAGCGGATTCCTAGGAGAATGGAATAGTTCCCCTGCTTTCCTATGTGCACATTAGAGGTGAATCCGTGAAAAATGCGAAGATGTTTGGTATGTGGTTCCGATGAGGTCTTCCCATGACTCGGTGGTTCCATTGGATCTCTTTACCATTGCACAGATTGCCACTACATTGGATCTGTTGTAATAGAAACCGATGCACGGCAACCGTTCGGAGACCAGTTCGTGTTGTTCTGGGACCACGTTGAGGAAGGGACCTTTTGGAGCGACTGGAATAGCCAGCAAAATGCTGTTCCAGACATGATCGCTTAGGGGCGGGAGCTTGGACCGGCCCCTTCCCTATTTTCTTAGCCGTTTCCCGATCATTATGAGGTCGGGCTGCGTTTCGTATCCGATGGCTTTGAAGAACTCAGATGATCGCTCGTTCCATTTGTAAACTTGAGCGTTCACCTTCTTCGCTCCTTTTGCTACAAGACGTTTTTCGACTTCGCGGACGAGCCCCGCTCCGATTCCCTTGCGTTGATGTTCAGGTTCCACCGCGAGGTGGTATATCCAACCACGTCTTCCATCCCATCCTCCCATTACGCTCCCTACGATCATATCGTCTTGTATAGCGACTAGGAACAAATCTGAATCTCGTTGGAGTTTCAGCTTGGCGTCTTCGAGTTCGTCTCCCGGACGAAGGATCAGGCCTGCCGCCTGCCAAAGGTCGCGTACTATGGGGTAGTCGTCTATCTTGAATTCCCGGATCTTCATGATTTCTTGAGCGTCCGCTTAGTCCAATCGAGCTGTCGCTCAAGGTTAAGGGCGTACTCTTTCAGCATGAACTGGATTTCTCTGCGCGGGATCTTGTCTTTCTTCGATTCGAGGATTCCACGGAGAAACGCGAATTGTCCAGCCGTCATGTGAGTGAACATTATTGGAATGTTTTTCGGATCGACCAGTTCGATGAGTATGGATCTCATCGCTCCCCAGTTTTGTCCGGTTTTCAACAGCATCTCTCCGGATTGTTGTAGCAACGTGCGTCCTTCGGGAGTGATATGGTAGACGTGTTGTGGCTTTCCAGTCTTCTTGTGGGATTCTGCTCTAATGTACCCTCCCGTCACGAGTTCCTTAAGAATTGGATAGATAGAGCCGGCTCCGGGCCTCCAGACACCCTCTGTCTTAGTCTCGATCTCTTGCAAGAGATCGTATCCGTGAGCTGGTCTCGCCGCGATTCGGTGCAAGACATAGAGGCGTAGGAAACCTCTAGGAATCCCCTGCGGGTGTGCGAGAACGCTGTGGATTGGTGTGCTTCGGATCATTGTTTTCCGAAAAGGAGTCATACACACCGCGATAGTACTGGACTCTTTTTGCTAATAAACCCACTTCGTGAAAACGGGTAGGAAGAACTCTTTATATAAACCGTATCGGATGCGATATATCTAATACGATAGAGGTTTAGAGAGTTGCCTGCAGTCCAAGTCGAGAACCTAGTAAAAACCTACGGAGATGGTACCCAGGCTGTCAAGGGAATTTCTTTCAAGGTCGATGATGGCGAGTTCTTCGGATTTCTCGGACCGAACGGTGCTGGTAAGAGCACTACGATCAAGATTCTCACCACTCTCTTGCGGAAGACATCTGGGTCGGCTGACGTAGCTGGACATGATATCGAGCACGATGCTCAAATAGTGCGCAAACTTATCGGCGTTCAGATGCAAGACACGGTCATCGATGAAGATCTGACCGGGCGCGAGAACCTGATGCTTCAAGGACACTTACAGCAGATGCACGGAGAAGAATTGAAAGAGCGCGTAAACGAACTACTCAAGATCGTTGACCTGGGGGACGCAGCGGACAAACGGTCAGCTTACTACTCAGGTGGAATGAAAAAGAGGCTCGACCTCGCGTCCACGCTTGTTCACCGACCAAAGATACTCTTTCTGGATGAGCCTACAACCGGCTTGGACCCCCAGTCGCGGGCACAAGTATGGTCGTATCTTAAGGGGTTGAACCAAGAGGGAATCACGATATTCATCACAACACAGTATTTGGAAGAGGTGGACCGGCTGTGCCGTCGACTCGCTATCCTAGACCACGGCGAAATTGTTGCACAAGGAACGCCCTCTGAACTGAAGTCAGAGATCGGTGCGGACCGTATCACACTGGGATTCGAGAACGGAAACCGGGGGGACGGGACTCTCAAGGATAAAGCCAAACAAGTTCTCAGCAGCTTAGGGGGAATTACGGAGATCGTCGACTCTGACGAAGGGATTGTTATCTATGCGAAAAATGGGGGATTCTTGGTTCCTGACATCGTACGCGCGTTTGACACTGCAGGTATCAAGCTCGCTTCTATCGGGGTTTCAAGTCCAACCCTCGACGATGTGTTTCTCAAACACACGGGACGTAGAATCAGGCCTGAGGAGATCGACAAGTCAAGGGCTTCAGGAATGTTCGGCCGGAGAAGAAGGTAGACCGGAAAGATGTCTTTCGCCTCTGATACTTACTACATGTTTCTGCGCTGGATGAAGAAGCTCGTCCGAAACCCGATACTGCTCTTCTTCTCCCTCTTTCAACCAATAATCTTCCTCGTCCTGTTCACACAACTATTCAGCTCGTTCGGTCTGCTCCTGGGTGGAAACTATACTCTGTTTGCCACCGCAGGGATTGTTCTTCAGAATGCTTTCTCAAGTGCTTTCCAATCAGGAACAGCCATTGTGGATGACATCAAGTCTGGCTTTCTCACCAAGATACTTGCCACTCCCGCTAGTCGCTCCTCTATTTTGCTAGGTAGACTCCTAAGCGACGCGTTCAGGGTTTTTGCCCAATCGCTCATTATACTCTTACTAGCTTACGGCCTGGGAGTCTTTCCTGCCACAGGAATTTTCGGTTACATCCTGATCCTTATCACTGTGGCTTTCTTCGGCCTTGCTTGGTCCGGAATATCGCTCGCCCTAGGACTCAGGACCAAGAGTGCTGAGACAGTGTTTGGAATAGCCGGGACCCTAACTTTCCCTCTTCTGTTCATGAGTTCGGCCCTAATGAAGCCCGATTTGATGCCAAAGTGGATGCAGACTGTGTCCTCGTACAATCCCATTAGCTTTGCAGTTAACGCGATCCGCGACCTCATCATGACAGGATATGTATGGAGCTCGTTTTCTCAAGCTTACGGGGTCATATCGTTAATATCTGTGATAACCCTAGGGGCAACCCTTTACGAGTTCAAGAAAGTAGTCAGCTAATAGAATCCCGCGGCCAGTTCTGACTGTACCCAGGCACTAGTCTATGCACTGAAATCTGCTATGATCGGGTCCAAGAACTCGAGTAAGTCCTTAGTCTCGAGTTCCACAAGCTTGTCCGGATCTCCTCCACCGGCGATGCTTCTCGCGTTTCGCTGGACGGTTGGGTCGAGGAGGATTCGGATGATCTTGTTGAACGGTGGTACTCCGCCGACCGGATAGCCTGAGTGCTCGAGGACCTCATCCGGCTGGGCTAAGCGCACATCCTTGACCTTGAGCAGGGTTTTGACCTTCTTGTAACTGATCCGGTTTTTCGCCGGGAGTATTGCTAGGATGGGTTTCTTGTCTGAGCCTACGAGGACGATGGATTTGATGATCCTGTCTGCAGAGACCTTTCTCGCAGCTTCCTCAACGGTTCTGACTGGCTCGTCGAACTCTATGAAGCGATGCCAGATTCCTTTTGAAACCAGAGTGGTTCGGAGAGACTCTGAATAGTTCTGTTTAGCCAAGCTCAATTCGTCAAGTCTCCGGGTTCTCCGAGATTGGACAGAAACCTTGTCGCCTCTCTCGGGGATCTCAGCCTTACGACTGCTAGATGCGAGTTCTCTGCTCTGCTTAGAAGAATGGGGTATTGCCTCCTTCGTCTTCGATAGGTTCGGATAGCCCACAGGAACACGGAATCCCGAGTGAACAATCCCCGAATGTGCTCCTGATTACCGTTCCATAACTTCTCGTGAGTGAAGATTCTCCTCAGGGTCCGTTTGACCAGCCTGCCCATTATGGTCCTGAAGGGATAGTCTAGCCAGACGACCGTGTCCGCTCGGCTCCACACAATGTCTCGGACCTGATGATAGTTTCCGTCAACGATCCAAGAGTCGCGTTGCAATGATTGCTTGACACGTTCTCGGAAAACATCGCTGGGCGCTTCTACCCAATTGGGCTCCCAGTGGAGAGCATCTAGCTCGATGTGTGGCACATCGAGGAGCTGGGAGGTTTTTCGGGCAAAGGTAGTCTTGCCGGAACCGATAGTTCCAACGACCGAGATTCGTCGGTGCAAGAGCTGCTGGCTTCTAGGAATCTGCTTAAATCCACTGGAAGGCGAGTCGAGTGTAAGCACCTTCATTTCCACGGAGAACAGGGATAGAACGTGTCGTCAATCGAGGATCCTCTGCTAAAAGAAGTATTGGCCACTTTCAAGGAGGACGCGGCCCGCATGGCTGACGACCTCCTGAGAACGATTACCACCCAGGCCTTGATCGCCGCCTTCGCCCTTCTGTTAGCCATATCATCGTTACTGAGGCTGCTCTTCTTCGTATATTTTGCTCAGCCAGGGGGATTCGGGTTCCCGGTGCGTCCGACACTGGACACATCGGCAGTGGTGGAGACAGCTCTGACTGTTGTCTTGTTCCTGCTCTCTGTGATCTCCATCTACAGCCTATTAGGCCTCCGAAGAAGATATTCCAGACTGCTGGCCATGGCTGAGAAACTCGGCCGATGAAAAGTGCCCCTCTCACCGGAAACAAGGAAAGAGGCAGAGAAGAGACTGACAGTGATGAAAATGATAGAGGTGTTTGCGGACAAGTGTCCCAAGAGCACACTGCTCAACGGACCGTTCGGTGGAGACGACAAAGCGTTTGATCGGTTGCTCGGACCCAGCGGCATTCTCACCAGGACATCATTGATCCTAGCCAGCACTGATGGTAGAGTGACCCACTACTCTCGAACAGACGCCGGCAAAATCTACCAGCAAGTCCTCGACATGCAACTGAACTTCCTAGACCCCTACACGGGCGGAGAGGTCTGGAAGAAGTGATCAGGCGGAACTCACCGGAAAACTCTTCATTCCAAGGAATCGTTCTACGGTACCGGGAGGAAAACGGGAACTAGTCATCCCTTGACTTGTGCGAGTTACCGGATGTGTTCCCATGACTACGTCGAGGAGGCTCGCCACGTTGAACCGCAGAGGTTGCAGTTGTGGAAACCATCGACAGTATAGCATCGGGCTATCTGCCCGCATACGGGGCAACAGTGAATCGGATCGTATGCAAGATCTCCGACTCGGCCCGATGATCCCAGTTCCATCGAATCCTTCTCTTCTGCGGTTTGCATTCCGATAGCCTCCTACCTAATCTGGTTCTTCACGCTATACAGGTACACCTGGTTCCGTCTGCGCTCGATCTCTGCAAGCACTCTCGCATCCACTGTGCTTCTGATCCAGGGGATTGTCGGGAGGGCCCTTGAAGACTTTGCAATGTTGTTGCAGCGTACTTCCATCGGTCCCCCGCCGGGGGATCTAAATGCTTGGAAGAAATTGTGAATGCTTTGTGTGATTCTCGTCCAATCGTCTCGAACTTCCATTTTTCTTTTCACCTAACGAGGGAGAACGTTGTCCTGCCGGATTATCTTTGAGCCGTCCTGCGCTGGTAGTTGTTTCACCGTCGCTCGACCGCTATTAGTTGCTGGCGCACGCCGGCACATCGGTTATATGGAAGAAATGGCCCTCGAGTCTTGTTTAGAAATTGTTTGAGCTGTTCTTTCGATTTCAACCGACGGCAGGGCACGGAGATCACTACAACCTGTTGACTACGAAATTTCCGGATGCAAGATTCTCTTTGTGGTGTAATGGAAACACGGACGTTCTTGAGATAGAAGCCGCTGGGTTTGGCTCGCTCGAGGAACTGCAGAACGAGATAACCACGAGTACAAAGGCGCATCTGGATGGGAAGATTATCTCAAAGACATACCTTCAGGACAAATTCCAGCTAGTAGCTCGAACATGTTGCTGCGGCTCCGACCACAAGGGGACTCCAATCAGTCCGATCATTCAGCGACACAATTTCATGCGTATACCTCCTCTGGTCTTGGCGGGAGGATGGGAATACCACCGTCTCGTTGGTTATGATGACAATGATCTGAAGGGATTGTTTAGAGGCTTAGACAAGATTGGTGCAACGGAGGTCTTGCACAAGAAGTCTGTCTCAGAAGGAATGACAGACGACGCGTTTCTGTTGTCTCTGAGTAGCTTGTTCGGCCAGCTAACTGAGAAACAGATGAAAGCGATGATCTCTGCGATAGAGGGTGGATATTACGAGATTCCGAAACGGATAACCGCTGACGAGCTTGCTCGGAAGCAAGGACAGCCAAGGAGTACCTTGGAGGAACATGTTCGGAAGGCTGAGAGCAAGATTGTGCTAGCGATGGCGCCGTACATGATGATGTATGCAAGGGTCCCTGAGAACCCTCTCATGAACAAGACCAAAGCTGCCGGGGCAACTGTCGGTGCGAGAATCATGAAACAGGTAGCTATGCAACTAGCTGCGAAGAGCCGGAACGCATAGAACAACTGTACTGACGGTCATCGAAATTCGAAGTTTTGAACCTGCTTCTTAACTTTCAGCGACTCTCGTCCGTCAAGATCACGACGGGAATTTCCCGCCTGGTCCTGCGCTGGTAGTCGTTGTATGCCGGGTACATCTTGGTGAGAAGCGGCCAGTAATCGCCCTTTTCTTCCTCTGCTGCCTTCCTTGCAATCATCTTCCCCTTTTCGCTCCTTATCTGAACGTCCGCATGGGGGTCGTGTCTGAGATTTGTCCACCATGAGGGTTCATTGTCTCTGCCTCCGTTGGAGGCAACTATGATGATTCGCTCGCCATCTCTAAGATAGAGAACGGGTGTTGTCCTCTTTTTGCCTGTTTTACGTCCGACCGTCGTCAAGAGGAGGACTGGTGCGTTCCATAACCTGCCTCCTATTCTTCCCCTAGAGAGACGATATAATGAAACGTGGATCCTACTGAGGAGTCGTTGGCCGTTCATTCGGAACCCCTACCCGGTTAGAGATTTTTGAATCCCGTTTGAAGGTCCTCAAGTAGATCTTCAACGTCTTCGATTCCCACGCTCATACGTATGAGCGTGTCCTTGATTCCCTGCTCCATTCTTCTCTGACGCGGGATGCTGGCATGGGTCATGCTAGCTGGATGCTCGATGAGAGATTCGACTCCTCCTAGACTTTCTGCCAAGGTGAAGACCCGAAGTTTGGTCAAGAGTTTTTCGCAGTCTCCAAATCCTCCTTTGAGTTCGAAGCTGAGCATTCCTCCGTAGCCCCGCATCTGGCGCTTGACGATGTCTCGTTGCGGATGGTCTGGGAGGCCAGGATAATAGACGTGTTCCACCTTGGGCTCCTTCTGGAGAAACTCGCTGATCTGTTTTGCGTTGGAATTGTGACGATCCATCCGCACAGCCAATGTCTTGATTCCTCGCAATACGAGCCAGCAGTCTAAGGGTCCGGGAACAGCCCCGACGGCGTTTTGTAGAAACTTGAGACGTTTGCCGACATCAGTGTCCGTTGCGATCGCGGCGCCGCCAATTAGATCGCTGTGGCCGCCGAGATATTTGGTTGTGCTGTGGACAGAGATATCGGCGCCAAGCTTCAACGGGTTCTGGAGATAGGGGCTTGCAAAGGTATTGTCAACGACTAGCATCGCGTGATTCTTCGTTGCGATCTTCGAGATGGCCCTGATGTCAACGACTCTCATCAACGGGTTGGTGGGTGTCTCGATCCAGATCAGCTTAGTATTCTTTCGAACTGCCCGCTCGACCTTGTCAGGTGACCTCGGGTCCACATAGCTGAATTGTAGGCCGTAGTTTCGAAGCACTTGGTCGAACAATCGATACGTTCCACCGTAGATGTCGTCACCGGCGATCACGTGGTCTCCTTTTCGAAGGAGCATCAGGACGGTAGTCGTCGCGGCGAGGCCTGAACTGAAAGCGAGGCCAACCTTCCCACCTTCTAGGGCTGCCAAACTCTCTTCTAGCGCGTTACGCGTGGGATTCGCCGTTCGCGAATATACGTACTTGCCCTCGCGGCCAGGTCTGAGTTGCATGTATGTTGAAGTGAGATAGACGGGAACCGTGACCGAGCCAGTGGCAGGATCCGGGTCTTGTCCCGCATGGATGGCTTTGGTTGAAAACCTCATGATAGAATGCCAAGCGGCGGACGCTGATTTAACATATCTTTCTGAAACCCTGATGGTGACATCGGAAACTTGACACGTTTTGAAAAATCTCGCGACGCTCGATTGACTTGGGATACAGCTACTGGATCGACCTCATGCAAGAATGAACCCTTCCAAGAGAACCCCTCGATGAACAATTTCGGTAACAAGGAGCATAGTAACCAAAGAAATGTGGCTATCCCAGAATCCGAATGCGACCATCAAATTACCGCCCGACAATCCTCATCGTTCTCTCAATAGCGGTTCTCTGGAGCGTTCCCGCAACAAAAGCAGGCCCGAATCTTGGAAATCTGTTTCCTCCAAGCTTCGAAGTGAACGGTATGGCAGTCAGCCCACAGGGAGATGTGGCCGCGGGCAGCTTCTATGCCCTAGACCCGACGATAATTCCTTGGGATCTGACGAACCCGATTTACAAATATGTCGGAGTGACCCTGATAGTTAGCAACTTCAACTCTTCCAGCCTTTCCAGTACCGCGGGAATAAACATCACCAGCTCCGCGAACAGCCTCGCGCCTTACAGAGTGATCCTCATAATAGAAGGAGTCCAACGCAACACTCTATCGATAGTTTCTGACGTGCAGACCGTTTTCGGCATGGCACCTGGATCATTCCAGACTCTAGTCTCAAACCCTCTAACCCTTCCCGTCTCGGTCTTTGGTGCCAACATCACTTCAAACCCCTATTCCAGCTTCGTCAACAAATTCGTCGCGCTGACGAGCGCCAAGTCCGCGATGATAGGCAAGTACACAAGTTCTCTCCTTCAGACGTCGAGTTCAGCGATTATTTTCAACAGTCTAGAATCGCTCATTTATCCCGTAACTCCTGCGTTTAGCGCATCAGGGATCGCGTCACAAGTACTCGGTCTAACGGCGATCGGAGCGGCAATCGCCCCCGCCTTCGGACTCAACTCCACGGGCGTCGTTGTAATCCACAAGAAAGTCTTGACCTTCTCTCTACCGCAAGACTATACGATTGGCTTCGGGTCGCTCGTAGGCCAAACGGGAGGGATCTATTCGGCAACGAATGAGACTTTCGTAGCATCGTTGCCCAGCGGAGCGCAGGTCAAGAGTTTCAGCCCGGCCAACATGCTAGTCCAGTCAGGTGTTGGATCGACACTTGTCGTGGGAGTGTTTCCGTGGGTGGGAACGGCCCAGAGATTACTGCCTGATGTGAGTGTTACATTCCATTATCCTGCTTTCGACTCTCCCTATCTCAGCGCAACGTGGACCACGACACCCTCAACTTTCAATGTTGGACAGCCGTTCACTCTCACCTTGGACTTAACCAACACGGGGGCAATGGACGCGAGCAACCTGCACTTCACTCTAGTCTTTTCCGGAGTCGTACTCCTAGGCCAGCCTACTGTATCATCTTTGCAGTTCAGCTTGGCCTCACTTCTCAAAGGAACGACCTACAACCGCTTGTTCAACTTTCAATCTTTCAATCCAAATCCGACATTCACCCTTAGCGCATATTTCCTAGACACATCGAACTATGTCTACCAGTGGAACACCCAGTTTTCACCAGCCCTAAACGTGAAACAGAATGGCCCCCTGACTGTTACGAAGAGTATCAGCCCGACAAGTCCGTCTTACGGACAAATCGGAACCGTCACAGTAAGCATACAAAACAACAACCTAACCACCACATACTTCAACATAGAAGACCTCAACCCAGAAGCTGAGATCTTCCTATACCCGCAAGGACTAGGGAACACTCCTCAGCAGCCTCGACCCTGCCCAGTTGTCGTCAACTCCTTTTCTCCAGTCATAGCCAACACTACATACTTCACATTCCAGATCAAAAACGGTCTTGGCTGCGCTCCAACGGTTCTGACCCACGTCCTCCTCCAACCTTTTGGTCAGGCAATGCAGCTTGTGGCGTCTCCAGTCATGCTTCTCGGAGGAGGCGAAACATGGAGCCCATTGAAACCCTATCAGATTCCTGGAGGCCCTGCCGCGCTCTTCGAGCAACTGACCCTTAGACTGACATTCCAGAACTATGCCAATATTACAGATACGGGTCAGGTCGGTTACTCGGGAGTTCTCCCACAACTCGAAAACCCGAAGACCTCCTATCTTGGACTTGACTGTTTACCGTGCTCGGTCCCCAGCGGCGGATCAACCACTATTGCGGGTGCTCTCGTAAACGCAACGGGCAAACCAATCGCAAACGCTCCCGTGGTACTATCATACAGGTTTACGAACAACACACTGAGACCAATAACGACTATCATAACAAACTCGACCGGTGGATATTCTACCAGCTGGCTGGGCGTGTCGACCCTGCCACTAGGAAGTTACCGACTCATCGCCAATTACACTGGATCTCTACAGAACAATGCTGAGGGGATGTACATCCCGTTCTCAATAATCACTCCAACAAGCATCTCACCTGGCGGAACGATAACTCTGTCCTATCCGTACTTCTTCAATGTCACAGGTCCAATGTCGATAACACCGGAACGAATAGCCTACAGCAGCCAAGTTAATGCGACAGGGACAGGCCAGCAGCTGATTGGTGAATACATCACCCAATCTCCTGCAATAGCCGTCACGGTCGGACCTCCAACAATCGTCCCTGTGGTAGAGATGACGATGAACGTGACAAAAATCAGCTTCCTTTATGTCGCACAGAACCAGAGCCTGGTCCAGGTCAACCTTAGCGTGACCAACACCGGATCTCAACTTGCCAACAATGTCATCGTGTCTTCCTTGATTCCGCAAAGCTCCAGGACCAACTCTACTGGCGGCTCGATACCGTTCTGGCTCCCAGTTGTTAGCCTCGGTCCTTCTCTTTCCGAAGCCAGCAACCTGAAGACGGTAAGTCTCA
>Ga0209802_1001312_pt1 | contig 18521 bp, 20 predicted proteins | sample GraSoiAngelo_129_FD_185886 | JGI IMG/M metagenome (GOLD analysis project Ga0209802, IMG submission 185886) | Grasslands soil microbial communities from the Angelo Coastal Reserve, California, USA - 14_0927_12_40cm (SPAdes) (version 2) | ecosystem: Environmental > Terrestrial > Soil > Grasslands ... | reverse complement strand
CTGTCGGCGGCGAACGCGGCGAGCGACGGGAAGGTGAACGTGCCCAGTTGATTCACGCCCACATTGTCCCGCAGCTCGGTCCCATTCAGGTACAGGCCGAGCTTGAGCCGGTGCGCGGTGCGTCCCAGCAGCCAAGAGAATTCGTCGGTGATCTCGAGCGCGTGATCGTCACTCGTCTGGGGGAGTCCCGTGTTGCCACCGAAGCTGAGGTTGGTGACGCTCTGGCCCGAGTTGGTCAGCGCCGACGCCACCTGCACGCGGCCGGCGGGGAGGGTCACGTACGCGGTGTTGTCGCGCCGGGTGGAGGACACGTAGCCGCGCGCCTCGTTGATGAAGTTCCCGCCGAAGTACGAGGTGAGCGACGCCATGACGCCGCCACCGGTCTGCGACATAGTGCCGCCGGTGGGGGGCAGCGCGAGGGCGCCGAGCCGGGTAGGCTGCTGCGACGTCCAGCGGCCGTCCAGGCGCAGCATCACGGTCTGGGCGTCCGACACGTTCCAGTCGATCCGCACGAGGCCGGCCGTGTTGTCCGTGGCGCGGTCGTCGGGGAGTCCGGGCACGGTGATCGGTGTACCGCTCTGCTGGGCGAGGCCGATGAAGCGCGCCACCGAATCGGGACTCACGCCCAGACGCGCCAGCGTCGCCGCGTCGGCGCTGGCGAGCGACGTGAGGCCCTGGGTACGCCAGCGTCCCTGCAGGGCGCCGAATACGAACAGTTTGTTCGCGATGATCGGTCCGCCCATGCCGCCGCCCAGTTGGTTCTGCGTGTACCCCTGCCCGAACGGCGACGCGGTGGGTCCGCCCCACGCAAGGTCTTTGTCGCGCAGCGTATAGGTGTACGACCCCTGGGGCACATTCGTGCCGCTGCGTGTGGTGGAGGCGACGAGCCCGCCGGAGAACTGGCCCCGTGCTACGTCGTAGGTGCTCGTGACCACTCGCGTGGACCGCACCGCGTCCTGGGGCACGCTGCCCGCGCCGAACGACATGCCGTCGAGGGTGATGTCGTTGGCGGTGGTGCGTTGGCCGGCCACGGAAAAGGCTGCGTCGGTGGAGTCGCTGCCGGCGATCCCCACGACGCCCGGGGCGAGCGTCGCGATGGTGTTCAAGTCGGAAGCGTCGATCGGCAATCGCGCCAGCAGCTGCGCGGACAGGTCGCGCTCGAGCGAGCCGGGCGTAGGTCGGTCGCTGTTGCGCGGGGTGCGGCGGGCGGTGACCGTGACCGGCTCAAGCGGTACGGCGGCGAGCCCCATGTGGAAGTCGGCGACGAGCCGGTCCTCGTCGGCCTGGCGGGCGATGGTGAGGCGCACCGGGGCCATGCCGATGTAGCGCGCGACGAGCTGGTACTGGCCTCCGCCGTCCGGGAACACGATGGTGAACCGCCCGCGCGCGTCGGTGGTATGCTGGCGGGAGATCTGGGTCTCGAGCGACATGGCCTGGACCACCGCGCCCGCGAGCGGCTGGCTGTCCGGTCCCGTGACCGTGCCGGTGATGATGTCGGTCGTCGCACCGACCTGAGCCGTCGCCCGGCGCGGGGCCGTTGCCACTCCCACGAGGATCAGACTCCAGATCAGGGATCGTCCGGCAGCCACGCGTGCGTGTCGCAGGGAGAGGGCACTCTGGTATACGCGGCTCGTGGGGGCGATGCTGACGGTGTCCTTGCGCGTCTCGGTATCTCGCCCGCAGCTTACGTGCGTTCCATATGCGCACGCTCATCGCCTCCATCGAAACGGAATACCGTCGCTACAAGGCCCTGGCCGAAGGCGCGATCAACCAAGTGGCAGACCCCGCGCTCGCCGAGGCCGCGGGCACCGACAATTCCATCGCCACCATCGTCTGGCACATCTCCGGGAACTTGAAGTCCCGCTTTACGGACTTCGTCACCTCCGACGGTGAGAAGCCGTGGCGGGACCGCGACTCCGAGTTCCTTGCCCGCCACGTGACGCGCGCTGAGCTCCTTGCCACGTGGGAAGAGGGTTGGCGGGTCCTATTGGCGGTCCTCGCCGACCTCGCCGACGCGGATCTCCAGCGCACGGTGACGATCCGGGCTCGGTCGCTCACGGTGGCCGAGGCGCTGCATCGTTCGCTCGCGCACGCGAGCTACCACGTTGGTCAGATCGTCTACGTGGCCAAGGCGCTGCGGGGTGCCGACTGGCAGTCCTTGAGCATTCCACCCGGTCAATCGGCGCGGTACAACCCGGCCTCCGCGGTCGAGCGCGCGCCGCGCACGATCCGTTAGGTGTCCAAGGTTCTCACCCTGCTCGGCGCGAGCGTCGGTGGCGCGATCGGCTGGTGGCTCGGCGCGCGCATCGGAACGATGACGGCCTTCATGGTCAGCACGTTGGGAACCGGGGTGGGCGTGTACGTGGGGCGGCGCATCGCGGACTCGATGCTTGCGTGAGGCGGTGAAGTAGACGGCGATGGAGCAGGATTCCGGCATCACGGCGATCGCCCACGTCATCCAGCTGTCCGTGGCGCCCGTCTTCCTGCTCTCGGGCATCGGGGCTATGCTCGCCGTTATGACGAACCGCCTGGCTCGCGTGATCGACCGCGCCAGGGCTCTCGAGACACAGGCCGCGGCGAACCCCGCCGATCCCGCGGCGATCGAGCGGCAACTGACCACGCTGGCTCGCCGGGCCAAGCTGGTCAGCTGGTCCATCACCCTGTGCACGATCACGGCGTTGCTGGTGTGTGCGGTCATCGCCATGCTTTTTATGGGCGCGTTTCTTCGGTTCGACGCGTCGGTGCCCGTGGCGCTCCTGTTCGTCGCCGCGATGGTGGCGTTCTTTCTCGGATTGCTGTCGTTCTTGCGGGAGATTTTCCTGGCGACCGCCAATCTCCGCATCGGCGCCGCGCAAATCGGACGTGCCGGCCGGTAGCGTCGCTTGCCTGGTCGTGCCGATTGTGCGTTATTGTGGCCTACGCCTTGGCCCTCGTTGATAGTCCTGCACAAGCGATTGCTGGCGGTGGGCCCTCCGCCGGTCCAGCACTTCGTTCCCGACCTCGAGCAGCTCACGCGCGCCTGCGGCGACAAACTCGCGTCCGTGAAACCGCTCGTCGAGGCGGCTCTCGGTGTCGCGCGCGGAACGCCCGAACAGGTCTGAGGGCGAGACCCACTGGGCGCGGTTGAAGACCGCCGTGGATCTGCCGCTACGCCTCGGCGCGTGGTATCGCGTCGTGGCCCCGGTGACCGCCCTCGAAGTCGTGGTCAGCATCCAGGGGACGCGCGTAGCGGTGCCGCGCCCCTACGTCGAGCTGCGCGCGACGCCGCCCGGGGAGTGGAGCGTCGTGCGCAACCCGAAGGTCAGGCCCGAGCGCACGCCCGAGGGCCTGCGGCAAGGGTACATCGTGTGCCCCGGGTGCCGGCGGCGCGTGGAGCTGCCCGCGGCCCGGCTCGCAGAGCAGCTCTGTCCGCACTGTAACGACACCTTCCCGATCGCCTGGGACGAGAGGCCACGCAAGAAGCCCTGACGTCGCTCAGGTCTTGATGCTCTTCGAGGCCTCGTCCCACGACACCGCGCTCTTGCGGAAGTACGACTCGTTGGCCATGTGGCAGGCCAGCGCGGCGTGGTGACCGAACACCACATCCTCGGTCACCGGCTTCCGCGTCCGCACCGCTTCGAAGAACGTCCACAAGTGCGGCCGGACGTCGTCGAAATCGGGCCCGCTGAATGAGACCGTCTCCGGCATCGCCACCTGCTGGCCCACCTTGGGATCGTGTTCCTCGTGCCACTTGGCGAGGTAGGCCTGGCGCAGCGCGCGCGGGTAGCTGCCCGTGTAATAGCTGGGGTATTGATCCTTGCCGGATTGGGGTGTGAACGTCAGGCCGGACCCGGTGACCTCCAGCAGGCCCTTCGAGCCCTGGATGCGGTACGTCTCGGGCATTTCCGTCCCCAGGTTCAGCCGCATGTACGCCGGCAGGCCGTCGTAGTCGTAGACGACGGCGTGGACGTCGGGCATGTTGCGGCCGTCTTTCCAGCGTCGGATGCCGCCCACGGCGCTCGCCTGCGTGGGCGGCGCGTTGATCCCCACCATGAACATCATTCCGCTGACCAGGTGCACCAGCAGGTCGCCGGCCACGCCCGTGCCGTACTCCTTCCAGCAGCGCCAGCGCGCGAAGATGAACGGATCGAACGCGCGTTTGGGGACGGTCCCCTGCCACGTGTCCCAGTCGAGAGTCTTGGGGGAGAGATCGGGCGGTGGAGGATACTCCCACGCACCGGTGGGATCGTTGCGCCCGAGCCAGCCCTCGATGAGCATCAGGTCGCCGAGCGTGCCCTGCGCGATCAGCTCCTTCGCCTTGGCGCAGACCTGGGAGCTCACCCGCTGCGAGCCGATCTGGACGATACGGCCCGCCCGTTTGGCGGCGTCCACCATGGCCACGCCGTCCGCGGGGGTGTGCGACATCGGCTTCTCGCAGTAGATGTCCTTCCCGGCGCTCACGGCGTCCACCACCACCTGCTTGTGCCAGTGATCGGGCACCGCCGCCACGATGCAGTCGATCTCCTTGTTGTCGAGCAGATCCTGGTAGCGGCGCGTGACGGGTAGATCCGCCCGCACGATCTCGCGCGCCAGCGTGTGTCGGCCGTCGTACAGGTCGGCGGCGCCGGCGCACTCGACACCCGGCAGCGTGATCGCGTTGGACAGGAGTCCCGAGCCCTGCATGCCGATGCCGATCATACCGAAGCGGACCCGGTCGCTGGCGAGGCCGGGGGGTGGACGCATGAGGAACTGCTGGGGGATGGGTCCGATTGTCTGCGCGGCGAGCGATGCGCCGGCCGCCGCCGCGCTCGTGCTCAAGAATTCGCGACGCGACCAGTCGTTCCGATTCACGTTCACGGGATCTCCTGTTCCGGGGGTCGGTCTATTATGGAGGCGCTACCGCTCGGTGCGATAGTGGAGCCCGGACCGCGCGCAACTTGACCTTCCGAGAGGAGGGCGGCAGACTCGGGAGGTGCGTGTGGGTCGCGAGTCCCGTTACGTGCTGCTGTGCCTGCTCGGCGCGCTCCCCGGCGCGGCGTGCACGCAGCAGCCCGGCTGGGTGTTCGGCCCCTTCGAGAAACCGGGGATCGTGAACCCCATCCTCGCGCCCAATCACGACGCCACCTTCCGCTCTCCCATGAACGACACCGTGGTGCGGTGGGAGGAGTATGCCACGTTCAACCCCGCCGCGGTCGTGAAGGACGGCAAGGTCTACGTCTTGTACCGAGCCGAAGACGCGAGCGGCGACCGGCAGATCGGTCATCATACCTCGCGCATCGGGCTGGCGGAGAGCGCCGACGGCCTGCGCTTCACGCGGCGGGCCGCGCCCGTGCTGTACCCGGACCGGGACGCGCAGGCCGCCGACGAGTGGCCCGGGGGCGTCGAGGATCCGCGCGTGGTCGAGTCCGATGACGGGACTTACGTCCTCACGTACACACAGTGGAACCGCCGCATCCCCCGCCTCGCCGTCGCGACGTCCCGCGACTTGATTCACTGGACCAAACGTGGTCCCGCCTTCGCCGCCGCGAGCGGCGGGAAGTACCGCGACTTCGAGTCCAAGTCCGGCGCCATCGTGGCCCGGGTGGAGGGGGATCGGATCATCGCGACGCGGGTGAACGGCAAGTACTGGATGTACTTCAACGTGCCCGCGATTCTGATCGCGACGTCGGACGATCTCGTGGCGTGGACCCCAGTGGAAGACGACACGGGGAGGCCCCTTTCCGTCCTCGCCCCGCGACCCGGCTATTTCGACTCCTGGCTGGTCGAGGCCGGGCCGCCGGCCATCATCACGCAACGCGGGATTGTGCTGCTCTACAACGCCGGCAACAGTGGGACCTACGGCGACGCGCGGTTTCCGCCGCGGGTTTATACCGGCGGGCAGGTGCTGTACGATCGCGCCAACCCGCTCAAGCTGATCGGCCGCCTGGACGAGCCGTTCATCAAGCCGGCCGAGGACTACGAGCGCACGGGACAGTATCCCGCGGGCACGACGTTCGTGGAGGGGCTGGTCCCGTTCCACGGGGGCTGGTACCTGTACTACGGAACGGCCGATTCGCGCGTGGGCGTGGCGGTGTGGGACGCGACTCGCTGACGGTCGACGCCCTTGCGCCCGCAGTCGTTTCCCGCGCAGCTTAAGCGCCCGACATGACGAGACGATCGGCGGGGGTGAGCGCGAGAGCGACGCTGGCGGTGCTCGCCGCGGTGGGCTGGGCCACTGCGGCCCGGACACAGACCGACAGCGCCCGGCCCCGCTACACGGCGGCGGACGTGCAGTTCATGACCGGCATGATCGTGCACCACGCGCAGGCGGTGCTGATCGCCGGCTGGGCACCCGCGCACGGCGCCGGCCCGGAGCTGAAGGCGCTGCGCGAACGCATCGTCGTGGGGCAGCGCGACGAGATCGCGGCCATGCAGCGCTGGCTGCGGGAGCGCCATGAGCCCGTGCCGGACGCCGAGGCTCACGGTGCCATGATGCCGGGGATGGATCACGCGGCGCTCATGCCGGGAATGTTGACCCAGCAGCAGCTGGCGCAGCTCGACAGCGCCCGGGGGCCGGAGTTCGACCGCTTGTTTCTCACGTTCATGATCCAGCACCACCGTGGCGCGCTCACCATGGTGCGCGCGCTGATCGACACGCCCCGCGCCGCCCGCGACGGGCTGCTGTTTCAGATCGCCTCCGACATCAGCGCCGATCAGACGGCCGAGATCGACCGGATGACACGCATGCTCGATGCAATGTCACACACCTCTCAACGGAGTCCTCAGTGAGATCCACGTCCCTGTTGCTCGCGATCGGCACCGTCGTCGCGGCATGCGCCACCGCCACGAAGTCCCAGATGTCCGCCACGGCCCCGAAGCCCGACCCCCGCGTGGGCTTGCGCGCCGGGTGGATGAACGCCGCCGAGGCGGCCTGGAACCTGCGCCTCGTGGCGGCGGCACCCAAGCCGGCGTTGTTCACCAACGCGAGCGATCCGGGCGACTTCGGGTACCTCAATTCGGACCTCGCGTTCACGGGCCACTACGTCATCCAGGGCAACTTCCACGGGCTGCAGGTGTGGGACATCGCCCAGCCGACTCATCCCACGCTGGTCACGTCGTTCGTCTGCCCCGACGCGCAGAACGACGTGTCCGTCTACCGCAACCTGTTGTTCACATCGGGCGAGGACTTCAACGGCCGGCTCGACTGCGGCACCCTTGGCGTGGCCGATTCGGTGAGCAAGGACCGGATGCGGGGGATCCGCATCTTCGACATCTCGGACATCCTGCATCCCAAGGCGGTCACCAGCGTGCAGACCTGCCGCGGTTCGCACACGCACACCGTCGTGACCGATCCGAACGACACGGCCAACGTCTACATCTACGTGTCGGGATCGGCGCCGGTCCGCTCGCCCAGCGAATTGGCGGGATGCTCGGCGCTCACCCCCGACCAGGACCCGAACAGCGAGCTGTTCCGCATCGAGGTGATTCAGGTGCCGCTTGCCCATCCGGAGCAGGCGCACGTGGTCGGCAAGCCGGCGATCCTCGCCGATCTGGCCGCGCGGGAATCGCACGGCGAGGCGCCGGAAGACATTGCGGCCGCGGCCAAGGCGGCCGCGGAGGCGCGCGCCAAAGGCGGATTCACCGCGGCGATTCGCGGCGAAGAGATCGTGCTGGGACCGCGCTTCGTGGCTGCACGGCTCGACAGCATCGTCAAGGCGCGCGGCGGGAGCGGAGCCCCCACGGGCGCCGACAGCGCCACATTGAGGGCGGCGGCGCAGGGCATCGTGGACCGTATCGTGAACCCCCCCACGCCCGGAAACGGCCCCCGGCCCGGGCCCGTCCAGTGCCACGACATCACGGTGTACCCGGCGCTGGGCATCGCGGGTGGGGCGTGCGCGGGCTACGGATTGCTGCTCGACATTCATGACCCCGTCCACCCGCGCCGCATCGCCGCGGTGGCCGATTCCAACTTCGCGTTCTGGCACTCGGCGACGTTCAACAACGACGGCACGAAGCTGCTGTTCACCGACGAGTGGGGCGGGGGTCTGCAGCCCAAGTGCCGCGCAACCGACAAGCCCGAGTGGGGAGCCGACGCGATCTTTTCGGTGACGAGCAGCGCGATGACGTTCCGGAGCTACTACAAGATGCCCGCGCCGCAGACGCCCTTCGAGAACTGCGTGGCGCACAACGGCTCGCTCGTCCCCGTGCCGGGGCGCGACATCATGGCCCAGGGTTGGTATCAGGGCGGCATCTCCGTGTTCGACTGGACCGATCCCGCCCATCCCAAGGAAATCGCGTACTTCGATCGCGGCCCCATGGACTCGACCAAGCTGGTGGGCGCAGGGTCCTGGTCCGCCTACTGGTACAACGGCTACATCGTGAGCTCCGAAATAGGGCGCGGTCTCGACGTGTTCGAGCTGTTGCCGAGCGGGTTGCTGTCGCAGAACGAGATCGACGCCGCCAAGCTGGTGCACTTCGACTACCTGAACGTCCAGGACCAGCCGAAGCTGGTGTGGCCCGCGAGTTTCGTGGTGGCGCGCGCGTACCTGGACCAGCTGGCGCGCTCGGACGGACTGGCGTCCGCCAAGGTGGCGGCCGCTCGGGCCGCGCTGGCCCGCGCCGAGCGGCTGTCCGGACCGCAGCGTCGGGATGCCCTCACGCAGCTCGTCACCCAGCTCACGGGCGATGCGCCGGCCGCGGCGGATCAGGGGAAGGTGCGCACGCTCGCGGGTACGGTCGCGGACCTGGCGAACGGGGGACGCTAGCAGTCGGCGGCAGCCGGCACACAGGGCGAAGGGCAGGGTCCTTGCGGCGGCCGGGCGAGGCCGCAGTTTATGCCCGGTCTGCCGGAAAGAGGAGACTGGCTATGGCGATCCGCATTGGTGACGAGGCCCCCGATTTCACCGCCACGACGACCGAGGGCACGATCCACTTTCACGAATGGGTGGGCGACAAGTGGGCGATTCTGTTCTCCCATCCCAAGGACTTCACCCCAGTGTGCACCACGGAGCTGGGGTACATGGCGCGCCTCAAGCCGGAGTTCGACAAGCGCAACACGAAGATCATCGGATTGAGCGCGGACCCGGTGAGCGATCACGAGCGCTGGCTCGGAGACATCAAGGAAACGCAGGGGTACGCGGTCAACTATCCCCTCATCGGCGATCCCGAGCTGACCGTCGCCAAGTTGTACGACATGATTCACCCCAACGCGACCGGCGGGAAGCGCACCGCGGCGGAGAACGCCACCGTGCGCTCGGTGTTCGTGGTCGGGCCGGACAAGAAGGTCAAAGCGATGATCGTCTATCCGATGAGCACCGGGCGCAACTTCGACGAGGTGCTACGGCTGCTCGACTCGGTGCAGCTCACGGCCCGGCACACCGTCGCGACGCCCGTGAACTGGAAGCCGGGTCAGGACGTCATCATCCCGGCCTCGGTCTCGGATGAGGACGCGAAAAAGAAGTACCCGCAGGGCTTCAAGACGCACAAACCGTATCTGCGAACGGTGCGGCAGCCGCAATAAGCGGAGGTCCTCATGACCGGCCTGTTGACGCTGTGGCTTCCTATCCTGGTCTCGGCGGTGCTGGTGTTCGTCGTCAGCTCCGTCATCCACATGCTGTCGCCCTGGCACAAGAGCGACTACCCGAAGCTGCCGAACGAAGACCGTGTGATGGATGCGCTCCGCCCGCTCGCCATCCCGCCGGGGGACTACATGATGCCCCGCCCGTCGAGCCGGGAGGAAATGCGCACCCCGCAGTTCGTCGAAAAGCTCAAGAAGGGCCCCGTCCTGATGCTCACCGTGTGGCCAGGCGGCTCCATGTCCATGGGGAAGCAGCTCGTCCAGTGGTTCGTCTACGCCGTGGTCGTCGGCTGCTTCGCCGGCTACGTCGCGGGGCGCGCGCTGCCTGGCGGCGCTCCCTTCTGGAGCGTGTTCCGCTTCACTGGCGTCACCGCCTTCGTCGGCTACGCGCTCGCCCTGTGGCAGATGTCGATCTGGTACCGTCGTTCCTGGATGACGACGACCAAGGCGACGGTGGACGGGTTGATCTACGCGCTGCTTACGGCCGCTACCCTGGGATGGCTGTGGCCGCACTAGGCCGACGAAGCCCGCTGCCGGGCCCGCCGTAGCGCCGCGGTCACCCGATGAGGCGCTCCCCGCTCGTCCTGCTGGTCGCGGTACTGGGCGCGCTACTGCTCTCAGGCGTGGCCCCGTACGATCGGACGACCTGGTGGCTGGAGATCTTTCCGATCCTGATCGGCGCGCCGCTGTTGGTCGCGACGCACCGACGCTTTCCCCTCACGCACCTCGCCTACACACTGCTGGCCGTCCACGCCGTCATCCTCATGGTGGGTGGTCACTACACCTACGCACGCGTCCCGCTGGGCGCCTGGGCGCAACAGGCGTTCGGGCTCGCGCGCAACGATTACGATCGGCTCGGGCACTTTGCGCAGGGCTTCGTGCCGGCCATCGTGGCGCGCGAGATCTTGCTGCGGACGTCGCCATTGCGCCCGGGCCGCTGGCTGTTCGTGCTGGTCACGGCCGTCTGCCTCGCGATCAGCGCCTGCTACGAGTTCATCGAATGGTGGGTCGCCGTCGCCGGCGGCTCCTCAGCTGAAGCGTTTCTGGGCACCCAGGGCGACGTGTGGGACACGCAGTGGGACATGTTCGCCGCCCTGATCGGTGCGATCACCGCCCAGACGCTGCTGGGCTCGCTCCACGACCGCGCGCTCGCCGGGCTCCGTGCGGCACTGCTCGCTCAACACTAAGACAGCGAGGTGATCGCACGCCGCCGGGCTTTCGCGACCAGTTCGCTTCGGCGGCGCCGGCCTATGCGGCGTTTCGACCGCGCTACCCGGCGGCGCTGTTCGCGGCCCTGGCCGCCCACGCGCCGGGGCGTCACATGGCGTGGGACTGCGCTACGGGCAGCGGCCAGGCGGCGATCGGGCTGGCCGAGCACTTCGCGCAGATCGTGGCGACGGACGCGAGCGCGGCGCAGCTCGCCGCCGCGCTCGCACATCCCCACGTGCGCTATCGCCAGGCCTCGGCGGACGCGAGCGGGTTGGCGCCGCAGTCCGTGCAGCTGGTGACGGTCGCACAGGCGCTCCACTGGCTCGACCGCCCCGGGTTCTACGCGGAGGCGCGGCGCGTGCTCGTTCCGGGCGGGGTCGTCGCTGTTTGGTGCTACGGCCTGCTCGAGCTCGGCGCCGGTCTGGACGACCCGATCCACGCGTTCTACGAGCGGACCGTGGGCCCCTACTGGCCGCCGGAGCGCGCGCTCGTCGACTCGGGCTACCGCACCATCGATTTTCCGTTCGCCGAGCTCCCGCTTCCGCCGGTCACCATGGAGGCGGAGCTGACTCTGACGGAGCTGGGCGGCTATCTCGGCACCTGGTCCGCGGTGCTGGGCTACCGCTCCGCGACGGGTCACGACCCGGTGGCCACGTTGCTCGATCGCCTGGGCCCCGAGTGGGGCGGTCCGGAGCGGCGCCGCTTGGCCCGCTGGCCGCTGGCGATCCGCGCCGGCCGCGTCGCGGCGTAACCCCCATTGCGGGACGTGGTGTGTCCGCCGCAGCTTACAGTGACCAACTCTGCCTGCCAGGAGTGCGAGCGATGTCCAAAGGGGACGACCGCAAGCTGGCCGCCTTGGCGAAGAAGAACGCCGCCAAGGCCGCCAAGGCGAAGCCCACCAAGCGCCGCCGCTACGACGACACGCTGCCGCCCGAGCGGGAGGAAGACCTCGAGCTGCGCGACTTCTTTTCGGAGATGAAGAAGCGCGAGTTCTAGGACGCGCCGTCGTCGGCTGCCGGGTCAAGTCCGGCTGGGCAACGGCCGTGCTCGTGACGGGCCCCGCGGGCTCCCCCCGCGTGGTGGACCGGCAGGTCCTCGAGTTGAGCGATGCGTCCGTGCCGACCTCCCGCCAACCATACCACGCCGTCATGGGCGCCCGTCAGGGCGACCGGACGGCGCTCGAGCGCCGGCTGCGAGGGATCGTCGAGCGGGTCGCACGGCGCTCACTCACGCAGCTGCTCGCGCGCTATCGCGTCCAGGGTCGGACGGTGCGCGGGCTCGCCCTGGTCGTGGGGAGCGTCATCGACCCGGCCTCCATCGGCAACGATCACATCCGGGCCCACGCACTCGAGGGGCAGTTGTTTCGCTCGGCACTGGCGCGCGCGGCGGGGAAGGCTCGCCTGGACTGTACGACGCACGTCGAGCGCGGCCTCTATGAGGCGGCGGCGGCCCGGCTCAAGCGCACGCCCGCCCAGCTCAGGCGAGTGGTGGCGGAGCTGGGGCGGACGGTGGAAGGGCCCTGGCGCGCAGACGAGAAGACGGCCACGCTGGCGGCCTGGATGGTGCTCGCGCGGGCACATTGACCCCGCCCGGTCACCCGGCTAAGTTGTTGTGCGATGCCGACCTACGAGTACAAGTGCCCGGCCGGGCATGCCTTTGAAAAGTTCTACCCGACGATGAACAACCAGCGGCGGGTGAAGTGTCCCACGTGCGGCAAGCTGGCCGAGCGTCGGATATCGGGAGGGACGGGTCTGGTCTTCAAGGGTTCCGGTTTCTACATCACCGACTACAAGCGTGCCGGCAGCGGGAACCCTGAATCGACAGAGGGATCCAAGCCCGAGTCGAAACCCGAGGCGAAGCCCGAGGCGAAGCCCGCGACCGAGTCGAGGCCCGACAGCGCCAAGAAGAAAAAGCCCTCCGGCGACAAGTGAGGGCGCACGAGGCGATCCGCGCGGCCCTGGCGACGGCGGCGGCGCGGCTGGGTGCGTCCGTGTCCGCGTCCGCGGTCGAGCTGGAGCGCCCGCGCGACGCGGCGCACGGGGATGTCGCCACCAATCTGGCGCTCACCCTGGCCAAGTCGCTCAACCAGAAGCCGCGAGCCGTGGCCGAGCGGCTCGTCGCGGCGCTCGAGCTGCCGCAGGGCCTGGTGCGTCAGATGGCCGTCGCGGGGCCGGGGTTCATCAATTTCTTCCTCGCCGAGGAGCAGCTCACTTCGGTGGTCGCCGCCGTGCTTGCGGCGGGCGAGCGGTACGGGCGCAGCGACGGGGGGGTCGGGAAGCCCGTCAACGTCGAGTTCGTGTCGGCGAATCCGACGGGCCCGCTGCACGTGGGACACGGTCGGCAGGCGGCCCTGGGCGATGCGATCGCCGCCCTGCTCGAATGGACCGGCTGGCGGGTGACGCGGGAGTTCTACTACAACGATGGCGGCGTGCAGATCGCCAATCTGGCGCGCAGCGTGCAGGCCCGGATCCGCGAGCAGCGCGGGCAGGCGGCCCCGCTGCCGGAGGGCGGATATCACGGGGAGTACATCCGCGAGATCGCGGAGCGCTACCTCGCCGGGCACCCGGAAGATCCCGAGGGTGCCGACCTCGACGCGGTGCGCCGCTTCGCGGTGCAGCAGCTCCGCGAGGAGCAGGACCGCGACCTCCAGGCGCTCGGGGTCAAGTTCGACGTCTACTTCCTCGAGTCGTCGCTGTACGCGACGAGCAAGGTGGAGCAGACGCTGGGCCGGCTGGTGACGGCCGGGCACACGTACGAGCAGGACGGCGCCCTCTGGCTCCGGACGACCGATTTCGGCGACGACAAGGACCGCGTGATGCGAAAGCGGGCCGAGAAAGGCGGGGACTATACGTACTTTCTGCCGGACGTGGCCTATCACGTCGACAAGTGGGAGCGGGGGTTCTCGCGCGCGATCAACGTGCAGGGCGCCGACCACCACAGTACGGTCACGCGGGTACGCATCGGCCTGCAGGCGCTGGACATGGGGATTCCGACCGGCTATCCCGAGTACGTTCTGCACCAGATGGTGACGGTGATGCAGGGCGGCCAGGAAATGCGGCTGTCCAAGCGGGCGGGGAGTTACCTGACCCTGCGCGAGCTGGTGGACGAAGTGGGACGCGACGCCGTCCGTTACTTCTTCCTGATGCGCCGCGGCGACTCGCACCTCGTGTTCGACGTCGACCTCGCCAAGAGTCAGACGGAGCAGAACCCGGTCTTTTATGTCCAAATGGCCCACGCCCGCATGAGCGGGATTTTCCGGGTCGCCGGCCGCGCGCCCGACGCGGTGGTGCCCCAGGGGGCCGACGTGACGCGGCTGGACGAGCCCGAGGAGCTCGAGCTGATGAAGGAGCTGGCCGAGTTTCCCGCGATCGTGGCCGGCGCCGCCCAAGCGTTGGAGCCTCACCGCCTCACCGGCTATCTGGAAGGCCTGGCCCGCATCGCCCACGCGTGGTACCACAAGTATCGCGTGCTGGGCGAGCCGGAAGAGGCGGCGCGCCTGGCGCTGGCGGCCGCGGTGCGCCAGGTGCTCGGCAACGGCCTGCGCCTGCTCGGGATCAGCGCCCCGGATCGGATGTGACGTGAGCTTGCTCGTGGTGGGCTCGATCGCCCTGGACTCGGTGGCGACCCCGTTCGGCGAGACGGCGGACGCACCAGGCGGGTCGGCGGTCTTCTTCGCCGCCGCCGGCGCGATCCTGCACCCGGTGCAGGTCGTGGGCGTCGTGGGGAGCGACTACCCGCTCGCCGCGCTCAAGTCGCTCGAGGCACGCGGCGTCGACCTCTCGGGCGTCGAGCAAGCCGCGGGCGAGTCGTTCCGCTGGAAGGCGAAGTATTCCTACGACCTATCGAGCCGCGAGACGCTCGACACGCGCCTCGGTGTGTTCGCCCAGTTCCGGCCCAAGCTCCCGGAGAAGTTCCGTCGCGCGCGCCACGTGTTCCTCGGAAACATCGACCCGGAGCTGCAGCTGGGCGTCCTCGACCAGATCCCGCACCCGGCGCTCGTGGCCTGCGACACGATGAACTACTGGATCCACTCGAAGCGCGACCTGCTGCTCGAGCTGCTGCGCCACATCGACATCCTCATGGTGAACGACGCCGAGGCACGCGAGCTCTCCGGTGACTGGAACATCTACCGGGCGGCGCATTGGGTGCTCGAGCGGGGGCCCAAAATGGCCGTGATCAAGCAAGGTGAGCACGGGGCGCTGCTGGTGGATCGCGACACGACCTTCAAGGTGCCGGCCTATCCGCTCCAGGAGGTGTTCGACCCTACCGGCGCGGGTGATGCGTTCGCGGGCGGGTTCATGGCGTACCTCGCCGCGACCGACGACCTCGCGCCTCCCAACCTGCGGCGCGCGATGGTGTACGGGGCGGCGATGGGCTCGTTCGCGGTCGAAGCGTTCGGCGTCCAGGGGTTCGAGCACGTGACGCTGGCCGACGTGCGGGCCCGGGTGCGCGGCTTCAAGGACCTCGTCCACTTCGACGTGGATGAGGGTCGGGTCCCGTGACGGAGCACTACGCCGCCGCCGGCGTGCGGCTCGATGCGGCGGAGGAGGCCCAGCGCCGCATCGCGGCCCTGGTGCGGACTACGCGCACGCCGCTGGCACTCGGTGCGATCGGCGCCTTCGGCGGCATGGTGCGCGTGCCGCCCGGGTACGAGCGGCCGGTGCTCGTCCTCTCGACCGACGGCGTCGGCACCAAGCTGCTCGTCGCCGCGCGCGCCGGCGTCCACGACACGGTCGGCGAAGATCTCGTCAACCATTGCGTCAACGACATCCTGGTGCACGGAGCGACGCCCATCGCCTTCCTCGATTACGTGGCCACGGGGCAGCTCGAGCCGGAGGTGGTCGCGGCGATCGTCGCGGGCGTGGCGCGCGGCTGCCGCGCTCACGACATGACGCTCGCCGGGGGCGAGACCGCACAGCTTCCCGACCTGTACCAGCCCGGGCACTACGATCTCGCCGGCACGATCGTCGGCGTGGTCGAAGAACGGGCGGCGCTGCACGGCGACCTGGTGCGCCCGGGCGACGTGTTGATCGGCTACGCGTCGAACGGACTGCATACCAACGGATACACGCTGGCCCGCCGCATCGTGTTCGACTCGCTGCGGCTCGACGTGCTCGACGAGTTCCCCGAAACCGGCCGCACCGTGGCCCAGGTGTTGCTGGACGTCCACCGCAGCTACGCCGCGGCGGTGACCCCGATCATCTCCCGCGTGCACGCCCTCGCCCACATTACCGGTGGCGGCATCGCCGGCAATCTGGTGCGGGTGCTGCCGGCCGGCGCGGAGGCCGTGGTCGACGCAGGGGGGTGGCCGTGGCCCACGGTGTTCCGCGTGCTGATGCGCTCGGGAGACGTGTCGCTCGGCGAGATGCGGCGCGTGTTCAATCTCGGCATCGGCATGATCGCCGTCGCCGGGCGCGACGACGCCGAAGCGGCGATCGCCGCCGCTACGCGCGCCGGCGTGGAGGCGTGGATCGTCGGGGAGATACGGGCGGGGACCAAGGGAGTGACGTTCTCCAAAAGGTAGGAGGCTGTATGCGTCATATCGTGTCAGTACTGGTCGTGATGCTGGGCGCCACGTCGCTGGCCGCGCAGGAGCCGCAGTGCGCGCTGCCCGACCCGAACGCGACCGCGGCGTGTAACACCGCGGTCGATGCCGTGCGGGCGTTCCATCCGCTCGCCGGCCTGATCGTCAGCGGCGGGAATCCCGTCCTCGGCACCGCCCGCGCGCTCGGTGGCATCGGCCATCTGTCGGTCACGGCGCGCGTGAACGGCGTGAAGGCATCGCTCCCGAACCCCGATTCCGCGAGCCAGAGCGCCGTGCCGTCGAGCTTCCACGGCGTCGTCCCGGCGCCGGTGGTCGAAGCGGCGCTCGGCCTGGTCCGGGGGAAGGGCGGCTTTCTCGCGATCGATGCGCTCGGGTCCGCCGTCGTGCTGCCGACCAGCGGCGTGTCGGGGCTGTCGGTGGATTCCAGCGCGACGCGCGTTGGCAGCGCGGCGCTCGGGATCGGCTATGGCGCGCGGGTAGGCGTGCTCGCCGGAAGCTTCCCGATCCCCGCGCTCTCGGTGAGCTGGATGCACCGCACGCTGCCCCGCATCCAATACGGTAACCTCGGTCCGACGTTCGGCACCGGGGACCGGTTCGAGTTCAGCATGGACCTGCGGGCCGACAACTACCGGGCGGTCGCGAGCTGGAGGTTCGTGCTCTTCGATCTGGCGGCGGGACTTGGCGTCGATCACTATACCTCGAGCGCGACCAATATCCGCTTCCACAACAACCCGCTCGCGCCGGCGAGCGTAGACACGATCGTCATCAACCCGAACAACACGCGTGAGGTGGCGTTCGTGAACGGCGGGTTGAGCTTCGCCGTCGTGAAGATCGTGGCTGAATTAGGTTTCCAAACCGGGAAGGATCAGCATTTCTCCACCAACTTCTCCGGCTTCGACCCCAAGGCGGGACATGTCTTCGGAGGGCTCGGCGTCCGATTCGGCTTCTGAGCGACCGCCCGAACGGGCGGCGATGCAACGCGCCCTCGACCTCGCGCGCCGGGGTTGGGGGCGCGTTGCTCCGAACCCCCTGGTCGGTGCCGTCGTGCTCGCGGGAGACAGCGTCGTCGCGGAGGGCCACCACGCCGAGTACGGCGGCCCGCACGCCGAAGTCGTGGCGCTGGAAGCGGCGGGCGCGCGGGCCCGCGGCGCCACCCTCGTGGTGAACCTCGAGCCGTGCGCGCACCACGGCAAGACGCCGCCCTGCACCGACGCGATCGTCGCGGCGGGCGTCGCGCGCGTCGTCGCGGCTGTCCGAGACCCTGACCCGGAAGCGCGGGGCGGGGCGGGCGTGCTCCGCGCCAAGGGCGTGATCGTCTCGATCGGCCTGCTCGCCGAAGCCGCGGCCGCGCTCAACGCTCCCTTCCTGTTTGCGCGCGAGCAGGAGGAGCGGCCTTTCGTCGCCCTCAAGCTGGCGACGTCGATCGACGGCCGCATTGCCGACGCCGCCGGCAGCTCGCGCTGGGTCTCGGGCGAAGCGGCGCGGGAGTACGTCCACTGGCTGCGCGCGGGCTTCGACGCCATCGCGGTCGGCGGCATGACGGCCCTGCGCGACAACCCGCAGCTCACCGTGCGCGGTCCTGTGACGCCGCGCAAGCCACCACTGCGGGTCGTGTTCGACCGCCGCGCCATGCTCAACCACACCGCCGACCTGGTGAAAACGGCACGCGAGGTACCCACCTGGGTCATGTCGTCGCCCGACGCGCCGCCCGCCAGTGTCTCGCTGCTCGAGCAGAGCGGCGTGCGCGTGTTCCGCCCCAGCTCGCTCGCCGACGGCTTGCGCCAGCTCCGGGAGACGGGGGTCGAGTCGGTGCTGTGCGAAGGGGGCGGAGCCCTCGGCGCCAAGCTGCTCGTCGACGGCCTGGTGGACCGCCTCTATTGGGTGCAGGCGCCGGTCTGGCTCGGCGAGGCGGCCGTTCCGGCCTTTCCCGGTGTGGTGGCGGCGCCGCTCGCGGCGGCCCCGCGCTGGATCGCCGTGGAGCGCCGCGCCCTGGGCCCCGATACATTATTGGTATTGGACAGGCGGATATGTTTACCGGGATCGTGAGTGCCGTAGGACGGATCGCGAAAGCGACCCGGCACGCGGGTAACGGGAAACGGGAAACGGGGTTGACGCTCGCGATCCGTGCTCCGTACAAGGGCGTCAAGCAGGGTGAGAGCATCGCCGTCAACGGCGCGTGTCTCACGGTCGAACGGGTGTTGAAGGGCGGTTTCGCCGTGCATGTGGTGCAGA
>Ga0209802_1001310_pt1 | contig 18534 bp, 12 predicted proteins | sample GraSoiAngelo_129_FD_185886 | JGI IMG/M metagenome (GOLD analysis project Ga0209802, IMG submission 185886) | Grasslands soil microbial communities from the Angelo Coastal Reserve, California, USA - 14_0927_12_40cm (SPAdes) (version 2) | ecosystem: Environmental > Terrestrial > Soil > Grasslands ... | reverse complement strand
GTCGTGGCAGTGAACGAAACTGCGAGTCCTACCTCAGGAGTGGCAGGAGTAAATGTGAACGCAGCTGCAGAAAGCCTAGCAGCGACAACAACGTTCTGGGCCGGGGAAGCTACGGAGACCCCGTTAGCATCGGTAGCAGTTACGGTCACACTGAACGTGCCCGCAGCGGTATAGGAGTGGCTTACTGGACTACCAGTTCCGGTCGTTGTATCTCCAAAGTTCCAGCTGAAGGTAAAGGGAGCGACACCACCGGTTGTGGTAGCGGTGAATTGGACGGATACTCCCACTTCTGGTGAGACCGGAGTGAAAGTGAAGTTGGCGGCAGAGAGACGAGCAGCAACGACAACGCTCTGGGCGGGGGAAGTTACTGAGACCCCATTAGAATCAGTTGCTGTGACGGTCACACTGAATGTTCCGGCTGCAGAGTAAGAGTGACTGGCTGGATTACCAGTGCCAGTGGTTGTGTCGCCAAAGTTCCAGCTGAAGGTGAACGGACCAACACCACCGGTTGTGGTTGCAGTAAACGAAACGGCAAGTCCTGCTTCAGGTGTGGCAGGGGTGAACGTGAATGCGGCCGCAGACAATCTTGCTGCGACAACGACATTCTGGGCTGGAGATGTGACCGAGACTCCGTTCGCATCAGTCGCAGTTACACTCACGCTGAAAGTACCTGCAGCAGCATAGGAGTGACTGACCGGACTACCGGTACCGGTCGTAGTGTCACCAAAGCTCCAGCTAAACGTGAAGGGACCAACACCACCAGTCGTACTGGCCGTGAACTGAACAGGCGATCCTGCCTCAGGAGTTGAGGGTGTAAATGTAAAGGCGGCTGCGGATAATCTAGGGGCGACGATCACGTTGCCCGCGGGTGAAGTGACGGAGACCCCGTTAGCGTCGGTGGCAGTAACTGTTACGCTGAATGTGCCAGCAGCAGTATAGCTGTGGCTTACAGGATTCCCGGTGCCAGTGGCGGTGTCACCAAAGTTCCAGGAGAAGGTGAACGGACCGACACCGCCGGTCGTTGTTGCTGTGAACTGAACGTTGACTCCTGCTTCTGGCGACGATGGAGTAAATGTGAACGCAGCGGCGGATAATCGTGCGGCGACAACAACATTCTGGGCGGGAGAAGTTACTGCGACACCGTTAGCATCGGTCGCGGTAACGGTCACACTGAAAGTCCCAGCGGCAGTGTAAGAGTGGCTCACAGGGCTACCGGTGCCAGTTGTTGTATCTCCAAAGTTCCAGCTGAAAGTGAACGGACCGACACCACCAGTTGTAGTGGCGGTGAACTGCACAGGGACACCTACCTCGGGGGTTGTTGGGGTGAAAGTGAATGCGGCGGCTGTGAGGCGGGCGGCAACAACAACATTCTGGGCAGGGGATGTAGCGGAAACACTGTTAGCATCGGTGGCAGTGACGGTTACACTGAAGGTTCCGGCTGCAGAGTACGAGTGACTTACGGGACTACCGGTGCCTGTTGTAGCGTCACCGAAACTCCAGCTGAAAGTGAACGGAGCAACACCACCTGTCGTGGTAGCAGTAAATTGAACGGGTGAGCCAGCTTCCGGCGAAGCTGGGGTAAAAGTGAAGGCGGCGGCCGTGAGCCTAGCTGCTACTACCACATTGTGGGCCGGTGAGGTCGCGACGTGGCTCAATGAGTCTGTGACCTGAACTGTTGCGCTAAATGTTGATGCGGTAGTGTAGGAGTGTGTTGCTGTATTGGTTGTCGTTGTTGCAGTAGTCCCATCACCGAAGGTCCAGAGATAGCTGAAGGGTGAAGATCCTCCAACTGTGGTTGCGGTGAAAGTTACAGTGCTTCCTACCTCAGGTGTCGCAGGGCTAGAGGCGAAGTCGACAGTTAGGGCTCCCGCCGGTATCACGACGGGTATGATCAAATTGCGCGTTGTGACGCTGCAACCCGATGTCGGACAGACTCCGGTTACTGTCACGTTGTAATTACCGCCGGGAGTGGCCGCAACAGTGGATACGGTCAATAGTGAAGTGAACGAGGTAACCCTGTTACTAAGAGTCCCGCTAAGGGTTCCCAAAGTTGCAGTTGGTCCATTTGTCTTGACTGGAGTAACGGCGCTCGACAGAGTAACCGTTCCAATTCCACTGAGGACGCTACTGACCGTGACAGTGGACGTCTTCGAAGAGCCGGCTGTAATTGTGAGGTTCCCAGAAGTTGCAGACAACGCGAAAGACGCGAGGTTGATAGCTATTCCAGTCTGAGCCGTCTCCACGTTGGGTTGCGACCCACCATTAGTTATTGTTACACAAACGCCGGGAACGCTGGAACCCTGAGGGCAGGTCCCGGAAGTTGTCGAGGAAGTTAGGAAATTGATCGGCGTACCATTAGTCGCCGTCATAACTTGATAGACGATCTCGAACAAATTACCGGTAGTTGGCGGGGATGTAAGGCCCGTGAGACTGACGACGCCCACGTCGACCACGCCTGGGCCGTCGCCCGCGGAGAGACTGCAACCCGTTCCCGCGCCGTTGATACAATTGGCCAGAATCAGGAGGGGTGCCGCGAGAATGGTATTATTGGTGTCAGCCTTAACTGGATTAATAATCGTGTTATCTGTTTTGACGAAGATACGGAATCCGTTCAAGGCATCAGAGCCTTGAATGTTGATGGCGACAACAAACTTAGTGCCAGCAGCGCCACCTGCAACATTTGCTGGGGTTGAAGGGCATCCAGAGGTGGTGGTAACGGGTGGGGCCGCAATGCAAACAACCCCGACGAGTTGACCATGAACTGGGGTCGTCGCGCCGAGGCTTATCGCGAAAAGTGCTACTATTACTAACAGCGAAGGCAGAACTATCTTTCTGAACATAATTGCACCGATTCTGATGGGGCTACCAGCTAACTGCTCTTAAGACTTTTCTTCTGGCGCAACCAACAGCTACCACTGGATAGCATCCGGCTATCATAGCTATCGCCAATCATACCCAACCAACACTCAGGTCCATTTCGAACATGGAGAAGAAGAGAATCTCGTTGACCGTCGCGCTATCTGAGACCAAATCGTGCGTGAGTCATGTGCCAGCCATCTCTACAGGAAGTCTGTAGCGCCGAAGTATCGGGCAGCTATACTGGCGTCGATGATGTCGATTACTCCGTTGGCGTCAAAGTCTGCCCGTGGATCATAGGTGGACGTGCCGACCGTTGAGTTGAAGACCGCTGCCATGATGCTCACATCGACAATGTCCACGCTGCCGTTGCCGTTTATGTCAAGCTGTCTTGTCAGCAGCACGGAGGCCGTGGCAACGTTCTGGACAAGCTTGATCGTGATGTCGGAGGAGAGAGAATAGGGCGATATTGGAATGTTGAGTAGGAAGGAGACTTGGAAGGAGGTCGTTTGGTTCTGGAGTTTCAGGTTCTGAATCGAGTATGTTTTTGTGAAGATTGTTGTTTGAGTTGTCGAGTTCTTCGCGACGACTGAGACATTGCCTGACACCGTTAGCGCGGACATACTGATCGTGAGGAGAGAGGATGTAGTAACTATGACTCCTTGCAGGCTGTTGGTGTTTGTAGCAACAAGAGATAAGGATCCTAGGAAGGTCACTGTTGCATTAGCGTCGGGAGTGCCGAGGCCTGTTGGATAATCCCAGCCAGGTAATGCGGAGAAGAATCCATCTGATCCTGTCGTGACATCGTGATATGATGATAAATTGTACAGTTGAGAATTCACGGCTCCATACTTTATCGAGTTGGCTTGGCTTGCTAGTGCGAGCAGGGCCGCCCACTGTGGTGCACCTGCACTTGTTCCGCCCACTTCGAAAGAGCTTCCAAGTGCCAGGACCATTACTCCGGTGTTCGGATCGGCGTCGTAGGAAACGTCAACATCGTCCCGCATAGAATCGCCCAGTCCTAATTGCCAGGATGGCTTCGGATAGATGATGCTGGATCCGGCGGAGCTTCCTGTCCACGCCGACTCGTGCGAGTAGGACGCGTCAGAGTTCAGGGAGAGGCTCGTACCACCAACTGCTAGGACCAGAGGATCTGATGCTGGATATTGTATGTTGCAGCAACTAGAAGCGCCAGAGTCGCCGGAGCTGGCAACTGCGACGGTCCCATGTGATGTTATTGTTACAAATAATTGGTGGAAGCTGGCAATAGTGGCAGAGCCTGTTGTAGGATAGAGGGATTCTGATAGTCCAAAGCTCATCGAGAGCACTGCATCGCCTGGCAGTGAATTTGCAACATAGAGGATTGCGTTGTAGATACTTCCGAGGCTGGCGTCCACACCCACCACCAGATCAATTGACGCTCCAGGCGCCATGGAGTGCGCCCATTCAACATCCAGGGCAGTCTCCACCGCCCAGTTAGAATTCGTCCGGCGAGGAACCCCGTTGGGATAGTAGAAGTTCACCGTCGCAGAGGGAAGACCCGTAAAACCATCGAACCCGGCTAAATCCGAGGATAGGGTTGGATCTCCATACGCGTCAACGATTGCGATCCTAGTCGTTCTACCATCAACGTTTCGATTGTACAAGGGCAAAAAGTTGTAGGCTTTCCGAAGATCCGCGGGAATGAACGGAGGCAATCCAGGGGTCGATAGACTGGCAGGATGATAAATCGAGTCCGGCTGCATCTCCCGCCTATCGCTTGAGCCGACGTTTGATCCCAAGTTAGCAGGTAGAATGTTGGCTACCGTTAAAGTTAGGAGAGCGACGATAAAGACCCCTCCAACAAGTCTCAATGTTGCGCCAGGTCCCTGTCTCGGTCGGTGTAACTTACCCTAAAGCGTTTGGGAAGAGCCTTTGCTCAACTACCCCAAGTCGGAGAGAACGGGTCGAATTCTTTCTCCCAGAAATAGGAAGGAGAAAACAAAAGGGGGAGTTTCGGGTTTAGATAGACCTGGATTTCTTAGCTCACACTCAGCGTACCGGTGAACATTGCGCCAGTACTATCCATGAGGGCCCAGGACCAGCCATATGGGGCTTGGCCGACCATCTTGACATCGAAACCCCCGAGGGAGTTGCCGGTCGTCACAGGCGAGCAGCCGGAGTTTGGCATGCAGGTTCCCCACGCGGTCGAGACAGCTTTACCGTTCTTGAAGACGATTCCGCTGTTCACCCAGTTGGTCGGGGTCGCGACGATCTGTCTGATCTGATTCTGGTTGTTATCAGTCTCGGTGACCCCTATTCCAACAATGGCGTTGGGGTCGTTGCTGTTGGTAACGGTGAAGATGACGTCGCCGTCCCCTCCACCAGTGCCTCCAGTATGGACAGCCGTCACAGTGGGATCGTAGGGGCTCGGAGGACCACGTGCGTGGACATTCACAACAGGAGCAGCAAGCACGGCTAGAGCAGCAATAGCCAGTATCAACAGTTTCGTATGGTTTGCTATCACCTTTTGTTCAGTCTTTTTTTTTGCTAACCCGTTGCGTATTTAGCGTTTTAAACAGACCCTGTAATCTCGGAGTGTTCTCCCTCTTCTCCCGTATATCCCAAGCCGCTGTCCTATATCCACAGAGACCGCTGAGCATTACGAGACTTTCCTCGCGGTCTTTGTCTAGGTTCTAGTGGAGTATCTGGGCGTTGAAATAGAACGCGAACACCCCCAGCTCTACGATGTCGATTGTTCCGTGTGCGAGAAAGTCTGCCTGAGGGTTATACTTTGGATTCCCTACGCTCGCCCCGAAGGCGAGTGCAGCTATTCCCGCGTCGATAATGTCGACTGATCCGTTCCCGTTAATGTCCAACTCCCGCGTTAGTAATGTGGAGCTCGTGACTGTAATTCCTTGTAGGATTACCTTGACTTCAACGCTGAGGGCGTAGGGTAGGACTTGGACATTCAGGCCGAACAGAACTTGTCTTGACGAGGGGGATATGGACGTGAGACCCATTGTGGGGATCGTGTAAGTCCTGGAGAATAGCACGGCTCCTGTGGTGCTGTTTGTTGCTGTGACCGTGAGGCTCCCGGTGAGTGTGAGACTTCGCATATCGACCGTCAGTGTTCCGACGGTTGCGACAGAGCTTGAGTCCAGGGTTGATGCGGAGTTGATTGAAGAGTTGATGGTGGCAGGGATGACTTGGAATGCTCCGAACATCGATCCCGGGTGAACTCCACATCTGTAGGTGAAGTTTCCGCCTGCAGGAATGTTGGTTCCTATCTTCGGGGTGAAGGTGTAGTTGACGAAGGCCGAGGAGGTTGCTTCGATGGGGAACGAGTTAGGCTCGTTAGTGTCGGCGATTCCGTTGTTGTTCACGTCCAAGTACCATGTGTGAATCAGACCGTCTCCGCTGCTGAACAGGATCGAGACGAGGTCTCCGTCGAATACCGTCATCAACGGTCCAGGGCTCGTAGAGTTCCAGTTCTGCGCCGCGAAGCCGATAAGGTGAAACGTTCTATGGGCCGGTCCGGATGCGCTCACCTGTCTTAAGGGCGCGATGGGAATGGAGAGTACTCCTATGAGCAGAATCAAAGCGACCGGGACTAGTATCCTGCGTTGCCTAGGCATGCTTAGACACTATCAGAGTAGGAGCTAAATATCGTTTTCCATGCTAACACGCAGATAATCATCCTTCGTCTCCTCGAGCATTTGAGCGTCGCAACAAGTCCCTGCTACACATTCAATCAAACTTTATACTACGAAGGTCCAACGGCCAGGCAAGCACTCACCGGTCGGTCAAGTTGACTCGCAGAACGTCATACGCTGTCTTAGCATTGTTGCTGATCGGAATCTTCTCAGGAGGACTCGTGCACGCTCAGGCAACCTCAGCCCCGATAAGCGTGGTCGTGAACCAGAACACAGTTACTCTCGACCTCCGCCTTCAGATGCAAGAAAACTTCACATCTCTACCTCTCTTCAAAGTAACCCTGGACGAGTCGAACTCGTCCCTCATAGTTGGTCCTATAGAAAAGGCGATGCGACAACTCGTCAGTCCGGCACATGTCGTCAGCTTGACCCTGCACGCCGGGAGCAGCCTCATCAACCCCTCCAGCCAGACATGGCTGATCAGCGAGAACTATACTATTGTCGTTGGAGGAGTCAACTCCAACTTCGGAGGATCAGTAAGGTCGAACCTTGCCATTCTAAAGATGGGACTCTCGACATCTATCGCACCCGGAGGAAACGAGATTAACAGCGTGGGGGCCAAGTACCTTCTCGGCCCTCTCAAGTCTCTAACGACCACGTCGACAACAACCTACTTTCTCGATGGTGCACCATACCTCAACTCCAACGTGCCCGGAAACACGACCGCCACCTTCAACATTCTCGACTTCTCATGGGTCTCACCAGTGTCTCAGTGGAACAACCAATATGATCCGTTGGGCTCATCATCTGTCTGGTCTTTCACGCCCACCCTCAACCCGTACAATCTTACGGTCGGGATAAGACACATTGAAGATTTCTACTTCCCCGTATACTCTGCGATCTACGTGCCTACCCTTGAGCTGACCGCTCCGGCGAGGGCCTGGGCGGACGGCACCGCAGTTGTCTTTGATCTGCAGACGCCAGCAGACCCAGTTATGGCGCTTATCATTCTGACGAGTATTGTCGTGCTCGTGGCGAGCGTGGTTCTCGACAGGAGACTCCGTCCAAAGATTGCTAGAAGGAAGAAGCGTTGAAACGTCCGTTTCGCGACTGGGATCAGTTTCTTCTTACTAGGATTATCAGTGCGCCTATTCCGAGACCTAGAGTGATCGGGACCAGCCAGAGCCTGGCGTTGAAGAGGCCGAGATAGAATCCTACCACGATAGCGAACGCGACGAGGAGGGCTAGGAGCTGCTTTCCTAGTCTGGGATTCCACGCTTCGAAGTTCTTCGCGTAACCGGTCTTCCACAAGAAGAGGCCGAGAAGAGCAAAGGATCCGGTGAGAGATGCCCAGTAGAGAATTCCGCCGTAGAGTATGCCGATGAATACTACGATAAGAGGATAGGAGAAGAAGAGGCTAATCAGAACTGGCTTGGCAAGGGACTGCAACGGATCCTTGAGGGAGCTGGCCCTCGAACGTGCCGGGCCACGAGTGTACATTGCAGGGTCAACTTTCCAGAATCTATGCTTCCTCTCTTCCTTAGATCCCGGCATCAGTCCTGAATCCTCGGCAGGAGACTATTCAATTTATCGTACTAGGCTGGAATGACGGAGAGTACTGAACTGGAGAGGGGTGCGTCTGGTCTGAGAATCATGTATAGAGGTGGCAGGCAACGTAGTGATCCTTCTCCACTTCGACAAGGGCCGGTTCCTCCTTGGTACACCTTGTATGCGCATATGGACATCTGGTGTGGAACCGACAGCCTGACGGCGGGAATACCGGGCTGGGAATCTCGCCACTTATCACGTTCTGCGTCCTCTTAGACTCAGGGTCAGGGACAGGGACCGCCGCGATCAAGGCTTGAGTGTACGGGTGCAAGGGAAGGTCGACTATGGTCTGCGATCCGCCCATTTCCATCATCTTCCCCAGATACATCACGCCGATCCGGTCGCTGATATGTTTGGCCAGGGCGATGTCGTGGGTGATGTAGATGATGGAGGCCGAACTCTTCTTCACTAGGTCCACCATGAGGTTTAGAATCTCGGCTCTGATGGAAACGTCGAGCATGGAGACCGGCTCGTCCGCGACGATGAAGCTGGGTCCAAGAACAAAGGCGCGGGCCACTGCAACTCGTTGTCGCTGACCACCGCTCAGCTCATGGGGAAACCGGTAGAGAAACTCTTCCGGGGGAACGACCTCAACATCTGAGAGAGCCTTCTTCACCATCTCCTCCAGCTCAGCCTCGTTAGCCGAGGCGTGCTGCACCCGGATCGGCTCAGCAACGATCTCTTTTATCGTCATCCGAGGATTCAGCGACTCGAAAGGATCCTGGAAGACTATCTGCATCTCTCGACGGAGAGGCTTCAACTCCTTCTCCGACAGTTTAGTAATATCCTTCCCCTGGAAGAAGATGCTTCCGCTAGTAGGCTTCACCAATCGGAGCAGGACCTTTCCAGTCGTCGTCTTACCGCTACCGCTCTCACCCGCTAGGGCGAGGACCTCGCCCTTACGGACAGTGAAGCTGATACCGTCTACGGCCTTGACATTCAGCTCATCTCGAGATAGGAGGGTCTCGAAGAATCCGCGACGGAGAGGGTACCATTTCCTCAGGTCTTCGATTTTTAGAACCTCTTCAGAGTCTACGTGCCCTGGCAAGGTCGACTCAGACGGATCTTGTCCCACCAGGACTCACCTCAGTAAAGATGGCAGGCGGCCAAATGATTCTTCTCGCCATGCTCTACCAGTTGGGGATCTATTTTCTTGCAAATGTCCATTACGTATGGGCAGCGGGGGTTGAACCTGCAAGCTGGCGGTGGATGGATCAGGTCTGGAGGAGTGCCAGGTATGGAGGTGAGACGGACTCTCTCGCCTTTGATGCTGGGAAAGGCTTTGATCAGTCCTTGAGTGTAGGGATGCATTGGATTCTTGAATATTGATACTGCATCGCCGTACTCGACGATTCTACCCGCGTACATGATTGCTACTTTTTCACATGTCTCGGCGATTATTGAAAGGTCGTGGCTGATCATTATCATGGATAATCCCAACCGGTCCTTGAGGTCGCGCAGCAGCTTCAAGGTCTGAGCTTGAACTATCACGTCAAGCGCGGTCCCAGGCTCGTCGGCAATCAGCATCTTCGGATTCGCTGCTAGCGCCATCGCGATGAGAGCTCTCTGCCTCATCCCTCCACTGAACTCGTGCGGGTAATTGTCAGCGCGGGACGGCTCGATGCCCACGGTCTCAAGGAGCTTTGCAATCCTCTCCTCGACATCAGCCTTGCTTACACCACTCTCGTGGGTCTTGATCGCCTCCGCAATCTGGTCCCCTACCTTGTAGACTGGGTTGAATGCGCTCATTGCTCCCTGGAAAACTATCGATATTCCTTTCCAACGTCTCTTCCGCATCTCATTCTCTGAGAGCGGGACGAGATCTTCACCGTCGAAGATGATCTTTCCTTTTCGAATCCTACCGCCGCGGGGCAGGATCTTGAGAAGAGACATAGCAACTGTCGTCTTTCCACAGCCGGACTCGCCGGCGAGACCCATTGCCTGGCCCATCTCGACATCAAACGTCACGCTCTCGGCTGCCCTGACCCAGCCGTTGAGGGTATAGTAGTATGCCGACAGGTCCTGGACTGATAGAACTGTCGAGTTGGCTGTCAAGTCTGATTCATACCGTTTGATCCAGTGACAACTAGATTCTCGAAATAAGCTTTGAGGCCTTGGTGCCGGCGAGATCTGATACTCGATGAGAGTTGTCCGGATGATGATTGCAATTACATGGCAGCCTGCGCGAGTATGCTCAAAGTGGTTTTGTCCCGCTCGAATCTGTTTTGTGTATTGGCTAGCGTCTCACTCGGAGTCTTGGATTGAAAATCTCGTCAAGAGCGTATCCGATGAGCACGAAGGAGAGTGAGACGAGGGCTATCGCTATCCCGGGGGGCAGGACCCACCACCATATTGAGAGAGAACCAGAGATCTCGGCGTGCTGGAACATGTTCCCCCAGGACACGACTGAGGGATCTCCGAGACCGAGAAACTCTAGAGCGGACTCAGTAAGAATAGCTGCAGGAACTGTGAGCGCCAAGTTGACGTAGGTCAAGGAGACTATGTTGGGAAATACGTGCCTGCTTATGATCCTCCACCGACCAGCACCAACAGCCTTCGCCGCCTCGACGAAGGGTCTCTCTTTCAGAGTGAGTACCTGAGATCGGACAATTCTCGCAAAGCCCATCCAGCCAAGGAAGCCGATGATAATGATGATGTTGATCAGACTGGTGCCCAGGACGGTGATCAAGACTAACAACAATGGAAGCGTTGGGATCACTAGCATCATGTCTGTGAACCTCATCAGAACCTCATCGCCAATCCCGCCAATGAAACCGGCTATTAGGCCGATGATAAGACCGAGCCCGATTCCGATCGCCGCCGACAAGAGCCCGACGAACAGCGATATTCGTGCCCCGTAGAGAAGCTGGGTGAAAAGATCCGCACCCTGATTGTCAGTGCCCATTACTCCGAAGGCCGTGCCGAGGAGTAGGAGCTGAGTGTTGTCAAGGTTAATTTTTGCGGGTCCAGAGAACGTCAGCTGAACCCCGTAAGAGTACTCTTGAATGGCGGAGAAGATCACCTGGGCAGGACCAAATGTTGTGGAGCCCACATGCAAGTGCTGCTGAAGCTGAGTTACGCGAGAGTCTAGCGCGGGTTGGGGAGCCAGCCAGACGCCACTCTCGGTTACGTTCTGATCCCACAGGTTGAAGGACTGATCGCCGATTCTGTTGATGAAGATTTTTACATTCACCGGATTGAGAGTCGACGCGCCTGACGCGAGAACCGACATTGAAGCGATGAAACTATCGGGGGGGCCATTGTAAGGATAATTGAAAGTCTTGAAGAGTGTCACTGAACCGGCAGATGTTCCCCCATAGTTAACCTGAAGGCTTCCTTTGGAGGTACGATTTGACGAGGAGACACCGGGGGAATAGGAGACAATGGTATTGGATACTGCCGTAGAAGAAGCGTTCAAAGTCCATGCCTGGACCGCCTGAGGAGAATTGAATAGCGGGTCCTCGACCGCGGTGACATCACCGCTAAGATAGTATCCATCCGGAAAGGATCGCATCCAGCCGGGTGCAGCTCGTGCCCCGGCCACTATGCTGGACTTGGGATCGTAAGGCGTAAGCAGCGGAGCCGCAACCGCTACGAACACTGATCCAATTAGCAGCACTAGACCGATCAGGGCCATTCTGTTTCTAGTAAGAGTTCTCAGAAGACGTGCCGCGCCGTTAAGCCGTCGATACTTTGTCGATGACATGGGCTCAGCCTAAGAAGTGCTTATTCATACCTGATCCGTGGGTCGATGATGCCGTAGATCACGTCCGAAACGAAGTTTGCTCCAATTACCATCAAAGCGATTATGAAGAACAAGGCTTGAATGACCGGGAAGTCCTTGAACTGGATCGACTGAAATAGCCAGAGACCCAATCCCGCCCAGTTGAATATTGTCTCAGTAATAATCGCCCCACTAAGTATGAAGCCGAACTGAAGCGCGGTTGCGGTGACTATGGGCAGGGACGCGTTCTTGAAAGCGTGCCGCAACAGTATCACTCTCTCGGATAATCCCTTAGCTCTCGCGGTGACAATGTAGTCTTCGCTCAACGCCTCCATCATCGTCGCCCGAGTAAGGAGCAGAAATAATCCGTAGGTGAACAGAGTAAGTGTCAAAGCCGGGAGAAAGAGGTACTGAAGACGGACCAACAGTTGGACAATCAGGTTTGATGGCGGAGCCGTGCTCAACCATTGGAGAGGAACCGTCCCGCCGGGTGGGAACCATTTGAACCAGAGGGTAAACACCAAGATCAGCAGTGTCCCCATCCAGAAGGTGGGAAGGGAATACGTCGTTAGTGATGCGATCACTGACCCATTGTCTAGGGTGGAGCCTCGCCTTCGGGCCGCCAAGATACCTATGAGGATTCCGACGACAATAGATATGATACTCGAGGTGCCAAGCAGGAGTAGTGTGTTCGCCAATCTACCGGATTGTACGATGTCGGAAACAACTGGGGCCCCGGTCTGGTACGAGAATCCGAAGTTAAAAGTCAGCATTGCTACGACATAGTCATAGAACCTCTCAGAGACTGACTTGTTAAGCCCATACGTGGCGATCAGCTTGTCCCGCTGCGCCTGTGTCGTATGTGGCGTCGAAGCGAGAATCTCGAAACTCCCTTGTTGGCCCGGGAGGGCTTCGAAGATTATCCAGTTGAGGATGATAACGAAGAAGATCAGAATAACTGTGTAGATCAGCCGTTTAACGAGAAACGACCGGAGGCTCAAATTTGTAGGAACCGAATGAAAAAAAGGGGGAGGGGGTTATTAGGGCTTGCCCTGATCGTGCTAGCAGTCGTATCCGTTTACAGAGTCGATACTGCACGGATTGAGTGTTGCTGTGCCTTCGAAGAGTACTGGTGTTGCGCTCTGTATTCCGACAGGTGGGTTGGATGTGAACGGACAGCATGCTGCAGGTATGCCTGGCAGCCAGTTGAACGGTGAGATAAAGTTCCCATCTTGCGAGAACCTAATCACCGCGCTGACTTGGGCGACGTTGACTGGTGTGCCGGTGCCTGGATTACCGATTCCACGCTGCCACTGAGTACAGCCCGCAGTACCTACTGCCTTGTTGAAGCAGAAGGCTGCACTGCCTACAATGACGGAGTCGTGGTTGGCATCACCATTGGTTCCGGCCCAGATCGCTAGTGCGAGTGTTCCTGCGCTTCGGAAGTATGTTGATGTCGGGTTTGCACCTGGAGCGTTGCAGTTACCTGTTACTCTGCTGCATCCGAACCGTGTCATAGTGTATGCGCCGCCGCCCGGCGGGTTCTGTACACCTGTGCTAGAGCAGCCGCCGCCACCGACGATTCCACCCGCAGACTGGCATTCATAGGCTGACGAGCCAATCAGAATACCAGTAGCCACACCGTTGTTCGGCGCGGACGAGAGCGGGTCGAAGGTAATGGTCGACATCCCGTTTGTTACTGCCATACAGCTGGTTGGAACGCTGCCCGCGTTGACATCGCTGTCCCAAGTCGTCCCGCTACAGGTCGAGGACCAGTAGCGTCCTGGGAAGATGGTTGGAGCTGTGATGCTCAGTAGGGTGAAGGGTCCGATAGCGTTGAGGTTGATGTCAAAGTTGGCCTTGTCGAGAACGTGGACATCGATCATAGGCGATAACACTCCGCCTTGGAAGGATCCGGTTGCTTTGAGGGTAATGTAGCTGAATGCTACGTCCCACGAAGTCATCGGACGTGCTGGGTGAGCCGAGCCGACAGAGTCGCTCTGCCAGAAGATGTCTGGACGAAGCGAGAATCTGACCGTGGCGACTGTTCCAGCGGGTGGAGTATAGCCTAGGTGAGCAAGGTCACATGGAATCGACAGATTGGTATTGCACGGGGTCGAGTGTCCGCTTGCTAGATAGTCAAAGTATTGTCCGTTCTGAGCAGGGTTCAACGAGCCGAGGCTGTCGTAGATGACGCCAATAGTCTGGAAGTCGAACACAGTACTGGACGCGTAGGGGTTCAAGCTCTTTGTTGGAGCAGCGAATGCTTGAGTGACACTGTTCAGCCCGGCCGAGTGTGCGTTCAACCACGTGAAGAAGTTGGGCACAGACAAGCCCTGGCTGTTGATCACAGTGTTCCACTTTGCGAGATAGCCGAACTGTTCCGAGGGACCGTAGATTGGAATCCAGAGTTCCAGCTTACCATACATGTCTTCTGTCTGGTAGCCAGCGCTCTGAGCACTCAACGCTACAGGACTGGAGCAGTTGCCGAAAGTGACAGTTGTCCGAGTCTGCCCTGGAGACGGATCTCCAGAAGCAGTAGCACATGGAGAGAACTCCATAGTCCGGCTGATAGAGTCGTAGGCTGGAACACAAGCATACCCATAGTTGGGTGAAGCGGTGCCAGGAACAGCGCTGCTGGAGCATGGCGGTTGATCCCATGCGCCTCCAGAGACGAACGCGCTGTTGAACTGTCCATAGAGTAGACTGTCGTATGGGAAGACACTTCCAAAGCCACCAGTGTAGAGCCACCAGTTATCATTGATACCGGTAGCGCTAGTGGTGAAGCCTGGGAAGAGAGCAAAGGGTCCACGAGTCTCAGTCACGTAACATGTACCTGAGCAGGCAGTAGTGGTTGTTGGGATCTGCTGGCATGTCGCAGCGCTAAAGTGGCCTGTGAACAAGTAGCAGATGGATTCCATCAAACCATCACCAAGAGCAAGACGAGCAGGTCGGTCGCTTCTGGCGAAGATGTTGACAGGATGAGCGGCAGCGTTGACTGAGATGCCTGTGAGGACACATGTGGTAGTATCGAAGCCGGATGCTACTCCCGCGGTGACGAGGTGTTGTGCTGCAGCGCAGAGGTCAGCCTTACCACCGTTATCAGTGGCAGGCTCCCACGAGTATGTTGCAGCAACGGCACCAGTATCATGACCCACACTAGTGCTTGGGTTGAGATGGTAGGCTATTCCACCAGGACTACCAACAACGCAGTTGGAGCCTGTCTGGGGGAAGAGCACATCCCAGCCACACGGGTCAGCAGTAAGCAGACCCGCGCTCAAGGGAGAGTCATTGTCGACGGCAGAGCAGACTACGATACCGTTAGTGGCGCAGTATTGGACCTTGTCGATGAGGTGGGCGACCGCTTGGCGGATGCTGACACCGGGACAAGCCGTACTGGTCGTAGTCTCAGCTACACCCACACCAGTCGCTGCTGGAATGACGCAGCCAGAGTCCAGACCATAGTTCATTGGAATACCCCAGTAGTTGTTGTGCAGCATGACCTGTATCTCGAAAATGTCATGGGTCGAAAGGGGAGACGTGACGGCAAAGTGAGAGGGGTTTACTCCGGGGATCCCGGAACAGCTTGTGCCTGTCTGCGAGAGACAGGTGACCATAGTTGGTGTTAGAGCAACGTCGGTCAGGTCGACCGTTTCCGCGAGGAACGCGGTCTGCTCGGCGACATCACTACTGAAAATCGCCTGAACCTCAGTATTGGTCGATGGGCCTGCAGGAAGCCAGCTAGTGGCTACAGCAGGGCTTGCACGAGCAGCAGGAACGCTGGGGAAGTGGACTAGAGCAGCTAACGGACCAGGAAGAGCCGAGAAGGATAAGACGAGCGCGAAGACGATCACTAAGCTTGCAATGTAATTGCTTCTCAATTTTCTCGAGAGGGTTTCAGCCTTTCTGCCCTTAAAAGATTATCCCCCACAGTTGTTGTTTGTACATCTAGAGCATGATTCAGATATTCCCAGAATACCCGGATATTCTCCCTGTACACGGGTAACGGATCGGAATCTAGGAGAGGTCTGCCTCTAACTCCGGCTTTCTATTGAAGAACCTTCTAGCAAGACTGACAACGACACCTATGATGATCAGAGATAGAAGCGATACTCCTGAGACAACGCTCAGGCTCAGACCTGCTGGGCTAATTGTTACTATCTGAACAAACGCAGAAATGTCATTGTTGCTGGTAACGTTCTCGACTAGAACCGTTCCGTTTCGTACCGGGTCAACACGACCTATCACGCGGTAAACCTTTGGAGCATAGTTCGCCGTGTCCCAATTGGCAGTCATATTGGTCCTATCGTTTATGCCCAAGTTGACGATGGGCCTACTCTTCAGGGTCAGGTTGCCCCTATCACCCAGAGAGAGGAGTACTGCCAAGGTAGAGTTAACGGCCTGTGTTCCAACATTTTCTACGGTCACTCCTATGTTGATCTGAGTTCCCTGAAGTACGAAAGTCGTATGATCTATGGTCAAGTCGTCCGGTCCAATTACCAGGTCAATGAAAAACCGCGAAATGTGGAATCTGAAAGACCAAAACCCAACTGCATTAGAGCTATCTGCTACCCTCACAACCACAACGAAATTTCCAGCGCCTGGATAGGTGTAGTTCACGATGGGACTTGTAACTACATTTCCATTACCATCTCCGAAAATCCAGTCGTACGAGACTATGGAAGCGCTGGGGTTGAGCGGAACGCTTCGCGAAGCGTTGAAGAGAATTGACCGCTGCTGGACCAGCGTTGAATTTCGGGCCACGCTGACGGATACACTCGGCGGCTTGCATAGTGCAGCTCCACAGTTCTTGTTGGAAAAGGAGCCGTCCACTCTACCCACCGCCAATGTGTTACCCCCGGCGCCTGAACTGAGTGTTGGTGGCAGAATGTGGATTTGTGTCGCTCCCTTTCCAGTTACGTTATACATTACTTGAAAGAGCGTGCTCGTTGTCTGGTTGATTGTTGGCCCCGCAAGAGAAAGCTCGCTGAATGTGACAACTCCAGGTCCATCTTGACCAGCAGCCCTCAATCCGCATCCCAACCCGTGGCCATTGATGCATTTCGCTTCGGTAAAGTTTTGCCCGTTCGCAAATGCAAACACATCTCCATATCCTATTGACAACGGATTCAGGATAGTAGGCCAGGTCGCGATAGCGACCTTGTATTGGTTGATTGAAGACGCGTTTGCTAATTTGATCGAGACGATCAATTTCGTGCCAAGCGGATAGTTGGTTGCGTCTCCTACTGCTGCGGGGCTGACCGTCACGGTTCCGTTTACATTAGTAGGGCTAGGAGGAGATCCCAGCGTCGGCTGCGGTTGAACGGATGCAGTAGATAGCATGCCTGCTGGATACAGATTCAGCGTGACGCTAAGAAGGATGAGGCAGACCGCGATAATCTGGTACCTGTTTTGTCCCCGAGCTCGCATTTGTTGTCTACCGTTCAGGCTTGAGGTCGAAAGGTCCCGGCGTCTTTTGTGTTTTAAAAGTTTATCCGAAATGCTGCCGTCAGAGACCCTACGGGCAGTGCACTGACTGGTTGAAGTGGAAGGCGAAGATGCTGGCGTCGATAATGTCGATGACTCCGTTATTGTTCAAGTCAGCGGCTGCGACCCAGTGGGGCATTCCAGGCGAGCTTCCAAATGCAAGACCTAGGATTCCCGCGTCAATGATATCAACTGAGCCGTTCATGTCTATGTCCCCTAGAGGGATGAGCTGCACGTAACCCCAGACTTTGACGTTGTTGGTCGTAAGAATCTCGCCTGGGACGGTGGCCACTACTGCTTTGATTTGCATGCAACAAGCCTTCACCCCTGTGGTGTTCCAGGAAGCCTGGACTTGGAGGGTCGCTGATGGCTGGAGAGTGAAGGATCCTGTCTTTACGATTGTGGAGTTTGCATAGAGGCTGTACTGTGAACTCTCCGCAAAATCGCCCAGATCCGCTACGGTGAAATTAATCGAGACAATCGGGCTCTGCCCGATAGATGGGAGCCCGCCGGGGTACAGTTTACCAGGGCTGACTGAGATAGTCGACACGGCAAGATCGTGCTTGACGAAGGGCCCGGTCGATGAGTAGAATAGACTGTAGTCCGTTCCAGCGGGCATATCGGAAGACCAGAATAGGTAGAGCATCTTGTCATGGGTGGACGGTACCAGTGACGGGTTGAAGTCGTTGAAAGTAGTCGTTGTAGTTATGCTAGTATCGGCCGACCATGTACTTCCTAGGTTTGTAGAGTTCTTGTAGTAGAGGTCCGCGGCATATGTGTTCGGGCCCACTTTTATTTCTCTAGACCAGGCCACCCACATTGTCCCATCCCTCGACTGGACGAGGCTGGGACCAAAATCGTCACCGTTGTACACCGTAAGACGAGTGTCCGACGACCATGTGGAGCCGTCAAAGTATTTCGTGAATACATTGTAGTTCCCGGTGCGGAGAGAGATCCAGGCTAGCCACACCCTCCCGTCGCTCGTGCCGCGTAAGGAGGGAAGAATATCGGGGGAGGTATTGTTTGTAAGCTGAACCTCTGGGGCCCATCCGGATCCCGGGGTGAAAACCCGGTAGTAGAGGTAGGCCGTTCCTCCATTTGTTCTGTACCATGCGACCCAGATTCTACCTCCACCGTCTTGAGTTACGGAGGGAGCATCCTCCGGCAGTACAGCATTGGTCAGTGGAGTGTCTCTCGACCAAGTTGCGCCGTTATTTGTCTTGT
>Ga0209802_1001307_pt1 | contig 18547 bp, 11 predicted proteins | sample GraSoiAngelo_129_FD_185886 | JGI IMG/M metagenome (GOLD analysis project Ga0209802, IMG submission 185886) | Grasslands soil microbial communities from the Angelo Coastal Reserve, California, USA - 14_0927_12_40cm (SPAdes) (version 2) | ecosystem: Environmental > Terrestrial > Soil > Grasslands ... | reverse complement strand
CGGGGGCACGAAGCGGGAGCGTTGACGGAGAGTTCGGGCGAGCCGCTTCCAGGCTTTTTGATCAAACTTGTGAGCCACGCGGAGCGCTTGCTCGCGCAGTTGAGGCTCGCTGGTTTCGAACGTCGCTTGCAAGTGTGCGCGAACGGGATCGGTTTCCGGAGCGAGCTTCTTCACCCACTCGTTCCTCACTTGCGCATCGCGGAGCGCGCCAAGAGAGCGGAAGAGTTTGCGCGCGGCCTTGCGCATCGCCGGCCAGGCAGGGTCGGGATCCACTTCTTCCATTGCGGCGGCAACGGAGCGGCAACGGCGAATGGCCACGCGAAGATCGTGCACGGTATCCGCGTCGGGTGACGGGCGGAAGTTCTCCAGCTCTTTCAGGACGCGGTCCATCCAGAAAGATAGATCGCGGTGCTCGGCGTGAGCGCCTGCGGAAATGGGAGCTACGGTGGCCATGAACAGACTCAGATACCCGCGCGGTTGTCTCCTGGGCGGGGAATCCCTGCCGAGCGGGAAAGCATAGCCTAGCCCATCGGGCCGCAGGGCGTCCAGTTGCGGGGTGTGAGTGTCTGTGGAAAACTTAGGAGTCTGTGCCGGCCATTTCGAGCACGGCGCCGCTATCGGAAGTCAGCTCCTCCGCCGCTCTTCGCGGAAGGCGCAGAGCCATCCGAGCAATTGCCAGGCTGTCGTTGGCGACCTCAAATTGGCCCGAACAGTCAGTTTTCCAATAGGGGAGGCGATGGACCAGACTTTCTCTCCCGCGTACTTCCACATGCACAAGAGCAAACTTCGAGTTGGGGCAGTTCATAGTCCAGACCAGGTGGCGCGGATCTCGCCTCAGCTCCGAGAAATGGCGGAAGTCATACTTTTGCCCTTCATGCCAGAGCACGGCTCTGCGAAATCCCCGTCCCCAAGGCATCTCATAAGCAAGGGCTTCAAAAGTTGAACTGAAGCCGTTCGCGCGAGGAAAATGCAAATGTGTCCAGGTCCAGAATTTGCGGTGGCGGTATCCGCAGTTGTGGCCTTGCATTCCATAGGCTAGCGGTTCCCCGCGGAAAGTTTCGTTATCCAAAATAATCTCTCCGGAAAAGATAGCGTCCGAATGGGGTGTGCGTGAGAACCCAATCCAGCCCTTGCTACTTAACTCCATGCGAAAGGCGGATCGATAACGCAAATCCCAGCGAATGCAGTGGCCGTCTACTTCAAGTCGCCCGCGGCACTCATTCTCGGTGATTCGATTCTCCCCGGCCTCAAAAAGCAGAGGGCTGGCGCGTCGCGGGCTGAGATGAATTTCTTGGAGCGGAAATCCTTGAATCCAGCTCCGTGCTTTTCCTTCGCGGGGGAACCAGGTGGCCCAAACCTGCGCCGGCTGGCGGCGCGCATCGTCCCCACATCGGCCCCGGCCCGGACTGCTCAGCAAGTAGCGGAACCACCACGCGCCACTGCCGTCGGCCAGACCCAGCCGCAAAAACCACACTTCATAACGACGACGCATCGAGAGCTTCGAGAAAGGCTCGTTGAGTGTTTTCATGGAGCAGGGCAGGATAACACCGGCGGCGCGGTGGCGCTCGCAGGGATAACGCAGGCGCCCGAGCCAATGCGACCAATTTTTGCAGACTCAATACAATGAACTAAATGGGAACTTACTGCCGCGCGGTTCCACGAGCGCATCCTTGAGTGTGCACCCAGAGCGTGTTATTTTTGATTCTCAGCCCGGAGTGGCGGAACTGGCAGACGCGCTGGACTCAAAATCCAGTGGTACTTAGTACCGTGTGGGTTCGACCCCCTCCTCCGGGACCATTCCTCTTCCCGTGAGCTATCGTGCGGATGCGAAGCATTTGCAACTGTACTTAATTAGGCAATCAATGCGGGACTAGTAGTTCTATGCGCCGCTAAATTTACCAAAATTCGAGTAATTTCGACAGATTACGCTCAGATATTTTCTATTCGACCCCAACTAAGTGCCAAAGGATGAGCGAAGAATTTGGAGAGTTGCCATGGCCTTAGACTTGCATTCCGAAAAAAGGGTGGGTCGCGCGCAGGGTGTGCGCGGCCATTTCGGGCCATAAAAATCGCGGCGCTTTACTGTCCCGCGTCTCGACCGGATACTCCTTCAATGTGCAAGCTCTGTCCTTTGCAGAGCGTATCTGTGTTCCTTCTTGACTAGCGCCTAGGAGGCTGACGTGAGATTCCTAAATTCTTTGGACTTAAGACAGAAACTTGCCGCTGTGCTTGCTTCGGTCCTGTTGGTCGGTCTGGCCGCGGCGGCCATCAGTTGTGGCGGCGGCTCCAACGTAATGACCACCGGCATGGGCACAGTGGTAGTAACGCTAAGTGATCCACCCTCTTGCGCGGCGCCCACTGCCGGCGCTGCTGCTGTGCCTGCTGGAGGCACTGCCGCGCCCGCCGGAACGTTTAGTAGTGTGTTCGTGACGATTCGTTCGATTCAGGCACATATCAGCGCGGCAGCGGACGCTAATTCTGATGGCTGGCAGGAACTCGCGCCGCAACTCGTTTCCGCTCCTGTGCAAGTGGATCTGCTGCATCTGCCAGCGAACGGACAATGCCTGCTCGAGCAACTCGGTTCGACCTCGTTACCAGCCGGTGATTATCAGCAAATCCGTCTGATTCTTGTGGCCAACGCCGTGCCGAGCGGCCCGGTTCCGTCAACCAACGCTTGTTCTTCGCTCGGCAATATTTTCAATTGCGTCGTGGATACGACCGGCACTCACACGTTGGATTTGAGCAGCGAGGCAAATACGGGATTAAAGATTCCGCCCGGGCAAGTCATGGGTGGGCCGATCCACGTGGCTGCAGGGCAGTCTGTGGACCTGAACATCGATTTCAACACGTGCGCTTCCATTATCAAGGAGGGCAATGGAAATTTTCGATTGAAGCCCACACTTACCGCGGGTGTCGTGAGTGCGAACACGACCGGGATCAGCGGACAAATCGTGGATAATGTAACGTCGCAACCCATTGCCGGAGCAGTGGTCACGCTGCAATTCGCGGACATGTCCGGCACGGATCGCATCGCCATGCAGGAGCTGACGGATTCGAACGGACACTTCGGATTCTGTCCCCTGACCCTGCCAGTCGGGGCAGTGCCCGATGTAGTAGTGGATGCAATTACTTCGTCCGGGACCGCTTACGACGTTACAGTGGTTTTCAACGTCACCGCAGGGACGAATCTCGGCGCCGTTCCGCTCGTGGCAGAAACGCCCGCGACTGCCGGTGCTTCGACCGGTCCCGGAACGATTCAGGGTGCAATCACGGCAATTAATGGAACAACGGGAGCGAGCATCGACGCCACCGTCAGCGCGTTACAAACCGTGACAGTTTCGAGCACCAGCCACACCTTCACCGTTCCCTTGTTCCCAACGTCGAATTCCAGCATTCAGGTGAATTCGGGCACATCGTGCGCAACGGGAAGCCCTGCGGGAGCCTTCTGTGGAAGCTACACCTTGGTTGTTCCAGCAAGCAATCCCAATGTGGGCACAATTTCAGCAGGCAAAGTCACATTCACCGCACCGGCGTCAGGAGATGTTCTTTACACGGTCGAAGCGGACGCAACAAATCCTACATCCAACGCGGCGATATGCTCACCGGCGTCTCAAACTACGAGCAAGGACTCGACGAATATGCCTCTCAAAGTGACGCCCGGGGCAACGACGAATGCCGCGCGGATCGATTTTAGTGGATGCTCGTGAGCTGACGAGTCTAAGGTGAGATTGCACTGTCGTTGAGCGCAATCTCACCCGGCTTCACTCTGATTCCGACGGACACATACCCATGCTCGAAGCACGTCCCCTGCTTTCCTCTCCGGGAAAATAAACAAGAGACGCGGGCCATTGACACGGTTTAATATAGGCGCGGGCGAAACGCCCGGATGTCCAGGATTCTCGATTCTCATTCCCGCAGGTTCGAGGGGTTCCATGCCACGACTGTGTTCGTTTCTGTTGATGGTTATCGCGCTATGTTCGATCCTCAGCGAAAGCGCCCTTGCAGCCGACACTCCGACGGACGCGTCCGGGCGAACTTATCTCCACGAGAATTGGCAGATCCAGTCGTCGTGTGATGTGAGGGCGAATGGTGAGCAGATCTCCGAGGCGGGATTCGACGTCGCCGGGTGGCACAAGGCCGACATTCCGGCGACGGTGGTGGGCGCACTGGTGACGGATAAAACCTATCCCGATCCCAATTACGACAAGAACCTGAAGTCGTTTCCGGGGATGGATTATTCGGACAGGCCGCTTTTTGCCAATCAGGATATGCCCGAAGGAAGTCCTTTCCGCTGCTCCTGGTGGTACCGGACGGAGTTCACGGCGCCTGCGCATGCGGGGGAAAATGTCACATGGCTGAGTTTTCTGGGGATCAATTACCGGGCCAACCTCTGGGTGAACGGACAGAAAATCGCGGACACGAATGACGTCGCGGGAACCTACCGCGCATACGAATTCAATGTGAGCAAATTTCTCAGGCCCGGAAAATCCAATGCACTGGCGCTCGAGGTTTTCGCGCCTGAAAAATACGATTTGGGAATCACCTGGGTGGATTGGAATCCCACTCCTCCCGATAAGGATATGGGGATTTGGAAAGAGGTCTTTCTGACGTCGAGCGGGCCGGTTGCGGTGAGAAATCCGTTCGTGGCATCGAAACTGGATGCGGTCTACAAATCTGCCGAGTTGACGATCAGCGCGGAAGTGCGGAATGTTTCGAATGGCCCGGTGAAAGGTGTGTTGCACGCGGAATTCGACCGCATCGAATTGCAGCAGCCCGTTGAACTCAATGACGGCGAATCCAAGGTCGTCAAATTTGCGCCAGAGCAATTCGCGAAACTCAAACTGGCTCATCCGAAGCTCTGGTGGCCCTATCAGATGGGGACGCCGGAGCTGTACACCGCGACGCTGAAGTTCGAAGTGGGGAAGCAAGTTTCGGATAGCGCGAGCGTGACTTTTGGAATCCGCGAAGTCACTTCCGAACTGACCGATCAAGGCTACCGGCTTTTCAAGATCAACGGAAGGAAACTGCTGATTCGCGGTGCGGCGTGGGCGCCCGATCTGCTGTTCCGGTGGTCTTCGGCCAAGCTCGATGCGGATCTCGCCTACGTGCGCGATATGCACTTGAACACGATCCGGCTGGAAGGGCGCCTCGACCGCGACGAATTCTTCGACAAGACCGACAAGCTTGGGATTCTGGTTATGCCCGGCTGGACCTGTTGCGATGCGTGGGAGCGTTGGAACAATTGGAAAGGGGATCAAAACCGAGTCGCCGCGGCGTCGTTGCGCGATCAGATCACGCGGTTGCGCAATCATCCAAGTGTGTTTGTCTTTTTGAACGGAAGCGACAACCCGCCGCCAGCCGATGTGGAGCAGATGTACCTCGGCATCGAGAAGGAACTGGAGTGGCCGAACCCGGTGGTGTCGTCGGCTTCGGAGCAGAAGACGACGGTTAGCGGAGCATCCGGCGTAAAGATGACCGGTCCTTACGAGTACGTACCGCCGGTCTACTGGCTGGCCGACAGGGAAGCGGGCGGAGCTTACGGCTACAACACCGAAACGAGCCCTGGACCGGCAATTCCCCCGCGCGAGTCGCTCGAAAAATTTATTCCCAAGGAACATCTCTGGCCGATTGATGATGTGTGGAACCAACATGCTGGCGGCGAGCGCTTCACCAACGTGAACATTTTCACGGATGGCCTAAGCCGCCGCTACGGTGCCGCAACTTCCCTGGATGATTACGAGCGCAAGGCCCAGGCGATGACCTACGATGGCGAACGCGCCATGTTCGAAGCCTATGCGCGCAACAAATACACTGCAACAGGCGTGATTCAGTGGATGCTCAACAACGCCTGGCCGTCTATGATTTGGCATCTTTACGACTACTACCTCGTCCCGGCGGGCGGATATTTTGGAACGAAGAAGGCTTGCGAGCCGATTCATATCCAGTATTCCTACGACGACAATTCCGTGGCGGTGATCAACGGTACCTACGAGGCACTGAAAGGAATCAAAGTAAGCGCGAAGATTTACAATATCGATGCCAAGGAAAAGGCTTCGCGGAACGCCACGCTCGATCTAGCCGCGGACAGCAGCACAAAAGCGTTTGACCTGCCCGTTCCGGATGGGCTGTCTGCGGCGTATTTCCTTAAGCTTGAACTTCGCGATGCGGCAGGGAAACTAGTCAGCGACAATTTCTATTGGCTCTCAACCAAGGTAGACACACTCGACTGGGCCAAGAGGAATGATACGGACTATACCCCGCAGAAAGATTTTGCCGACCTCACCGGATTGAACGGATTGGGGAACGCAAAAGTGGCGATTACCAAGGCAGTGCATGCAAGCGGACCGAACCGCTGGATAACAGTTTCGGTGGAGAACAAAGGTGAGGACGTAGCCTTCATGGTGCATCCGCGGCTCACGCGCGGCAAGGGCGGGGAAGATGTCGTCCCGGTGTTCTGGAGCGACAATTATTTCTCTTTGCTGCCAGGTGAAAAAAAGACCGTCACGGCGGGATATGAACGCTCTTCCGTGGCTGGTTCTACGCCGGAAATCGTTGTGGACGGGTGGAACCTTGAACCGACGATGCCTTAATGTGTCGAAGAGTTTGGTGCACCATCGGACCAGGGGCCAAAGCTTTCGGCAAACTTGCCGGGAGCAACTCAACACCAAGCGCTCTCCTGATCTCACGCGCCACTTGAGTCTGGACGGCAACGGTGTCCCTTAGATCGCGGTCATAACTTGCGGACCACAAGCAGGTCTGGTCGCGGGTCTCGATCAACTGGCCGATAATGCGAACGTGCTTGCCTTCGCGCCGAACGCTCCCCTCAAGCACAAGGTCGACGTGCAGCTCCTCGGCGATCTCGCGGATGGATTTCTTTCTCCCTCTGTATTGCACAGCGCAAGTTCGCGCGATCACGCCAAGCTGCTCCGGATTTAACTGGCTGAGCTGCAAAGTCATCTCTTCGGTCAGACCGTCGGCAAAACGGTCCATCCCGGGCTCACCGCTCAGATTTTCGAATGGAAGCACCACGAGCGTCCTGCCGGCATCGCACAAGCGGTTCCTACTCTCCCACTGCACCGGCGCGACAAAGCGGTAGCCCAAACGCGGGAGGGTTTCGATGAATCGAGGACTCTTCGCCAAATCCCCTAAAATGTTGCGGAGTTTGTTGACGGCTGTGTTCAGGCTATGGTTGAAAGCTACATAGGTATCCGGCCAGAGTTTTTCGCAAAGCGTTTTTCGCTCCACAACTTGCCCGGCACTTTTGATCAACATCTCCAGGATTTGGAAGGGCTTTTCTTCCAGTTGGATGCGCATGCCGTGCTTCCGAATTTCACGCGACTCGAACCCAACTTCGAAGGTGCCGAACCGTACCATGGAAGTTAAGCTCTTAGCATCTTTCATGGGCTCCACCCCGGGGATTTCCTGGCCTCGACCCCAGGTTGCCCGCGATCCTTTCCTTTCTGCTTGAGCTTCTAATCTAAATCTCTATTTCCCAAAGGGCTCGACGCTGATAAAGACTTGTCCTCCGGCTGATTTATTCCCCCCAAAACTAAGCCATCTAAGCCCAAGGAACATTGGGGTGAGTCTGAGCAGATTTGCAGCGCAACTCAGCTCAATCTTAGCCAATAGGCCAATTCGAAGGGAGGATAAACCGATGAAAGAGAAGTCGAATTTGCTCTCGAGGAGTACCAATCGGCGCTCATTTTTAAGGAACGGAACAGTGGCGGCAGGGGCAGCAACCCTGGGGGCTGGGCTGCTCGCTAGCCGGGCACCAGTCTTTGCTCAGGAGGGCCGGGAAGAGAAGAGCGGGAGGCTCACTCCGGGAGACGCTGCATTGCTGAGGTTCGCGGCCGCGGCGGAAATCCTGGAGACCGACTTCTGGGTGCAATACAACGAACTCGGAGGCATCCCGAATACCAGCGAGGTCCCGGGCGGAAGTGGCAATCCAGCCTACACGGCCGCCCTTCAGATGCTGGATTCGGACATGGCGCAGTACATCCACGACAACACCGATGATGAATTCACCCATCAAAACTTCCTGAACGCATACCTCGTATCGAAGGGAGCCGATCCCGTAAGTCTGGAGGCTTTTCGCACTCTGCCAGGTAGTACGGCAGCCGGGTCCAGCGGAAACCTGCGGCTTACAAATCTCACGCAGCTCACCTTGGATACAAGTTGGTGGACTCGCTACCGCAGCAGCACCCACAACCCCGACCTCGATCCCAATTTCACGTTCCCGCAAGCGATCCCAGACCTAAACAATGGGCAGCACACGGCCATTCCCAGGACCGACGCCGACACCAGCGATCCCAACTTCCTTCAGGTTATCGCGAATACGGCGGGTTTCCACTTTCCGACTATCGAACAAGGCGGCACCAGCCTATATCCCGCGATGGCGCAACGCGCGACGCATCCCGAAGTCTTGCGAATCCTGATCAGCATTGGTCCTACCGAGACCATGCATTTCCAAACCTGGGCGGATAAGGCGGGCAACGCGCCTCAGAAGACTGCCGTGGATCCAGTGACCGGTGTGTCGGTCACCTTTCCGGACCTGAATTCTTCTCCGTTTGGCGGCGAGGATTTTCAGACCAACTTGATCATGCCGGAGCCGTGCCCGTTCATCAGTCGAAAGCTGCCGCCTTGTTCCGTCATTCGCCCGACCGAAACAAAGGACATCGCCAAGGGCGTAGTCAAGTTCTTGACGGACATGGGGCTGTTCATCGGCCAATCGCCTGCATTTTTCGCGTTCATGCAGGACCTCGCTGAGGATGCGGACGAGGCCCGGCGCCACCGATAAGTGAAACGCGATCTGACTAGGCCAGCCTCGGCTTGACCAATGCTTTGAGCTACTCATCAGGGCCCGGGCCTTCTCGGCTTGGGCCTTCATACTTTGAGGATTGTCGCGACGCGCGCAACCATCCGCCACCCCTCCGCCATCCAATGCTGTAGAATCGTGTGCGGCCGCTGAGTATGGGGGGAACAGTACGGAGATCACTCGAATTTGTGATTTCGGAATGAGAGAGGGAGCATGGTCAACGTGAATCGTTTGTTCGCTTCAATCGTATTGGGACTGTTTTTTGTGGGTGCGGCTGCCGCTGACACCCTGGAACTGAAAAATGGCAAGGTTTTGCAAGGGAAGTATCTCGGAGGCACGCAAGTCGTGCTCCGCTTTGAAGTCAATGGGGAAGTACAGACCTTTAATACCAACGAGATAGTGGCACTGACCTTTACCAGTCATTCCGGAAGCGCTGCGCCGGCAGCGGCCCTCGCTCCTGCCGCCGCTCCGGCATCTGCGCCGGCGAGCGCCCCTGCGGGAGGTGACGTCACGATTCCCGCAGGCCAATCTCTTCTCATCCGCATGATCGACGGCGTGGACTCTTCGAAAAATCACGTAGGTGACGTCTTCCACGCCAGTCTCGAGACCGACTTGACCGTCGGGAATACCATTGTCGCCCGCAAGGGAACCGATGTGTACGGCCGGCTTGCTGAAGCGAAGGAAGCCGGTCATATGTCCGGCAGCGCTGAACTGCAGCTTGAGCTGACGCGCGTGGTGATTGACGGCAAGGACTACCCGGTGGTCAGCAGTGACTACAACTTGAAGGGCAAGGGCCGCGGCTCAGACACCGCAAAGAAAGTGGGCGGCGGCGCCGTTGCTGGCGCGATTATCGGTGCCATCGCGGGTGGCGGCAAAGGCGCGGCCATCGGTGCAGGCGTAGGCTCGGCGGCAGGCGCGGGCGTGCAAGTCTTTACGCGCGGCCAGCAAGTGAAAGTCCCGAGCGAAACGCTGCTCGAATTCCGCCTTCAGCAGCCAGTGACGGTGACACCCTCGCAAGGGTAACTCCATTTCGCGAACCACATTCCTTTAATGCGAGGAATCCTTCACGAAAGGCGAGCCGGGACTCGCCTTTCGTCATTTCTGCAACGATTCTCCGAGGCTGCTGCACCGTTGTCGGATTAGACCCATCCCGGAGAAATTCCCTTTTGCCACTCCTGCTGTTAGTGACTAAGATACCCCCTCGGGTGGGGAGATCATGCCGAAAGAGAAACCTCGGGTAAACATCGGAGAAGTCATCAAGACCTATCGCAGCCAGCGCGGCTTGTCGCAGGGTGACATTGAGCGCCGCACCGGGCTTTTGCGCTGTTACCTCTCGCGCGTGGAAAACGGCCACACCGTGCCGTCTCTCGAAACGCTTGCCAAAATCGCCGAAGCCATGGACATTTCGCTGGCAGACTTTTTCCCCGGCACGGAGACGCCGCGCGACCGCGAAACTCAGAAAGCCCTGGGCGAGCTCTCCCAGGATGAGATTCGCTTCTTGGCGGAAATCAAGAAGTACAGCACCACGCTTTCGGATGGCGACAAACGCCTCGTCCTGGCCATGATTCGCAAAATGGCCACGCTGATCCCACCCCCGGTGAGCAAGAAGGTCCTTGTGCGGCGTCCCATGGCTTAGCGATTCTTCTTGGATGCAGTCCCAACGAACGAGCGCGGCTTTTGGCCGCGCTTTTTTTTGAATCGATGTTCGTTAACTGCTCTGCCCACGGATAATGCGGATGGCATCCGGCAGCCCTGCATCGCCGCGGCCGTTCCCGCCCGCCGGCGATTCCGCAGCAGCAGCTTCTTCCAAGTCCGTGCTCTCTCCCGGCGCAAGGAAGAGGTTGGTTTCGACGGCGTGCTGCTTGGTGTAGAGGTCATAGTAGCGCCCGCCGAGCGCGTAGAGACTCTCATGTGTGCCGCGCTCGATGATGCGCCCTGCCTCGACCACCAGGATCTGCTCCGCTCGCCGAATCGTGGAAAGCCGGTGCGCGATCACGAACGTAGTGCGGCCGCGCATCAGGTACCGCAGGCCCTCCTGAATCAGCGCTTCCGACTCGGAGTCCAGGCTGGACGTAGCTTCGTCGAGGATGAGAATGCGCGGGTCGGCGAGGATGGCTCGCGCGATTGACACGCGCTGCTTTTGCCCGCCGGAAAGTTTTATGCCGCGTTCGCCGACCACCGTGTCGTACTTGTTCTCGAACGATTCCGCGAATTCGTCCACGCGCGCGATACGGCACGCGGCGAGAATTTCTTCTTCACTGGCGTCGGGCCGGCCGAAAGCCACGTTTTCGCGAATCGTTCCGTCGAACAGGAAAGTTTCCTGTAATACCACGCCGAGTTGCGTGCGATAGGAATCCAGCTTGACTGTCGCCAGGTCCACTCCGTCCACGAGCACCCTGCCGCTCGCCGGGGCGTAAAAGGCCGCGATCAATCCGATGATGGTCGATTTTCCCGCCCCCGATGGACCCACGAGTGCCGTGACCGTCCCTGGCTCCGACTGGAAGCTCACACCATGCAAAACTTCTTTTCGGGATTCGTAAGCGAAGCTCACGTTCTCCATTTCCACCAGGCCGTTCACTCGATCCAGCCTCCGTGTGCGGTGCGGATCTGCGTCCTCCAGTTTTTCGTTGAGGATTTCGCGCGTGCGTTCCAGGCCCGTAATGGCCTCCGTGATTTGCGTGCCGATGGCCACGATCTGAAAGACCGGTGCGACCAGGAATCCCAGGAAAATATTGAAGGCAAAAAATGTTCCCAGGGTCATCGACCCGGAAATAATTTTATGCGCGCCGATTTCCATGATGATGGCGCTGACCACCCCCATGAGCCCTGCCGCGGAGAAACTCATAAGCGATGTCGCGGTCAATGTCTTCAGTACATTGTCGAGCAGGCGCTGCACGCCGGCGGAAAACACTCCTTCCTCGCGCTCCTCCGCGTGATAACCCTTCACCACGCGCACGCCGCTCAGGGATTCCGTGAGCCGCCCGGTGACTTCTCCGGTAATTTTAGGCCGCGCGCGAAAAATGGGGCGGATCGTCGCAAACGCTTTGCTGATGGCGAAGCCGAAAACCAGCAGGACCCCAAAAGCCACCGCAGTCATCAGCACGCTGGTATGAATCAGGTACACCAGTGCAATGGCCGCGGTCATCAGGCCGCCAACGAACTCCACCAGCCCCGTGCCAATCAGATTGCGCACGCCTTCCACGTCGCTCATGATCCGCGAGACGAGCACACCGGTCTTGTTCGCGTCGTAGAACGAAATGGGCAGCCTGCCAATGTGCGCCTGCACTTTCCGGCGCAGCTCGGCGATCATTTTTTGCGCGGACTTCGAGAGCAGTTGCGTCAGCGTAAACGAGGTCAGTCCTTGAATGACCGTGGCGCCGAGCACGCCCAGCACGATGGGCGTTAGCAGGTTGACCTGCCGCTTGGTGATGACGTTGTCGATCAGATACTTCGTGGAAGCCGGCAGCACCAGCCCCGCGACGCGGTTGACGGCCATCAGCGCGAACCCCAGCGCAAGCAGACCGCGCCTGGGCTTGATCAACGCCCACACGTCGGGAAGATTCTTCCACGCGTTCTTGCGCTTTTCGTTCTTGGAAGATGGTTTGTCGTTCGTCTTGGTGGTCATGAATCGTGAGGCAAACCCAGCCCTCGCTGTTGGATGCAGGTCGGGCTCGAGAAACTACACTGCTACAAGGGGTGAGCTTCGGCAGTTCAGTTCAGTCGCCGGCGGCCCCGGTATGTCTTATGCGAGTTCCCCTGGCAGGCTCCATGTTCAGCACGCTGGCGATGAATTCGCTGATGGTGATGCCCAAGCGACCCCACAGCCGCCGTTTCAGGCTGGAATAATCTTGCGTGCCGCTGAAGAGATCTCCGACCAATTGACGGAACACGGGGCTGCGGCGAATGAACTGCACCATCCGCGTCGTCACTGCGCTTCCCAGAAACGATCCGCGGTAAAAGCGCCGCACGATCCGCGCAGCGAACTCCAGCTCTGTCGAGAACGCCGCCTTGATCCACGCGGGATATTTTTCCGGGCAGCCTTCGGCGAGCGAACGCCCCAGCAGTTCGCCGGAGCGAATGGCGTAAAACAGGCCTTCGCCCGTCAGGGGATCGACCCACGCCGCGGCGTCTCCGACCAGCGCCCAGTTTTTTCCTACTACGTTGCGTTCGGAAAGCGTTCGTTCCCGCGGTGAGGGAAGCACGTGGCTGTAGAATTTGGCGCCCTCGGTCGCAATGTTGCGCTTCTCCACGAAAGTCTGCAGGTGCCCGCGAAGCTCCGCACTGGTATGCGCAGCCATGCTTCCGCAAATCCCAACCGACAGATGATCGTTGCGCGGGAACGACCAAATATATCCTTCAAACTGCGGCAGGAATTTGATGGTGATGGCATCGGCGTTCTGCGGCACGAAATAGCCCTGGGTCATCTCCAGTTCGTCGCGCTGCAGCGCCCGGGTCCCTGGCAGCAATTGATTGCGCGCGCCCGCCGCCAGCACCAGAAAATCCGCTTCGTGCCACTGGCCTTCGACGCAGTAGCGCGCCTTCGTGTTTTCGGTATCCACACTCATGACGTGGGATCGCTGCACATGGCAGCCTGCCGCCTGCGCGCGATCCAGCAGCAGCCCATTCAGCACCGTTCGCGAATAGATCACGATCGGGTGCGGCATTTCCAGCGTCGCGTGATGTTCCTGACTGCTGATTAATTCGACGGAGTGAACCAGCTTCTTTGGGTAGGCATTGTCGAGCAAAAACGGAAAGCATTGAATGGCTTTGTGCGTGAGCCCGCCGCCGCACGGCTTTTCCCACGCCAGGTGCTCATCAAACAGGTTTACTTTGTGCCCCGCGCGAGCGAGCTGTTCGCCGCACATTGCGCCAGAGGGGCCGCCACCGATGATTGCAATCTCCGCCATGGTTATGTTTCGTTGCGGCCCTCGAATTCCTTCTCCCGGTGCGAAACTCGCCTCAAGGAATTCCTTGGATGACGGGCCTCGGAAACGGGCCCTCAGGTGACGGGGAAGATCACCAGGCAAAAACCTGCCAGGAGTATAGCACCGAATACCGCGGCAGCGCCGACCGAGCGTGTCTCGCGGCGCACCACGTTCACAGCGAGCCGCTGGAGCACGAAAATCAGTCCGAAGTACACGGAGAGCAGCACCATCAGGATCTCTCCGGTGTGGAGGAGGAAGACGCCTCCCATCAATGCCAGCCACACGAGCGCCCGGAATGCTAACGCTTTCGCAGTACGCACCCATCGGTTCGCGGAATTCTCGCCGCCCAAGAGGATTTCTTCCGCCAGATGCCACGGCAGGAAGGCGAGAAACATGCCAGGCATTCGTAACCAGCGGGGAATGGTCAGCCAGGCCTCGTAAAACGTGAGGTCCAACCAGGCCCCGAACAGCAGGATCAACACAATCGCAGCCACCGCGGTGGCAAGAATGTGTCCAACCGCAATTTTTCGGGACACGCGAAGAATTTTCCAATTCCATGCGAGGAGCGCAAGTCCGCCGAACAAAAAGAAGCTGGCCAGGTAATCCCCCTGGAAAACATGAACGAACCGCAGCGGCACTCCCAAACGCAAGGCAATCACCGTTAGCACAGACACCAGAGCGACCTGGGGCAGGGCAACGGCCGGTCTTACCGCAGGCGTTTCCTCTGCTATTTCCACTTCCTGTTGACCTCCGGCTGCTTCTACCAAAAACGGACCGGCTAGCACAACGAGCCCCACAGTTCCGAGCAGGAAACCATAAAGCGCGAGATGCGATGGAAACGGTACATTGTTATCCGCGTGAAGAAGGTGCGCCGCCCACCGTGCGTCATGCGATAGCGTCGCGGAGTCAAACAGCAAACTCACGTGTGTGGCACGAGTAATCACCGCGTATTCGCTCGTGCCGTCGCTGCGCGACCGGACCAAATCTTCAGCATAACCGCGCACGCTGGCCGGCTCCCACGCCGCACTGAGCACCAGGGAGTTGGCAGGCAGTGGCGTGGAATCCCTGAACAGTTGTATTTCCGGAGACAGGCGCTGCGTGCCCATCGGCGCCGGCGAAATGGCGATCACCCCCGCCACTGGAACGCGGGCGCCAACACGCACGGCAAGTGCCCCACCCATCGAATGGCCCGCAAGAATCGTTTTTTCAGGGACGATTGCGCGCCGTTGCATCAGCTCTTGAACCAGCGCTTCCGTGCATTCTTCTGCGCGCTCTGGCGTAAACGGCCCTGGCGTCCGTCCATGCCCCGGCAAGTCCGGCACAAAAACCCTCAGGTTCTGGTTCGCGAAACCTTGTGCGACATACCACATGATCCTTTTCGTGGCGGATATTCCATGCAAAAGTACGACAAAGCCCTGCGCGTCACCGGAACTCGGCTCGACCACATCCACGCTCATCTGACACCCGCCCGCGCTGGCTAGCACACTGTGCGCGCGATAGGGTTGCATGCGGATCAAAGCTATTCCGCCGAGCAACAGAGGGATTCCGGCAATCCCATGGATCAGTTTTCGTCGGTTCATCCAGGCCATCGCTCCGTGAATCGAGCCGCGATTCGCGCGTGATAAACTACCTTTTGACGAAGGAGCGGGAATCTTGGTCTTACTCGTTCGCATGGAGATCCCTTGACCTCGGCAATCCTGACCCTGGAGGAAGCGATTCTGCGGTTTGGCCGCGAGAAACGCAACGGCCGCCGCATCGTCTTCACGAACGGCTGCTTTGACCTGCTGCATCCCGGGCATATTCGCGGCTTCGAACTCGCACGCGCTCTGGGAAATGTGCTCATTGTCGGGTTGAATAGTGACGCGAGCGTGCGCCAATTGAAAGGTCCCGGCCGCCCGGTCATGCCGGAGCGCGAGCGTGCCGAAATCCTCGCGGCATTGGAGTCGGTAGATGCAGTCATCATTTTTGATGAGCTGACCCCGCGCCAAGTGATTTCGCAACTGCTCCCGGATGTTCTCGTCAAAGGCGGCGATTGGCCTGGCGATCAGATTGTGGGCCGCGAAGAAGTGGAAGCTGCAGGCGGGCGGGTCGTCTCCCTTCCTCTCGTGCCGGGCTATTCGACGACCGCGATTCTGCGGAAAATCCGGGAAGGGGCGCGCGCGCCACGCGCGGAATCCTGATCATCCTCGCATGATACTTCCTGCCGTCCGCGAAAGATTGGAGGCTTTGCTCCGCCATCCTGCGATGGAGGGCGCCCTGGCCGCTTTGCGTGCAGGCGGCAGCCATGTTTCGATCACCGGTTTGCACGACGTCGCCAAAGCTCTTGTTGCGGCGTGCCTGACGCACGAATTGCGCCGCCCCGCTTTTTTCGTGACCGATTCGAATCGCCGCGCCGAATCCTTGGCCGATACGCTCCGTTTCTTTGCCGGGATCTTCCCGGGAGCTGTGGGTGGCGTGGCCACGCTCCCCGCGTTTGACCGGCTTCCCTGGGAATCGCAAAGTCCCCACGCTGATATTCTCGAACGCCGCGCTGCTACCCTCTTTCGTCTTGTGGACGGCGAAATCTCCTTGGTGATTGCGCCCATCGCCGCGGCGCTGTGGCGTTATCAGGATCCTGCCGCCTATCTCTATCTCGCGCGCACGCTGGCAAAAGATAAGGAAATTCCCCACGAAGAACTCGTCACGCACCTCGGTTCCGTCGGCTACACGCGCACGGAAATGGTGGAGCTGCCGGGCCAGTTCGCCGTTCGCGGGGGCATCATTGATGTCTTTTCGCCCGAAGCGCCGCGTCCTGTGCGCATCGAACTGCTGGGCGACGCCGTCGAATCCGTGCGCGAGTTCGACCCGCGCACTCAGCGCTCCATCGCGCCGGTTGTACGAACTACGCTCCTGCCTTTGACCGAATGGTCCGTGCCCGCGCCGGAAAATCTGAGTACTGGCGATTCCTCGGATTGGGAAACACCATCTTTCTTTGGTTCGCCCAAGGAGCCCGGCCCCAGTGCACTCTTCGAGCTGGCAGAAAGTTCGCTGCGTCCTATCGTTTTCCTCGATGAGCCGGAGACTTTGCGCCAGGCCGCCGCGCAGCATCTTGCGGCCGCGACGGAAAACTACGAGCGCCATGGTCACGCCAATTCGTCTCCGGCCTCTCACTATTTCTGGTCGGAAGAGCAATCTGCCGCCGCGCTCGGCAAAACATCCCAGATTCACGTCGAGCAACTCGCGCTTGCCATCGGTTCCACGCCACAGTTCGAGCTTTCTTCCCGACCCAGTTCCCGTTTTCATGGCGACGTCGTTGCTTGCATGGGCGATGTGAAGTCGCAGCTGGCATCCGGCGGCAGGGTTTTCCTCACGGCCGCCAGCACGGGCGAAATCGAGCGTTTCGCCGACATTTGCCGCGAATACGAAGTGCCTTACGTGCTCGGTGAATCGGAGGACGCTGCCGCCGGTTTCACCGCCGAAGGCGCACAGGAATCCGCAGGCATGCTTCTGATCCGCGCGCCTTTTCCTGAAGGCGTGACGTTTCCGGACGTCAACCTCACCATCTACGGCCACGCCGACCTCTTCGATGTCACTCCCGCCGTCGAGCGTCCCAGCCGCAAAATCCGCACCTCCGGCTTCTTCAGCGATTTTGCCGAGCTCAAACCCGGCGACTTCGTCGTTCACGTCGATCACGGCATCGGCCAATTCGAAGGCCTCCGCCAGATTGAGTCCAACGGTCATCGCGGCGAGTTCATGTTGCTCCGTTACGCCGAGGATGCGCGCCTCTACGTTCCCCTCGAGCGCATGGATCTCGTCCAGAGCTACCGCGTGCTCGAAGGCACGCATCCTCCGCTCGATAAACTCGGCGGCACCGCCTGGAACACCCGCAAGACTCGCGTGCGCAAATCGGTCGAAGACATGGCCGACCAGCTGCTCGCTCTCTACGCGCAGAGAAAAACCACCCCGGGCTTCACCTTTTCGCCCGACGGCAATTTTCAGCGCGAGTTCGAAGATGCTTTCGAATTTGAGGAAACTCCCGACCAGATCACCGCCATCAGCGATATCAAGCGCGACATGGAACGCGGCGAACCCATGGACCGCTTGCTTTGTGGCGACGTCGGCTACGGCAAGACCGAAGTCGCCATGCGCGCGGCTTTCAAATCCGTCATGGATAACAAGCAGGTCGCCATTCTTGCGCCGACCACCGTCCTCACTTTTCAGCATTTTGAAACTTTCAAGAATCGCTTCGCCGCGTTTCCCGCGCGCATCGAAATGCTCAGCCGTTTCCGCAGCCCTGCCGAACAAAAGAAGGTTCTTGCGGATTTGGAAGCGGGAAAGGTGGACATCGTCATTGGCACGCATCGCTTGCTTTCCAAAGACGTGAAATTTGCCGACCTCGGGTTGCTCATCGTCGACGAAGAGCAGCGCTTCGGTGTGGCCCATAAAGAGCGGCTCAAGGAATTGCGCAAAAACGTCGACGCCCTCGCCCTCTCCGCAACGCCCATACCGCGCACGCTGCACATGTCGCTCGTCGGCCTTCGCGATATGTCCCTCATCGAAACCCCGCCGCGCGACCGTCTCGCCATCCAAACGCTCGTCGCTCCGTTCCAGGAAGATCTCGTTCAGCGCGCCATTGAAACGGAGCTGGCGCGCGACGGTCAGGTCTTTTTCGTCCACAATCGCGTGGAATCCATTTATTCCCTCGGCGGCATGGTGGCCAAGCTCGTCCCCAAGGCGCGCGTGGTCGTGGCTCACGGCCAGATGGGCGAAAAAGAGCTCGAAGGCGTGATGCTCAAATTTATTCGCGACGAAGCCGACGTCCTCGTCG
>Ga0209802_1001306_pt1 | contig 18564 bp, 15 predicted proteins | sample GraSoiAngelo_129_FD_185886 | JGI IMG/M metagenome (GOLD analysis project Ga0209802, IMG submission 185886) | Grasslands soil microbial communities from the Angelo Coastal Reserve, California, USA - 14_0927_12_40cm (SPAdes) (version 2) | ecosystem: Environmental > Terrestrial > Soil > Grasslands ... | reverse complement strand
ACCTCGTATGGAGCCTTCGTTGACATCGGCGGCGCGGACGGGCTGATCCACATCTCGGAACTGTCCTGGGATCGCGTGTCCAAGGTCACGGACGTGCTTCAGCTCGGCGACGAGGTGACCGTGAAGGTCATCAAGCTCGACCCCGAGCAGACCCGCATCTCGCTGTCGCTGCGGCAGCTGCAGCAGGATCCGTGGGAGAAGCTCGTGCAGTCGATGCCGATCGGCTCGATCGTCGAGGGCCAGGTCACCAAGACCAAGAAGTACGGGGCCTTCCTGCAGATCATGGCCGGCATCGAAGGCCTGCTCCACATCTCGGAGCTCTCGTGGGATCACGTCGAGCGGACCGAGGATGTGCTCAAGGTCGGGGAGACGCTGCAGGTGAAGGTGATCGGGATCGACACCGCTCGGCGTCGGATCTCGCTGAGCCTCAAGCAGCTGTCGGCGCCGCCGGCGAGCCTGGCCGCGAGCCGGGGTGACCGCCGCCAGGACGAGTACGACGATATGAGGGACGAGTCCTAGCCGGACCCGGTCCGTCGTCGGCTCGTTCCGCGTGCGCACACGACACAGCTGGACCGTGCGGAATTCGACGTCGGTGGTGGCCGGCGCGGTTTTGGGCTCCTTAACAGCCTGGGTTGCCGTTCGCCTCGATGCCTGATTGACTGAATCGTGGTAGGTCGGGGTCGGCTCGGGGGAGGGGAGGGCCCGGAAGGGGACCCAAAATTTTGGGTCAGGGGCCCAGGTTGGCCAGCCGGTCGCGCGCGGCGGAGTAGTACGGATCGATGATCAGCGCTCTCTCGTAGGCGCGGCGGGCCGCCGCCCGATCCCCGAGCTTCTTCTCGGCGTCGCCGAGATCGACATAGAGTTGGGGCTCGGTTTCGCCCAGGTCGGCCGCGCGCTGCAGCTCGGCAACGCCGCCATGCACATCTCCCGAGGTGACGCGGCTGAAGCCCAGATTCCAGTGGTACTGGGCTTGCAGCGGGTCCACGGTGACAGCAAGGTCGGACCTGCCCTGCCAGCTCCACGCCTCGGCGAGCACAGGCATCACGCCAAACCAGATGGCAGCCAACGCCATAACCACAGCTACGACCGCCCGAACCCAGCCACCCGAAGAAGACGGTGTGACCACAGGGATCCGTGATGACTCAGCCTCGGCAGCGCGCACGCCCGACCAGGCGGTGCCAGCGAGCAGCCAGAACGCTCCAGTCGCCGGCGCCCAATCGAAGTTGAACGCGACCCAGACCGTGTAGCCGATGCAAGCCGCCCCAAGCGTTGCCACGGAATCGCTGAATCGGAATCGCCAGATGCCGCGGGACAGAGTGACGAGCACCCACACCAGCGCAGCAAGGCCGATGATCCCCTGAGTGGCGAGGGTCTCTAGGAGCCCGGAGTGCGTGCGGTCGTAAGTCACCCCAGGAGCCCAGTCCGCACTGATGTAGCGACCGAATGAGAGCCCCGTGGCATCCTCCCCCCATCCGCTGATGGGTCGAGACGCGATCATGCGGAGCGCGTCGGGCCACAGCAGCAGCCGGCTGCGTGCGGGATCGTTGTTGAGCTTGCCGAGAGGGCCGAACACAATCGCCCACAGGGCGGCGGCGACGATCGCACCTGCACCTGCCAGCGACAGCCCAACCCAACGACTCTTTCCGAATGCGAAGACGACGAGCGCCAGGCAGCCTGCCAGCGCTCCGAGCCCACCACTCCGAGACGTGGACACATACAGGCCGCCCGCCATCACCGCCGCGCCCAGCCACCAGGCGACCAGAAACTGATCGCCACGAAGCCCACGCGCGACCGCCAGCGGCAGGGCCATCGCGATCAGCGCGCCGAGCAGGTTGGCGTTGCCGAGGTTTCCGTCAGGCCGGAAGCTGACGCCGCCGGCGGCCTGTAGCAGCGCTTCCATGCTCGCGATGGACGTTCCGAGCACGAACGCAGCCACCACCCATGTCCGCGCGCGTTCTCCGCGCAACAGCCACACCGGCACGGCGAGCAGCGCCAGGTAGCTCAACCTCACCGGCAAAGACTCGTATCGTGTGTAAGCCCCGGCCAGGCTGAGCGGCCAGGACACCGAGAACGCGAAGGAGAGAAGAGAGGCCGCGGCAGCGGCAATCAGCGGCAGGCGGAGCGAGCCCAGGCCCGGACCGCCGGGCGACAAGAGGGCAAGTCCGGTGCCCAGGCAGGCGCCGACGATGACGATGGATGCCCTCGGCAGGATGAACTCATCGTTGGCGTTGGGTATAAAGACGGTCGGAATGGCCAACCCGATAGCCGCCGGTAGGTAAGAGCCAAGGCGCTCAAGAATCGGTCTCATAGCGCCTCCGGCTTAAAGAAATCCGATGGCTGAGTTGGACGCTATATTAGAAGCCAGGGTGCCTCTGAGCACCCGAACCAAACGATGAAGGAGGTGCTGGCCCCACCTAGGTAAGCCGTAGTCCAGGAGGAAAAAGTCCTTGTATCCGTTTGAAAGATTCACTGAGCGAGCCAAGAAGGTTCTGACGCTCGCCCAAGAAGAAGCAGAACGATCCCACCACAGCTATATCGGAACAGAGCACTTGCTCCTGGGCCTGCTGCGTGAAGGTGAAGGCCTGGCCGCCAAGGTTCTCAACAACCTTGGGGTAGAGATCGGGAAGGTCCGCCAGACGATCGAGTCTGTGCTCGGCCGGAACGAGCGGATCATCATCCAGCAGATCATTCCGACGTCGCGTGTCAAGAAGGTTATCGAGATCTCCTTTGAGGAAGCGCGGCGGATGGGCCACAACTACGTCGGCACCGAGCACCTGTTGCTCGGCCTTCTGATCGAGGGCGAGGGCATCGCCGCACACGTGCTCGAAGACCTGGGCGCGACACTCGACAAGGTCCGCTCGGAGATCGAGCGCCTGCTGCACGACTCGAGCGCCGAGACCGAGGCCGAGCCGGCTCCGAAGAAGCCGTCCAAGACGCCTCTTCTCGACCAGTTCGGCCGTGACCTGACCGAGCTCGCGCGGCGGAATCAGCTGGACCCCGTGATCGGTCGCGAGACCGAGATCGAGCGTGTCATCCAGATCCTCAGCCGGCGTACGAAGAACAACCCGGCGCTCATCGGCGAGCCCGGTGTAGGCAAGACGGCTATCGCCGAAGGCCTCGCCCAGCAGATCAACCTCGGCAACGTTCCCGAGTCGCTGCAGCACAAGCGCGTGCTGACGCTCGACATGGGCGCATTGGTCGCCGGGACGAAGTACCGCGGTGAGTTCGAAGAGCGGTTGAAGAAGATCCTCGACGAGATTCGCTCAAGTCGTGAGGTCGTGTTGTTCATCGACGAGCTGCACACTCTCGTCGGTGCCGGCGCAGCGGAAGGCGCCATCGACGCGGCCAACATCTTGAAGCCGGCGCTGGCGCGCGGCGAGATTCAGTGCATCGGGGCGACCACGCTCAACGAGTACCGCAAGTACATCGAGAAGGACGCCGCGCTCGAGCGCCGCTTTCAGCCTGTGTTCGTCGACCAGCCGACGCTGGCCGAGACCATCGACATCCTCAACGGGGTCAAGTCGCTGTACGAGAAGCATCACCGTGTCACCATCACCGACTCCGCGGTTCGCGCTGCGGCGGTGCTGAGCGACCGCTACGTCAGCGATCGCGCGCTGCCTGACAAGGCGATCGACCTCATCGACGAGGCGTCGGCTCGCGTGCGCATGAAGCTCACGACCACGCCCGACGAGCTGAAGGAGCTCCAGAAGGAGATCAAGAAGCAACGCTCGGACCAGGACGAGTCCGTCAACAAGCAGGACTTCGAGGCCGCCGCCAGCGTGCGGGACAAGGTCAAGAAGCTGCAGGACAAGCTCGCGGTCAAAGAGGCCGCGTGGCGCGACAAGCTCGGGGAGACCGTTCCCGAGGTCGGCGAAGAGGACATCGCACAGATCGTTGCCGCGTGGACCGGGGTTCCCGTGTCTCGACTCATCGAAGAAGAGACCGCTCGCCTTCTGCGCATGGAGGAGGAGCTTCACAAGCGGATGGTCGGCCAGGACGAGGCCATCGTCACCGTCTCGCAGGCGGTGCGGCGCGCGCGCGCGGGCCTCAAGGACCCGCGACGGCCGATCGGGTCATTCATCTTCCTTGGGCCGACCGGGATCGGCAAGACCGAGCTGGCCCGGGCGCTGGCGGAGTACCTGTTCGACTCCGAGGACGCGCTTATCAAGCTGGACATGTCGGAGTTCATGGAGCGTCACACCACAGCTCGGCTGGTCGGCTCGCCCCCGGGATACGTCGGTTACGACGAGGGCGGACAGCTGACTGAGGCTGTGCGCCGGCGCCCTTACTCGGTGATCCTGTTCGACGAGATCGAGAAAGCGCACCCCGAGGTCTTCAACATGCTGCTGCAGATCCTCGAGGACGGCCGCCTCAGCGACGCCAAGGGCAAAGTCGTGAACTTTGCCAACACCGTGATCATCATGACCTCCAACCTGGGCATCCGCGATGTGAACCAGGCGGGCACCTCGCTGGGCTTTCAGCCCGCGGTGGTGGACGAGCAGGACGAGGTCGAGCGGCGCCACAAGAACACCAAAGAGAAGATCGACGAAGAGCTCAAGCGCATGTTCAGGCCTGAGTTCCTCAACCGCGTCGACGCGGTCGTGGTGTTCAAGAGCCTGACGACCGGCCAGATCCGCCAGATCGTCGACCTTCAGCTCGATCGGTTCAGCAAGCAGCTCGTCGAGCAGCAGATCACGATCGAGGTCACAGACGCTGCGAAGGACCTGCTGGCCAAGGAGGGCTACGACCGCATCTACGGTGCGAGGCCTCTCCGGCGCGTGATCACGAGCAGGATTCACGACCAGCTGTCGGAGCACCTGCTTCGCGGAAAGATCACTCGTGGCGACACCGTGCAGATCGACATCGAAGGCGAGGACAGCCTCAAGTTCACGCCGATCAAGCACAAGCACAAGGAGCCCGCCGGCAGCGGAGCCGGCGCCAAGCCCTAGCGCCGCTTCCGGGTCATCTCCGACGTCTTAACAACCGGGGTTGGTGATCGGCTGCGCCTGCTTTAGCGTGATTCGCGTCAGGCTTGGTTGGGCTCGGGGGAGGGGAGGGGCCCCGAAGGGGACGAGGCAGGTTTGGGCGGCGGCGCCCTATTCCTTGAGCCACTTCTCGAGCCCGCTCGAGAGGTGCGCCGGGGTGGTCTGGGTTTTGATCAGATAGTCGAGCGCGCCCAGCTTCAGGCCCCGGTCGATCAACTGCCTCTCGCTGTAATTCGACAGGATCACGACCGGTAGTCGCTCGGTCTTCGGTTCCTTGCGGAGAGCCTCGAGTACGCCGAATCCGTCCAGTTTCGGCAGGCGGATGTCGAGAAAGACAATGTCGGGTCGGTCTCTACGAGCGATTTCCAAAGCCTTCTCGCCGTCGGACGCGACCTCGACGTCATATCCGTCCAGCTCGAGCTTGAGCTTGTACATCTGGGCGACGGACGGATCGTCTTCTACGAACAGCACGCGCACCCGGTCACGCCCGGGGCGAGATTCTTCGGCCACCAGGATTCCAAAGTTGAGCGTACGCCGTAGCCGCAACCGGCCGCACGTCACGCCACAATGGAGGTCACGTGAGCGCCCCGGCACCCCTTCGTCTGCGCCCTCTGGAAATCGGCGATGTCCTCGACGAGACCTTCCGTATCTATCGCCGCCACTTCTGGCTCTTCGCGGGTATCTCGGTGATCATGGCCATCCCCGCCGCGGCCCTGACCGCCTTCGTCTATGGCCTGCTGGCCAACTTCCTCCAGCTGGCCAACACGAATCAGACTCCGGACGCCGGCGGCCTGGTGACAGCGCTCTTGGTCTACCTGATTGGCTACCTGTTCCTTTTGTTGCTGACGCCTTTCACCTACGGGATGGTGACTTACGCTGTTTGCGATTCGGCTTTGGGCCGCCCCGTGACCATCTGGGGAGCGCTGCGCGCTGTCGTCCGGCGGTACTTCGCGATCCTCGGTTATTTCGTGCTCATCGCATTGATGGCACTGTTTTTCTGCTTGTTTCCACTGTGGATATGGATCGAGGTGGGCTGGTTGGTGGTGCTGCCTGTGATGTTCATCGAGAAGGTGGGACTGGGCGGCGCGATGGGTCGCAGCTGGCGTCTGGTCCAGGGTCGATGGTGGCGGACCTTCCTGATCATCTTCCTGGTTGGATTGCTTTACACCGTCGTCCAGGTCTCACTAGCCGGGTTCCTTGGACTGGCGAACGGTCTCCTGACAATAGTGGTGTCGCAATACGTCGCGCTCGCGATTGGGCAGGGCGCCTCGATCCTCGTCAGCTCCCTCGCCATTCCGGTGGTTCAGATCGCCATCGTGCTCGTCTACTTCGACCTCCGCGTCCGGCGTGAAGCCCTCGACCTGTTTCAGCTCGCTCAGCGCGTCTCCGCATCACAACCGGCGTGAGTCTCGAAACGCGAGTCGCGGTTCGAGCGCTGACATCGCTGGCGCTTGCCATGGGCCTGTGCTGGCCGCTCACGGCGACTGCTGAACCTCTGCCGCCGAGCTATCGGCAGGCGGTCGTGGACACCATCGCCATCGTCAGCAGCGCTGAGCCTGGCGATGTCGCCGCAGCGCAGAAGGCGCTGGCAGCGCTCGACGCGGGGACCTCCGGCAGCCAGCCCGAGATCGAGCAGGACCTGCGGACGCGTCCACCCGACTTTGCCGACGCCAAGGTGCGCCTTCACGCGCTCCTCGATGCTCTTTCCTCCCCCGCATCAACAGCCGACCCGGCGCAGGCCGGCCAGCAGCTTCACCAGGTCCTCACCATGAAACGCTACGACCCGCTGCACCAGCCGCCGTCGCTGCTCGACCGCGTCAGCCAGTGGATCCAGGATCGGCTCAACGACCTGCTTAGACTCTTGTTCGGCGGCGGCGCGCGGCGCGGGTCGCAAATACCGGAGGTCTACTTCTATCTCATCGGCGCCGCTTTGATCGGCGCCGCGGCGGTGATCATCTTCCGCTCTACTCGTGGGCATCTCTCGGCGGACGCCGTTGCACGCGCGCCCATGGGTCCACGCGCACCGGCCGACTTCTTCGCGGAGGCTGATCGGCTCGCCCGCGCGGGGGATCGCGTCGGTGCCATCCGCGCGCTTTGCGCCGGGGTCGCGGCCACGCTTGCTGGTGAGCATTCGTGGACCGGCAGTCCGCTCACCGTCCGCGAGATCTTCCAGCGCGCCGGCGATCCCGCGCGTCTAAGCCCGCTGCTGCTTCCGTTCGAGGCCGCGATCTACGGCGGTCGTGATGTCGACCCGGCGACCTACGAACGCGCTGAGGTCGCGGCCGCTCCGTTTCGTAAGCCCGTCGAAGCCGAGGGGGATAAAGCGGCATGAGGAGCCTTCGAGGCTGGGTCCTGGCATTGGTGCTCGCGCTGCTGATCGCCGCGGTCGCGTACCTCGGCCAGCCGAAGCAGGACTCGCCCGAGCACAGCTCTAACAGCGACGCCGCCAACGGCGCCTCCGCGGCCAGGCTGTTCGCCGAGGCGATGGGCCATCCCACCAGCCAGATCGAAGGCACATTTGCGCTGCCCTCATCGCAAGGCCTGATCTTCGTGTTCACTCCGACAAGCGCTTACTCTGCCGACGACGCCAACCAGGCGGCGGCCTGGGTTCGTCAGGGCGGTGTGCTGGTGTACGCCAGCGAGCAAGGTGACCCGGAGCTAGATCGAGCTTTCTCGGTCACCAGGTACGGCGGCGCGATAGGAAGCGGCGTCGAGTACGCCAACCCCTCGCTCGACGGGGTGACGACTGTGGCCGGCGGAGCCTTCGCGTCGCCGTTCGACGTCTCGGCTCAGCAGGTTGCCATGCTTCGCAGCCGAGGCGGGCTGCCGCTCGCATATATCCAGAAATTCGGAGCCGGGCGCGTCGTCCTGCTCGCCGACCCCCTCGTCATATGCAACGGCTATCTCGACAAGGCGGACAACGGGCGCCTGCTGTCGGATCTTCTGGGGCTCGTCGACGATGGCGCCGCCGTCGGGTTCGACGAGTACCACCACGGGGTGATCCTCAACGACTTCGCGCCGCAGGCTTGGGTCGCCACGCCGTGGGGCGCAGCCATCCTGTGGTTCCTCGTGGCGGTGTTCGTCGGCCTTCTGCTCAGGGGACGCCGCTTCGGGCCGCTGATTCCCCGTCCCGCCGAGACGGTTCGCGCCGATGCCGAGTGGGCGGTCGCGGTGGGCGAGCTGCTGCGACGGTCGGGCGCCCGGGCGATGACACTGGGCATGCTCGCAAGCGCCAGCGAGCGCGCCGTCGCCCAGCGAACAGGCCTGCCTGCACAGCCGCGCGACCGATTCTGGAATGCTTTGTACTCGCGCGCGCCCGAGCTCGCCGCTGAGCTGGCCGAAGCGGAGCGTGTGCTTTATGGCACGGCCGACGGCGATGCCGACATGTTGAATGCCGCGCAGCGCCTACATCGCATCGCATATCCACCGGCGCCCGAGCGCCGAAGTCGCCAATAAAGAGGAGGCTCGATGACCGGATCGACCACGATGACCGCCCCGGACTTCTACGCCCGATTCCGCGAACAGCTCGTGAAGGCTGTGGTGGGGCAGGAGGAGGCGATCCGGCTGTGCGCCGTGGCGCTGGTGACGCAGGGCCACATCCTCCTGGAGGGCGTGCCAGGGACCGGGAAGACGCTGCTGGCCAAGTCCATCGCGAGGGCGCTTGCCCTCGACTACGGCCGCGTGCAGTTCACCCCCGACCTCATGCCGGCCGACATCGTCGGCACCGCGATCTACGACCTCGTCAACCGCACCTTCACGCTGAGGAAAGGCCCGATCTTCACCAACGTGCTGCTCGCCGACGAGATCAACCGCGCCCCCGCGAAGGTGCAGTCGGCATTGCTCGAGGCCATGGAGGAGCGCGGCGTGACGCTCGAGGGCGAGCAGATGCCGCTGCCGGCGCCGTTCTTCGTGCTCGCGACGCAGAACCCGATCGAATACGAGGGCACGTATCCGCTGCCAGAGGCCCAGCAAGACCGCTTCCTGTTCAAGGTCCGGCTCGACTACCCGGCGGCGGCCGACGAGATGGAGGTGTTGAAGCGCTGGGAGTCGGGCATCGAGCTTCGTGACCCGGTCAAAGCCGGCGTCGAGCCTGCGCTCGGCGGTGCCGACGTCGATGCGTGCCGGGTCCAGGTGGCAAAGGTGGTGCTCGACGAGAAGATCAGGAAATACATCGTCGACCTCGCCTCGGCCACGCGCACCGCACCTGAGATCTCGCTGGGTGCAAGCACCCGCGCCGAGGTGCTGCTGATGCTCGCGTCGCGCACAGCGGCCGCATTCGAAGGATCGGAGTTCGTCACGCCTGACCACGTCAAGGCGCTGCTCGCGCCCGCGTTCCGGCACCGTCTCGTCCTGCGGCCCGAGGCCGAAGTCAGCGGCCAGACGCCCGACAGCGTGCTGGAGGCCGTCGCCAGCCGGGTGGTGCCGCCCAGGTAGTGAACTTGGTACGAGGGCTGGCGCCGCAGCCTCGGCTGCTCTGGGCGGTCGCGATCGGGGCTGCGCTGATCGCTCTTTCGATCATCTCGCCGGTGCTGGTGCTGCTTGCGGTGCTCTATCACACGGGCCTCGTCCTCATCCTGGCGCGCGACCTCGCGCTGCTGCCCGGGCGCTCGGGTTATCGGATTCGGCGCCTGATGCCCGAGCCGTTCTCGCTCGGCGAGAGGGAAGAGGTGAGGGTGGTGATCGAGAACCCGGCCGCCGCGGGCCTGCATGCCAGGATCGCCGACCATGCGCCCGACGACCTCAAGCCTCAACCGCGCGAGGTGGAGGGGACGTTCGACCGCAGCGGCCGCATCGAGCTCCCGTACAACACCTCATCGCCTCGACGCGGCGCCTATCGGTTCGGAGCGGTCGACCTTCAGGTCTGGCGGCGTGACGGTTGGTGGCGGCGGCAGCTGCGACTCCCGCTTCCACACGAGGTCGCGGTGTTTCCGAACGTGGTCGCAATCAAGCGGATCCAGCTCACGCTGCGGCGTGGCCTGCGTGCGATGTCTGGACTGCGAAGAGCGAAGCCGCCCGGAGGCTCGACCGCTTTCGCCGGCCTGCGCGACTACGTGCGGGGCGACGACATCCGCCGAGTGAGCTGGACCGCGACCGCCCGGCGCGACCACCCGGTGGTGGTCGAGGTGGAGGCCGAACGCGGTCAGCAGGTGATGATCGCCATCGACTGCGGCCGTCTGATGACGGCACCGGCCGGCGACCTCGACAAGCTCGACCATGCGGTCAACGCCGCGCTGATGCTGGCCTGGGTCGCCCAGGCCTTCGGAGACCGCGTCGGTTTGATGACGTTCGACGACCGAGTCACCAACTTCATCAAGCCCGAGCGGGGGCCGGCGCAGATTCGCCGCATCACCGAGGCGCTCTATGCGATCAGGCCTGACTACGTCGAGCCCGATTTCGGCCATGCCATGACGCACCTCTCCCTGCGGGTGGGCAGGCGATCGATGATCGTGATCCTCACCGACCTCCAGGATCCGGAGGCGTCGAAAGAGCTGGTCGCGCACGCGCTGCGCCTTGCGGCGCGACACCTGGTGCTGGTGGTGGCGATGTCAGACCCCGCGGTGCTCAGCGCGCGTCACGCGCCGATCACCACGTCATCGCGTGCTTACGAATGGGCGGCGGCCGAGGAGTTCATGGCCAGCCGTCGGGAAAGCTTCGAGCTGCTGAGGCGCGGCGGCGTGCTCGGGCTCGACGTCGTCGCAGGCAATCTCAGCCCTGCTCTGGTGGAGCGCTACCTCGAGCTCAAGGAGCGAGCACTGCTCTAGCAGGGGACCTGCGGCCGACGAACAGCAGGTACGTGTAGTAGAGGAGGCCCGTCGTCAGCCCGATCGTGACCTTGGCCGCGAACGGCGCATTCGAAGGCGAGATGTTGCCCTCGATGGTTCCCGCGATCAGCAGCAGCGGCGAGAGGCCGAGCAGCAGCGTGAAGGCGCGCCGGGACGCGATCACCAGGGCGTCGGCACGCTTGCGGTTGCCTGGGGAGATCAGCGCCCAGCCCATCATCAGGCCGGCAGCGCCCTCAGCGATCACGATCGATAGCTCGAGCACGCCATGCCCGATGACGAACTCGAACAGCCCGCCGCTGACGCCGTAGGCCTGGGTGAGCCCGAAGAGGCCGCCAAGGCTGATGCCGTTGGTGATCAGCACATAGATCACAGGTAGTCCGAAGATGACGCCGAACGCGAATGCGACCATGGTCACGTAGATGTTGTTGAGCGCGATCAAGCCGGCCGCAGTCACGCGGAGCTCGGGAGGGATGTCCGTCCACAGCTGGTGGTGATGGACGCGGTTGATCAGCTCTGGAGATGCGATGCCGTAAGCGGCCTCGGGGTGGGCCAGCACGACGAAGTAGGCGACGATCGCCGGCACGAACAAGAGCGCGGCCGAGGCGACCACATAGGGCCAGGACTGCCGGTACGTGCGCGGCAGCGTCTCGAGATAGAAGGTCTGGATCCGGCGCCATACGTGACCGCCCCTTCGATACACGACTCCATGACCGCGCGCGACCAGCCCATTCAGGTAGCGGTGCACGGGCTCCCCGGGCCAGTCTCTCTGGGCTCGGGCGAGGTCGGCAGTGGCCCTCCGGTAGAGGGATGTCATGGTCAGGACCTGAGCCGGTGCGAGGCCGTTGAGCTGGCCCCTGCCGGCCAGTGCGATCAGGTCCTCCAGCCGGTTCCAGTCGTCACGACGCCGGATAACAAACTCCTCGGCACGCATCAAGTAGTGAAAATAACCGAATGGAGCAGCCGCTCCCCGACACTGACCTCGTCGTCTCCACTCCGGAGCGGGTCTCGTTCGACTACCAGGTGGCCGGGCTGGGCACCCGCGGGGTCGCGCAGATCCTCGACCTGCTGATCGTGGCGGCGCTTCTCGCGGCGGTGGCGTTTGTCGCCGTCGGCGGCGCCACCTACACGCAATCGGGCACAGTCGGCACCCTCGTCTTCGCGTTCGGAGCGTTCGTGGTGGTATTCGGCTACTTCTGGATCAGCGAGGCGCTGTTCTCCGGCCAGACGCTCGGCAAGCGTGCGTTCAGGCTGCGCGCGGTGGGAGACCGCGGCGAGCCGCTGACATGGATGCAGGCCGGCATTCGCAATGTGGTCCGGATCGTCGACTTCCTGCCTTATGGCTATGGGGTAGGCGTCGTCGTGCTGTTCGTGAACGGCCGGGGCAAGCGCCTGGGCGACCTTGCCGCCGGCACCGTCGTCGTGAAGGATTCCGACTCCATAGGGCTATGGCAGCTGGCGCGCCCCGCGGTGACTGTGCGGCCGCCACCGCCGCCTCCTCCTCCACCGCCCTCGCCGCCCTCAGGCGTCAACTACCAGTTCCCCGCGCATCCGCCACCGCCTCCACCGCCGTCGGGGCCGCCTCCCGCCTACCCACCTCCTATGGGGTACGCGCTGCCGGCGCCTTCATTCGCACCCGCCTCGCAGGCCGAGCTCACCCTCCGCCGCCTCGACCCGGACCTGCGCCGCTTCGTCAGCTCATACGCGCGCCGCCGCCCGAGCCTGCCTCTCAACCTTCGGGTCCAGCTGGCGAGCTCCCTCGAGGCGAGCCTCCGGACAGCGCTGCCGGACGTATTCGCTGAGCAGGGACCCTTGGCGGCGCTCGACCAGCTCGCCAATCTATCCCTTCAATAAATCCAGTCGCGGAGCTGATCTTCGGTCACGTTGCCGCCGGTCAGCGGGATGGCGACCCGCTTGCCGGCCAGCTCATCGCGCAACTTGGCCGCGCCGGCGACGCCCGCCGCGCCGGCCGGCTCGACGATGAGCCCAGCGTCGCGATACAGCCAGCGCATCGACTCGATGATCTCGTCGTCTGTGACCAGCATCACCTCGTCGACCGCCTTGCGCATCAGCTCGAGGGCCTCGCGGACCGGGATGCGCACCGCGATCCCGTCGGCAACGGTATCGAGGCTCGCGGTGCTGACCGGCTTGCCGGCACGCCACGACATGAACATGGAAGGCGCGCCCGATGGGCAGACCGCGATCACACGGGTCTCAGGCGAGTGGCGCCGCAGCCACATGCCGATCCCGTTGATGAGCGAACCGTTGCCGAGCGGGACGATGCAGGCGTCGATGGGCTGGTTCATTCGCCCCAGCTCTGACGCCATCGTGGCGGCGCCTTCGGCGATGGGTCCGAGCAAACCGTCCTCGACATAGAACGCGCCTGTCTTTTTCGCATGTCGCAGGGCGCCCGCCTTGGCGTCGTCGAAGTCCTGCCCTTCGAGAATCACCTCGGCGCCGAGCGCTCTCATGCGGTCGACCTTGAGCGGGTTGGCGCTGAGGGCCGCGAACACTGTGATCTTCGTGCCACGCTTGCGAGCCGCGTAAGCCATGCCCTGGCCGAAGTTACCCGCCGACGCGCACACCAGGCCGTTTGGCTGCGGGCCAAGGCGGTGCAGGAGGTAGTCGGTGCCGCGACCCTTGAAGGAGCGGATCGGGTTCACGCACTCGACCTTCAGCACAGCCGTAATGCCCAGCCGGCCGCTCAAGGGTTCACTGACGAACTGAGGCGAGTTGAGGAACACAGGGTCGATGACCTCAGCGGCCTCCTCGATCCGGTCGACCGAGATCGAGGCATCCATGGGTTGAGGATATGGCGAGAGGGTGAGCGCCTGCGCTGGGTCTAGAACCGGAACGCCGCCCCGGGGGTAGTCAGGACGGCGCTCCTTCGTTCCAGAAGCCGGGGTGGGGTCCCGGCGCTCTACTGAATAGAACGGCTGACCCTGTAAAAGGCTACGTACATACTTGTAAATACTCGATCATCGGTGGAGAGTTCAGCATCTACATGCCCAAATCGACCGTGACCTTCATGTGTTCAGAGTGCGGTGGTGAAAGCCTGCGCTGGGCCGGCCAGTGCCCGCACTGCCAGGCCTGGAACACGCTCCAGGAGTTCCAGGTCCGCAAGGCCCCGTCAGGGCGTAAGCAGGCAACGGCACAGGGGGTGCCGAATCGGCCCGTGCCGCTGAACGAGATCGAGTCGGAGTCGTCGCCCCGGCGCCGCCTGGCGTGGGGCGAGCTCAACCGCGTGCTCGGAGGTGGCGTCGTGCCGGGCAGCGTGGTCCTCGTGGGAGGCGAGCCGGGCGTCGGCAAGTCGACGCTGCTCATGCACGCGGCCCAGCAGATCGCGGGTGGTGATGGCGGGAAGGTCCTGTACGCCTCGGGCGAGGAGTCGCCACAGCAGATTCGCATGCGCGCGGCCCGGCTGGGCCCACTTTCGCCGGGGATCCTTCTTTTGGCCGAGACCGATCTCGACGCGATCTGCGAGGCCATCCGCGCGGAGGCGCCGCAGCTTGCGATCGTCGACTCCATCCAGACCGTCACCGACGCCGGCTTCGAAGGCAGCGCCGGCAGCGTCACCCAGGTGCGCGAATCGGCCGCGCGCCTCATGAGGCTGGCCAAGGAGATCGGGGTTCCGATCTTCCTCGTCGGCCATGTCACCAAAGAGGGCGCGATCGCCGGGCCGAGGGTCCTCGAGCATATCGTTGACACGGTGCTTTACCTGGAGGGCGACCGGAGGCAGGAGCTCCGCATCCTGCGCGCCATGAAGAACCGCTTCGGGTCGGCCGAGGAGATCGGCGTCTTCGCCATGGGCGAGAAAGGCCTCGAGGAGGTAAGCGACCCTTCCGCCGCTCTGCTCGGCAACGCGGCCGTCTCGTCGCCGGGCACGGCGGTGGTCGTCGTCCTCGAGGGCACGCGACCATTGCTCATCGAGATCCAGAGCCTGGTCAACAGGACCACGAACAACTACCCGCCGCGGCGCATCGCCAGCGGCATGGACATCAACCGATTGCACATGCTCATCGCAGTGCTGGAGAAGCGAGCCTCGGCCTCGCTTGGTGGGTCCGACGTCTTCGTCAACGTGGCTGGCGGCATCCGCATCACAGAGCCGGCCGCGGACCTTGGTCTTGCCCTGTCCATCCACAGCAACACGAGCAACAGGCCCCTGCCGGACGGCCTGGTTGTCATCGGTGAGCTGGGTTTGGCGGGCGAGGTGCGACGCGTTGGCCAGCTGGAACGCCGCCTGCATGAGGCGGCGCGCCACGGCCTGACGCGCGCTTTGATTCCGGCTGGCGCCAAAGCCGGCCGGCCGGCCGGCCTCGAGGTCGTCGAGGTCCGGTCACTGGCGGAGGCAATCTCCGCCGCATTTCCTTCACACATGAGGTCCGGCGCATTCATAAAGGAGGCCGAGGTATCGGTCACCTGAGGAGGTAATCCGTGAGGCGTTCCGATACCCTCGCCCGCCGACTCGGAGTGGGGATCGGAGTCATCGGTGGCTTCTTTCTTGGTTATGCGCTCGTCCGCCTGTCGGGGATCAGCCATCAGGGTTGGGTGCTCATAAGCCTGACCACGATGGAAGGCCTGATCTTCGGCTACCTGGGCACGCCGTACGTGCTGGGGGGCTGGCGAGACTTCAACAAGCGGCTCACCTCGACTCCGCTGCCGGACCTGCTCAGCGGGCTGCTGGGCATGATCGTCGGTCTCGTCATCGCCGTTCTCATCGGAGTGTTCCTGCGCGACCTCATCGCCCCGTACGGCATTGCGCTGTCGTTCGTGCTCGCGGTCCTGCTGGCTTTGCTCGGCGCCTCCGTCGGCATCACGCGTCGCGCTGAGCTGACCGCCATTTTTTTCGGAGGCACCAAGGACCAGAAGAGCCACCGCCTCGACGCGGTCCTCCTCGACACCTCGGTCATCATCGACGGCCGCATCCTCGACATCGCCAAGACCGGGTTCGTCGACCTGCCCCTGATGGTCCTCAGCTCGGTGCTGCGCGAGCTCCAGCTCGTCGCCGACTCCGCCGACGCGACGCGCCGCCGCCGCGGACGGCGCGGTCTCGACGTGCTCACAGAGATGCAGAAGGATTCCTCTATCAACCTGCTGGTGGTCGATGACGACGTGGCGCCGAGCACCGAGATCGACGCCCACCTGGTGCGCACGGCCAAGCGCAGGGGGTGGGGGATCATGACCAACGACTTCAACCTCAATCGCATCGCGCGCCTCGAAGGCGTTGACGTCCTCAACCTCAATGAGCTCGCCCAGGCGATGCGTCCAGTGGCCATTCCCGGGGAAGAGATAGTCGTGATGATCGCGCGCGAGGGCAAGGAGCCCGGCCAGGGCGTGGGCAGCCTGGACGACGGAACCATGGTCGTCGTGCAGAACGGTCGCCGCCTGATCAACCAGACGATCACCGCGGTGGTCACGTCGGTCATCCAGACGTCGGCCGGCCGCATGATCTTCGCCGAACCGGCGGGGCAGGACGGCCGCCGCAACAGCCGCGCCAAGCGCGACGAGGATCCCGGCTGATGCGAGTGGGCGCCATCGTCGCAGCAGCCGGTTCAGGATCTCGCCTGGGCCGCGGCAGCAAGGCGCTCATTCGCCTGAATGGGCGCACGACGCTGGCGCGGGCGCTCGAGCTCTTCCTCGCCCTCGACGAGGTGGACAGGATCGTTGTCGTCGGGCCGCCGGCGAGGCTCGAGAACGCCGAGCGAGAGGTGGAGTCGCTGTCGCCTCGTAAAACAGTGACCGTGCTGGCCGGCGGCGAGAGCAGGCAGGCCTCGGTGCGCGCTGGCCTGGCCGCGCTGGGCGAGTGCGATTACGTGCTGGTCCACGACGCGGCGCGCCCGCTCGCGACGGCATCGCTCGTGCGGCGCGTGCTCGCGGCGGCGATGGAATCCGGCGCCGCGTTTCCGGCCATCGCCCCGCGCGACGCGGTCAAGCGTGTCGAGGGCAACCGGCTCGTGGAGAGCCTGGACCGTTCGCGCATCGTGCTCGCACAGACGCCGCAGGCCTTCTCGTACGAGCTCCTGGCACGGGCGCATCGTGAGGCGGCCGACGCGGGCCTGGTCGGCGACGACGACGCGCAGCTCGTGGCCGCGACCGGCCATGAGGTCACAGTGGTCGAGGGCGAGCCCGCCAACATCAAGCTCACGACGCCGGAGGATTTCGGCGTGGTCGAGGCGTTGATCAAGGAGCAGGAGGCCGCGGCCACGTGAGGATCGGCACCGGCTACGACGTCCACCGGCTCACGGCCGGCCGCGACCTGATTCTTGGCGGCGTCCACATCGAGCATCCGCTCGGCCTCGAAGGACATTCCGATGCGGACGTACTCACGCACGCGGTCATCGACGCCTTGCTCGGTGCGGCCGCGCTCGGTGACATCGGCGAGCATTTCCCGGACACCGATCCGCAGTGGAAAGGGATGTCCAGCCTGGATCTGCTCGAGCTCTCGGCGCGGCTGCTCGAGAAGGCCGGCTACAAGGTCGTCAACGTCGACTCCACCGTGATCGCCGAGGAGCCCCGCCTGCATCTCGTGCTGGTCGAGATGCAGAGGAACATCGCCCGGCGGCTGGGGCTGAAACGCGATCTGGTGAGCGTCAAGGCGACATCTCCGGAGGGCATTGGAGCGCTCGGGCAGAGTCACGGGATCGCGGCGCAAGCGGTCGCTCTGATCGAATAGAGGAGTGACGCTCGAGCTCCACAACACCCTGACCGGGTCGAAGGACCCGTTCGAACCGCTGCAGGACGGTCATGTCGGCATGTACACGTGCGGCCCGACGGTGTGGAACTACGCGCATGTCGGCAACCTTCGCGCGTTCCTGTTCTACGACCTGCTGCGACGCCAGCTGCAGGCGGACGGATATCGCGTCACGCACGTGATGAACCTCACCGACATCGATGACCGCATCCTCGACCAGGCCATGCATGCGGGCACCACCATCGTCGAGTACGTCAAGCCGTACGTCGAGGCTTTCTTCGAAGACATGCGCTCGCTGCGCGCATTGCCTGCGGACCACTACCCGAAGGCGACCGAGCATATCCCGGACATGGTGGCCATGATCGGGACGCTGCTGGAGCGTGGTTTCGCATACGAGGCGGACGGCGACGTGTATTTCCGAATCGAAAGCTTTCCGCGTTATGGGATGCTGTCGCACCTCGACCGCTCAGGCCTTCGCCCCGGCATGCGGGTGGCGACGGACAAATATGACAAGGAGTCCGTGAGCGACTTCGCGCTGTGGAAGAAAGCCCACCCGGACGACGAGAAGCTGGGCGCCGCGTGGGATGCGCCTTTCGGACGCGGCCGCCCCGGCTGGCACATCGAATGCTCGGCCATGGCCAAGAGATACCTGGGCGACACGTTCGACATCCACGGCGGCGGGGTCGACCTCATGTTTCCCCATCACGAGAACGAGATCGCGCAGTCGGAGGCGGCCAACGGCCAGCCACTTGCGCGCGTGTGGCTCCACTCCGAGCACCTGGCCGAGGCGGGCGGCGAAAAGATGTCGAAGAGCGCCGGCGGTTTCACCACGCTGCGTGACCTCGTCGCGGCGGGGCACGACCCGCTCGCGGTCCGCTTCTTCCTCATCGCCAACGCCCACTACCGCTCCCGCCTTCGCCTGACCAGCGAAGCCTTGCACGCATCGGCGGAGCAGGTCCGGCGCTTGCGCGACTTTGCCGCGCGCGTGCGCCGGATGGATCCGGGGACGCAGGAGGACCAGGAGCTGATCGGGAGGATCGCCAAGGTTCGGGCCGCCTACAAGGAAGCGCTGGACGACGACCTCAACCTGCCCCAGGGAGTAGGCCAG
>Ga0209802_1001305_pt1 | contig 18570 bp, 12 predicted proteins | sample GraSoiAngelo_129_FD_185886 | JGI IMG/M metagenome (GOLD analysis project Ga0209802, IMG submission 185886) | Grasslands soil microbial communities from the Angelo Coastal Reserve, California, USA - 14_0927_12_40cm (SPAdes) (version 2) | ecosystem: Environmental > Terrestrial > Soil > Grasslands ... | reverse complement strand
GGGTCTTGATCGCGGCCGACGGCCTGCAGGCGGTGGACATCGCATTGAGCCAGCGGCCGGCGATGATCCTGATGGACGTCGCGATGCCCGGCATCGACGGGCTTGAGGCGATGCGCAGGATCAAGGCCGAGATCCCGACGATGCCGATCGTCATCGCCAGCGCGCACTCGATGGCGAGCGACCGCGAGCGCTTTCTCGCGGCGGGAGCCGACAACGTGCTGAGCAAGCCGTTCAAGCTCGCCGACCTCATCTCGATCGTCGAGCAGCTGGCGACCGCGAAATGAAAGACCTGACCGGGACCAGGCTCGGCCAGTACGAGATCGTCGAGCGCCTCGGCGGCGGCGGGATGGCGGTCGTCTATCGCGCCGTGCAGCAGCCACTCGGTCGCGAAATCGCTTTGAAGGCGCTGTCGTCCGAGCTGTTCCAGGACGACGGTTTTGTCAAACGCTTCGAGACCGAGGCCAAGACGCTGGCCAAGCTCGACCACCCCAACATCCTCCCGATCTACGACTTCGAGGTCATGGACGGCAGCGCATTCCTGACCATGCCGCTCATCCGCGGCGGGACGCTGCGCGACGTGCTCAACCGCGGACCGCTCGACGCCTTGACCGCGTGGCGCTACCTGCGCGAGATCGGCGACGGGCTGCAGCACGCGCACGACGCCGGGATCGTCCACCGCGACCTGAAACCCACCAACGTCTTGATCCACACGGACGGGCGCGCGATGCTGGCCGACTTCGGCCTCGCGCGCGGCGCGGGCCAGCCGACGCACCTGACCACCATCGGGCTCGCCATCGGCACGCCTGGCTACATGGCCCCGGAGCAGGTCATGGGACACGACGTGGACAAGCGCGCGGACGTCTACGCGATGGGCGTGCTCACCTTCGAGATGCTGACCGGCCGCCTTCCTTTCCTGGGCTCGAATCGAATGGAGGTCGCCTACGCGACCGTCAACACCCCGATCCCTTCGGTGGTGAAGATCAACGCCAACCTGCCCGACGAGCTCGACCAGCTGCTCCAGAAAGTGCTGGCGAAGGATCCGGCCCAGCGCCCGCAATCGGTGAAGGAGCTGCTCGCGATGATGGCGCGCCTGCCACAACGCAGGACATCGGCTCCGGGCGTAGCGGCTGCTGCGTCAGCTGCTTCGGCGACACCCGCCGGCGGCGTGGCGGTGCTGCCGCGACCGGCTGCGACGTCCAACGGACCCGACACCACGTCCATGCGCGCGATGCCCTCCTCTCCGCCCGCTGTGATCCTGCATGGTTCACCGCTCCCGACCCCAACGGCGGGTGGCGCCTCGACGATTCGCACCCTCGAGCTGATGGGCGTTCGACCGGCGCGCGCGAGGGGTCGGTTCATCCTCAACTCGCACTTCAGCAACTTCGTCCATGTTGCTCGGGACGTGACCGGCGACCGGTGGCCAGAGGTCGCGTACGCGGCGGGCCTGGTCCAGTACATCGAGCAGGACGCGCCGCATGACGACCAGCTGTCGTCGCCCGTCGAGTCGTTGAGCCGGCTCAACGAGGCGTTCGAGACGATTTACGGGCCCGAGTCCGAGGACATGATCCGTGCGTGGGGCCGGCGCGCAACTGAGCGCTGGCTCGCCGACGGCCGGCACGGTCTGGGCGGGGCGCGGCGTTTCGTTCCCGGCCGCCAGCGCAAGCTCGCGGGCGTGGTCAAGAACTTCTCCGAGGCGATGGACAACGTGCGCGGCGAGCATACGCATGCGTGGCTGCAGGTCGACGAGCACCAGTTCTGGCTGGTCAACTTCTCCAACATGTTCGCGCTCGGCCGGATCAAGACCGTGAAGTCGTGCCATGTGTGGACGTCATCGATCGAGACGATCCTGCGCTGGGCGGGACTGGCCAACGACTGGTACGTGGAAGAGGTCGAGTGTGGGTCGGTGACGGGCACGTTCGACTGCGCCTTCGCGATCCGGGCGTCAGAGACGAACTAGCTGAACGCCTCGTTGGCGCCAACGAGGCGCAGTCCGGCGCCCGCAAAGGGTCCGTCGTATCCAGAGATGCGGAATTAGAGTAAGCGCGTCGTGACGAAGAGGCTGACCCTGATGGTTGCGATCGCGCTGGCTTTTGCTGCGTGCTCGAGCGCAAACCCGGTTGCTTCGAATGATGCGAGCGCCGAGGCGCTTGCCCGCGGCTTCGCCGTCAAGACGCTCGACGCGGCGAAACTCGACAGTCTGCCTACCGGTCCTGTCTACATCCGCATGATTCGCTTCGAGCAAAAGACCGACAAGGTCATCAATTCCAAGCAACATGTCGCCAGCGTCGTGTTTGTCGAGGCCGGCGTTCACCGGTTGATTCTCAACGGCCAGCCGCCCATCGACCTCACGGCCGGGCAGGCGAAGTTTCATCAGAGCGTCGCGCACACGCATCTCAATCCTGGGCCAGATCCGAGTACGTGGTATTCCATCGCGATCTGGCCGAGTTCTGCACATGGTCAGCCGCTCGTCGATCCGATCGCGTCGGCCGCATTCGAGAGCGACGACATCAGTCGCGATGCCCTATCGCAGGTCGCTTACTCGCAGGTCCTCCGTCAGGTCACGCTCACGAAGCTCGGCACACCGGGAGCGCATCGATTCGGTGGCCTCTCCGCTTTCTACGTGCTCGCCGGCTCGCTGACGATCAAGAGCGCCCATCGCCCCGCCGTCACGGTTGGTGCCGGCCAGGGTGTCGCCTTTCTTCCAGACGTCGACCTGCAGGAGATGAATACGGGGCGGGGTCAGACGGTTTTCCTCGAGTTCGTCACCACCGCTATCGGCAAGGATTTCGACGTGCCGCTGCAGCAACCGCCGGCAGCCTGAAGATCAGCCGATGCGGCTGACACGATTGTCGTCGGCATCAGCTACGTACACCAGACCCTGCACGTCGACCGCGAGCCCAAGCGGCGTCGTCATTTTCGCGATCGTGCTGATGACTCCTTTCAAGTCGAGCCGCCTGACCCGGTGGTTCAGCCCGTCCGCGATGAAAACATCTCCTCGCGAATCCACCGCCAGGCCCTGGCCAATTCCTTCGAGAGGATTGGTGGCCATGTGCAGCTCCGCGTAGATGGCAGATCGCCCGTCGCCGAGATAGCCGGACGAGCCGGTGCCCGCAACCGTGGCGATCTGCCCGTTGACGTCGATGCGGCGCACGCGCTGGTTCAGTGTGTCCGCGATGTACAGGTTGCCTTCGCTGTCGAATGCAAGGCCGCCGGGGGCGTGAAGCAGGGCTGACAGCGCAGGGCCGGCTTCGCCGCGGTAACCGGCTTCGCCAGCGCCAGCCACTGTGCGAATCGCTCCGTCTTGGCTCAGCTGACGGACCACGTTGTTCCCTGTGTCGGCGATGAAAAGTGCGTCGCTGAATCCGATCGCGAGGCCCGTGGGCAAATTCAGCTTTGCCTCGCGCCCGGACTTCCCATCACCCGCGTATCCGGCTTCACCCGTGCCCGCGACCGTGGTGATGGTGCCATCAGCGTCGACGCGGCGGACGCGATTGTTGAGCGTGTCCGCGATATAGACGTTGCCGACGCTGTCGACCGCCAATCCCTGAGGCATGTTGAGCTGCGCCTGCGCGGCCGGTGCCCCGTCGCCGCTGCTTCCAGCCGCACCGGTGCCTGCGAACGTGGTGATCCGCCCGCCGTTCTTGACCTCGCGGATCCGGTTCCCCTCGGCGATGTAAATTTCGCCGGCTCGTCCGATGGCGAGCGCGAGCGGGCGCACAAGCGGCGACGCGGTGGCCCGTCCGTCGGCTGAGAAAGCGCGCTCGCCGGTGCCCGCGATGGTTGCGATGCGAGGTCCAGTTGTCGTCGGCGCCGACAGCCAGCTGTTGACGAGCACGAGTCCGATCAGGAACGCCGCGCCGAGCACGCCAACGCCGGTCGCCATGCCGAGGCGTCCACGGAAGCGAAGCCGCGGTCGTTTGCGAGCTGGCTCGGCGCTGACGGCCGCCGGCACGTTCGAGGCGGGGCCACTCTCGCCGACGAGGCCCGCGGCCGCCACCCAGGCTGCGATCTGCGTGCGCGAGTGAAACCCCAGCTTGCCGCGGATCTGCTCGACGTGGCTCTCCGCTGTGCGCTCAGAGATGAACAGCCGGGTGGCGATCTCCCGGTTTGTCAGCCCTTGAGCGACGAGAATCGCAACCTGTCGCTCGCGGCGGGTGAGATTGGGCGCCACCACGAGAATTCCGACGGAGCATAGCAACGGGGTTGAGTGACCGACCGGCGCTTTGAGAAACCGGTACCAAATTCCGGTACCGAACCCGGTAGTTCTACGAATGACGACGCGCGACGGCCTGCCTAGCCTGCAAGACCACGGCCAATCCAAATCTCGCGGTTAGGAGGAATCACGAATGAAGAGTCTTATGGGATGGCGCGCACCGCTATCGATGCTGATCGTTGCGGCCGCATTCATGGCCGCGTGTGGCGGAGGCGCGGCGCCGGCCGCGGCCAAGCCGTCGCCGCCAGGACCGGTGATGAAGTACCGGAACATGCTGCCGGGACAGACCGCTTCGGCGCCGATCGACCTGATCCAATCGATCCTGTACTTCGCCCCGGGCGCTGCGACCAATGTTCACAAGCACCCGACGGTCTTCCTGGCCACGGTGCTGCAGGGTCAGATCACCCTCAAGACACCCTCCGGTGACAAGGTGGCATCGGCCGGGGAGGAGCTCCGCGAGCCTCTCAACGTACCCGTCCAAGCGGTGAACACGGGCTCCGGAGAAACCATGGTGGTGGCCGCCTATCCGGTGCCGCATGGAGCGAAGCCGACCATCGCGATCGCCGGCCAGCCGGCTCCGGCGACGTTGAACAAGACGCTCTACAGCTTCACGCTCGACTCGCCAAGCATCAGCGGCGGCTACAGCGTGATCCAGCAGGTACTCGACTTCGCACCGGCGTCGCAAACGCTGAAGAACCGCCACGGCGGTCCCGGCGTGGTCACGGTGCTCCAGGGCGAAGCCACGATCACCATCGACGGGGTGGAGAAGACCTACAAGGTGGGCGACAGCTTCAGCCTGACGACGAGCCAGACCATGCAGGCCTTCAACCGGGGGACCAATGAACTCCTGGTCGCTGCCAGCTTCCTCCTCCCGGATGGTGCCCAACTAACAACGAACGTCTAAATAAACCGACATAGCCCTGGCGGCCGGGGTCCCCCGGCCGCGACCCACTTTGCAAGAGCGCCTCCCAGCGTGGCCTCGAGTGGCTACTGAGACAAGTCCGAACGTATACCGGAATGGGAGCAGCGCCTGCGGCGAAGCGCACGCGCGATGAGGGAAACCATTGGGGTTTTCCCTCATATGTGTAGGGAAGGCCCTCCACCGGGGGGCAGAGGACCTTCAGAAAGGAGGGAGGGCGAGTTCAGACGCTGAATTCCATGTTACCCCCGTCAGGCAAGGGGCGCGCACCTGGCTTTTCAGCTCTTCTACATTCATGTGGTGGGCCGGTTCGCCATCGATCTGACCGCCTGCTGGCGACCCCAGCGGGTGGGGATGCTGACGGTGGCGGTCGAGCTGTCTCGGGCGCTGGTCAAGCATGCTTCCGGCGACCAGTTCGTGCTGCTGTGCAGCCGCGAGCGGCCTGAATCGCTTCAGGATCTCGACTGCGAGGCCGTCCTTTCGCCGTACCGCCATGAGTTGGTCATGAAGTCGAGGTGGCTGCCGGCGCTCGAGCCGCAGCTGGGGTCCGACGCCATCCTTTACCCCTACTGGCCGAGCCCGCCTTTTCGGCGCGAAGGCGCGCCGCCCGCAGCGGTCTTCGTCCACGACCTCGCGTTTCGGATCCGGCCGCATGAGGTGCCGTGGCAGCAGCGCATGTATTTCCGCGCCGTCCTGCCTCCCGCGCTGCGCCACGCGGCCGCGGTCCTGGTGCCCTCGGAATCGACGCGCCGCGACCTTCTCCAGTGGTATCGAATCCCGGGGTTGGAGCAAAAGGTCGAGGTGATTCCAGAAGGCCCTCCACCGGAGGTGCCTCCCGGGCCGCTGCCCGACGGCGTCGAGCCGGGATACATCCTCGCCGTCGGCACCATCGAGCCACGCAAGAACTACACGCGCTTGCTTGCGGCTTATCGGCAGCTCCGAGGCCGGCGGGGCGCGCTGCCGTTCATCATCAACGGCCGTCCCGGCGTGCCCCAGCTGGTCATCGCGGGTCGCGCGGGATGGGCATACGGCGACACGCTGCAGCGCATCGCTGCCGAGCCCGGGGTCCGCTACCTCGGCCACGTGGACGAGCCGACGCTCGCGGCCTTGTACGCGTCGGCATCGGTGCTCGCGTTTCCGAGCCTGTACGAGGGCTTCGGACTTCCCCTCCTCGAAGCGATGGGGCATGGGGTGCCCGCGGTGGTCGGCGCCACGGGTGCATTGCCCGAGCTGGCAGTCGGATCGGCGATTTCCATCAACGCTGAGGACACGGAGGCGATCGCGGGCGGGCTCGAGAGGCTGCTGGCAGATGAGGGACTGCGCAAGAAGCTGGGCGAGGAAGGCAGGCGCCGGGCCAAGGGCTACAGCTGGGCAAACGCGGCGGAGCGCACGCTCGACGTGCTGCGCCGGATCGGCCATACAACAGAAAGGAAGGCGGCGTAGTGAGGGTTTCCGTCAGAGCCGTGCTCGGTCGTGGGGCGCACGACTACTCTCAGCTGACTCTCGACCCCACGCGCTTCGACGTCGAGTCGGGCTCCGACTTTTCGATCGGTGGCCACCAGGTCGTCCTGGCCGCCACCGATCAGCCCCTTGACTCGCGCCACGGGTCGCTTCTGCGCGACTTCGTGCGGCGGGGTGGCGGGCTCGTGTTGCTGCACGGCACGCTCGCCGCGTGGTCGTCGTCCGAAGCCATACGCGATCTCGCGGGCTGGATTCCAAGTGGCCCGGGTCCGGTCACGGAGCTGATCGTCAGACCCGAAACGGGTCATCCGGTCACGCAGAACCTTGATTCGGAGTGGAGGGTGCGAGACGAGCTCTACCTATCCGAGGGCCCGCCCCTCGATGCGAACATCCTGCTGCGCGCGAGCTGGCAGTTCACGGAGCAGGTGGTCGCGTATGAGCGCGCCTACGGAGACGGTCGGTTTGTCTACATCGGACTCGGCCACCAGCCGGCGACGTATCAGGACCTGACCTTTCAGAAGCTCGTCACGAGGCTGCTCCTTTTCGCCGCGGGGCGGACCGCAGCCGCGCCGATCGGCGTGGGGCTGATTGGCTATGGCGCGATCGGCCGCGAGCACGCGGCGTCGATCACTGCCGTCAGCGGGCTGCGGCTGACGTCCGTTTGCGACCTGTCGGCGGAGCGGCGCGAGGTGGCCGCGCGCGAGTGGTCGATCCCCACGCATGCGCGGCAGCAAGAGATGCTCGACGACCCGGATGTAGGCCTGGTCGTGGTCGGCACCCCACCCAGCGCGCATTTGAATCCCGTGCTCGCCGCGCTGCACGCGGGCAAGCACGTGGTCTGCGAGAAACCATTCGCCGTCAGCGTCGACGAGGCTGACCGCATGATCGGCGCGGCGGCATCGCGCAATCTCGCGCTGACCGTTTACCAGAGCCGCCGTTGGGATCCCGACTATCTGGCGATGCGTGATGTCGTGCGCTCAGGGCGAATCGGCGAACCCTTCTACATGGAGTCGTTCATCGGCGGCCACGATCATCCGTGCGACCTGTGGCACAGCCACGAGCCGATCTCGGGCGGAACGATTTTTGACTGGGGGTCGCACTACTTCGACTGGATCCTGCAGCTCTTCCCCGACTCCGTGCGCACGATCGCGGCACAGGCGCACAAGCGCGTGTGGCACGACGTGACGAACGCCGACCAGGTGCGCGTCGACATGACCTTCGCCGGCGGAGCGCAGGCTATGTTCCTGCAATCGGACGTCGCCGCAGCTCGCAAACCGAAGTGGTACCTGCTCGGCACGCAGGGCGCCGTGACCGGCGAGTGGGCCGATCAGCCGGTGCCCTCCGACTTCCCTTCGCGAGTGAAGGTGTTCCGGCCTGATAGAGAGGAATTGTTGATTCTTCCGCCGCGCGAGGAGAACGGCTTCTACCGGAACCTCGCCGACCACCTTGCGTGGCGCGAACCAATCGCGGTCACCGCCGAGGAGGCGCGCCGGACGGTGGCGGTGATGGCGGCTGCCACGGAATCGATCGCCCGCGGCGGCGCACAGTTGGAGGTCGACATATAGCCGAGCATCTCGGCTGGGGTGTGCTCGGGGCGGCGGACATTGCCCGCCGCGCGGTGCTCGCGGCGATTGCGGCTTCCGGCAACGGTCGGCTCGTGGCCATGGCGAGTCGCAGCCCGGAGCGAGCGCGCGAGATGCTTGCGCCCTACCCCGACGCCCGGGTGATCGAGTCGTACGAGGCGCTGCTCGCCGACCCGGAGGTCGATGTCGTCTACAACCCGCTGCCCAACCACCTGCACAAGGAGTGGACGCTGCGAGCGTTCCAGGCGGGCAAGCACGTGTTGTGCGAAAAGCCGCTCGCGATGAACGCGACCGAGGCGGAGGAGATGGCGGCCGCGGCAACGGCCTCGGGCAAGCACCTGATGGAAGCGTTCATGTACCGGTTTCATCCCGCCATGCGAGCCTTTGTCGAGCAGCTGCGCGATCCGGTCCACGTGGAGGCGAGCTTCGGATTCACGGTCAAAGACGCCGACGACATCAGGCTGCAGGAACCGTTTGGCGGCGGCGCACTGCTCGATGTCGGTTGCTACACGGTCAGCGTTTCGCGGTGGATCCTCGGCGAGCCTGTCGAGGTCCTCGCGCGAGCGCGGATCGTACGGGGGGTCGACATGACGATCACCGGACTGCTCACATTCACTGACAATCGGACCGCGTCCATATGGGCCAGCCTTGAGGCGCCGGAAGGGGCGCAGAACCTGACGGTGGTGGCGGACGGCGGCATCCATCGCAGGGAGCGCCCGTTCAGCGCGTACCGCGATCCGCACGACCCGTACCAGCTGATGGTCGAGTCATTTGGGGTCAGTGTTCTCGAGAACAAGCCCGTGGCCATCCCGGTCAAGGAATCGATCGCCAACATGCGGGTACTTGACCGCATCGCCGAATCAGCTAGGTCTTGATCAGCTCCTGAAACCGCGGATCGTCACGGAGAAGTGCCAGGCCAGGATCCGAGGCGGCCGCATCCTTCATGTCGGGCCGCATCGGCAGTGATTCCGCGATGAGGTCGATGGCTTCGGGCAGCCTGCCCTGGGCAGACCTCGTGCAGGCCAGGTTGTAGAGGACCGCGCCCAGCACGATGGGCGGCGCGGCGACCGCGCGCATCTCCGCCGCGGCCTCCTCGAACAATCGATGCGCTGCCTCGACATCGCCGTTCTCGAGAAGGTATGCGTGCAGGTGCATGCGCGGGTGTGTGTAGCTGTTGCGAAGGACCGCCTCGGTTGTCGTTCTGGCGAGATACCACTGAAATGGAGCGTGGCCGACCTGTTGGTAGATCTCGAGGATCTCTCCGAAGAGATGGTCCGACCTCGAGCCGGCGTCGGTCAGGGGCGTGCCGATCCCGCGCGCCAACTCTGCTTCGTTGAACTTATCGATGTCTTCCGGTGGCGGCGAGTAGGGCCGGCCTTCGCTGACTTCGACCAGGGCGTTGAGGAACCGCTCGCGCCACATGCCGAGGTGAAACATGAGGAGCGAAGCCGGCCAGCCCTTGGGCGCGGTCTCAGACCGGCGCGCTGTCTCGACGAACTCCTGCTCGATCCTGCGCTCGGTTTCGAGAGCGCCGCGGATCGCGTCGACGTCAGGCAGGGTTCATGTCCATGGTCTGCGTGCCCTTGAAAGTGATCGGGCCCGTCAGACCCGGCGTGGTGCCGCCGGCGGTCATGTTGAGCGTCATGGTCGCGTCGACCTTGCCCGTGGAGTGTGTCTTGGCGACGCGACGGGCGCCCGAGTCGATCCACGAGGTCACGTCGGAGGTCGTCGTCCCCTTCATCGACAGGCCCTGCACTCCGCTGGCGCCGCCGGTGGACGGGAACAGCGGCGTTCCGCCCTGCCCGCCCATCGCGGACATATCGATCGTGATGTCGATGGTCGTCGCGATGTTCGACTGCACCACGGACGTGTTGACGTTCTTGACCTGCTCATCGCGCAGGTACTTGCTCTTGGTCGTGACGTGGATCGATCCTTTGCCCATCGGGTTGGCCTGGTCGTAGTCCTTCGTCCACGTGTCGCCCGGCTTGACCGGCTTGTCGGGAAGGATCGCCGTGATCAGTCCGCCTTCCGTTCCCGAGAGCCCGGGCAGGGAGCCGTTGGTGAAGGTGCTTCCGTTCACGCTCACGATCCGCCCGTCGGAGGCGACCTTCATCTCGACGCTTGTCGGCGTGGTGGTCGTCGTGGTGTTGGTTGTGCCGTTGGTCGTGGTCTTGACCGAGATGTCGGTGAGGGAGATCGTCAGGTCCGCCGTGCCGCTGGAGTCCACTGACTTCACCGTGATCGTCTCTTTGCCGGTCATGTCGAGGTTGAACGGGACCGAAAATCCCTCCGCGCCGATCGTGTAATCGAGCACCGCGTGCAGCGTGTACTTGTACGTGTCGCCGGCCTTATAGGCGAGCGAGATGCTGTGAGCCTGAACCGACCCAATTGAGCCGCATCCGGAGACGACAAGGAACAGGAGAGCGGCCAGCCGCCTCATGTCGCCCAGCTTAGGTTATGCCGCTGTTTTCGGAGCCTGCTCCGGTGCCTCTTCAGGTGCGGCCGCGGCGGCCGGCGCGGTTGCCGCCACCGGCACGATCTGGCGGAAGCGACTGAGCGCCTCGTCCCAGCCTGCGAGCATCGCGGCGGCGACCTTGCTGCCGGTGCGCCGGTGATGCTCTTCGATCAAAGCGCGCAGCTCAGCAGCATCTTCGGCGGGCACCTCGCGGGCCACCACGCTGTCCGCGTTGAGCTGCCTCCATTCGACTGCATAGGCGATGCCGCCCGTCATGCCGGCCCCTGCGTTCCAGCCAACCGGCCCCAGTGCCACCGCGATGCCGCCGGTCATGTATTCGCAGAAGTGATCGCCGGCCCCTTCCACGACCGCCACGGCGCCTGAGTTGCGCACGCAGAATCGCTCGCCGACCCGCCCTGCGATGAAGAGCCTGCCGCCGGTGGCGCCATAGGCGATCGTGTTGCCTGCGAGCACCGGCTCGTCCGCTGCGTCCTCGGCGAAGGGTTGGATGGCGATGACTCCGCCGCCCATGCCTTTGCCAACGTAATCCTGGGCCTGGCCTTCCAGCGTGAGCTCGACGTCCTCATCGAGGAAGGCGCCAAAGCTCTGCCCCGCGCTGCCGCGGTACCGGCGGCGCTCGCCGCGCGAGAGGTTGGCGCCGGTCGTGCGCTGCGAGTTGTCGATCTCGCCCTCAGGTGGCGCGGCTGTGGGCGACTCGCCGTTGCGCTCCCACTGACGCCGGCGCGCCACGGTCACGTCCGTGGTCGCCAGCACGTAGGAGAGGTCGAGCTTCGATTGCTCGTCCTGCTCGAGGAGCTCAACCCGCCCGACGATCTCATCCAGCGTGCGGGAACCCAGCTTCGCCAGGTGCTCGCGCACCTCTTCGGCGATCAGGAACAGGTAGTTGACGACGTGCTCCGGCCGTCCTTCGAACTTGGCGCGCAGCTCTTCGTTCTGCGTGGCGATCCCGGTCGGACACGTGTTGAGGTGACATTGCCGCGCCATATCGCAGCCGAGCGCGACGAGCACGCCGGTGCCGAAACCGAACTCTTCGGCACCGAGCAGCGCCGCGATCACGATGTCGCGCCCGTTGCGCAGCCCGCCGTCGGTGCGCAGGGTGACGCGCTCGCGCAGACGGTTCGCGACGAGGACCTGTTGCGCCTCCGCCAGTCCCAGCTCCCAGGGCGCGCCGGCGTTCTTGATCGAGGATAGGGGCGACGCGCCCGTGCCTCCGTCGTGGCCGGAAAGCAGGATGTAGTCGGCCTTCGCCTTGGCGACGCCCGCAGCGATCGTGCCGACCCCGGCCTCCGACACCAGCTTCACGCCGATCCGTGCGCGTGGGTTGACGGTCTTGAGGTCGTGGATGAGCTGCGCCAGGTCCTCGATCGAGTAGATGTCGTGGTGCGGCGGCGGTGAGATCAGCTGCATGCCGGGCTGCGCGTGGCGAAGGCGCGCGATCAGGCTCGTGACCTTGAGCCCCGGAAGCTGACCACCCTCGCCCGGCTTGGAACCCTGGGCGATCTTGATCTCCAGCTCGTCGGCGCGCTTCAGGTAGCGCGGCGTGACACCGAATCGCGCGGACGCGACCTGCTTGACCCGATTGTCGCGTCGCACGCCGTTGAAGTCCTCGTACATGTCGGGGTCCTCGCCTCCCTCGCCCGAGTTGGAGCGAGCCCCGACCTGGTTCATCGCGATGGCGAGCGCCTCATGCGCCTCTGGAGACAGAGCCCCCAGCGACATCGCGGTGCTGACGAATCGCTTGACGATCTCGGACGCCGGTTCCACTTCGTCGACGGGAACCGGCTGCGTACATTCCTTGATCCGCATCAGCTCGCGCAGCGACTGCGGCTCGCTCATGCTCGAAAGGCGACGCCACTCGCGATATGCATCCGCGTCGCCCGTTTGGGCTGCCTTCTGCGCCACCTTCACCGCGTGCGGGTTGTATGCGTGGTGCTCGCCTGCCTTGCGGAAGCGCACGCGTCCGTGGTCGGGCATGGCCTCGGGTCGCGCGCGCGCCATGCGCTCGATGTCGTCCAGGTCCGCGCCGCCGATGCGCGATGGCACCGCGGGGAAGCAGAGCTCCATCACCTCGGCGCCGAGTCCAAGAGCCTCGAGCACCTCGGCGCCCCGATAGCTCGTGACGCAGGAGATGCCCATCTTCGCCATCACCTTCAGGAGCCCGGCCTCGAGCGCTTTGCGATAGCGAGGCGCCGCTTCGTCGCCAACCGTCGCGAACGCGAGGTATGGATGCACCGCGGTGGCGCCGATGGTGATCAGGCACGCGACGTCGTGCACGTCGACAGCGTCGCCCGCGATGGCGACGATGTCGGTCGCCATCCGCTTGCCGGCCGCGAGCAAGTGCGAGTGCACCGCGCCGACCGCGAGCGCCATCGGCACCGGCAGCCGGTGCCACACCGACCGACGGTCGCTCAACGCGATCACGCCTGTCGCCGCCTCCGCCTCGCGGCACAGTCGGAGCAGCGCATCGCGCAGCGATTCGTCCGGCGCGTAAGTGGCGTCGAGCACCACCGCTTCCTCGAGCACACGAGCGAGCTCAGCCGCTCCGAGCACGGGAGACTCAAGTTCCAGCAACTTGCCGTCGGTCGGCACCGCCGGGTGGTGGCGCCGCAGAAGCTCGCGGTCCGCGCCGCCTTCCGGCTCGAGCGTCAGGTGGCGCGCGCCCAGCAGCATGCGCAGGGACATCACCGCCTTCTCGCGCAGCGGGTCGATCGCCGGGTTCGTGACCTGCGCGAAGCGCTGCCTCAGGTAACCGTAGACGCGGCGGGGCGTGCGTCCGAGCGCGGCGATGGGGATGTCATCGCCCATCGACCAGACCGGCTCGGCGCCCGACTCGGCCATGACGTCGACCACGAACTTGACGTCCTCGAAGCCCCAGCCGTGCAGCGCGTGGTGGGCGGCGAGATTCTCCAGTGGCTCGAGGTCGACGTGATGTCTTTCCACCGGGACGAGGACTCGGTCGGCGAGCAGCGCGTAGTCGTGGCGGCCGGCGGCCCGTTCCTTGGCGTCGGCGTCGCGCAACAGCGATCCGTCGCGCGTGTCGACGAGCAGCATCTGACCGGGTCCGAGCCGCCCGCGCTCGACGACGTCTTCGGGCGCCATCGTCACCACGCCCGCTTCCGACGCCGCCGCGACCAGGCCGTCCCTGGTGCGCTGCCAGCGCAGCGGGCGCAGGCCGTTGCGATCGAGCGCCGCACCCACGACGACGCCATCGCTGAAGGCGAGAGCCGCGGGGCCGTCCCAGGGCTCGAAGCGGATCGACTGGTAGCGATAGAAGTCGCGCACCGCCGAGGCGAGGTCGCCGCGACCTTCCCATGCGTCGGGCACCAGGCTCATCAGCGCCTCGCTGACCTCCCAGCCGCGCTGCACGAGCAGCTCGAGCGCGTTGTCGAGCGACGCAGAGTCCGATCCCTCTGGCCAGATCGCGCCGCGGAGCTCTGGCTCGAGCTCTGCCTCGCGCGCGCGCATCCACGCGCGGTTGCCGGTGACCGTGTTGATCTCGCCGTTGTGGGCCAGCATGCGGAACGGCTGCGCGAGCCTCCAGTCGGGCATGGTGTTGGTCGAGTACCGCTGGTGGAAGACGGCGAGGCGGCTCTCGCACGCCTCATCTCGCAGGTCGAGGTAGAAGTCGGCGAGCCGCGTGCCCGCCATCAGGCCTTTGTAGACCAGCGTCCGGCTGGAGCAAGAGGGGATGTACATCCGAACCCCCTGCGACTCAGCGCTTTTTTCGGCGCGCCGGCGCGCGAGGTACAACCGGTGCTCCCACTCGTCCCCATCGATGCCGGGGTCTTCGACGAGGCCGTGCCAGATCGCGGGCATCGTCTCCCGGGCGCGCTCTCCGAGCGAGTCCAGGTCGATGGGGACCTCACGCCATGCGACGAGGTGCATGCCGCCGGCGGCCACCGACTCCTCGACCACCTGGCGACCGCGCTCGTCCCACTCGAAGAGCGCGACCACGCCGTAGGCCCCGCCGAGCAGGCGCTGCGGCGCCTGGATCAGCAGGCCCGCGCCGTCGCCGCTCTTGCCGTCCGCGTCGAGGCCGCCGCGGTGCGCCAAACGGGCGAGGGCGCGAACCCCGAGGGCCACGGCTTGATGCCCGAGCTCGGGAGTGGACACAAAGCCCATACCGCAGGCCGCGCGGCCGGCGGGGAGATCCCCCGGCCAGGCGAGGCGCGAACGAGAAAGCGCTGGGGGCACTGGGGCGAAGGCTACCGTCCGTCGCCGGTTCGGGCTAGTGCGCCGCTACCAAAAGAATCTCGAAATCGTTATGTGGTTGCTACATTCCCAAAAGGGACTGGACCCGGAGCGCAACCGAGAGGTTGAGCCGCGTTTCGGGATCCTCGAGGTCCAGGCCGGTGATCTCCCGGATCCGGTCCAGCCGGTAGCGCAGGGTGTTCGGATGGACACGCAGCTTCTGCGCCGCGTGCTGCTGCTCGCCGGTTTCGAGGTAGGCCCGGAGCGTGGCGACCAGGGCGCCCTTGCGGGCGCTGTCGTGCTCGATCAGCGGGCCGAGGTGACGCCGGCTGTAGTCGACCAGCCGCTCGTCGCTGACCGCGGCCAAAAGGCCCGTCAATCCGAGCTCGGGAACGGCCACCACCTGCGCCCAGCGCTTGAAGCGCGCCAGCGACTCCATCACCGACGTCACCTCGCGCAGCGCTCCTTCGACCCCGGCCGGCGCCTCGATCGGGGCGCTGAACCCGACGGACACAGTGAACCCCGGCTTCCATTCGCCGATCGCCTGCTGGACCTGGAGCCCAAGGGCGTGGCTGCGGGCCTGGTGGTCGCCCACCTCGGTGCCCAGCGGCAGCAGGGCGACGACCTGGTCCGACCGTCCCTGGACCAGCGCGCGCTGGTAGCTGGCGCGCACGACCGCGGTCACGCGGCGAAGAAAGTCGCGCTTCAGAGCCTGGATCGCATCCTCCGAGATCTGGCGGGCTCGGGTGAAGCCGCGGAAGTCATCGATGTCGACCAGCACCACGATGTGGCTGCCCTGCATCGGATAACCGACGTGGCGGGCGCGGCGCTGCGCGGCGGCCTCGTCTCCATACGTCCCATGCAGAAGGTCCTCGAGGAACTCGCCCCTGACCCGACCCTCGACCTCGGACAGCTCGCGCTCCTTGGCGATCGAGAGCGCCAGCACCAGCGCCGCTTGCTCGATGGCCATGAACGCCAGCTCTTCGTTGTGCGGCGGGTGGTCGAGGATCGAGATGTACCCGAGCACCTGGTTGGCGGCGAAGATCGGCGCGATCAAGCGCTCGCGCGACATGCCCAGGTGGGGGAACGCGGGCACCTTCACGGGCCCGCGCTTGGCCTCGACCTCGCGCAGCGTGCGCTGGATCTGCGGGTCGAACAGCACGCGATGGGGTGTGCCCTGGCGGAGGATCGTCTCCTTGCGGTGCGGGTCGGTGCTGCCGCCGGCGTGGGCGAGGAGGTGAAAGCTCGCGTCCTCGACGACGACGGCGCTCTCGAGCAGGTCGGCCAGCGTGCGGCAGATCTCGTTGACGCCCTTGCCGTCGAGCACGAGTTCGGTGAACCGGCGGTGGATCTCGATCGAGCGCTTGAGCCGCCAGTGCTCGGCGTTGATGATTCGCTCGAGCAGGGGTTCCATCAGGTCGACGAACTGGACGTCCGAGGAGATGGTGAAGAGCGGCACCTTCAGCCGGTCGGCCTCGGTGATCATCTCCGGCGGCAGCCGGCGCAGATAAGGCAGTGGGCGCACCACGAGCCCGGCGCCGCCGCCCTCCGCGATCCGGCCGACCAGGCGGATCTGCGCGTCGAGGTCGTCCTTGATCGGGAAGCCGCTGGTGAACATGAGGTCGCCCGCGCGCGGCTGGACCTCGGGCGTCTCCATCAGGCGCACCCACTCGACCTGCCGGTCGAGCCCGTCGGCGCCCGCGACGAGCTTGGCCGAGGCCAGCACCGAGCGCATCGCCTCGCGCACGGTCGGACGGGGTTCCTCGGGCTCCGCCTCGACCTTTTTGGTCGCCATATTCCGAAGCTTAGGGTGTGAACGGGAGACAGGCAAGGTGGGGCGTTCGTTGTGCGGCGGGCACTAGGAGGCGTCGGGTACGTCGCGGTACTGTGACTTCATGACCTACGAAGAGGCCCCGGCTTGCGATCGGCACGACGAGAGCGTGACGATGCAGCTACGCACCATGCACTCCGACTCCACACGGCCTGACGTCCTGGTCGGACTGTTCGAATGTCCGGAGTGCGGGCACGAGCGCAGGCTGCCGATCGGCAGGGGCGAAACTGCAGAGAGCGCGGCCTAGTTCTTAGACTCGGGGGATTTTCCCGGCCGGTGCATGCAGCCGCGGGTTTGAAAGCCCCCGAAACCCCGCGAGAGCATGCACACCGACGCTGCCGGGCTTTTGCTAGCTTGCGCTGAACGAGCTCGAGAACTGCTCCCCGGTGAACGTGTTCGGAGTAGGGGTGACCCCGGTTTCGAAGAAACATACGCCCCCGAATGACAGTCCAATCGACTGCACGCGCTGCGTAGCCTCAACAAAGGCTTCCGCGACAGCCGGATTGGCGCCGGACTGGCCGTTCCAATCCGACCACTCGCCAGGGTTGCCCATGTTTGCGGTGATTGTCTTCGTGTCTTTCCCCGTGACCAGCAGCATGTTCTCGGGGTTTGACCACCAGAACTGGGTGTAGAAACCCGCCGGCGGTGAGCCGGTGCTTGGCCCGGATGCCGACGGCGACACGAAGAAGAACCTCACCGTGGCCGGGACGTTGCTGGCGCAGCCCGCGCCGCCATTGTGCTGAGTCACGAAGCCGTCGGCGTCGCCGCTGACAGATATGTCGTCGGTCAGCGTTTTCCCGAAATCGTTGCCGGTCACGCTCCGGTCGGTCGTCGTGAACAGCGCGGTGTAGACGTTCGGCTTGAATTGGAACTGCCACGTAGCTCCGCTATCAGGCGTGGTTGCAGGCATCGAGTTGGGTGAGTGCCGCGGGGCGAGCGCCTGGCCCGACGGGTTGTAGTCGAACACAGTCCAGTCGCTCGTCTGCATCGCAGGATCCACGGTTGCGGTATCCAATGTGCAGCTCAGCCCTGTGATGCTGCTGTTGATCGAGGCAACGTCTGCCACTAGGCTTGCAAGCGTGGCCGAATCGACCAACAAGACCAAGCTGTGACCGTCATTGCAGGACAGGATGACCTGGTTGGTTTGGGTAAGGCTAACGTCGGCTGCGACGCCCGACGGTGTCGCGGCAGTCAATCCGAGAGTTACCCCGAGCGCGAGAATGAGGCGCCTCATTTTCCCCCTAGAGTTCAGCGTCTGCAAGGCGACAGTCGTTGCGGCTTGCGTCTGAACGAACAGCCATAACCGGCGAAACGAGAGACCGAGCTGGCAAGGCTATTCGGTGCGCCGTCACCCCCGAAGATCCTGTCGGCGCCAAATTCGCTCTGACGGAGACCGACCGGATCAGCGCCTCGTAAACGCCTCTGCCGAAAGATGTACTTGCGCGAAGAGTTAGTTCTTCGCGATCAGCTCTCGGAGCACTAGCGGCAGGATGCCGCCGTGGTGTAGATAGCCGACCTCCGTTTCGTTGTCCACCCGCGCCCGGGTCGTGAACTTCGTCACCTTGCCCTCGTCTGCCGTGGCCTGGACCTCGACGGGCTGCCCCGGCTGGATCGTTTCCAGTCCGAGGATCGTGTAGCGCTCTGTGCCGGTCAGGCCGAGCAGGTGCGCGCTTTCACCCGGTACGTACTGCAGCGGCAGGATGCCCATGCCGACGAGGTTGGAGCGGTGGATGCGCTCGAAGCTTTCGGCGATCACCGCGCGAACTCCTAGCAGCAGCGGGCCTTTGGCCGCCCAGTCACGCGACGAACCGGTCCCGTACTCCTTGCCCGCGAGCACGATGAGCGGCACGCCTTCGGTCTTGTAGCGCTGCGCCGCCTCGAAGATCGTCACCTCAT
>Ga0209802_1001303_pt1 | contig 18592 bp, 16 predicted proteins | sample GraSoiAngelo_129_FD_185886 | JGI IMG/M metagenome (GOLD analysis project Ga0209802, IMG submission 185886) | Grasslands soil microbial communities from the Angelo Coastal Reserve, California, USA - 14_0927_12_40cm (SPAdes) (version 2) | ecosystem: Environmental > Terrestrial > Soil > Grasslands ... | reverse complement strand
TGCTGCATAGCCTCGCCGGCCAGACGATCGGCAAGATGATCGTCGGCGTCCGCGTCGTCGTCGGCGACGACGGGCCGCCCCCGTTCGGCGCCGCGCTCCTCCGCTTCATCGCGTATTTCGCCTCGGCGGCGCCGTTGACGCTCGGCTTCGTGATGGCGGGGCTCCGCCGCGACAAGCGCGCCCTGCATGACCTGATCGCCGGGACGCGGGTGGACCGCTCGAGCGCGCCCGAGCCCGTGGCGCCACCGCCGGTCGAGACTCCATCCGGCCCGGCCGCCGCGGGCGTCGTGTGATCCCGACGGCGCCGCTCCGGGTCCGAAACCGCCTCGCCGAGATCATTCTCGCCGCGCTCGAAAAGCCCGAGGCGCGCCGCGAGCTGACGACGCTCGTCGAGAGCGACGAATCCCCGGACTGGCTGGAAGGCGATGATCTCGCGTGCCGGCCTCTGGTCCGGGCCCGCGCGCTGAGCGCCCAGGCCGCGCTGGCCGCGCGTGTGGCGCGGCCGATCCGCTCGCGCCCAGATCTCCTCGACGCCGCCGCGACGCTCTTCGAGGCGCATCTCTACTTCGAGGTGCACGAGCTTCTGGAGCCCTCCTGGCGCGAGGCCGAGGGCGACGAGCGTGAGGCGCTCCAGGGGCTGATCCAGGTCGCGGTCGGCTATCAGCATCTGGCCAACGGCAACTTCGCCGGCGCCCGGGCGCTGCTCGAAGAAGGCCGCCGTCGAATCCAGGGGCGTACACTCGACGGGCTCGACCTCGAGAAGTTCGGGCATGGGGTAGGGCGCTCGCTCGACCGGCTCTTTCACCTCGACTGGGAAACGGTCCCGGCATTTCCAAGGCCTGAAAGGGAGATCTCATGAACCTCGAATTGACCGGCAGGACCGCGCTCGTGACAGGGGGAAGCCAGGGAATCGGACGGGCCATCGCGTTCGGCCTCGGCGCCGAAGGCGCCAGGGTGGCGATCTGCGCGCGCGACAAGTCGCGGCTCGAGCAGACGGCACAGGAGATCAAGGCCAAGAGCAACGCCGAGGTGCTCATCGTCCCGGGCGACCTGAGCCGCCTCGACGAGGTGAACCGAGTCGCCGCGACGGTCCAGGAGCGCTTCGGCCGGATCGACATTCTCGTGAACAACGCGGGCGCGATCCGGGGCGGCGATTTCCTCAAGATCCCCGACGAGCAGTGGGCAGGGGACTGGAGCCTGAAGATTCTCGGGTACGTCCGGATGGCGCGCGCCGTCTTTCCGATGATGCAGGCGCAGGGCGGTGGGCGGATCGTCAACGTGGTCGGCGCCGCCGCGCGCAATCCGACGCCGGTTTATTTGACGGGCGGCATCGCAAATTCGGGGCTCATAAACTTCTCGAAAGGGCTCGCCGACCTCGGCGCGCCATCGAACATTCTCGTCACCGCCGTGTCGCCCGCGGCGACGGCGACCGCGCGCTGGGAGACGCTCATCGCGCAGCAGGCGGCGTCAGCAGGCACGACCGTCGAGGCTCAGCGCGCCGAAGCGGCGAGCCACTATCCGCTCAGGCGTATCGCGACTCCCGAGGACATTGCCGATCTGGTCTGCTTTCTGGTGTCGGCTCGGGCCTCGTTCATCACCGGCGTGTGCATCACCGTGGACGGCGGCGCCACTCGCGGCGTCTACCTCTGATTCTTGCGTTTTCCGATCACCTTGACATGCGTCACGCGTTGTCATATATCTTTGCGCCAGCACGGGACAGCCCGGAAGTAACGTCCTATTTCCGCCGCTTTCGCTAGGGCTAGGAGGTCGAGCGATGGCCGCAAAGTTGTTTGTCGGGAACCTCTCTTTCCAGGCCACCGAGGAGGACCTTCGCGAGCTCTTCCAGCAGGCCGGAACCGTCGAGACAGTTCGGATCATCACGGACCAGTTCACCGGACGGCCGCGCGGATTCGGGTTCGTCGAGATGGCGACCAAGGAAGAAGCTGGCAAGGCAGTCGAGATGCTCAACGGTCGGCTCTTCAGGGACAGAAACCTCGTCGTGGACGAGGCGCGGCCACAGCCGCAGCGCACCGGTGCCGGCGGTCCTCGCGGGGACCGTGGGCCCAGGCCCGGTGGAGGCGGCGGCGGAGGTTGGCGCAGGTAGCGACACAGTAGGAAAGAAGCCCGGGGATCAAGAGCGATCCCCGGGCTTTTCTGTTACTCTGAGGACTCAACAGATGACGACTCCAAGGCGAGCACAGGCGATGAAGCCGGGGGTGCCGTCTCCGGGAATGGCGGAGCGGCTCGGCGTCACGATCGATGAACGGCGCGGCGTTGAATATCACGAGCTTCGATCGAAAGATCTCGTGAACAAGTTCAACGGCCGCCCGATGCCGTTCGGCTGGACCGTGAATCCGTATCGGGGCTGTGAGATGGCCTGTCGGTACTGCTTTGCCCGCTACACGCACGAGTTCCTCGGCCTGAACGACCCCTCCGCGTTCGAACGGAGGATCTACGTGAAGGACGCCGACCGCGACAGGCTCGTCGCCGAGCTGCGCCGAGCCCGGCGAAGCGGCCAGATCGTCGCGATGGGAACGGCGACGGATCCGTACCAGCCTGCCGAGGCGAGGTTCGAGGTGACCCGCCGGGTCCTCGAGGCCGCTCGCGTGGTCCCGGGGCTGCAGCTGTCGATCACGACCAAGTCGACGCTCGTCACCCGCGATGCCGTCCTGCTCAGAGAGATCTCCGCAACCGCGGAGGTCACGGTGAACCTTTCCATCACCACCCGCGACGCGGCGCTGGCCCGCCGGCTCGAGCCTCGGGCACCCCGGCCCGACCTCCGCTTCGCCGCCATGAAAGAGCTGGCTGAAGCCGGCGTGGCCGCTCGGTTGTTCGTCATGCCGATCCTTCCCCACCTGACCGACGACGAGTCCAACCTGAGATCGCTGCTGGTCGCGGCCCGAGACGCGGGAGCGGTCGGCGCCGAGTCGAACGTGCTCTTCCTGAGGCCCGGCACCCGTGAGGTCTTCTTCGAGTTCCTGGCGATCGACTTCCCGCGGCTGGTCCCGGAGTACGAGCGCCTCTATCGCGGATCGGCCTATGCGCCGCCGGAGTACGTGCGTGAGACAGAGGCGCGCGTGCGGCGCCTGGCGGACGAGATCGGGCTCAGTGCTCGGCGTCGAGCGGATCGCCCCGATCAGAGATCGCCCCGTCAGCTGAGCCTGGTCTGGTAGCGAGCCCGGGCGCGAAGGCCCGGGCGACCAAGCGCGTCCTCAGAAGAGTGAGAGCTGGGCGCTCGACTCCGTCTCCGCCGCCGGCGGCCTCAGGCCGTCGAGATCCGCGAAGGCGCGGAAGCGATCCCAGATCTCGAGGACCTTCGCCTGGTAGTACTCGACGTTCTCGTCTGGGCGCGCCGCGTCCCACAGGCTCGCGAGCTTCGCGTACTCGTTCACCGTGACGTTGGGGCCGCGGCCCGCCACGTAGTAGGAGACCTGGTCCCCGGGCTGCACCGCGCGACCGGAAGCGCCGGCGAGCTCGTACGCCGCCGATGCCGAGCGCGCGCCGATCCGCACCTTCTCCCGGTAGGCCTCGATCGATTCCTGGAGCGTCTCGGTCCGGGCGAAAGCGCGAAGCTCGACCCGGTGCGCCGCGAAGTCGCCGAGCCATCGGTCGATGACCGCGCGAGTCTCGGTGCGGCGCCCGTGCACGAGGCAGCGGACGATCTCGCCGATGATCTGACGCTGGAAGGGCTCGAGGCCCCGCGACCGGAACGCCGAGCCCTTGAGGCTCAGGCGCCCGCGCTCGTCGAGCAGCGCGTACGTCTTCATCTTGTAGCTGAACATCGCCGCGTAGCGGCCGTCGAGCTCGAGCTGGATTCCCGAGGGCAAACCCGCAGTGAGCCGCTCGAGCAAAATCTCGTCGTCCGCCGTCGAGTGACCGGACGGCGGCACGAAGTAGACGCCGTCGGTGTCCGCCTCGACGGGCACGGCCCCGAGCTTCTCGAGCGCGGCGAGAATCGCGGTGACCACGGCCCGTCCCTCGGCGGTGACACGGTCGGCGGCGTCGAAGTCGTTCCAGTGCCCACCGCTGAAGGCCAGGTAGCCGTAGAACGCGTTGATCAGGATCTTGAACGACTGCTGGAGCGCTCCCAGGTGCGCGCGCTTCGCAGGTTCCTGGGCCTCGCGTGCCAGACGCTTGGCGCGGACACGAAAGTCGCGCAGGTGCTGCAAAAGCTCCGGGAACACGCCGAGCGTGTCGGAAGCCGGCGCGATGGCCTTCGCGAGCATGAGCGAGGGATAGAGCGAGGTGACGTCCACATGCAAGACGGGCCGCGCGACGCCTTCCTGGCAGATCGCGGTATAGCCGCCGCCGACGGGACCGACCGGTCCCGGCAGCGGCACCGCCTGACCGCGAGCCAGGTATTCGCGGAGCACGAGCGCGTCGATCTTCGCCGCGGCGCCGCGCAAGGTGCACGACTGATAGTCGAAGGGCACCGTCTGGGCCTGAGCGAAATACGGCGGGGCCAGGATCGACGCGATGGCGAGCGTCTCGACGGCGTCGTCCGCGGCATACGCCATGAGCCGCTCCGGCGTCTGGCTGAACTCACGTGTGATCTGCGAGGCGTCGACGTAGGTGCGGCCCTCGGCGGCGACGCCGAAGTGGCGGGCGAGGTCCTTCAAGCCGAAGCCGGGCAGGTCACGCGTTCCGGCGTCGTGAAGCTGCGCGAGGATCCACGTGTCGATCACGTGGCGTCCGGCGACCTCGTAGCGCCGATAGCCGATCGTACGCTCGGCGATCTGAAGCCGCGCGACCCGGCTGCGGAGGCTCTCGCCGCCCCGTCCCCAGGCCAGCGCCACGCGGTGCAGGCGCGCCCGCGCCTCGAGGTATTCCAGATCGAACCGGAAAATGTTGTGGCCCTCGATCACGTCCGGATCGCGCTCGCGGATGATGCGAGAGCACTCTTCCAGGAGCGGCCGCTCGTCGAGCCGGTCGCCCCGCACGACGTGACGAAAGCCGGTCGTATCGGCCAGCGCGACCGCGATGATTCGATCGCCCGGCCGCGCGGCGCTCGGGAACTCGTGGCCCTCGGTCGTCATCACCTCGATGTCGAGCGCCAGACGCCGGAGGTCGGTGAAGACGAGCCCGCCGAACGAGGTCCGCCCGGTCTGGAGAAGATACTGATGGATCGAATCGGCCAGGAAGAGATAGGGCGCCCCGGGCACGTTCCAGAGCTGGCCCGACTGATCCCGGCAGCGATCGCGCGCGCCGAGCGCGTCGGCCCACGACCCGAAGCGCGCTCGCCAGCGCAGCGCGCCCGCCCCTTCCAGCACGGCGACGTCGAGCAAGCCCGGCGCGCCCTTCACCAGATCGGGGTCGGCGAGCAGCAGGAACGGCGAGAAGGGGGCGGTCTCCGTGACCGTCCCCGCGCCCGAGCGTCGGTAAAGGCGGATTGCGCGTCCGCCCTCGGCGAGATCGAAGGCGACGAGCCCCGGGCTGGGGTCCCGTCCGAAGAGAAGTGGGGCGTGCTCGATGGTGAGCACGCGCTAGGCCGCGAGCTCCTGGACGGCGACGCGATCGATGGCGAGATCGGCGAGGCCGACGAGCGGTCGCCGCGTCGTCATGGCGTCAGAATACTCGCCGGTCTTGGCCCGCTCAACCCTTACATTGTCCTCCAGCAAATGCCGGCCGGCGCCTCGATGCTCTGCTGGCACGGCGTTGGCAGCACTCGTATCGTCACAATGCATCTTCTATGTGCCTGGTGCCGTCGCGAAGGAAAGCCGGGTTATCTCGGCATGCGCGAACCGTTGGAAAACCCGGCGCCGACCCACGGCGTCTGTGGAATCCACAAGGAGCGGTTGCTCGAATCGTTTCCGTCGCGATCGTTTACCGATGTCGAATTGCTCATCGTCGTGCGCCGGAACGGCACGCTCTATGAGCGTCTCCAGGGGTCATTCGCCGGCGTTCGGCGCGTGAAGGTGATTGTGGAGCGTCGGGTCGGTGACCGCCGATCGATGAGGCGCCCCGTGACCGAGGAGCGCCGACACGTCAGAACTCAGCGGCGGATTCGACGCGGCACGACCTCGCCCCTCGGCGGCTTCACGATCGTGCGGTTCACCCCGAAAGAAATCATTCCCCCATTGCCGAGCGTCATCAGTCTGGGCCCCTGGCCAGAACCCGTCTCGTAAGCATCCGCTCTTCTTAACGCTTCAAGCTTCGTCGCACGTTGGGGCGCGGTGTATGCTCGTCCGCTTCGGAGCCGAGGGCGAATCTCAGTCGATGGCCGGGCGCGCTTGAGGCCGGCTCCGGAAAGACCCATTTCGTCTTCAGGGAATCTTCATGTTCGCCTCGCTAGGCTCGGCCCGTGCGCGATGCCGAGCCTTCTCGTTCCTAACGACGAGAGGAACTAATGAGGAACCGAAGCACCGCGAGCGTCATCTCGCTTCTCGAGGCTGGAACCATGAAGCGACATGGCTTCCTGCTCGGCGTGATCGGACTGCTCGTGATCCTCGCGTGGTCGCCCGACGCCGGCGCTCACACCAAAGGGCTCACCCTCAGCCGATTCGGCCTGATCGACGTCTCGCTGCAGGCCAACGTCGACTACGTGAACTTCTCCGACCCCAAGCGGGTCGACTTCGACAAGATCGGGGATCGGCAGCAAAAGGGGTTCAACCTGACGAGCTTCGACCTCTCACTCACTGGCGAGACGGCGGAATTCCCGCTGAAGTTCGCCATGTTCCTGACCTTCGAGCAGGACCGGGCGAGCATCGAGGAAGCCTTCCTCTTCTTTCACAAGCTCGGGGAGTTTTCCCCGTGGCTCTCCGACTTCCAGGCGACGGTGGGTCAGTTCAGGGTGAAGTTCGGACAGCTGAATCAGATTCACGACCACGAATGGTTTCTCGACGATCTGCCGCTGAGCCACGTGAAGTTCCTCGGCCCGGACGGTGTGCACCTGCTGGGCGCCGAGGTGACCTATCAACCGCCGATCTCCCCATTCATCCAGTTCTCGCTCGCGATACAAAGCAAGGGCGCCCTCGACGGGTACCCGGCCGCGACCCCCAGTACGCCCCCGACCTTTGCGCTGCAGACGGCCGATGACCTGGTGGTGTTCCCGAGGGTCGAGACATTTTTCGACCTGACGGACAATTCCGACCTTTCTCTGGGGGCGTCGGGGGCCATTGGCAAGAACAAGCCCAAGAGCGAGGACCGCACCTATCTGATCGGAGGGGACGTTTTGTATCGCTGGAAGTCGGGCGCCCAGGCCTATCCGTATATCCGGTGGCTGACCGAAGGCATCTGGGCTGTCCGTAAAGACCCCATCGTCGTCGCGGGCGCCCACAAGGGGCTTCAGATGGGCAGCGACGTGGTCGGTGGGGCCTTCACGGAGCTCGGCTATCGGTTCTCGCGCCACTGGCAAGTGACCGGGCGTTTCGAGTACGTCGGAATCCCCAAGGGCAACGAGGACGAAGACCTTCGCGTCACGGGTGGTCTGCGATACCTGCTCTCGTCGGTTGCGAAGATCGGGGTCCAGTACGAGTACCACGCGCAATCGGGCCGGGATCTGGCGTACCATGCGGTCTTCATCCAGTTCAACGTTGGTTTGGGCACCGTGACGCCAGGCGTCGGGAAGTTCCTGGATCCGTTCTAGCCGCGGGTGAACCGCAGCCGGAGAATTTCAAATGCAGACACGTCGCTCGCTAGCCGGTGCCGCGATCGCGCTCACCGCTGTGTGCCTTGTCGCCAGCTCCGCCGCGCACGACGCCGATGTCCCCAGTCCCGAAGCCCGGCGCGCACAGACGGCGTTGAACGTCGTCGCCACGCTCGAGCATTATGGCGCGATCGCGAAATCGATCGGAGGGGACAAAGTCAAGTTGAGCTGGATCGTGAAGGGATCCCAGAATCCCCACACGATCGCAGTCAAGCCGAGCTACTCGGTGCTATTCAACAAGGCCGATCTCCTGGTGGCCAACGGGCAGCTGATCGAGCTGGGCTGGCTCGACGTGGCCCTCGTCAACGCAAGAAATGCGAACATCATGGAAGGGCACCCGGGCTTCGTGAACTGCTCGGTCGGGATCGATATCATCCCGTATGCGTCGGAAGAGATCGAGGGGACTCCATTCTTCATCCTCAACCTCGGCGTGGGCGGTACGATGCGGCTCGGCAACCACCACTACTGGCTCGATCCCGGCAACACGACGATCATCGCGAAGAACATCGCCGACAAGTACGCCGAGGTGGACCTGCCCAATGCGGCCTTCTATCGCGCCAACTACGACCGGTTTGCCACTCACTTCGGCGAGCATCTCAAGGAGTGGGACAAGCAGATGGAGCCGTTCCGGGGGATGCAGCTCGTCAGCTACCACCGGAGCTGGAACTATCTGCTCCGACGACACGGCCTGAAGGTCTTCGACTATATCGAACCGAAAGAGACCCTGCCGCCCAGCGCGGCCTACATGGCGTCGCTGGTCGACCGCATGAAGCGGAGCGGAATTAAGCTCATCCTAGCAGAGACCTACCAGAACAGACCGATCATCGACGAGATCGCGCGTCAGACGGGCGCCAAGGCCCTGATCCTCCCAAGCTCCGTGAGCGAGGACCTGGGAATCAAGACGCCGTTCGATTTCTTCGAGAAGCTCTATCGGGAGCTCGTCCCCGCCCTGCAGGCGGCCCGGACGTCGTGACCGGCCGGTGGAGAACGAAGCGAGGTCCATCGTGAGCCGAGAATGGAAGCTCATCCTCCTCCTGGTTTGCGTCATGGCGCTGACCCACGCAAGAGCCGAGGCCAAGCTGAACGTCGTGGCCACCACCGAGCACGATGCGGCCATCGCGCGGGTCGTCGGCGGGGACCGCATCGCTGTCGCGTATCTCGCCAAGGGTACCCAGGACCCCCACGCAATCGTCCCGAAGCGAAGCTTCTCGGTCCATCTGAACCGGGCGGATCTTCTCATCGCGAATGGCCAGGGTCTCGAGATGGCGTGGCTTCCGACCGCCCTCGCCGAGTCCACGAACGCCCGGATTCGAGAGGGCAAGCCCGGCTATCTGGATGCCTCCATCGGCGCGGCGCTGATCCCCTACGACCCCGCCGACGTGAAAGCGCCCCTCCTCATCAGAGGACTCGTGGCGTTGCAGTCTGTGGCCGTCTCGAAACCACCGGACCGGACGGCCGGCTACAACCACCACTATTGGCTCGACCCGGCGAACGGCAATTCGACCGCGAAGGCCATCCTCGACAAGCTCGTGCTCCTGGACCCATCGAACGCGACCGTCTTCAAGGCGAACTACGAGCGGTTCGCCGCGAAGCTGAAGGAGAAGCTCGTCGTATGGGATGCGCAGATGAAGCCCTTCGAGGGGACGGAGATCGCTAGCTACCATCGGAGCTGGACGTATCTGGCCCGACGGCACGGTCTGAAGATCGTGGGCTATATCGAGCCGAGCGAGCCGCTGCTGCTCAGCACCACGAACCTGGACAACCCGCCCGATCGGGACGAGAAAGCCGTGCTCGTCGCGAGGATGACGCAGAGCCGAGCAAAGCTGATCGTTGCCGAGACGTATCAGGATTTGGCCCTGCTCAAGGAGATCGCCGGCGCCGCCGGGGCCGCCGTGGTGATCTTGCCGTCGTCGGTGAGCCAGGCCGACGGTATCGACGACTACTTCGCCTTCTTCGATCAACTGTATGGATGGTTGGCGCAGGCGTTGAACGCCGTCAAAGCGTTTCCCTGATGTCGGCGCTGCTCGCGGTAGACGAGCTCGCCATCGGCTACGGGGGGTCCTCTCTTCTGTCCGGTATCAACCTCTCGATCGACCAGGGCGACTGGTGGGGTATCGTCGGTCCCAACGGCGCCGGCAAGACTACGCTCGTCAAGACGCTGCTCGGGATCATCCCGGCGCTCGGCGGGCGGATCGAGCGCCGCGCGGGTTTGAGCTTCGGATACGTGCCCCAGCGCGGCGTGATCGACGATATTTTCCCGCTGCCCGCGTTGGACGTGGTGGTGATGGGGCGTTACCCGCGCATCGGCCCCTGCCGACGAGTGACCCGGGCCGATCGAGAGCTCGCCCTTCGTTACATGGAGCGGGTGGGGATCGCCCACCTCGCCCGCAAGCCCTTCCGGTCGCTGTCGGGTGGACAGAAACAGCGAACCTTGATTGCCCGAGGGCTCGCGCCGGAGCCGGATGTGCTCGTGCTCGACGAGCCCACGGACGGGATGGATATCGCCGGAGAGGCCGGCATCATGGAGCTGATCTCCGATCTGCACCGAGGATCTGGGCTGACCATCTTGATGATCAGTCACTCGTTGAACCTGGTCGCGAACCACGCGAAGCAATTGATGCTCATCCACGGCGACGAGGGCGTCTTCCGAACCGGCATGACCGACGAGCTGTTGAACGGCGAGACGCTCAAAGACGTGTATCGGCTGAGCGTCGACGTGCACTCATTCGGCGGGCGGAAATTCCTGTTCGCACACGGGTCGAGCGAACCAAAGGCAGAGAGATAGTAATGGACTTCGTGCGATCGATCCCCGTCCTGTCGAACCTCTTCCTCGTCGAGCGGAACGGGATGACGTTCCTCGAAGCGCTGCCGATCCTCCAGAATGGAATCCTGGCCGGCCTGCTCGTCGCGCTCGTGAGCGCTTTCTTGGGTGTCTATGTCATTCTCAAGCGGATCGTGTTCGTCAGCGCGGCGATCTCCCAGATCTCGTCGCTCGGCGTCGCCTGCGCCTTCCTGGTCGCCGCCCTCCTCGGCCATCACGCGAGCGAGGTGAAATCACAGTTCTTGAGCGGTCCGGGGTTGACGTCGGTCGTGTTTGCTTGCCTGGCGGCGCTTCTCCTGGCCCGGCAGGTGAGCGAGAAGCGCATCACGCGAGAGAGCATCCTGGGCATCGGTTACGTCTTGCCGGCCGGGCTCACGTTAGTGGTCCTCGACCTGTTGAGCGCGGAAGCGCACGCCATCGAGGATATTCTCTTCGGTAACTCGGTCTTCGTCTCCGTCGAGCAGCTGCGGGTTCAGGCGGTGACCGCCGTCGCGGTGCTGCTGATCCACCTCCTCCTATACAAGGAGTTCATCTTCACCTCGCTGGATCCGGAGACCGCGACCGCCTGCGGGATGAGGACGCGGCTCTTCAACCGGATCTTATTGTTGACCATCGCCTTCACGATCGCCGTATCCATCATGTCCATCGGGGCGCTGCCCGTCTTCGCCTTCATGGTCATCCCGGCCTCGGCGGCCTTGACGCTTACCGAGCGGCTGGGGCCCGCGTTCCTCCTGTCAGTCGTGTTCGGCGTGTCAGCCGCGCTCGTCGGATTCTATCTGTCGTTCGTCTTCTCGCTGCCGACCGGGCCCGCCATGCTGGCTACGGCCGGCGTCTTTCTCATCCCGGGTGGCGCCAAGACGCTCTTGCATCGCTGGCGACTCGTCGGATCGCCGACCGCCTGAGCGGGATCGAGCCGAGATGAGACATCGCCACGCCGATCATGACCCGGGCAAGGAAGCCCATGTGCACGACCACGGCGAGGGACATGGTCATGGACACGCGCACGGCATCGTCGATCCGTCCATCGCCTCCAATGACCGGGGGATGTGGGCGCTGAAGTGGTCATTCGGCGGGCTCATGGTCACCGCCCTGATCCAGACCGGCGTGGTGCTGCTGTCCGGCAGCGTGGCCTTGCTCGCCGATACAATCCACAACTTTGCCGACGCCGCCACGGCGATCCCGCTCGGCGTGGCGTTCTGGCTGGCCCGTCGCGGCGCGACACCGCGGTTCACGTACGGTCTCGGTCGTGTCGAGGATCTGGCGGGGCTGGTGATCATCGTGACGATCCTCGCCAGTGCTATTGCCGCCACCTACGCGGCAATACACCGGCTACTTCACCCCGAACCCGTCGCGCTCCTCTGGGCGGTCATGGTGGCTTCGGTGATCGGCTTCGTCGGCAACGAGGCGGTTGCCGTCTTCCGTATCAAGGTCGGCCGGCAGATCGGCAGTGCCGCCCTCATCGCCGATGGTTACCACGCCCGCATCGACGGATGGACGAGTCTGGCGGTCTTGGTCGGGGCGATCGCCGTGTGGGCGGGCTATCCACTCGCCGATCCCGTCGTCGGCCTGCTGATCTCGATCGCGATCTTCGTGCTCGTGTGGCAGTCAGCCGGGTCGATCCTCCTGCGCACGCTCGACGGCGTCGAAACCCAGGCGCTTCAAGATATCGTGCGCGCCACCGGCCACGTGCCGGGAGTCACGGAAGTCACGGACGTGCGAGCTCGGTGGATCGGTCACCGGCTGCACGCAGACCTGAGCATCACCGTTCCGAGTACGCTCTCGGTCGGCGAGGGTCACGAGGTCGCGAAGGCCGTACGCCACCAACTCCTGCACCACCTGCCGCATCTGGGCAGCATGACCGTTCACGTCGATCCCGATGGGCAGGGCGGGGACCGTCATCATCGCATCGGAGCGCACGTGCATGATGGGTTGCCGATGCACACGCACGAATAGGTCAGGCCCGCCAGGCCTGGGACCCGCCGTGTACCTCACATGGGTGCTGCTGTTGGCCGGCCTCGCTCTCGCGCCACCGTCGATCGCCTTGGCCCAGGCATCTCGAGCCGACGATGAGCTCGCCGAGGCCCGGCGTCTGAATCAGGAGGCCGCGACGCTCTACAGCTCCGGGAAGCTCGTGGAGGCGATTCCGCTCGTCCAGCGTGCGCTCGCGATCCAGGAGAAAGCTCTCGGGCCCGAGCACCCGGACGTGGCCGCGAGTCTCGACGCCCTCGCGGGATTGGACCGCGCTCAGGGGAACTACCGTGAGGCGGAGCGGCTCTACCGGCGGGAGCTCGCGATCCGAGAGAAGGCGCTGGGGCGGGGGAATCCCGCTCTAGTCCTGAGCCTCAACAACCTGGCCGGGCTCTACCGTGCTCAAGGTAAGTACGCGGAGGCGGAGCCGCTGTACCGGCGTGCCCTTGCGATCGAAGAGGAGTCACGGGGGCCGGAGAACCTGGGCGTGGCGGCGAGCCTCGACAATCTGGCTGGACTCTACCGCGCTCAAGGGAAGTACGCGCAGGCGGAGCCGCTGTATCGGCGTGCCCTTGCGATCGAAGAGAAGTGGCGGGGGCCGGAGGAGCCGGAAGTGGCAGCGAGCCTGAACAATCTCGCCGGGCTCTACCACGCCCAGGGCAGGTACGCCGAGGCGGAGCCGCTGTATCGGCGGGCGCTCGCGATCGGGGAGAAGACGCTGGGGCCCGAGCACCCGAACATCGCCGCGAACCTCAACAACCTGGCGCTGCTCTACGCCGCCCAGGGCAAGTCGGCAGAGAGCGAGCCGCTGCAACGGCGCGCGCTCGCGATTCAGGAGAAGGCGTTAGGGCCGGAGCACCCGGACGTGGCGACGAGTCTGAACAACCTGGCTGAGCTCGAGCGTGCTCAGGGCAAGTATGCGCAGGCGGAGCCGAGATATCAGCGTGCGCTCGCGATCAGGGAAAAGGCGCTGGGCCTGGAGCATCCGGCCGTCGCTAGCAGCCTCACCGGCCTGGCAGAGCTCTACCAGGCCCAGGGCGAGTACGCGCAGGCCGAGCCGCGGTATCGGCGCGCGCTCGCCATCATAGAAAAAGCGCTGGGGCCCGAGCATCCCGACGTGGCGACGGTCCTCGACAGCCTGGCCGGGCTCTACGAGGCTCAGGGGAAGTACTTGCAAGCCGAGCCGCGGTATCGGCGTGCGCTCGCCATCCTCGAGAAGGCGCTGGGACCGGAGCACCCCGACGTGGCCCCCGTCCTGGAGAACTTTGCGGGCTTTCTGCGCAAGACGAACAGAGCCGCCGCCGCACAAGACATGGAGGCGCGCGCGCGAATCATCAAGGCCAAGCGCGCCGAGATCGCGCCGGCGAAGTGAGGGCCGCGTCGCCGGGCTGACGGGTGCGGTTCAACACAGGCCGGCCTCAGAAGGGCATGAGGCCGAGCTGGAAGACGCGGTCGACGAGCCAGAAGGAACCGAGGAGGAAGATCGGCACCGAGCCCACCCGGACCAACCACCACTGGCGTCGTTCCCGTGCCTTGTCGTCGGGCGCCCTCCGGATCAGAGTCAGCACGGGGAGCACGACAAGCAGAATCGAGATCTGGCCCAGCTCCACGCCGAGATTGAACGACACGACGGGTATCAGGATGGACTGAAGATCTTGCAGCCGGTCACGCAGCACGCTCGAGAAGCCCAGCCCGTGGACCAGGCCAAACGCGAACGTGAGAACCCACCGGTACCGCCCCTCGGTGATGAAGAAGTTCTCCACGGCCACGTAGACGATCGACGCCGCGATCAACGATTCGGTCACCGCGCCGGGCAGACGGATCAGATCGAGCGCCGCGAGGAGCAGCGTGATGCTGTGGGCGACCGTGAACGACGTCACCACGCGCACCATGTCGCGCAGCCGCTGCGCCGCGAGGAGCAACGCCATGAGGAACGCGATGTGGTCGTACCCGACGAAGATGTGATGCATCCCCCACAGGATGAACTCCACGGCGGTGCCCAGGATCGTCGGGTTGAGTCGCGCGAAGGTCAGGTCGAGCTGGTACGGACCGTATTTGTTGTAGATTTTCTGCACGCCCGCCCACGAGACGATGACCGCCGCCTGGTGGTTCCTGATGACGGTGAAGAAGAGCGCGGAGGAAAGCTGAACGCGCTTCACCTCGGCGGTCGAGGGGAACCGGAAATGCTGTCGCGCGTACGAGATGTACTTCTGGCCGGTCGGTCCGGAGGCATAGACCGGCTCCAGCGCTCCGGCTTCGGCCTCTACCGAGTTTCCGTTGATGTCGACCTTGAGACACTCGAGCAGGTAGGCGATGATGTCCGATCTCGCCGCCTGCAGCTGGGCCTCGGTGAGCTCGAGCTCACCGGCCGGAAGCCGCACAACCTTTTCGAGGCCCGCCACTCCCACGTCCACCGTCCAGAGAACCTCGTTCGGCCTGATCTCCACGTTGGAGGTGGAGAACCTCTCGTCGTGAGCCGAGGCGACGGACCCGGCGAAGAGGACGAGCAAGACGGCGAGGACGAGCGGGCGCGTTATTGAGTTGATTTGTCGAGCCAGGCGGACATCAGCCGCCCTCCGTAGTCGGGCCCGATGTTCGGGCCGAAGTCCCTGACGTTCGGCATCCACGCGGCCACCACGCTCGCCGAAGGCCCGCAGACGTAGTAGACCTGCTGCGAGCAATAGCGCTGGATGTCGTAGACGATGTCGCGACGCGCACTATCCTTGAATGTGCGCCGCTGGCGCTTGACCATCTCCGTGAGCTTGGAGTCATTGACGCCGGATGCGTTGAGCGCGTCGCCGGGCAGCAGCGCCTCGAGATAGGAGTCGGGGTCAGTTGCGCCGTCGCGCACGGCGAGCATCATCTTGTCGAACTTGCCGTAGACGGAGCTGGAGACGAAGGCTTCGTAGTCCTGCACCTTGAGCTCCGCCTCGATGCCAGCAGCCTTCCAGTTCTTGAGGGTGGCCTGGACAGCGTCCATCCATTCGGGCCCGTACCCCGCCGTCGTCTCGACTGGGATCTTGATGCCGCCCGGATAGCCGGCCGAGGTGAGCAGCTGCCTAGCGCCCACCGGATCAAAGGGCTCATAGAGCTTCTGGCCATCGGGCGGCAGTTCTTTGATCGGGACTGACCATTCCTTGAGCGCGGCGGGGATGACCGGGCTGGGCGCGCCTTTCCCCTGCGCCAACGGATTGCGCTCGAGGATCTCGCGCCAGTTGTCAGCCATGGCGATAGCCCGGCGAACCCGGACGTCCTTGAGCGGATCCTGGTCGAGCTTCATGGCGGCGATTCTCCCGGAGGGCACCAGGAACTCGCGGGTTTGCAGCGGCAGCCACCAGTGACCGAGTTTCTTCTTGGCGGCAGCCACGTCGCTCCGGCGGATCGTCATGCCGGGCTCCGGGCCGAAGTCGAACTTTCCCGCCAGGAACGCGGCCAAGGCCGCGTTCGAATCGGGGTTGATCGTGAGCTCCACCGCGTCCGCGTACGGCAGCTTGGGATAGAAGCAGTTCGGGTTGCGGACGAAGCTGAGCCTCGCGCCCGGCTCGTAACGCTCCAACATCCACGGGCCGGTCCCGACGACCGATTCCCACTTCTTGAGGTCGCCGTACTTTTCGACGCATTCCCTGGCAATGATCCAGGTCGAGGTGGAGGCCATGCGGTCGAGGAACCAGGCATTGGGTTCCTTCAGCGTGAACTTCACCGTGTACTTGTCCGGGGCCTCGACCTTGTCCACGATCTCCAGAAGGGCCCGGTTCGGGTTGCCCTTCGTCGCCAGGAAACGGTCGTACGTATATTTCACGTCATCGGCGGTCAACTCGCGCCCGTTGACCGGCGGCTTGGGCTGCCACCGGACGCCCTGTCGCAGTCTGAAGACGTAAACCGTATCTCCCACGCGATCCCAGGATTGCGCGAGGTCGCTGTCGAGGGGCTGCGTGCCCGGGACGATGGTCGTCCCGGGCTTGATCATGACCAGTCGGCTATACGCGAACGAGAGTGGCACCATCGTCGAGTAGGCGGCCGTCTGGTGGGGATCGAAGTGAGCGGGCGACCGCGCGATGCGTATGCGGAAGGTGCCTCCGCGATCTGGCTGCTTGGCTTTCTCCGGAGGCGGGTCTCCGTCCGCGAAGCTTTCGCCCGGCCGGAAACCAAATGCGCCCGCGGCTGCCGCAGCGCCCCCCAGCTTGAGCAAGTTGCGGCGGGACAGTCGATGCAACGTGGGCCGCGACAGCATCACCGAGTCCTCCTCCGCCGGCGCATGGTTCGCGGCGGGGCTACGCCCTGCGGAACGCGTCGAGTGGACGTGAGCGCTTTAATACGGATGACAGCGGCACGGCCGGCATCGCGGCCAAGGTACTGGACTCAACATGAAGATTTCCTGAAGACCGCCTGAATCTCCACTCGCGTTGCGTCTTGACGACGAACCGAGGCCGCGCCTACCTTCCTTCGGATGCGCATCCTTCTCATTGAGGATGACAAGGAAGCGGCTCGGCTGCTTGCTAGGGGCCTGCGCGAGGAAGGGTGGATCGTCGATATCGCCTTCTCCGGGGAGAGCGGCGACGAGATGGCGAGCGTGAATACCTACGACGCCATCGTGCTCGACTGGATGCTCCCCGACCGCGACGGCATCGCAGTCTGCCAGAGCCTGCGTGGGAGCGGCCTCCACGTCCCCATCCTGATTCTGACGGCGCGGGATGCGATCGAGGACCGCGTTCTCGGTCTGAACGCGGGCGCTGACGACTACCTGCCAAAGCCCTTCGCCTTTGCCGAGCTACTCGCTCGCCTCCACGCCCTTCTGCGCCGGTCCGAACTGACGCGCCCGGTCCTTCTCACCGTGGAGGACCTCACGCTCGATCCCCGCAGCCATCAGGTCATGCGGGGAGGCATACCTATCAGCCTGACGCCCAAGGAGTATGGGATTCTCGAGACCTTGATGCGCCACGCCGGTGAAGTCGTGAGCCGCGCCTACCTCGGGGAGCACGTGTGGGAGGACGAACACGACTCTCTGACGAACTTGGTCGACGTCCACGTCAGCCACCTCCGGAGGAAGGTCGATCAAGGCCCCGTGACTCCGCTCATCCACACCGTGCGGGGTCACGGCTATCGCCTGGGACCACCACCGCGCTGATGACGCTGAGCTTCAAGGCGCGGCTGACGCTCGTTCACCTGGTCGCCGTCGCGCTCATCCTGGTGGGCACGGCGTTGACAGCCAACTGGGCGCTGTCTCGCGCCGTGCTGAGTCAGATCATCGACGCGGGGATCCTCGCTCTCGCCGAGGCCGAGGCGGCGGCGATGGTCGAGAAGCCTCACCCCCCCACGCATGTCCACGAGATGGCCCCGGGGACGGCGGCCCCCTCGTTTGCCCGGCTCGACAAGTTCGTCCAGATCGTGCGCATGGACGGCGGGGTCATGGCGCGTAGCGTGACCCTGGGGAGCGCGCGATTGCCCACCAAGCCGGGCCTGCTGACCCGACTCCAGGAAGGTCAGACGGTGTTCGAGACGGTCGAAGACTTCGGCGAAGAGCCGGTCCGGATGGTGTCGCTACCGGTCGACACGGGGGGCACCCGCTACGCCGTTCAGGTGGCGATGTCGCTCGACGACGCGTACGCCGTTCTTCGCTCTGCGCGGCTCTTGTTCACGGGCATGGCCGTGAGCATCCTGGTCGGGGTCGGGCTGATCGGGGCGCTCCTGACCCGGCGCGCCCTTCGTCCGATCGATCGCATCGTCAGCCGGGCGCGAGAGATCGGCGAGGGAAGCCTGAGTGAACGGCTTCCGCGCCCGGCCCAGCAAGACGAGATCGGGCGTCTGGTCGACACTCTCAACGAGATGCTCGGTCGCATCCAGGGAAGCTTCGAGATCCAGCGACGCTTCACAGCTGATGCGGCCCACGAGCTCCAATCGCCTCTCTCGCGCCTGCGGACGGAGCTCGAGGTGACGCTGCGACGACATCGCGACACGGCGGAGTACGAGGACACCCTGCGATCGTGCCTCGACAAGGTCGAACGCCTTTCGATCTTGACGAGAGAGCTTTTGACGCTGGCGAGGCTCGATGCCGAGCAGGGCCGGGCCGCGGCCGCCGGCACCGTGTCGCTCGGGCCTCTCCTCGAGGGCGTGGTTCGGCGGCTCGCGGCGGAGGCCGAACGTCGGCGCGTCACGATCGC
>Ga0209802_1001302_pt1 | contig 18607 bp, 15 predicted proteins | sample GraSoiAngelo_129_FD_185886 | JGI IMG/M metagenome (GOLD analysis project Ga0209802, IMG submission 185886) | Grasslands soil microbial communities from the Angelo Coastal Reserve, California, USA - 14_0927_12_40cm (SPAdes) (version 2) | ecosystem: Environmental > Terrestrial > Soil > Grasslands ... | reverse complement strand
ATCGGCGCCAAGGTCGGCTGCGGGCTGGTCGCCGAGCTCGGAACCATGCGGATCAACGAGGAGATCGACGCGCTCGAGACCATGGGCGTCCCCTCGGTTCCCTTCCTCGTCACCACCCGCATGGTGGCAGCACTGATCGTGCTTCCCGTGATGTACGTGCTGGCGCTGGCCACCAGCTTCTTCGCCAGCTGGGTGGTGCAGCGCTTTCAGATCGGGCTGGTCTCCAACGGGGTCTACTTCTCCTACTTCTGGCGCTTCACCAACCTGACCGATTTCGGCTACTCGCTGATCAAGGCGGTGATCTTCGCCTTCCTGGTCATCTGTGTCGGGGTCTACTACGGCTATCACGTCAAGGGTGGCGCGGTCGGCATCGGGCGCGCGGTCGCCAAGACCATGGCGATCAGCCTGGTGATGATCGTGGTCGTCAACGCCATCCTCACCCAGATCTTCTGGGGCACCAACCCGAATCTACCGATCCCGTCGTAGAGGTCTGAGCATGTTGAGCAACGGCGAGCCGGTCGCGTCGAATAAGAACGGCGAGTACATGGTCGAGGTCAAGGACCTGCATAAGGCCTTCGAGGGCAGGAGCGTGCTCGACGGGGTCACCTGCCAGATCCCCGCCGGAAAGATCTCGGTCGTAATGGGACCGTCGGGGACAGGCAAGAGCGTCTTGCTACGTCACGTCGTCGGCTTGCTCTACCCCGATAGTGGCGACGTTACGGTAGCGGGCAAGAGCGTTCCCAACCTGAGCGAGGATGAGCTGCTCGAGCTGCGGCGCAACGTCGGCATGCTCTTCCAGGATGGCGCCCTGTTCAGCTCGATGAACCTCTACGACAACGTCGCCTTCCCCCTTCGCCAGCACACGAAGCAATCCGAGAGGGAGATCAAGGAGATCGTGATGCAGCGCCTGGAAGAGGTCGGACTGAGCGAATCCGTCAGCAAGATGCCGAACGAGCTGTCGGGCGGCATGCGCAAGCGCGCCGGCTTCGCCAGGGCGCTGGTGCTCGAACCGGAGCTGCTGCTCTTCGACGAGCCGGACTCCGGGCTCGACCCGGTGCGAACCGCCCTGCTCTGCGATCTGATCAAACAGATCCAGCAAAAGTACAAGTCGACTGGCGTCGTGATCAGCCACGACATCAAATCCTGTTTCAACATCGGCGACCACATCATCTTGTTGTACGGCGGCAAGGTCGTCGAGCAGGGCTCGAAGGAGGAGCTGCAGCGGTCGACGAAGCCATTCACTCAGCAGTTCATCACGGGGGCGGTCGAAGGGCCCCTCGGCATGGAGTAAGTGGGCGCGATCCGCACCTCACGACCGAGGTTTGGGCCGCTGCTGGTGATAGGGCTGGTGGTCGCCCTGGCGCTCGCCTCCTTCCGGATCGTCAATGGATTGACCGAGTACCGGCTCGTGGTCCCCCTCGATTCGGCCGACGGGCTCTATCCCGGGAGCGACGTGTTGATCGCCGGCGCCAAGGCCGGAACTGTACGTGACATCAGCCTCGACGGCAGCCAGACGCTCGTCACCATCGCGCTCGACGATGCCTACGCGCCCGTGCACGCCGATGCCCGGCTCACCGTGCGACCCAAGAGCCTGCTCGGCGAGAAGTACATGGCGCTCGACCCCGGGTCGGCCGGCGTGCTGCCCTCCGGGTCGCGGCTGTCGCAGCGACAGGTGGCCCGCTCCGTCGACCTGCAGGACGTCGTCAACAGCCTGGACCAGCCGACACGTGAGAAGCTGCGCACGCTCGTGATCTCGCTCGGCGGCGGGCTCGCGGGCCGGGGCCTCGACACCAATCAAACACTCAGCAACGGCCGGCAGGACCTCGACCACCTGGCGGCCATCACCGATACGCTGGCGGCCCGCGACCAGGAGCTGCAGCAGGTGATCAAAGGGCTCGACCAGGTGACAGCCGAGCTCGCCAGCAGCGATCGCCGCACCCAGCTGGGCGCCTTGATCGCGAACTCGGAGGCGCTGCTGCATTCACTGTCCAAGCAGGATGCCCAGATCAAGACCACGCTGACGGCGGCCAACGCGGCGCTCGGGCGCACCGACGCCTCGCTCTCTGGAACCGGCGCACAGCTCAACGACATCCTGACGCAGGCGCCCCGGACGGTTGGCCTCCTCAACGGGCTGACCGCGGCCCTCGCGACCAACACCGATCTGATCACGCGAGATCCCGCCACCTTCGACGTCGGCATGAAGGACAGCACCAGCGTCTTCGGGGCGCAGGACGCGCAGGGCTATGCCACACGCATCAGCGTGGTGGTCGGCGCCTGCAGCCCCGGCGTGCCCTGTACCCTGCCGTCCGGCAACCTGCTCCAGGTCCCGAACGCCTTCGACGCGGTCGTGGGCGTGCTCCTCGGAGGCGGCCGATGAGGAGCCGCGCCAACCTCCCAATTTTCATCGCCTATGTCCTGCTGGGGCTGCTGGCGACAGGGTTTCTCGCGGCGCAAATGGGTGGCGAGTTCGTGCTCGGCGGCTACCGGGTCAACGCCATCTTCAAGACGGGCGCCGAGCTGGTGGCGGGCGACGACGTCACCATGTCCGGACTGCGGGTTGGCAAGGTCGAGACCATGACGCCGGTGGACGGCGCCACCCGGATCACCCTGCTGCTGCACCGTGACCTCACACCGGTGTTCAAGGACGCGCGCGCCGTCATACGCCAGAAAAATCTCCTCGGTGAAGCCTACGTGGAGGTGAACCGCGGATCGGCGCCGCAGGGCAGCATGGCGGATGGCGGCACCATCGGGTTGGACCACACCCTCGCACCGGTCGAGGTGGATCAGGTGCTCAACGCACTCGACCCCCAGGTGCGAGACCAGCTCAACCTGGTGATCAACACGCTGGGGCAGGCCACCGCCGGCCGCGGCAGCGACATGAACGCGTCGGCCGCGGACCTTTCGGCGGTCGCGCTCGACCTGCAGGTGCTGGCCCCCACGCTGGCGAACAACTCCGATCACCTGGACGCGCTCATCGCCGACCTTCGGAAGGTGATGGAGACGCTGGCCACCTGGCACGCAGACTTCCGCGCCCTGCTCGCCGACTGGGACCACGTGATGGCCACCCTGGCATCGCGCGAGCAGAACCTGACGGGCACCATCGTCGAACAGGACAAGGTGATGACGATCCTGGACCAGGCGTTGAGCGGCGGCGCCGCCCAGCAGCTGCACGCCACGATCGCCCAGGGTCCAGCGGCGATCGACAACGCCAATCACTACCTGGGCGGCGCCGCCACGGTGTTCGGCATCGTGCAGAGCGACACACCGGGGATCAAGCAGCTCTTTGAGGAGCTGGCCTCGGTGATGAGCGGTATCGGCCATCCCGATGAGTCGGGCAGCAACCCCAACGATTGGGTGCACATGTGGCGGGTCTACTGTGCCGGCCAGTGTTTCCAGCCGGGAACGCCGTGACGCGTCGAACCCTCGTCAGCCTGGCGATGGTGATCGGATTCGCCACCGTCTGCCTGACCGGGCTGGGATTCATCGCGCTCAACATGGGCTTGCACGGCCCCTGGAGCAACGAGTTCGCCCTCGACGCGGAGTTTGCGAGCGCCAACGGCCTGGTGCCCCAGGCCGAGGTGCGCGTCAGCGGCGTGCACGTCGGTACCGTGTTAACGATCACCGATGCAAAGGATGGCGCCACCCTGGTGCGGATGGCGCTGCAGCCCGGCATCCACTTGCGGCAGGACACGCGCGCCGTGATCCGGCCGAAGACGCTGCTGGGCGAGAAGTTCGTCGAGTTGGTTCGAGCCCAGGGGAGTCGGCAAGCGTACCTCGCGAACGGCGCGACCATCCCTAAGGCCCAGACCGGGCAGGCGATCGAGATCGACGACATCCTCAACGCCATGGACGCGCCCACCCGAGCGGCGATGTCCGAATCCTTCCGGCAGCTCGGCATCGCCTTCGACTCGCGCCAGCAGGATGTCAGCGCCGCGCTCCCCCCACTCGACAGCACGCTGGCGAACCTTCGTCCGCTGGCGCGGGTGGGCGAAAGCCGTCAGCAGGAGCTCGATCGCATCCTGACCAACCTCAACACCATCATGCAGGCGCTGGCCGATGAACAGGACCAGCTCGGCCACCTGGTCGACAGCGGGGACACGGTGATGAACGGCATCGCCTCCCGCGACCAGGCGCTGGCTGGCACCGTCCGCAACGGCGCGGCGGTGTTCGGATCGCTCGACCAGGCATTTTCGGGGGTGACGGCGGCAGATCGTGCCTCCCTGCAAAAGAGTCCGGCGACCATCGCGGGCGGACGCCGGACCCTCGCTCTCACCAACCCGCAGGTCGATCAGCTGCTGCCGGAGCTGCTGCTCGGCCAGATCGGGTATCCGAACGACCAGCTGAACATCAGCAACACCGAGTCGCTGACGCTGGCGACCGAATGGATCTCGGCCTTCTCGCACCAGGAGGCGACCGGCTATCACTCGCTGCGCATCACCGGCCTGAACCCCTCGACCCAGCAGACCTCGGCGTCGGGACCGAGCGTTCCAGCCACGCCGACCGCGCCCCAGGATCTTTCCGATTTGCTGCTGCTGCTGGCAGGGAACGGCCGATGAAGCTCCTGCTCGCACTCCTCGCGGCGGGGGCGCTGGCGGCCGGACTGCTCGGCAACGTCTTCGGCGATCACGGTTACACGCTCACCGCCTACTTTCTGAGCGCCGAAGGACTCACCCAGGAAAACGATGTCGTCATCAACGGAGCCCGCGTCGGTAAGGTCGTGTCGGTCAGCGTCGCCGCCGACAACGGGCCGAGCCAGGGCGGGGCCCAGGTCGTGATGGCGATCGATCGGGGATCCGCGACGCTGCACCGCGGCACCCGCGCCACCATTCGGCCGAAGGGCTTGCTCGGCAACCCCTTCGTCGAGCTGACGGCAGGGCCGTCGAGCGGCGCCGCGATCCCGTCCGGCGGCACGCTCCCGCTGCAGGACACCGCCTCCCCGGTGGACCTCGACCAGGTGATGGATCTCTTCGACCCGCAGACGCGTGCGCGCATCCAGACGCTGACCAAGGAGGGAGGGATCGCCCTCGCCAATCGCGGCTCCGACCTCAATCTCTTCCTTGCGGCACTACCCGAAATCACGCAGGACGCCTCCACGGTCACCGACCGGATCGCCTCGCAGGATCAGCAGCTGAGCGCGCTGGACGTCGAGTTCGACCGGATCGCGCAGATGATGGCCGCCGAGGACCAGGCCTTCCGCGCCGATATCGCCAACGGCGCGAGCCTCCTCGACGTGACCGCGGCGCACGAGGCGCAGCTGACCGCGGAGCTGGTCTACGCGGACCGCGCGCTGGGTGAGCTGGCCGCCGGACTGAAGGGCCACGAGCGCGACCTGAACCAGATGCTCAAGGCGCTCCCCGCCGTGCTCGATGAGCTGCAGAAACTATCCGACCACTCGACCACCTCGCTGGCCATCCTCGACCCCTGCATGGCGGACATCATTCAGACACTGGCCGAGATGCGCAGCGCCACCTCCTACACCGATGCCAACGGCAACTTGCTGCGCGTCCATCCCTACGCCTTCACCGGGACCGAACCGGTCAACCCGGCGCGGATCGCGTGCAGCGGAGCCCAGTGATGAGACGGCGAATGCAGAACCCCCTTCGGACCGGGTGGCGGACGCTGGCAGGCGTCGCGATCGTGCTCCTGCTCGCGCTGGCGATCAACCTCAGTTTTGGTCTGCCGCTCAACCTCAGCCTCTTTCCGCCAGGACAGGACTACGCGGCCAACGCCGCCTTCACCGACGCCAACGGCGTGAACCGCGGCGCCGACGTCGTGATCGCCGGACACACCGTCGGGCAGGTCACCGGGGTGCAGGCTTTCGGCCGCCGGGCGGTGGTCAGCATGCGGATTTCCCCGCGCTATGCGCCGCTGCACCAGCACACCACGGCCCGGATCCGCTACTCGACGCTGCTGGCGCAGAAGTACATCGAGATCACCCCCATCGACGGCGGCGCTGAGGTCAACAGCGGCGGCTCCATCGCGAGCGACAACACGGCGAGCCCGGTCGACTTCGACCAGTTTTTGAGCGCGCTCGACCCGCAGACCCGGGCTCGGTTGCAGACGCTGATCCAGCAAGCGGGCGGAGGCCTCGATGGACAGCAGGCTGCCATCAACGACCTGTTGGCGCAGGCGAGCGGCCTCTCGCAGGAGTCACTCGCTCCGCTGAGCACTTTCCATCAGCACGACCCCGACCTCGACCGCATCGTGGCCAACCTGGCGATCGTGAGCGATCGACTGGGGCAGAGCCACCAACAGCTGGGTGAGCTGGTGCAGAGCATGAGTGACGTCACCGGGACGCTGGCGCGCAACGACCAGTCGCTCGCCGCCCTAATCTCTCACCTGGGCAATGTCATGGGCGACTTCGACGCCACGCTGAATGGCAACGAGCAGAATTTTCGGACCACCGTCGTCACCCTCGATCCGCTGCTGACCCAGCTCAACGGCACGCTTGCCATCGTCTACGCCGACACGCAGTCGAGCATCGCCGCCATCAACACCAACAACCGGGTACTGCAGCCTGAGCTCGTCAGCGCCGTCTCCCAGACCGACGCCGCCGGCAACCACCTGCTCCGGCAGTACTTCGTCGTCAATCCCGCCTGCGACCAGGTGAACGCCACCCCCAACCCGCAATGTCAGAGCAGCACAGGCCAGGCGCCGTCCTCCATCGCCACGCCGGCCCTGCCCTCCCTGCCGTTGCCCAGGTGCATCCCGACCCCTTCGCCACCGGCGCTGCCGACCCCGACTCTCGTACCACTGCCCTGTCCCTCCATCTCGCCGACGCCCCTCCCGACCGTCCCCTGCATGCCGCCGACGCCGGCGCCTCCGAAGCTGCCCGTCCCCACCCCGAGTCCGTCGCTCTGTCCGTCCTTGCCCGGCGTCTCCCTGCCACCGCTCGGCCTGTTGCCCGACTGGCTCAGCCTGCTGCTCTCGTTGGGGTCGTCATGAGGCCGCGGCAACACCTCAGGCGCGCGCGCGTCGTCGGCTTGCTCGTCACCGCGGCCGCCGTCGCCTTCGCCATCATCGTTTTCATCCCCTTCTCGCTCCCTTTCAGCCACCCGTTGCGCGTCCAGCTGCAGGCCGGCGCCTACGGCGAGATGAATCCCGGCGCCTGGGTGGAGCTGCGCGGCACCAAAGTAGGGTCGGTGGACCGCATCGATTTCAAGGACGGCTATTCGCTGGTCCACGTCGTCATCGACCCGCAATACGCCGGCCAGCTGCACGCGGACCTCACGGCCGCCGTCCGGCCGCACGGCTTGCTCGGCCCGAAATACGTCGACCTGCAAGGCGGCACCAGCGGCCAGCTTCGCGATGGGACGACCATCCCGCTCTCCCGAACGACGGTATCGACGGACGTCGACCAGGTACTCAACTCGCTGCAGCCCGACGTCCGCGCCAACCTCAAGACGATCTTCATCGAGCTGGGGCGGGCCGCCGACGGTCGGGGCGCGACCATGAACGCGGCCTTTCAGGCGCTCGGTCAGTCGTCGGCCGACGTCTCCGCGACCACCACAGTGTTGAGCCATCGGGCCGACGACCTCGCCGGTTTAATTGCCGCCAGCGAGAAGCTCGACCGCGACCTGCAGAATGCGCCCATCGACCGGCAGATCGCGGACACCGACCTGGTCCTGAGCGGCCTGGTCAAGGTGGAAGATGCGATCGGCTCCGGCATCGATCAGACCAGCGCGGTCACCCAGGAGCTGGACACGGTGATGAGCGGAAACGCCGGCAACCTGGCGCACATTCTGGCCGGCGGTCCGGCGACGGTAAACCAGTTGCGGGTGGTGGCGAGCGAGCTCGATGCTGTCATCGTCGGTGTCAACCCGGCACTGCCGTGCCTGATGCAGGCCGTCCTCGAAACCCGGTCGGCCTTCAGCGGGCGCGATGCCAACGGGCATTATGTCCGGGTACAGATCGTGCCCACCAACAACGGATCGCCGCCCCCGTCCTCGTGCAGCAGTGGCTCGCCAACCTCGCAGACGGCTCCCCTCCATGATCAAGACCTGATTGCGCTTCTCCTTGGCAACTAGTCTTTCCGCCGCGCCCTCGCGCCGACCCTTCCTGCTCTTGATCGTCGCGCTGTTCCTGTCCGCCGGCGGCGTGTTCGGACTGGTGCGCCTTCACCCCGACGCCCGCGTCGACCTGCTCGTCGACCCGAACGCCCGCGGCTATTCCGACCAGGCCCGATTCGCCGATTCCTTCGGCGCCGACCCGGTGGTGGTGATGGCGCGGCCGGCCGGCGGCGTGCCGTTGATCACTCCCGACCACATCGTCGGGCTGTCCCATCTCGAAGGGAAATTGCACCTCGCCGCCGGCGTCAAGAAGGTCTATGGACCGGGCACGCTGGTCAACACGCTGGCGATCAGCGCCACCACGGTCTTGCTCAATGCTTGCGCGCAGGAGGGGAAGACGGCGGAAGCCTCGGCCCGCCAGCAAGCGGTCGCGGCTGGTAAGTCCCAGGCGCAGCAGGACCAGGCGGGTCAGCAAGCCTTCCAGCAGGCGGTCAGCGCCTGCGCGCAGCGCTACGCGAAGGCGTTTCCGGCGCTGGGTGTGCCCGCCGTGGACAACCCGACCTTCATCCAGGGGGTGCTGCTCGAGCCCGACGGGCAGCACGTGCGGCCGTTCTGGAACTGGGCGCTACCCGACGGGCAGCACGCGATCATCACCGTCCGTCTCAACCGCGACGCATCCCTCGACCAGGTCCGCCAGGTGGTCCAAATCGTGCGCAGTGCCTCGAGCAGCAGCGCCCTCAAGGAATTGCATGACCTGCGCTTTGTCGTCTCCGGCTCGCCGACCGTCACCCTGTCGGTGGCTGATGCCGTGTTCAACGGGTTGCGGTTCCTCGTGCCGCTCGCGCTGCTGGCGGTGGTGATCGTCGGCTTGTTGGCGTTGGGAACCTCGATGCTGCTGACGATCCTCGTTGCCGCGCTCGCGGCGCTGTGGACGGCTGGCGTCGCCGGCTTCGTCGGCCTCCCGGTGACGCCAGGCACGCTGGTCGTCCTGCCGGTGGTGCTCGGGTTGGCCACCGACTACTTCATCCAATCCGTCAACCGGGTGATGGACACCGACGGCACGCTCGAGGAGCGCGTCGCGCTGGCGACACGCCGCGTCTTACCCTCGACCGGATTGGCCGCGGCCGCGACCGCCGCCGGGATGCTGGCCTTCGTGGTCTCGGGTATCCCCCTGGTGCGGCAATTCGGGCTCTTCATGGCGATCGGCGTCGTGATGGCGTACCTCGCGAATTACCTGGTCGGCCTTCCGGCCCTGCTGTTGGTCGGCCGCCGATTCCCTCGCGTCCTGAGCGGCAGCGGCATCCGCGCCGCCGCCGGGCGTCGCATCGCCTCGATCGGAGCGCTTGCACCGGCGGCAGCGATCGCCATCGTCATCGTGGGGTTGTGGGGATGGGTGGCGCTGCCGGCCGTCAAGATCGAAACCGATCCCTCGCAGCTGGTGCCCGCCGGCGATGCCGCGCTCGCCGAGGCGGAACAGGTGCGACGGGAGGTGGGGCTCGCGGGGGAGATCGACCTGGTGCTCCAGGGCCGCGACGCGGCCTCCCCCGATGCGGTGAGCTGGCTCGACACGGCGACTCATCAGGCCGCCACGCAATCCGGCGGCGACCTCAAGCCGCTCGAGAGCCTCCCAGGATTTCTCGCCGGCTTCAATCAAGGCACCCTGCCCGACGCGAGCCGCACGACGTTGATCCTCGACCGCATCCCGGGCTATTTCAGTGGCGCTGTGTACGACAGTCGCAATGGACTCTCGCTCTCGATCTTCGGCTTGACGCACGTCACCTCTGTCGAGCGTGATCGGGCACTCGTGACGCAAATGGGCACCGCCGCCGGCACGCCGCCGTCCGGCTACCGCGCGTTCCCCGCGGGCCTGGCGGTGGTCGCGGACCAGGCGCTCGGTGAACTCCAGGGAGACCAGCTACGCCTGACGTTGCTGGCCATCGGGCTCATCCTTCTCGTCCTGCTGCTTGCCTACCGGCAGGTTCGGCCGGCCATCCTGGCCGTCCTGCCCACGGTGGTCGCCGCCGGCGCCGCCACCGGACTGCTATTTCTCGTCGGGGCATTGCTCAACCAGCGATCGAGTCCCATCACCATCCTCCTCGGCGGTGTGGTGGTGGCCTTCGCCACCGAGTTCTCAGTGCTGTGGCTGGCGCGCTATCGCGGCGAGCGGGCGCAGGGGATCGACGCCGTCGAGGCGGCGCACGTGGCCTCGACGAGAGTCGGCCCGGCGATCGCCGCGTCGGCGCTCGCCCTGACCGCGGGCTTCGCCGTGCTCGCCATCAGCCCGGTCCCGACCGTGCGCGACTTCGGGATCTGGAGCGCCTTCGACCTGCTGCTGGCGACCGCCGCCGTGTTGGCGCTGCTACCTCCGCTGGCGCGACGGTGGTATCGCTGACCCTCCGTCCTAAGATCCCGCCGCTACTCGCCCTTGAAGTTGGGCTTGCGCTTCTCGGCGAAGGCGCTCAGGCCCTCTTTGGCGTCGGCGGTCTCGAACAGCCGGAAGATCCCGCCCCGCTCCAGCGCCAGCGCGCTTTCCAGTGGCATCTCCAAACCCTGCTTGGCGACCAGCTTGATCTCCCCGATGGCGACCGTTGGGCCGGCGGCCAAGGTCGCGGCGAAAGCGATCGCTTCGGGCAGCAACCGGTCCGGCGCAACCAGGCGGTCGACGACCCCCAGCGCCGCGGCAGTCTTGGGGTCCAACGGTTTGCCGGTCACGAGCAATTCCATCGCCTTCTGCCGGCCGATCAGTCTCGGAAGGCGCTGGGTGCCCCCGTTCCCCGGCAAGAGGCCGAGCGTGACTTCGGGGACACCGAGCCGGTACTCGCCCTCGGCGGCAAACCGGAAATCGGTGGCGAGCGCGATCTCGAGACCGCCGCCCAGGCAATGGCCGCCGATGGCGGCGATGATGACTTTCGGCGTGTGCTCCATCTTGAGCAGCACCTCGTGCATGTGGAGGATGGTCATCGCCCGCGCCTTGGAGCTGACCGTCCGAAACATGTTGATGTCTGCCCCGGCGCTGAAGAACTTCGGGAGATCCGACATCAGGACGGCGACGCCGATGGATTCGTCGAACCGGATCTCGTCGATCGCGGCGTTGAGGTCGTCGATCAGGCCGCGGTCATAGGAATTGGCGGGTGGACGGTTGAGATGAATCAACGCGACGCCATTCCCCTCGCGCGTGACCGACACAACCTTCAAGGTGGTCGCTTGCTCCATCGATCCCTCCTTTGTGTACCCTGAAGTCTAGTTCGCTCGCCAATAGGGGCCCCGCTCCGACGTGAAAAAGCGGGGAGACAATTTGGAGGAATGCCAAGCAGATGAGCACGATGGTGATTGACGGCAAGCCGGCGTCGGCCCGGTCGGGCGCGACGGTGGAGATCCACGACCCGGCGACCGGCGAGCTGGTCGACAAGGTCCCGCAGGCCGGCGTCGAAGAGACGCGCCAGGCGATCGATGCGGCGCATGCGGCCTTCCGCGGCTGGGCGGACACCGTGCCCCAGAAGCGGGCGCAGATCCTGATGAAGGGCGCGGCGCTCGCCCGCCAGCACCTGGACGAGGTCGCCACGCTGCTGACCCGCGAGCAGGGCAAGCCGCTACGCGACTCGAAGATCGAGGCGGAGCGCTTCGTGGAGAACATCGAGTACTACGCCATGCTTTCCGCGTCGGGCGCCATCCGCGGCAAACACGTCCAGCTCTCGGTGCCGGGCGCCTTTGGGCTGGTCGTGCGGCGCCCGCTCGGCGTGGTCGGCGCCATCATCCCCTGGAACTTTCCGCTGACCCTGCTCGCCAACAAGATCGCCCCGGCGCTGGCGGTCGGCAATACCGTGGTCGCCAAGCCGGCCAGCACCACCCCGCTGTCCACCATCCGCCTCGTCGAGCTGATGAACGAGGGCGGTCTGCCGCCGGGCGTGCTCAACGTCGTCGTCGGCCCCGGGGCCGTGGTCGGCCAGGAGTTGATCAAGAACCCGAAAGTGCGCAAGATCGGGTTCACCGGGGAAACCCAGACCGGCAAGCAGGTGATGGCCGAGGCAGCCTCCGACCTGAAGCACGTTACCCTCGAGCTGGGCGGGAGTGATCCCGCGATCGTGTGCGATGACGCCGACCTGGAGCAGGCAAGCAAGGCGATCGCCATCGGCCGCTTCTTCAACGCCGGTCAGGCGTGCCTGGCCGTCAAACGCGTCTACGTCTTCGAGTCAGTCGCGGACCAGCTGATCGAGAAGCTCGCGGCGCGGGCGAAGAAGCTGAAGGTCGCGCCCGGGAGCGACGCCGCTTCCCAGATGGGTCCGATGCACACGGCGGGCGGCCGCGAGGGCATCGAAGCGCAGTTGAAGGATGCGCTCGATCGCGGGGCGCGCCTGGTAGCCGGCGGCAAGCGGTTGAGCGGTGCGCCCTACGACGGCGGCTTCTTCTTCGAGCCGACCATCGTCACCGACGTCCCCTGGGAGGCGCGGGTGTGGCGCGAGGAGACCTTCGGCCCCCTGCTGCCGATTGCGCGAGTGAAGGACCTCGACGAAGCCTTCGAGCGGGCCAACGACTCGGAATTCGGCCTCGGGTCGTCGATCTTCACCCGCGACCTCAAGCGCGCCCAGCTCGGGATCGACCGGCTCGATGCCGGCTACACCTGGGTCAATACCATCCAGGTGGCGTACGACGAACTTCCCTTCGGCGGCACCAAGCACAGCGGCTTCGGTAAAGAACACGGCGTCGAGGTGCTCGACTTCTACACCGAGCAGAAGAGCGCCGTGGTGGCGGGCGTCTAGCGGATCACGAGCTCGTCGAGAGCCGGGACGGTCGTGTCCTCACCCTCCGACTGAACCAGCCGGAGGTCAAAAATGCGCTGAGTCCGGCGATGGTGCGGGCGCTGCACGCCGCCCTGGCTCGAGCCGGTGACGACGACGCGGTCGGCGCGGTCATCATCCTCGGCAGCCGTGACGCCTTCAGCGCCGGGGCCGACTTGAAGACCTTTCTTTCCGCGGACCCGCCGCTGTCCCAGGCGCTGGTGCGGCGCGAGCTTGGCGCCCTGTTCTTGCTGATCGAGGCCTACCGCAAACCGCTGGTGGCCGCGGTCAACGGCGACGCGCTCGGGGCCGGCTTTGGGCTGGTGGCCGCGGCACACCTGGCGGTGGCGGTCGAGACGGCCCGCTTTGGGCTCCCCGGGGTGCGGCTCGGGATCATGCCGATGACGATCATGCCGGCGGTCTTTCGGACCCTGCCGCGCAAGCTCGGCCTGGAGCTGATGCTGACCGGCCGGCTGATGGATGCGCCCGAGGCGCTCGAGCGCGGCTTCATCAACGCGATTGCCCCGGCCGATGGACTGGTCGAGGCCGCGGTCCGGCTCGCCCGCGAGGCGTCTAACACGGCTCTAACAATTGAGGGGTCTAACAGGCCTTTAACAATTGGGGTGTAGTGATATTTGCTACTGTTTGAACGTCGATTTCGACAAAAGGAAGGGAGGTAGCGTATGACCCAACGAACTGGGTGGAAAGCACTGTCCGGGACGGTGCTCGTGACTTTGCTCTTGGCGGCCTGCGGCACCGGAAGCACCAGCAGCTCAGAAAACCTGGCAGCCGATCAAACGATTCGGTTTCCCATCAACGATGATATCGGGACCTTCGACCCGGCGCACCAGTCCGCGCTGGTCGACTTCGACTTTGCGCAGAACGTTTTTCAGGGGCCGGTCAAATTCGACAACGCCGGCAAGATCGTGCCTGACCTGGCCACCAAATTGCCCGATGTCTCATCTGATGGCCTGACCTACACGTTCCATCTGAAGCAGAACATCAAGTTCTCCAATGGGGACCCGGTCAAAGCCGACGACCTCATCTACAGCTGGAACCGGGCGGCCTTAGCCGGGGACGCCTACGCCGCCAACTTCTCGCCGGTCGTCGGGTACGACGCCATTTCGGCCACGCCACCGACAGCCAAGACGCTGTCGGGGCTCACCAAGACCGATGACTACACGGTCGTCGCCAAGCTCTCGGCACCGGCCGGCTGGTGGCTCTCCGCCCTGGCACTGGGCGGCGTCTCGTGGGTTATCGACCAGAAAGTCGTGACCGCCAAGGGTGAGGACACCTGGTGGACCACTCCGGACGGGCTTATCGCCACCGGTCCATTCAAGATGACGGCTCGCGTCCCGAAGGCCAGCCTCGACTTCGCCCCGGTCGCGAACTGGTGGGGTGGTTCCACCGGCGCGATCAAGCACATCCACGTGGACGTGATCGCCGACCAGGCCTCCTGGGTGACCAAGTACGAACAGGGTGGCTACGAGATCATCGGCTACGCGAACATGTCGCCCACGGCCGAGGACATCCTGCGCTACCAGGCCGGAACCCACAAAGCCGAGCTGACGCTGAATCCCTCGGTCCGCTCGAGCTGGGTTGGCTTCAGCTTCGTCAAGGGACCGTTCGCCGGCGACGCCGGTAAGGATGGTCGCACGGCGTTTACCATGGCCATCGACCGCGCGCAGCTGGTTGACGTCGCCTGCGCCAAGGGCGCGCAATGCACCCCGGCCACGGGCGGCCTGATTGCCAAAGGCCTCAAGGGGTACCTGGGCGACGGCCAGGATCCGACCTCGAAGTTCGACGCCGCGGCGGCCAAGGCCCTCTATACGAAGTGGGATCCGACCGGCTCCAAGGTGAAGGGGCTCAAGTACACCTACAACGCCACTGCTACGAACAAGCTGGTGGCCGAGAACCTGCAGGCGCAGTGGAAGCAGAACCTGGGTGTCACGGTTGCCCTCGAAGCCCTCGACCGGCAGACCTTCTTCAGCAATCGCGACAAGAAGACCTACGTGCTCTTCCGGCACAGCTGGTCCGCCGACTATGACCACCCGCAAGACTGGTTCGACAACCTGTTTACCTGCAGCGCCGGCAGCAGCGGCAGCGGCTACTGCAACAAGACGATGGACGACCTGGTGACCAAGGCCGACCAGAAGCCCATCGACCAGTCGCTCAACGATTACATCTCGGCGCAGAAGATGATGATCGCCGACGTCGTCGGCGCGCCCCTCTTCTACTCGATTCAGCCGTACCTGGTCAAGCCCTACGTCAAGGGCGCCGGCGGTAACGCCTTCTTCGACTACTACTGGACCGCGCTGAGGGTCCTCCAGCACTAGACCGGTTTAACGGCACAGGAAATGGAAGGGCTCGCCGCCATGCGAGCCCTTCCACCGTCTAAAGAGGTACCGTTGACAGCATGACCCGCGGGACGCTCATCTACATCGTCCAGCGCCTCCTGCTCATCAGCTTTACCGCGGTCGCGATTTCATCCATCGTCTTCATCGGTGAGCATGCCCTCCTCCCCGGGGATGCGTTCGTCTCGGAGCGGCCGCATAACCCCCGCGAGCTCGCCCTGCTGCTCCATCACTTCAACCTCGACCTGCCGCTGCCGCAGCAATACCAGTTGTGGGTCACCGGCGTCCTGCACGGCGACCTGGGCGAATCGCTGGTCAACCGGGGGGTCCAGATCACGCCCCTGCTTCTTCGGGAGCTCGGCACCAGCCTGGAGCTGGGCGCGGCCGCCCTGATCTTCACGGTCGGCGTCGGCCTGACGCTGGGGTTGTTCGCCGCGCTCAAACAGAACACCTGGATCGACTATGTGGCGAGCTCTACCGCCGTCGTCGGCTACAGCATGCCCAGCTTCGTGATCGCCACGCTCCTTGTCCTTGTCACGGGCAAGCTGTTCTATATCTGGACCAACGGTGCCTTCTACTATGAGATCGGCTGGGGCAAACCGACCCAGATCCTGGTACCCGCCATCGCGCTGGGCTTTCCCTATGCCAGCATCGTCGCCCGCCTCACCCGGGCCAGCATGCTGGAGGTGATCCGGCAAGACTATGTTCGAACCGCGTGGGCCAAAGGGCTGCGCCCGCGTATCGTGATCATCCGGCACGCGCTGCGCAACGCCCTGATTCCCGTGATCACCATCCTCGGGCCGCTGGCCACCGGCATTCTCACCGGCGTCGTGGTCATCGAGAACATCTTCGGCATCCCGGGCCTGGGCAAGGAGTTCATTGATAGCATCCTCAACCGGGACTACAACATCGTGATCGGGGTCTTCACCTTCTATGCCGCGCTCGTCGGGCTGGTCAACCTCGGGGTTGACCTTCTCTACCCGGTTCTCGATCCGAGGATCCGGTACTGATGGCCTCTCTTCCAGGCGTCGCCCTCCCCGAGGAGTACGTCAGCGACGTCTACGAGATGCCGGAGCAGGTCACGCTCTGGCAGGACGCCTGGCGGCGGGTCCGGCGCAATAAGCTGGCGCTGGCCGGCGTCACCATCATCGGCATCCTGGTCCTGATGGCGGTCGTCTCCGTCTTCTGGACGCCCTACCCGATCTGGAAGCAGGCGGTCGGTCCCACCTACGCGGGCATCAGCGCGCAGCACTGGCTCGGCCTCGATGCCTCCGGCCGCGACATCTTCAGCCGGATCATGGGCGGGGCCCTGATCTCGCTCCAGGTGGGGGTTGGGACGATGCTGATCGTGTCGGCGATCGGGATTGTGATGGGCCTGCTGGCGGGCTTCTATCGAGGCGCCCTCGATGCCGCGATCTCGCTCGCGATCAACATCTGGTATGGCATTCCGGACTTGCTGGTCGTCATTCTGCTGGTTCTGCTCTTCGGGCGCAGCCTGGCCAACATCGCGTTCGCGATTGCGATCACTCGATGGATGGACATGGCCCGCCTGGTGCGCGGCCAAACCTTCGCGCTTCGGGAGCGTGAGTTCGTCGAGGCGGCGCGCTCTACCGGGACGCGCAACCTCGTCATCATCTTCCGCCACATCTTTCCCAATGCCCTCGGACCGATCCTGGTGCAGGCCACCTATGCCGTGCCGCAGGCAATCCTGTTCGAGGCCTTCTTGAGCTACCTCGGCCTGGGCGTGCCACCCCCGACGCCCTCGTGGGGCGCCATGGCAGCCGACGGTTTTCACGCCCTCGAGCTGGCTCCCCACATCGTGCTGGCCCCGGCGATCGCCCTGTCGCTGACGCTGATGGCCTTCAACTTCGTCGGCGACGGGCTGCGCGACGCGCTGGACCCCCGGATGAGGAGGTAGGGTCTCGACCAGTCTGCTGCGCGTTGAAAACCTGAAAACCCAGTTCTTCACCTCGACCGGACTGGTCAAGGCTGTCGACGGCGTCAGCTTCGAGGTGTCAGAGGGCGAGACCGTCGGGATCGTGGGCGAGTCCGGCTCGGGAAAGTCGGTGACCGCCCTGTCGCTGCTGCGGCTGGTGCCGGAGCCGGGTCGGGTGGTGGACGGGCGCGTCATGTTCCGTTCGGCGGACGTGCTCAAGATGGACCACGAAGAGCTCCGGGAGTTTCGCGGCAGCGACGTCGCCATGATCTTCCAGGACCCGATGTCGTCGATGAATCCGGTCCTCCGGGTTGGCTTCCAGATCGAGGAAGCGATGGACGCGCACCAGCGCTTCACCCATGAACAAGCGAAGCAACGCATCGTCCCGATGCTGGACACGGTGCGCATACCCGCCGCCCGCCAACGCGCCAAAGACTACCCACACCAGTTCAGCGGTGGCATGCGCCAGCGGGCCATGATCGCCATGGGACTGTCGAATGAGCCCTCGCTCCTGATCGCCGACGAGCCGACCACCGCGCTCGACGTTACGGTCCAGGCCTCGATCATCGAGCTGCTGCGCGATCTCAACCGCGAGCGGGGGATGGCGATCATCCTGATCACCCACAACCTCGCGGTGGTCGCCAGCCTCTGCACGCGCGTGATCGTGATGTATGCCGGTCGCATCGTCGAGTCCGGGACAACCCGCCAGATCTTCAACAGTCCACAACATCCCTACACCTGGTCCCTGCTTCGCTCCTTACCGCGCGTCGACGAACTGAAGCATGACCGCCTGCTCAACATCCGCGGCCTTCCGCCCGACATGACCAACCTGCCGGCGGGCTGCAAGTTCAACCCGCGTTGCCGCTTCCGCGTGGAGCGGTGCCTCCGCGAGGAACCGCCGCTGGAGGAAGTCGATCCGGGCCAGCTCGCGCGCTGCTGGGTGCTGATGCGCAACGCCCTCAAAGATGAAGGCGGCGGCTGAGTCGCCCGCGCAACCCGTCCCCGCCACCGGCGGGGAGGTGCTGGTCCGCGTCCAGGACGTGGTCAAGCACTTCCCGGTGGGGGCCGGCCTTTTCGGCGGCCAGGTGGTTCACGCTGTCGATGGGGTCAGCTTCGAGATCCAGGCGGGCGAAACCCTCGGCCTGGTCGGTGAGTCGGGCTCCGGCAAATCGACGCTCGGCCGCGTGATCGTCCAGCTGCTCCCGGCCACCTCCGGCTCGGTCTTCGTCGAGGGCCGCGAACTCACCACGCTGCACGGGGAAAAACTGCGGCGAGTGCGGCAGCGGATGCAAATGATTTTCCAGGACCCTTATGGCTCCCTGAATCCGCGGATGACCGTCGGCGCGATCATCGGCGAGCCGCTACGCAATTTCGGCCTCGGCCGCCGCAAGGCGGTCGAGCGCGCCGTGCAGGAGGTGATGCGGATCTGCGGGCTGAATCCGAACTTCGTCAATCGTTACCCGCACGAATTTTCCGGCGGGCAGCGACAGCGCATCGGCATCGCCCGCGCGCTCGTGCTCCGGCCCAGCTTCA
>Ga0209802_1001297_pt1 | contig 18658 bp, 16 predicted proteins | sample GraSoiAngelo_129_FD_185886 | JGI IMG/M metagenome (GOLD analysis project Ga0209802, IMG submission 185886) | Grasslands soil microbial communities from the Angelo Coastal Reserve, California, USA - 14_0927_12_40cm (SPAdes) (version 2) | ecosystem: Environmental > Terrestrial > Soil > Grasslands ... | reverse complement strand
AGCCGAAGGAGGGTTCGTGAATCGGCCGGGGCCAGTCTCACCTGTCCCCGGCCGTTTGGTTGCTTAGTCGCCCGATTCAACGCGCAGATTGTTGGTTACGGAGAAGACTCCCGGCACGCCCAGCGCCCGCATATAGACCAAGTCCTTGTCGCCCTGATTTGCGACCACGCCTTCGAGCGTGACATGGCCGTTCTTCACGATGATGTGAATAGGCGGCACAGGCCCGTAAGCATACCGCCGCAGCGCGGGCTCGTGGTAAATCGCGCGGAACTCGGCACGCCGGATCTGATCGTCCATCGGCGAAACGGGCAACACCTCGATGTTATTGGTAACCCTGGTGACTCCCTCGATGCCCTTCACGGCATACTCGGCATCGATCTTCAGCACGGGCTGGGTGACTTGGCCAAGAAGCGTCACTTCAGTCCCGTCAACGGCGTATTGCAGGTTGTCGAATACCGAGTAGAAGGGCAGCAGCACCAGTTGATGACGCACTTGCTCGCTCAGCCACTCCTCGTAGGGCCCGCTGGCTGGGCTGAGACTGCTCTGGAAGCTACGATGGGCACTCGCCGCAATTGCAGCCGCGCAAGACAGGGACACTGCTAGGGCACTTACTCCGAACAGCTTCATTATCCTGGTCATGACATACCTCCTAGTCGATACTTCCGGCCTCTCCGAAGAGGCGGCATGTTATGGCCGAGGTGGCTTCCATGGCGGATAGCAACCTCGAATCTGAGTGTCTCTATAGCATATTATCTTAGTCTTGTCAAGTATACTTTTGTGGCGCCGTGTTCATCCCCGCGCCGCAGAGCGGTTCGCCCATGCCCATGCTGAATTGGCAGCAGTACATCATCGTTTCCATCAGCGAACGCGACTTCCCCGCCGAACTCGTCGCCTTCCGCCTGCCGTCCGTCAACGTCTCGCGAGCCAACTGAGGCCGCATAGGGCGGGTGCCGCACCCTTCGTTCTTAAGGGTGCGGGTTTCTCGCAGTGCATTCCGGCGCGAACTGGTTTGGAGGTTGGGTGCCGCACCCTGCTTGCCCTGAGCCTCGAAGGGCGCTTTCAAGGGTGCGGTTTCTTCCATGCGCAACCCTCTGCGGCGCTACTATGGACACGGGGACTTGTCACCGTATCGCAAGCAAATTGATGCGTGGCTAACCTCTGAGGCAGCGCCACGGTGCGCTGTTCGTTCTCCACCGCGCTTTAAGGGCTGACCTGCTGGCGGCCAACCGTCGACCGGCGTTATACTGCAGTCTCATCCCAGAAATAGTCCGGGCCCTAGGTGTCTTAGCGAGGACGGCTGAATGTCTAGAATACTGTTTTTTACATTGGGAATATCGGTAGTCGTTTCTAGTGCCCATGCTCAGGTTGATACAAGTAAACCAGAGACGCGCAAAATGGTTATCGAGGAGCGGAAGGGCCTGAATTGCGGAGGGATTTACGCGCAAACGAGGCTGAAGATTGATGCACAACTGAAGCTGGCCTCGAAATTCGAGGCATCTGCTGGCCTGGGCCCTCAAACGCTGGCCAATCTCAACGAGACGGCGACAGCCCTGGGACAAAAGCGGCGGGAGTTCTGCGAGTTGTACAAGGTTACCCCTGAACTAAACAAGGAAGACTACTTCCGAACCTACGGAGAACTCGATAAACGAGAATCTGACCTAGATCTGATTTTCCGAACCGTCACAAATAAAGATAGCAGTGATAGTCTAAAGAATCTACAGACTGTCGCGCCCCGTCAGACAAACGCTCCTGCAGACGCGAACGCTGCCCTAACCGAATTGCGACAAAATCTAAGCCAGATGGATCTGCGTGTAAGTAATGTTGAGACAAAGATTCAAGAACTGGATCCACTACACCAAACCATCAAAGCTGCCACGGCCACTGTGGAAGTTTTCATCGCTTCCGGCGACGCCATAAATACTCACTACATGGATTCCGGAGGATATCTGGCTTTTGCTAAAGGGCAGGATGCTTTGATGGTCGTTACCTCGCTGGATTGCTTCGGAATCCAGCAAGGAGGAAATCGTTTGCTCTACCGCGGAGTTTTCACGCTGGATGCGACGAGCTCGATCATAGGTAAGCCTATAAGTACGCTAAAGGATGCTGAATATGTTCAGATCGGCTTTAAGCCCATGGCGCAGAAGCAGCAGGTACTGCAGGGTCGAGCGATTGTTACGGTGAATGACTCCGTTAGACTGGAATTCCAAGTCCCTGCGCAGCAAATGACGCAAGACTTCATCGTGATCCGCGATATCGCCTCGGCGCTGGCTATTCTTAAATAGGTCGCTTCAAACAGATTTTTGACTCCACCTAGCGGCGGAGATATACTGACGTGCTTTTTGGAGGCATCCGCACACCGTGGGCGTTCTCGATCAGCGCTTCGAAAAAAACTTCATGATCTCGTCGGTGGACTACGTCTTCAACTGGGCGCGCAAGTCCGCCATCTGGCCGCTCACGTTCGGCCTGGCCTGCTGCGCCATTGAAATGATCGCCTCCACCACGGCGCGATTCGATATCGCCCGCTTCGGCGCGGAGGTCTTTCGCCCTTCGCCGCGGCAGGCGGACTTGATGATCGTCGCCGGCACGGTGACGCTCAAGATGGGCCCCGTGCTCAAGCGCGTCTGGGAACAGATGCCGGACCCGAAGTGGTGCATTTCCATGGGTGCATGCTCGAGCGTCGGCGGACCGTTTAACGCCTATTCGGTCTTGCAGGGAGTGGATCGCATCGTGCCGGTGGACGTCTACGTCATCGGTTGCCCGCCGCGGCCGGAGGGCCTGTTTTACGCCTTGCTCAAGTTGCAGGATAAAATTGACCAGATGTCCCTGGCGAAGCGGCCCACCGAAGTGCGCTTGCAACCCGACATGGTCGAGCAATTCAAGCGCGGCGTCATGGTTGCGCAGACCCCTTCACCCCGATAGCCGGCTCTTATGTAGCGCCGCCCTTCAGGGCGGCATCATTCGAATAAATTGACACAGGAGGCTCCCTGAAATGGCATTTCTGCGTGCGGCGCGAAAAGATGAGATTCCCGCGGGGACCATCCGCGAATTTCAGGTCGACGGCGCGACCCTGGCGATCTCCAATGTGGACGGAACTTTCTACGCCATTCACAACACCTGCCTGCATCGTGGCGGACCGCTCGGCGAGGGCGAGCTGAAGGGCAAAGTGGTCACCTGCCCCTGGCACGGCTGGCAATATGACGTAAGCACCGGCAAAGTCGCCCTGAACCCCGCCGTCGCCGTGGCCTGCTTCCCCGTGGAAGTTCGCGGCGAAGATATCTGGGTCGACTGCGGCTAGCCCGGAGGCCATTGCTCCGTTCCGCCGCCGGCAATCTCGTTCGAATCAAACCCCGCTTTGAGGTCCATTCGAATCATTCCTGTGAACTGGATCATTCGAATACTATTTATTAAATAGATATATCTTGCTAATCAGATGATAATATGCTATGCTCTCGTATGTTCTTCGGTAATCCACTCCGTCTCTTTGGCTTTGTTCCGGCCTCTGTCCTCTTCTCCCTCGCGCTCGCACCAACTGGCGCCGATCCTCAAAGCCGTCGGATGTCATCCCGAGGTCGCCGTGGCAAATCGTCTGCACATCGGATCTTTTGGTTCCGCGACCGAGGCGCGCTCTTCGCGTCCCGGATGCCTTTGCGGGGGATCTGGAGTTGGTGTCCTAAGCCATGCAGTATGAGCACATGCGCAGAAAGCGTCCGGAACTCTCGCAGAATCAGCACTTCCAATTCACGATATTTAAAGCTCTTTAGAATGAACACTTGCGAAAAATACCGGGGAGGGGCTACGCACAAGCGCCTAATTGTAGCGGCCGCCTTCAGGCGGGCCACAGTGACCACCCGCAAAAATGGGGGGACTTAGTCCGCGGCACAGATCTTGCTGGGCCATGCGACTAAACACAATAGAATGTGCACTTACAAAACGCGGCAAGCAAGCCCCGCAGAATGAACACTTACGGAAAACAACACCCGGGGGAGGGGTCGGGTTGAGCAATGGTAATGGGGTTGTCGGGCGCGAAAAGGCCGTGGCGATCACGGCGCTTTTCGCGCGTAGAAAAGTCCGGACGGCAAAAGGGCGTTCTTCGCGCGAAAGTCGCCCGCCGCGAACGTCTTCTTCGCCGCGCACGTCATTCCATGGAATGAGCTTCGCGGCGTTAACAGAGTGATCAGGAGCTTCGCGGCGCTCGCAAAGACATCAGGAGCTTTCGCGCGTTAACCAAGTCCACGCCGCTTTTGCCGGATAAAAAAGTATAATCGCGAGCTAGTCAATCATGATCGGACATCTGCGCGGACAACTCGTGGACAAGCGGCCCAACCAGCTCCTGGTGGACGTGAACGGCGTGGGCTATCTCGTCTCCATTCCGCTATCCACTTTCTATGCGCTCGGAGAACTGCACCAAGACATCACCCTGCTCGTCCACACGCACCTGCGCGAAGATTCCATTACCCTTTACGGCTTTCTCACTGCCCGCGAAAAGCACTTCTTCGAGCTGCTGATCTCCGCTTCCGGAGTCGGACCCGCGCTCGCGCTGAAAATTCTCTCGGGAATGAGCGTGGATGAATTGCTCCCGGCGATTCGCGCCGGCGATCTGGTGCGCCTCACACGCATTCCCGGCGTAGGACGCAAAACGGCCGAGCGCATTGTGGTCGAATTGCGCGATAAGCTTGCGGCCATGGAGCCGCCGCAGCCGGAGCGCGTCCCGGCAGCCGGCCGCACGCAACTCGAGTCCGACGTCGTTTCCGCGCTGCTCAATCTCGGCTATGATCGCCGCGCGGCGGAGAAAGCTCTGGAGGAGGTCGCTGGCAATGGTCGCGGCGCCCGCGCCGGCGCGAACGCCATGCAGAGTTTTGAAGCGCTGCTTCGCGCCACGCTGCAACAGTTGAGCCATCCGGCCAAGGCGGCAGCGCCTTCGGGGGCAAGCAACCCATGATCAGGTTGTCGAGCCGCGAAAAGGCTACCTACAGGATGCGCTTTTCGCGGCCTAAAAGATGACCGATACGCCCAAACGCATCGTTTCCGGGCGCGCCTTTGACGAAGACGCGCGGCTCGATGCCAGCGTGCGCCCGAAGCGCATGGCGGATTTTATCGGCCAGGCGCGCGTCAAGGAAAATATCCTGATCGCCATCGAAGCGGCGCGCAGCCGGGGCGATTCGCTCGATCACGTGCTGCTCTACGGTCCTCCAGGCCTGGGGAAAACCTCGCTCGCGCAAATTATCGCCAATGAGTTGGGCGTCACCATCAAAACCAGTTCCGGCCCGCTGCTCGAGCGCAAGGGGGATCTGACGGCCATTCTCACTTCGATCGAAGTGCGCGAAGTCTTCTTCCTGGACGAAATTCATCGCCTGCTTCCCGCGATCGAAGAGATTCTTTATCCGGCCATGGAGGACTACCGAATCGATCTCGTCATCGGACAGGGCCCGGGCGCGCGCATTCATCCCTTTCAGTTGAACCGCTTCACGCTGGTGGGCGCGACCACGCGCGCCGGCCTGATCACGGCGCCGCTGCGTTCGCGCTTCGGCATCGTGCATCGGCTCGAATACTACCGGCCGGAGGACCTGGTGGAGATTTTGCGCCGCTCGGCGCAGATTCTTTCCATCGCTCTGGACGCCGGCGGCGCCGAAGAAGTGGCGCGCCGGAGCCGCGGCACGCCGCGCGTGGCCAATCGCCTGTTGCGCCGGGTGCGGGACTTTGCCGAAGTCCGCGCGCAAGGCCGCGTCACCGCCGAAGTCGCCCGCGAAGCGCTGGACAGGCTCGGCGTGGATGAACACGGGCTCGACGAAGTGGACCGCAATTTGATGCTCACCATCATCCAGAAATTCTCCGGAGGTCCCGTGGGGCTCAATACCATCGCCGCTTCGCTCAGCGAAGAAGAGGACGCCATCGAGGAGATCTACGAGCCGTACTTGATGCAGATGGGCCTGCTCGACCGCACCCAGCGCGGCCGCATGGCCACGCCGCTGGCCTACAAACATTTCGGCCTGGAACCGCCGCGCACGCAGCATGCCCTTTTCTAAGTGAGCGGCGCGCTAAATGCATGCCGTCATCCCGAACGGAGTGAGGGATCTGCTTTTCGTCAAATCCAAAGCTTCTACAATGGCGGAGAAAATCGTTTACATCTCGCTGGGGTCGAATCTCGGAGATCGCGCCGCGATGCTCGCGCGCGCTGTGGACGCCCTGAATTCCGCGGGCATTCGCGTGGCGCGGCAATCTTCCCTCTATATCACCGAACCCGTCGGCGCGCCCGGCCAGGCCTGGTTTTTGAATGCGGCGGCGGAAGCGGAAACATCGCTGCTGCCGCTGCAGCTGCTGCATGCTTTGCTGAAGATCGAACGGGAATTAGGCCGGCGGCGCATCACGCCGCACGGTCCGCGCACCATCGATCTGGACCTGCTATTTTATGGCTCGACCGTGATTCGCAGCAGAGAACTGGAGGTGCCTCATCCGCGGCTGACCGAGCGCCGATTTGTTCTGCTGCCGCTGGCGCAGATCGCGCCTGAATTTCGCCATCCCACGCTGCACAAAAGCGTCACCCAGCTTCTCGCTGAGACGCCGGACCGCAGCGAAGTGCGGCTCTGGCACGAGGGCAAACCATGATGCTGCTCTTGAGGTGCACGCCGGCGGGTTAACAGTCGGTTCTAAAAGGGGTGAGTAGGGGGCGAAATCAATCCAATGTAATTAGTTTCTTCTTCTTCTTTTTCTGCTGTGTCGCTTGATCTTCCTGCTTCTCGTATTCCGCGAGCTCTTCCTCAGTCATCTGGTAGTCTTCGCGGCTGGCAAACATGCCCGTATTGCGATTCCCATCGCGCCCCGCATCACGGCCGGCATGGCGCGATCTGCGGCCGGAAGTCAATCGTTCCTGCCGCACCTTGCGAAGCGGAGCGCCGATCGCTTCTGTTTCCATCAGCAGATCGCTCACGCGTTCGAGGAGATCGTGAAAGGTAAACGGCTTCACCACGTAGGACAGGTGCGACTGTTCGAGCAGCGGCGTGGCCTGAGCCGCGGCCGACTCAGGCACCAGAAACAGAACGCGCACGTGCGCCTTGGCGTCCTCGGCCTCAGTAGGCAACGCTAGTTCCTTGAGTGTCTCGAAAAGAGCGCCGGTGATGCCCGTCGTTCCTGTGTTTGCGAGCACCAGACTCCATTTTCCTGTGGCGAGCTCCTTGAGAGCTTGGCTAATCGAGGTCGCCCCCTCGACAAGCCAGCCTTCGGCTCCAAGTACCTGGCTCAACGCAGCCTGGCTGGGGGCATCATCCTCGATAATCAGTATGCCGACGTTCGCCACTTTCCTGCCTTTTGCTCGAAGAATGAGTATAGCCGCCGGAGCCAAGAACGGCTCGGCGTGGTTTGGGTCCCGCAGCGGATACGGTAATACCGCTTGTGTTAGTGGCGAATCTAAAGCGAAAATAGCTTGACAAGCGAAAAAAAGGCGAATATAAAGAGGCAATCTGGCAGGCGTGCAATGGCCACTCTTCCCGATCCTCGCGCCCTCACTCGCTCCGACGAGTCCACACCGACGGCGCAGGAATCCTTACCTCTCTTCCCCCCAGTCCCGTGCCACCGGGAGATCGAGCGCCAAGCTCCGACGCCACCGGAGCGGGCCGCCGACCGAGTCGGCATTGCACGCCTCGCCGCCTCTTCTCCGCTGGCGGATAGCAAGCGGGGGGCGGAATATTTCCTCCTGCCCGCGCGCTCCATCCTGAATCGCTGTGATTCCGACCGCGTACCCTTCACCTGGACGGTCAATCCTTACCGCGGCTGCGAATTTGGTTGCAAGTATTGCTACGCGCGCTACACGCACGAATACATGGAACTCGACGGCGGCGAATTCGAGCGCAAGATTTTTGTCAAAAGGGGCGCCGGTCAGATGGCGGCGCGGGAGCTGCGCTCGAACGCCGTCCGCGGCGAGCATATCGCCATCGGTACGGCGACCGATCCGTACCAGCCGGCCGAGCGCGACTTTGGCGCGACACGTGCCATACTCGAGGAGATGGCCGAGCTCGAGGGACTCAACGTCTCGATCACGACGAAATCCGACCAGGTGCTTCGAGATTTGGATATTTTGTTACGCATTCACGAGCGCTCGAAATTAAGCGTGAGTCTATCGATAACGACACCGCGGCGGGGGCTCGCCAGGCTGCTCGAGCCGAGAGCCCCACGGCCCGATCTGCGCATCGGCGCCGTTCGGGCACTGCGCCAAGCCGGAATCGCCGCGGGGATTCTGGTCATGCCCGTGCTGCCGGGTCTGACGGATCGCATCGCCGACCTGGAGATCTTGGCGCGTGCGGCGCGCGATGCCGGAGCATGCTGGTTTGCCGCCAATGTGCTTTTTCTCATGGCGGCTTCGCGCAAGCAATTCTTCCCATTTTTGGCGGAGAGATTTCCGCGACTCGCCCGGCAATATCAGGATTGGTACACCAGATCGGGCTATGCGCCGGAATCTTACCGCGCGGAGATCGCCGAGCGATTCGCATCCTTGCGTCGCAAGTACGGCCTGGAGACGCGGCCGGAAGCGCCTGAGCGGACACCCATACATGTGCAAGAACAGCTCGCACTCGCACTCTAGCGCTTTGTGATTTCCAGGCGGCCGAAATTTTGCGCCAAACGCGAAAACGGGAAATCCTAGGGGGCAATGATGCGGGAGGTCTCGGTCTGCAGGTCACGCTCGGGAAACTGACCGCGCAGAAATTGCAGATAAATTCGAGCGCGCGGGCGTCCATTCGTCCAGTTGCGCGCGAGACGGGCCAGGAAGATGAGCAAATAAAATATCTCCGAATCCTTGAGAGTCGAGAATCCCACGCGCTCGCTTTCTTTTTTCTTATAGTCCTGGATGAAGGCCGCCATCACGCTATAAAGTGCCGCAGCCGGCTGCAAACTTGGGGGCCTTTCGTAATAAATGCCGGAGACGAGAGTGCGGTAAGTTTCGCCAAGCGCCGTGATTGCTGTCAGGGCGTGTTCGTCGGTCAGGTCAGGATGATTCGCGGCGAAGTGTGAAATGCTGAAAGCCAATCCGGAAACCAAGCGTTCCCGCTCATAGATCAGGCTGGAAGAGAATTCCACGCCGGGAAAGGGAAACTCGCTTTCGGCAAGCGGCTTGCGATGTTCTTGCTCGTAGCGATGCGCAGCAATCAGATAGGCGCAATCCGGCGGGCAATCGAGCGTGACCTCGCGTTCTCTGCCGCAACAAGGCGCGCAGATTTTCTCACCCTTCGCCGGGCAAAATCGCTCCGGCCGCCGTTTGACGCAAATCGCACATGTGGGTCGCTCTGGCATTTTTTCGGGAACTTGGCACGATTCAGCGAGAGGGCTCAGTATATCCGATAGAAGCGATTTGAGCCCACGCGGACGAATGACCTTGCGCGGCGAGGGCTTTCACCCTCGCCTGAGAAGAGACACGGATGACGGCAGTCGCAGTAAGCAGAGAACCAGCCGCAATCTATTTCAGCGAATTGGGATCCGAGGTGTTCTTCGGAGAATGCCGATCCAGCAAAGAGACCATCATCTGCGCTGCGGGAGGTATGGCTACCGTTCCTTTGCGAACGACATCGGTGGCGTTCATTTTCTTGTGATAAACATTTTCGTTGGCGTTATTGTCCGGGCGCAGGGTAGAGCCCTCGAGCGATATGCCGGCGAAAAGACCGCGCGAGCGCGAATAGGTGAGCATCTCCGCTCGCAGCGTTACGTCGGTTTCGGCTGCCGCAGCGCGGCCCTTGGGTCCCGCGGCCGCAGAGGCATCCGCACCAAGCTTGACCTTGCTGGAGAGGATGGCAGTGGCGCCGCGCGGATTCATCACCAGAATCACGAAATCGGTGGCTTGGCCGCCGAGCTGAAATCCGAAGCTGCCGCCCTCGAGAGCGATCATGGTGGGCGCTCCCCATTTGCCCGTGAAGTGCTCGCCGGAGCGGCAGGTCATGGCACCGCGACCGTAAGCGCCCCCGATTCCAAATGCGGCTTTGAGCACGGAAGGAATGACAATGACGCACTCGGCTTTATCCAGCAGGTCCTGAGGAATATTGTCTGGGATACGGAGAATTTCTTCGAGGACCATGCCGCAATTCTCCAGCCGACTCGTTTCTTTGTTGGCGGCCACGGAAGCGAGTGGCCAGGCGCTGAGAGCGAGGGCCATAAACGCAGAAAACACCTTCTTCATTACCGTCCTCCTAGGCTTGGCAGCACCATCATAAGGTTTTCTTTGCGCCGGACGCAATTGCGTGAGGCTGGAAACTAAACACCGGAGTTATTGGAGTTAGACGTAGAGCGAAACCTCAGGGGCCCGTTCTGGCCGGATTCGTATGCAGGCCCTATAATCGCAGACAGCCAAGCCGAGCTTCACCGCACGAGGCAAAGCAGCGCAATGACCGATTTATCAACTTTATCAACGCGCCGAGGGCCCTTCGTCAGCGCCGGAGTCTGGCTGCTTCTGATCTGTTTGCTTGCCCTTTGGGCGGCAACGGTGGATCCGCGGGTGGGCTTCGCGCAGGCCCATAACCCGGCAGCTGGCGCCGGAGTTCACGCAGCAGCCAGATCCAAACAAGAGCGCAGCGATATCGCGCGATTCGGCGAGCGAGTACAGGCCGCGCTCGCATTGACGGGTAACGACAAGGCATATTGGGGATTGGTGATTAGCGACGCGGAAACCGGCGAGGTACTTTTTTCGCTCAACGCCGGCCGCTATTTCATGCCAGCGTCAAATGCCAAGCTGTTTACGACGGCCATGGCGCTGGCTACGCTTGGCCCGGACTTTCATATCCGCACGACCATCGAGAGCGCCGCAGAACCCGATTCCTCCGGGCACCTGCAAGGAGATGTGGTGCTGGTCGGCCGGGGCGATGCGAATCTCTCCAACCGGGTGATTCCGTTTGTGGAGCACCCCGAGCATAACGGCCCGCCGGAAAAAGCGCTGGCGGATCTGGCGGATCAAGTGGTGGCAGCAGGCGTGAAGGAAATTTCCGGAGACGTTGTTGCGGATGACAGCTATTTCGCTCCGGAGCGATACCCGCCGGGCTGGGGCATTGACGACGCGGTATGGAGTTATGGCGCGGCCGTATCGGCGCTGGCGATCAACGATAATTTCATTTCCGTGGATCTCCGTCCGGGCGCCACGATCGGCGCGCCGCTCGTATACAGCGCGGCTCCCTGGCCGGGAATCTACGAAATGCGCAATGACACGCTGACCACCGCAGCGGGAACGGAACCGATGCTGCGCTTGGAGCGCGATCCCGATTCGCAAACCTTTCACCTGACCGGAACGCTTCCTCTGGACGCGCCCGCGCGTCAACTGCAGCTCGCGGTTAGCCAGCCAGCCGAGAACGCGGCCGCAATTCTGATGCAACTGCTCGAAGCACGAGGTGTGCGCATCGAAGGACGCAGCCGCGCGCGCCACGGCGATCGTAATGCCCGGCCGCAGACGCCCTCGACGATGCACGTGCTGGCGGAGCACAAGTCGCCAGCGTTGCTGGAAGATGTGCGGCTCACGAATAAGCTGAGCATGAATTTGCACGCGGAATTATTACTGCGCGTGGCAGCCAGGGAAAAAGCCGGCGCCACGACCATGGATGACGCGCTGGCGTTCGCGGCCCAGTTCCGCCAAAGCATTGGGGTTGCTCCGGACGATGTGCAATTGACGGACGGGTCCGGACTTTCGCGGGGCGATCTGGTGACGCCGCAAAGCGTGGTGCAATTGCTGGCCTATGCGCTGCGGCAGCCGTGGGGACCTGATTTTGTGGCTACGCTGCCGGTGGCCGGGCAGGACGGTACGCTCGAGAATCGCATGCGCGGCACGGCGGCCGCCGGGCAGATTCATGCGAAGACCGGCTTGGTCGAGCATGTGGATTCGTTATCCGGCTACGCTACTTCACGCCGCGGCGCTCATCTGCTTTTCTCGATCTTTGGCAACAATACGGGAACGAAGATGCGCGATGCGGCCAACGTGGTGGACTCGATCTGCGTGGCCATGGTGGAAGAATTGGCCTCACATGCGGAGAATCGCGCGGCGCCCCCGGCCAAAGACCGCGGTCCGGCGCCCTCGAATCAAGCGCAGAGACAAATCTCCCGGTAAGATAATTGCCTCCATGGGATCGGGAAGCACCATCATTACTGTATTCGGCAGTTCGCGGCCACGCGCCGGCGAACCCGATTACGAAGAGGCCCGCCGGCTGGGCGGCGAGCTGGCCCGGCGCGGCTTTCAGGTTTGTTCAGGCGGATATGCGGGAGTCATGGAGGCGGTCTCGCGCGGGGCCAAGGAGGCCGGCGGCCGTACCATGGCGATTACCTCGACATTTTTTCGCACGCGGGCCAACGACTGGGTGGATGAGGAACACGCCGCGAGCACCTGGCAAGAGCGGCTATTTGAGCTGATTCGTTTTGGAGAAGGCTACGTCGCGTGCAAGGGCGGCACGGGGACACTGGTGGAGCTGGCGGTGGTTTGGGAGATGTTGAATAAGGGCGTTATGGCAGGCAAGCCGTTTGTCACCCTGAGCGATTTTTGGGGGCCGATCATCGAGCGGGTGCGCGAAGTGGAGATCAATCACGGCTCGCGCTGGGGAGAGGCAAGGACGCGACTGGTGCATAGCGCGAAAAATCCTGCGGAAGCCGCAGATTACCTGGCTCAGGCGCTGGCCCTCAAGCGATAGGAACGATGGGACGCCGCGCCGAAGAGATTCTGGAGTTCGGCCGCCTGCGCGAGCTGCTGTGGGCGCGTACCACTTCGGCGCCAGGACGCCGCGCCGTCGAGGCGCTCGGATTTCGCACCGAGCGCCGCGAATTGGAGCGGGAGTTTTCCGCGATCGCAGAAGCGATCGGTTATCTGCGCTCGGGCGAAGAACTCGGTTTCGGCGCTTTGGCGGACCCGGAAGCGTGGCTCGAGCGCCTGGGGCTGCCGGGCGTGACGCTCGCGCAGGTGGAGTTGCTCGATGCCGCCTCGCTGATCGATACCGCAACCTCGCTACGCGAAATCTTTCGCGACGCCTCCGCAAAATTCCCGCTGCTCACCGAGCGCGCCCGCTCGCTCGCGGATTTGCGCTTCCTTGCGGCTGCCATCCGCCGGGCCATTCTCCCCAACGCGGAAATCAGCGACGATGCCTCGCCGGCACTGCGGCGCGTGCGCGAGGGAATCGCAGGCACGCGCGAAAATCTGCAGAAGACGCTGGAGCGCATTCTGCGCGCTCGCGGCAGCGAGAGCGGCGATGATTACGTCACGCAGCGCAACGACCGTTACGTGATCCCGGTTCGCGCCTCGGAGCGGCGGAGCCTCGAAGGCGTAGTCCATGCGGCCAGCGCTACGGGCCAGACGGTTTTCGTTGAGCCGCTCGAGACCATCGAGATCAACAATCGCCTAGTGCAGCTTAGAGAAGAGGAAGCGGCAGAGATCGCGCGCATTCTGGAAGAGCTCACCGCGAAGGCCGTGGCGGAGCGCGGTCCGCTTGCTCACGCGGCGGCGGCCATTGCGGAAATGGATGCGCTTTTTGCCCGGGCTCGATTCGCGCGCGAATACGACGCTTGTATTCCTGAATTCAGCGATGAGGTCGTGATCGCGCTCGATGGGGCCCGGCATCCCGTGCTCGAAAGCACGCTGCGGCCGCAAGGACGTTCGGTGGTGCCTCTCAGTTTGTCGCTGGGGAAGGACGACACCGTGTTGGTCATCAGCGGACCCAACACGGGTGGCAAGACGGTGGCATTGAAAACCGTGGGCCTCGCGGTGCTGGCGGCGCAATCGGGGATTCCGGTGGCGGCACAGGCGGCGCGCATGGGGATCTTTGATCGCGTGCTGGCGGACATCGGCGATGAACAGTCCATCGCGGCGGACCTCTCGACATTTTCAGCGCACATGCTGAATCTGAAGTCGATTCTGGGAGCGCTCACGAGGCGTTCTCTGGTGCTGCTGGATGAAATGGGCACAGGCACCGCGCCCGAAGAGGGCGCAGCGCTGGCGGTGGCGCTGCTGGAAGAATTTCGCACGAGAGGCTGCCTGGTCTTGGCGACGACGCATCACGACCGGCTGAAGGCTTACGCTTCGACGTCCGCCGGCGTGCTGAATGCCGCAGTGGAGTTCGATGAGGAGCGCTTAACCCCTACTTACCGGCTGCGTGTCGGCGTGCCGGGCGGATCGAGCGGCATCACCATCGCGCAGAGGCTGGGCCTGCCGGAAAATATCGTAGCGCGGGCACAGGAGCTCATGGCTCCCGAGGCGCGCGAGGCGGCCGGTCTGATCGCCTATTTGCATCGCAGCCGCGATGTTCTCGAGCAGATGCAGCGCGATTTAGCCGAGCAGGCGCGCCATTTGGAAACCGAACGCCGCGAACTGCGCGAAGAATGGATCGCGCGGCAACGCGGGCGGATTGCGGAGCTGGAGCAGAAATTCGCCGCCGCGCTCGAGGAGCACGAGCGGCGGATGGCGCGAGCCATCGAGGCGGTAAAGGATCGGGAGCTGCGGGCGCAGCTTGAGAAGCAGTCGAGGCGTAAATTATCGCAGGCTCGGGCGGAGGCGCGCAGCGAAGCGGATGCGGCCGTGGTCGCGCATCTCTCGGAATCGCAGGCGGACCAGGGCATCGCCGCCGATACCGCGCGTCCGCCTTCGCCCGAGGAACTCGTCGCGGGCATTCGCGTGCGCGTGCGAGGGCTGCCGTCGGCTGTTTTGCTGCGGCGGCGAGACGGCGCCAGCGCAGAGATCGAAGCGGGCCCCTTGCGGATGAAAATACCATTATCAGAGATCACCGGAGTGGTAAGCGAAGAGGATGCCAAGCGCAGCGCGGGCGCGCGTTCCGACGAAAGCGCCCGGGCGAAACTGCCGAGCGAATCACGCAGTGGCGTCACCGTGCATGCGGCTCCCGCAGATCGCGACACCAGCACCGCGGGCGATGAGATCAACGTGATTGGCTGCACGGTCGAAGAGGCCGCGCGGCGGGTGGACAAATTCATCGATGGCGCCGCGCTGGCCGGCAAGCCTCAGGTCCGCGTGATTCACGGCCATGGCACCGGCGCATTGCGGCGCGGCTTGGCCGAATTCCTTTCGACGCATCCGCTGGTCGAAAGCCTTCATGCCGAGGCGCAGGAGCGCGGCGGGACGGCGGTGACGGTGGTGGAGTTGCGAGGCTGATTAGGGCGGCGCGGCTGTGTTTTAGACTAACGAAGACGAAAGCGACAGAATGGCGGAAGCGGGTTCACTTGCCGATCGCGTCAAGCAGCAGGCGGATATCGTCCGCGTGTTGGGCGAATATGTGCGCCTGAGGAAAAACGGGCAAAACTTCACGGGACTCTGCCCATTTCATTCGGAAAAAACGCCGTCGTTTGCCGTGCATCCGGTGAAGCAGATCTATCACTGTTTCGGCTGCGGCGCGGGCGGAGACGTCTTCAAATTTGTCATGGAGATGGACAAGTGCGATTTTATGGAGGCGGTGCGCACGGTCGCAGACAAATGCGGCATCGCCCTTCCCAAATCACGGGAACTCTCGCCGGAAGAGCGGCGCGAACAGCAGCAGCGGACCGCACTGGTTGAGTTGCATCGCGAGGCAGCGGCGTTTTTTGCGCGACAGCTGGAAAGTACGCCGGAAGGCAAAGCGGCGCGGGGCTACCTCGCGGATCGCGGTTTGGACGCCGAAGCGATTGCGCGCTTTGAATTGGGCTACGCGCCTTCGGGAGGCGATGCGCTCCTGCGGCACCTCAAGACGAAATATCCGGAGAAGCTAGTGGAGCTGGCCGGACTGGCCAGCCGCGATGCAAACGGGCGCCCCTACGACCGTTTCCGCCGGCGCATTATCTTCCCGATCTCCAATGAGTCCGGCAAAGTGGTCGCTTTCGGCGGGCGCGCCCTGGGGGACGATCTGCCCAAGTATTTGAACTCGCCGGAGACGCCGATCTACGTCAAGAGCAGCGTGCTTTATCACCTGGATCGTGCCAAGGAATCCATTCGCGCGGCAGATGCGGCGATTCTCGTCGAGGGTTACATGGATGCGATCGCGGTGGCGCGGGCGGGGATCAGCAACGTCGTGGCGAGCTGCGGTACGAGCCTCACGGAAACGCAGGTGAAGCTGCTCAGCCGCTTCACGCGCCGCATTATTGTGAACTACGATCCCGACACGGCGGGCCAGGCGGCCACCGAACGTTCGCTTGCGATTTTGCTGGAGCACAACTGCGACGTGCGGGTTTTGGCGCTGCCTGGCGGCAAGGACCCCGATACGTTTATCCGCAGCGAAGGCGCAGCCGCCTATCGCAAACTGCTCGAAGGCGCGCCCGCGTATCTTGACTACCTGATCGGCCGGGCGCGCCAGTTCGGCCTTGCGAACGCCGAGCAGAAGCTCCGGGCGATGAATTTTCTCATGCCCTTCGTGAGGCGAATTCCGAACGCCTTGTTGCGCTCGGAATGGGCGTCGCGTATGGCGCAGCAGTTACGGGTGGACGAACCGGTATTGCGGGAGGCCCTGAGGCGAGCCGCGGCGGAACGCCGCAGTGAGATAAAGACGCAGCCGGCGCTCGCGGGCCGGGGGGCCACGCCTGCGGAGCGTCGCTTGGTGCAGATGCTGCTGGAAGGGAATGATTTTCGCGAGCGGTTGGGCGAAGAAATTCGTGCCCATCAACTTCATCTGGGATTGGAGACGGAGAAAATTCTTGGCGTGCTGCTCGAGAGTTGCGCCGCAGGCGCGCCGCCGGACGCGACGATCGTCGCGCCGAAACTCGAGGAATACGACCGGCGGCTGCTCTTCGAAATCGCGTTCGAGAGCGCGGCGGAAGCGAGTTGGGAAGAGGCGGAGAGTTGTCTGGAGGTGCTGCGGCGGCGTAAATCAGAGGAAGAGTTGGCTGCGGTGCAGCGGCAGATCGAAGCGTGCGCGGGATCACGTTCTGGAGAGGATGCGGAGGAATTGCGCGCGTTGCAGGCGCGGAAATTAGAATTGCGGCGGCGCCTGGCGAGCATGTCGCAGTGACGCGGAATGCGCCAGCGGATCACCTTGCAGTTTTGTACAATGAGTCCAGTTGACGCCGCGATTTATGGTGTGTAACGTGATACGGTTTAACAGGTAACGGGTACGGTACGCTGTGCATCCAAATAGGTGTCCGGTGCAGGCCCCCCGAAAGCGGGAAACGGGCGGCAGAAGCAACAAAGCGTGCGTTTTGCCTCACAAGCGAGCATCCAACATTTGTCTTTATTTTCATTGGACCTTGAGTGGGCGCGTGGCGCTGATGGACGGTTCTGAGCCTGACGTTTTGTCGACGCAGGGAGGAATCTCTTGGCTCTGGCGCTAGAAGAAAAATACGACCAGGTACGCCAGCTCATCAATATGGGCAAAGAGCGCGGCTACCTGTTGTACGACGAAGTCAACGATATCCTGCCTGCAGAAGTTCACTCTTCGGAAGAAATTGACGATCTGCTTTCCACTTTTGAGCGATACGGTATCGATATCTACGAAGATGTCGCCGCGGCCAAAGCCGCGCGCGCGGCCTTAGAGGTCGCCGAGCCGATCGAAGGGGAAATCAAAGAGGAAGCCGCCGGGGGCGAAGAGGTCGAACTTGATCTGACACCCGGACTCCTGGAAAAAACCAACGACCCGGTGCGCATGTATCTCCGGGAGATGGGCACGGTTCCGCTGCTGACGCGCGAAGGCGAAGTGGCCATTGCCAAGCGCATCGAGCGAGGGCAGCTTCTGGTTCTGAAGACCATCACGCGCTCGCCGATCGTCATCAAGGAACTGATTGCCATCGCCGATGATCTGCGCAACGGCACGCGCTCGATCAAGGAAATTGTCCAGTTTGACGACGAGGAACTGACCGAAGAGAAGATTGAGAATAAGACGCGGCAAACGCTCAAGATTCTCGACAAGATCGCCAGCCTCTACGATCTCGCGCTGAAACAAGCGGCCAAGCTGGAGCGAATTCCCAAGGCCAAGAAGCGTTCCTATCTGCACGGGCGATACGCCATCTCACGCACGCGCATCGAGATGTCCCAACTGGCGCGCTCGATCGAATTCAATCCTTTCGAGCGCAAACGCTTGATCGACAAAATGCGGCACACGGTGGAGCGGCTGCAGTCGCTCGAGCGCGAGGCAGGCAAGCTGGAGCGGCGGGCCGACGTTTCCAAAGGGGATACGGCGGCCGAAGCGCGCCGGGAACTGCGGACGCGCCGGACCGAGCTGAAGGAGATTTCCGAGGCCAGCGAAGTCGGACTTACCGAACTTAAGCGCACGCTGCAGATTATTGTTCGCGGCGAAATGGAGGCCGAGCAGGCCAAGAAGGAACTCATCGAGGCCAACCTCCGGCTGGTCGTCTCCATCGCCAAGAAATACACCAACCGGGGCCTGCAATTCCTGGATTTGATTCAGGAAGGCAACATCGGCCTGATGAAGGCGGTGGATAAATTTGAGTGGCGCCGCGGCTATAAGTTCTCCACCTACGCCACGTGGTGGATTCGCCAGGCCATCACGCGCGCCATCGCCGACCAGGCGCGCACGATCCGCATTCCCGTGCACATGATCGAGACCATCAATAAGCTCATCCGCACGCAGCGCCAACTGGTGCAGGAGCTTGGCCGCGAGCCTACTTCGGAAGAGATTGCCAAGCGCATGGACATTCCCGTGGCCAAAGTGCGCAAGATTCTGAAGATTGCGCAGGAGCCCATCTCGCTGGAGACTCCTATCGGAGAAGAGGAAGATTCGCATTTGGGCGA
>Ga0209802_1001296_pt1 | contig 18658 bp, 16 predicted proteins | sample GraSoiAngelo_129_FD_185886 | JGI IMG/M metagenome (GOLD analysis project Ga0209802, IMG submission 185886) | Grasslands soil microbial communities from the Angelo Coastal Reserve, California, USA - 14_0927_12_40cm (SPAdes) (version 2) | ecosystem: Environmental > Terrestrial > Soil > Grasslands ... | reverse complement strand
TCAGGTTGTAGAACGCGAGCACGTCGGTCGGCGTCAGTCCGCCCGGCCGCACCGCGTATGTGCGCTCGTGGCGGTAGTTGTCCAGCCCGTTCACGCTGCTGATCACCGCGGCCAGGACGGGTGCAAGCTTCGGGGTGTCGAGGGATGCGTAGAACGTAGCGCCGCTGGGTAGCCGGTAGTCCTCGATGTCGATCGCGAACACGGCCGCGACCGCCGGCGCCGGACCATCCGCCGCGATCAGCGCGGAACCTGGACGCCACGTGGCGTGGAGGCCGGCTGCAACAAGCACCTTAAGAGCTGCCTGGACGCGCATGGGATCGGGGCCGAATCGGGCGGTGTACTCCTCGGGTGTCACGGTTCGTCCCGACGCCACGAGCCTGGCCAGCTCGTCGCCCTGGCTCACCTTGAGACCGAGGCTGAGTTCAATGTGGGTTGCCATGCCCGACGGGCCCAGCTTCGCGGCCTGCTTGATCGCCGTCGCGAGGGGTGGTGGTGTCGCGGTCACACTGCGCACCGGCGCCGCGGTTCTCGCCGTTTGGGGTGAGCTGCAACCTGTCAGGCCAAGGATCGCCACAGCGGCCAGCGCCCCCACCACGCGGATCCTCACTGGAAGGTAGCTTCCCAGACCTCTGACTCGAACGACAACTCGAATCCGAGCTTGCGGTAGGCGTCGAACGCCCGCGTGTGGTTCCAACCATCGACGTAGAGCGAAGCGGAAGCCGCTCCCTCTTTCCGCAGGCGCCGGAGCGCCTCAGCCACCAGCCAGGTGGCCAGTCCCCTGCGTCGGTGCTCAGGAACCGTGCCCACGGAGCTCACGAGGCCGACCGGCTGAGGCCGTGCATCCTCGGCATACGACTCGAGATGGGCGAGCGTGACCGCAGCCGGCCCGCCCTTGTCCGTGACGGCCATCAGCGCCAGATGAGGCAGCCGGCCGGTCACCAGCTCCGCCTCATAACGTGGCGAGAAACGCCAGTGGTCCGCGAACGACCGATTGTGCACCTCCGACCAGCCGCCAGGGGCGACCTGATTTCCATCGCGGACCACGTAGCCGGCGACGGGCTGGGGATTTGGAAGCGCGCCGGTCAAGTCCATGTCCATGCGCCACCACGGACGGACGTAATGAGCGCCCAACTCGGCCAGGCCGTCGCTGTAGCCGCGTCCGGACCAAACCTGCGCCGCAACCGCGCCCGCCGCCTTCGACAGGTCGAGTCCCCAGCGCAGAAGGTCGTTCCGCAACGCCGGCCGCTCGCATGCAACCGAAATCTGAGTGACGGTGCCGCCCGGAGTGGGGCGGCCCGCGACGAGGACTGCGGCCTCGACGCCGTTCGCGCCTTCAACCATCCTCGAGCGAGCTCCCCAGTCGAAGCCAGCCAGCAGTTTGGTCATGTGCGCCTCGCCCGGCACGCAGTCCTGACGCCCGGCGCGCACCTCCGCGTGCCACAGCTCGAGAACCGCGAACAGGTCATCCTCGCGACCCGGTCTCACGCCGTGGCCCGCGCCGTCACCTCGCTGACCTCGGGTAGTGCGCGCCGAATCTGCTCCTCGAGCTCGGTCTCGACCCGGTGTGCCTGCTCCAGGCTCACATCGCCTGCCAGCTCCGCGACCACATGCGCGTGGATGCGGTTGTGCCGATCGCTGAGCTCGACGTCGACGCAGCGCTTCACAGCCGGATGCGACTCCACCACCTCTCGCATTCGCTCTGCGAGCTGCGCGCGGCGCTGCGTGACGTCCTCGCCTCGCACGACGTGCGGCTCCATGGGCTCGAGGTGGATGTCGATGCGCGTCGCGTCAGGCAGCTCGGTCCGCAGCGTCTTCTCGAGTCGTGCGCTCGCCTGCGACGCAGCGGCCAGCGTCATGTCGCCGGGGAGCTTCGCGTGCATCGTGAGGTGGAGGGAGCCATCGCTCTCCCGCTCAACCGTCACGTTGTGAAGATCACGCACGCCACCGTTGCGCGCGGCTGCGGCGTGGATGCGCTCGACGAGGTCACTTGGCTGCGACTGGGCTTCGACAAGGACCGTGAGCTCGAGCTCGGGCAGCGCCTCGCGGGCCGCCCGTTTCACGTCATCGACGAGTCCGCCCGCAGCCTCGAGCGGCAGCATCCGGGCCGTTGCGATGCTTGCGTCGCCGAGCAGGTTCGGCCCCGAGCGGCGCACCCGCACGGAACGCACCTCGCGCACGCCGTTCACAGCCTCGATCGCTGAGCGCAGGTTGCGTTCGGCGCCGGCCGGGGCTCGATCGATGAGGATGTCGCCGGAGCGCCAGGCCAGCACGGCTGCGGCGCGCGCGATGATCACGGCCACCAGGAGTGCTGCCACCGAGTCCGCCCAGGCCAAGCCCATCCGCACACCGGCGAGACCAGCCAGGACGCCGATCGTGGCGAGCACGTCGGACCAGCGGTTGGTGGCGTCAGCCAGCAGCGCGTCGCTGCCAGCCTCGCGTCCGACCCGTCGCAGGACGGCGGCACGGCCGAGCTCGATCAGCAGCGTGACTACGAGCAGGGCGAACGCATAACCGGCGGCATTGACCGCGGCGCCGCCCGCGGTAAGGCGATGGACTGCCTGGTATGCGATGCCTGCGGCGGTGATCAGCAACAGCACGCCTTCGGCGAAGGCGGCGAGGTTCTCGGCCCGTCCGTGGCCGTACGGATGCTCCTGGTCAGCGGGCTTGCGCGCCGTCCGCACCGCGACGAGCGTGAAGCCGCTCGCGGCGAGGTCGAGCAGCGAGTGGACTGCCTCGCTGATGATGCCTAGGCTGCCTGTCAGCACCCCAACGCCAAGCTTGCCGATCACGATTGCCGCGCCGATGACGACCGAGGCGAGCGCAACGAGCTCCGGCCTTCGTCCGAGGACCTTCATGGTCCCCACTTTAGAGGTCGTCTTTGGGGTGGGCCCGCGCTACTTCAGCATCGCGGCGGACACCAAGAGCTGATCTTCGGATCCCAGTGCGATCAGGAGGTCGCCCTCTTCCAGGCGCAAGCCAGGACCCGGGTTGACGTGCAGCGTGCCATCCCGCCGTCGGATTGCAAGCAGCTTGGCCGCGTTCGGGCTCAGGAGCCCAGCCTCGTCGACCGTTTTGCCAACCGCCGCCATGCCCTGCTTGACGAGCATCTCCTCGACCACGATCTCCGCCATCCCATGGTGGAGCGTGTCGAGAACGTCGACGAGCGCGGGCCTCACCGCGAGCTCGGCCATGCGGTGTCCTGCCATCTGATAGGGCGAGATGACGCGGTTGGCGCCGGCTAGCTCGAGCCTGCGAATCGATTCGGGCCGGCCGGCACGGGAGATCAGGTAGAGGTTCGGCTTGAGCGCTCGGGCGGCGAGGATGATGTAAACGGCGCGCTCGTCGGAGTCGACGGCGGAGATCAGGCCACGCGCACGCTCGATGCCCGCGAGCTTCAGGATCTCTTCGCTCGATGCGTCGCCTTCAACGTGCAGCCGGTCCTCGTTGCGCAGGCGAACCAGCGCCTCCTCGGTCTGGTCGATGACGGCGTAGGGGATGTGGTGCTCCTCGAACTCGGCGACGATCTGAGTGCCGATCCGGCCGTAGCCGCAGATGATGAAGTGATCCCGGAGCTGGTTCAGCGAACGCTCCAACTGCCGCTCTCTCCTGTAGATGACAAAGCTGTTGTCGGTCAGCGTCTCCGCGAAGACGCCGAAGCCGTAGAGCATCGTACCCACGCCGACCACGATGAGCGTAGAGGTGAAGATCTCGCCCGCGTTCGACAGCGGATGGATCTCCATGTAGCCCACCGTCGAGATCGTGATGATCGTCATGTAGAAGGCGTCGAGCAGGTTCCACCGCTCGATGACCGTGTAACCGGTGATGCCGTAGAGGATCACGACCAGCAGGAGCACCGCAGGCAGCCGAAACCGTCGCAGCGGGTGCGGCAGGCGCCTTATCACCTACTCCGGCGGCGCCCCTCCAATCTCTTTGCCCTCAGCCGCCCGCGCCAGGACCTTCCAGCCCGGGTTTTGTCATCTTGCCCAGGTCTAGCACCTTGTTCAGCACCGCCTCGGATACGCCTCGGGCGCGGGCCAGCTCACGGATCGACTTGCCGGTGCGGATCGACTCCTTCGCGATCTTGGCGGCCTCGTCGTAGCCGATCACCGGATTCAGCGCCGTCGCCAGCATCGGGCTGCGCTCGACGAGCTCAGGCCCGCGTTCGGTCGCCTGCAGCCCTTCAATGCAGCGCTCGCGGAAGTTGCGAACCGTGGCCGCGAGCAACGTGATCGACTCGAGGCCTACGACCGCTGCGACGGGCATCATCACGTTGAGCTCGAAGAGGCTTCCGGACTGCCCGCAGAAGGTGACCGTCAGGTCGTTGCCGAGGACGCGGGCCACCACCATCGTCATCGACTCGACGATAACCGGGTTCACCTTGCCCGGCATGATGCTCGAGCCGGGCTGCGTCTCGGGCAGGCGCAGCTCGCCAATGCCGGCGACTGGCCCGGTGCCCATGAGCCGGATATCCGAGCCGATCTTCCACAGGCTCACCGCAATCGTGCGCAGCGCACCATGAGCGGCGATCGGCACGTCAAGCGTCGCCTGCGCGTGGAAGTGGTTGGAAGTTTCGTGGATCGGCACGCCGGTCGCCGTTGCCAGTCGGGCACAAGTGAGCCGCGCGTACCGAGGATGCGCGTTGAGTCCGGTCCCGACGGCGGTGCCACCGAGAGGCACGCTGGTCAGCTCTGCGACCGCCGCGCGTGCCCGGCGGATCGAATCCTCCACCTGCCCTGCGTAGCCCTTGAACTCCTGGCCCATCCGGATTGGCGTCGCGTCCATCAGGTGGGTGCGGCCGGTCTTGACCACGGGCCAGAGCTCCTTGCTCTTCGCCTCGAGCGCAGTTTGCAGCTGCTGCAGCGCGGGGATCAGCTCATCCGCGATCGCGACCGCCCATGAGACCTGGATCGCGGTGGGGATGACGTCGTTAGAGGACTGGCAGAGGTTGACGTGGTCATTTGGATGCACGAGCTTGGACCCCCGCGCCCCACTGAGAATCTCGGTCGCGCGGTTCGCGATGACCTCGTTGGCGTTGGTGTTGGTGGACGTGCCTGAACCGGTCTGGTAGACGTCGATGGGGAACTGGTCGTCGAGCTTGCCGTCGACGACCTCTTGCGCCGCCTTGACGATCGCGCGCACGCGGCGTTGTGAAAGGAGACCGAGCTCGCCATTGGTCTGTGCCGCCGCCTTCTTGACCAGCCCGAGCGCACGGAGGAACCGGCGCGGAAACGGCTGGCCGGAGATAGGGAAGTTGAGGACGGCTCGCTGCGTGGACGCTCCGTAATAAGCGTCCGCGGGGACCTCCATCTCGCCCATAGAGTCTTTTTCGATCCTCGTCTCCTTCGCAGCCACCGCAGGGATTGTAAGTTTTGCTCGGAATGCGCTTGGCTGCCGTCGATATTGGAAGCAACACGGTTCACGCACTGGTCGCCGACGTCGTTCGCAACCGGCTGGAAGAGGTCGCCCATTACGTCGAGATGCCTGAGCTGGGAGCGCGGGTCGCCCGCACCGGTTCCATCGGCACCAAGGGACGCTTCGCGATCCGTGCCCTGCGGTCGGTCGTGAACCGCGCGCGCAAGGACGGATACGACAAGCTTCTCGCGGCGGCAACCGAGGCCGTGCGCGAAGCCAAGGATGGGGAGGCGTTCGCGCGCCAGGCCGGCGAGGCCATCGGCGCGCCGGTGCACATCATCTCGACCAGCCGCGAGGCCGAGCTCAGCTTCCTAGGCGTCGCCACGTATCACGCCACCAAGCGCGAGTGGGCGATGGTTGATCTCGGTGGGGGCTCGACCGAGATCGTGATCGCCCGCGGCCGCGAGATGCTCCGTTCGGCTTCGCTGGCGATCGGCTCCGGCGTCTTGTCGAGCACGTATCTGTCCGATCCGCCCCGGCCCGAGGAGCGGGCGCGCCTGCGCAAGGCCGCTCTGCGGGAGCTGGCCCGCGCTCCCGACGGCGAGGTCGACTGGCTTGTGGCGACGGGCGGCACCGCTTCCAACCTCCCCCTCCTCCTCTCCCGCCGCCACCCGCCCACGGTCCTCACCACAGCCGACCTTCTCACCTGCGAGAGCCGCCTCGACTCCGGCAGGGTCGTGCAGGTGGCGAAAAAGTACGGCCTGGAACCAAGCCGCGTGAGGGCGATGCGCGGAGGCGTCGAAGCCCTCCTCCTCCTCCTCGACTGGTACGGGCTGGCGGTGCTGCAGATCAGCCACCAGGGGCTGCGTCACGGCATGCTCCTCGCCTACCTCGAACGTGGAGAGGACTGGTGGAGGTGAGGTTATGAGCTTTCGGCCGTTGAGCACGTGGGTAGGATGAATTCATGGAGCCTGTGAGCAACCAGGGGTCGGCCCTGAAGAGGGCACTCCTGCTGACATGCCTGGTACTCGCCGTCGAGCTGGCGGGCGGATTGATCTCTCACTCCCTGGCCCTTCTTTCGGATGCAGGCCACGTATTCACGGATGTTTTCGCGCTCGGCCTGGCCTGGTTCGCCGTCGAGCAGGCCCGGCGTCCCGCCGACCGTCGCCGCAGCTACGGCTACCAGCGGGTCACCATCCTGGCCGCCCTGGTGAACTCCGTGGCCCTGATCGTCATCGTCATCGCCATCGCCATCGAGGCTGCCCGCAGGCTCGCCAACCCGGAGCCGGTCCAGGGCGCGGTGGTGGTCGTTGCGGCGCTGGTTGGAATCGCCATCAACGCTTATGTCGCGCTTGGCCTTCACGGGCAAGGCAAGGGCCTGAACATGCGCGCGGCTGTCCTTCATGTCACGGGCGACATCGGAGCATCGGCGGGAGTGGTCGTGGCCGGCGCCATCATCCTGGTGACCGGGTGGCTCTACATCGACCCCATTCTTTCATTGGGAATCGCCGCGCTCATCGCTTACGGCGCCTGGCGCATCGTGCGCGAAACGGTCAATCTTCTCCTCGAGGGCACGCCGAGCGAGGTCAACCTCGGCGAGGTGACGAGCGAGATCGCCGGCACCAAGCATGTGATCGGTATTCATGATCTGCACGTCTGGGCGCTGTCCTCGGAAGAGACCGCCCTCAGCGTCCACGTGGTCCTCGAGGAATGCCCGCTGGGTGATGCGGAACACGTCGTCCGTGACCTGGAGAGCAGGCTCTGCGGCCGCTTCGATATCGGGCATACAACCATCCAGGTCGAGAGCTGCCACCCGTGCGGGGAGATTCATCACGGCGCCGGCGAGCACAACCATCCGCACGAGCACGTCCTGATGGCCAACTCGAGTATCAGCCCATCGAACGCGCGGGCAGTGCCTCCTCCTGTCGCAGGATCCTCCGAGCGAGGGCGATAGCCGCCGCGTACGTCGAGTCCATGCCTCGGTAGCTGAGGCCGCGCGCGCCCAGAGTGCGCGCCTGTGTGTAAGGCGTGTCAGATGCATAGAACACGATGCCGAGGTCGAACCCCACCTTGGCCATGTTCACGCTCTCGCCGAGTGGATAGCGGTCGGGCTGCGTGATCTCGTAACACGCGTCGAGGTATGGGCCTGCTTCCATCTCCACAACCGTGTAGCGGCCCTGGTAGTACATGTCGAGATAATCGCGGTTCTGCAGGAACGTGCCGCGCACCGTGACCGCACGCTGGTTGTCGAGCGCGGAGCCGTAGACCAGGTTGGGCTGCACATCTGCCGCCGCGATGCAGTTGTCGAGCCAGTAGGTGTTGCCGGAATGCTCGTTGTAAACCGCGTTGGGAATCATCACGTCCCCAACCTCGGCGTTGAGGGTGGCCGCCTTGCCCAGCACGTACACGCCCGCGACCCACGCGCTGTGCTCCGCGACCTGACGGAGGATGTGATACGCCGCGAGGCCGAGGGGATAGTCGACGTTGACGATGCACGCGCCGGATGCTCGAAGCTTGCTCTCGTCCACAGGACCGACACGCGGATCGATCGCGGCCGGGTCGAGCTGCGAGATTTTGAAAACCTGCGTAGCCGAGTCCACGCCGGTCCCTTTGGCGGGAATGTGGCGGATACCGTTGGTCTTCTCCATCTCGGCGCGCTGGCTGCGTAGGCGGTTTCGCTCGGGATGCTGATCGAACAGCTCGCGGGCGCCGTAATACATCCAGTTATATCGCGATGCCCGGCTGTGGCCGGCCTCTAGCTTGCGCCGCTCCTCGTCGAGCTCGGGGTCCCTGGTGCGGACGAAGTCGAGAATGTCTTTCTCGAACTGGCGGGCGACGCCCGTAAAAACATTGACCAGGCTATGAGCGTTCGACGACACGAAGTAGATCGGCGCTTCACGCATACCCATCTCGTCCATCGCCGCGGCGATGGGCTGCCACCAACGGCTGGCGTTGCGCGCATAGCCGAGGTGGCTGCCCCCGATCAGCCTGATGACGATCCGGCATTCTTCGCGCTTGATCCGGGCCAGGTTCGCGTCGAAGTCGTCGCCCCACGTCTGACGCAAGCGGTGCCAGTCCTCCTCGCCGGCGCCGGCGGCCGAGCGTGCATCCGCGTCGTTCAGGGGCACGTCCTGCAGCAGCCGGTGCATCTTGTTCCACTCGATCTGAAAGGCGACGAGCGTCGGCACGAGGTCATCGATGTCGGATGGCGACGCGATGAGGACCGCGAGCGTGTCGCCCTTCTCGTACCACTTGCGGCGGCGAGCCGGAGCCTTCACGGCTTGCCAGCTCAGGATGTCCGCCCCGATCACCGCCCGGAACCCTTGCGGGCTCTGGCCCATGATCACGCGCCGGCTGCGGACGATCGCGCTGGGCAGGCGGCGGATGGCGTACAGGAGCGCGCCCATGTCGACCTGCGCCTCGGCGGCCAGCGGATGGAGCACCGAACCCATGGCGAGGTGTGCGTGCACGAGGGACTCGACCTTGATGTCGCCCGAGCTCTGCAGCATCGTCGTGTACGTGCGCACGTACAGCTCGACGGCCTGCTTCCCTCTCCATCCGGCCTGCGGCGGCGACTCCACTTCAGCTGAGTCTAGTCAACCGAGACTTACAAAACCTTTATGTCCATGCGCGGAAATCGCAGGGCATTTCGGGGTCTATTAGTTGGGTGATCAAGAGCATCGCGACTTTCCGCCACCTTCGCATCCTCGGCTTCGCTGCCGGCGCTGTCGCCATCGCCGTCGGAGCGGTTTGGATCACCGCCTCCGCCGCTGGGTTGAACATCGGATTCCACTCACCGTCCCAGAGCCTGCCGGCTTCGGACGCTACCGCCGCCGGGGCGGGCAAGGCTTCCGCCGCGTGCACTGACTTCGTGACGCATTTCGCTTCCAATCTCGGCACCACCCAGACCAAGGTCGACGCCGCCTTCCAGAAGGCCGCCGGCCAGACGATCGACGACGAGGTCAAAAACGGCGACATCACTCAAGCTCAGGCCGATGCCCTCAAGAAGAAGCTCACGAACCAGTCTCCGTGCTCACTGTTGCCAGCCTCGGCTGGAAAGGGCTCGGCGTCAGAGCTCGGCGCTTACAAGCAGGCCTTCCTCAGCGCCGCCGCCTCCGCGCTCGGGATCACCGACACGCAGCTGAAGGCCGATCTCGCGCAGGGCATGACGCTCTCGCAGATCGCCGCGGCCCAGGCGCCGCCCGTGACCGAGGCCCAGTTTCGCTCGCGTCTCATCGCGAAGCTGACGCCGATGCTCGACGCAGCGGTGGCCAAGAAAACCCTCACCACCGCCCAGGAGAAGGCGATCATCCAGAAGCTGCAGACTGGGCCGATGCCTTACTGGAACACGCCGATGCGACAGCCGAAGAAGGCCACCACCGCGAGCCCGACCCCGACCGGCTAGCGCGCTAGCGTCCCTCGCTTTCCTCGGGTGGGGCGCCGAGCCTGCGCATGAGCTCTTCGAGCAGCTGGCGCGTCTCGGGGTCTGACATCAGGCGCTGCTGCATCTCCTCGGCCGAGCGGCGGATCTCCGGGTCGGACAGCAGGCGCTCGGACATCGCTTGAAAGCGCGTGGCCATGTCCTTCATGGACGCTTCCTGAGCGACCTGGAGCAGGATGGGCTGGCTGGCGGCCGCGACCACCGCCTCGGCCTGGACGCGGATCATCTCGATGCCCTTGCAGCCGAGGCATTCGCCCTTCAGTCCGCAATGGCACAGCTGCGGGCGCAGGCGATCGAGCGCCGCGTGCACCTCTGACATGTCCGCCGGTCCCGCCATGGCGACTAATCTACGCCGCGCTATTCGCGGGGGGGACAGATGTCCCCCCGCGGACCGACCCCTCTCCACAACCACGTTGGGAGGCGTTTGGAAAGGGACACGTTTTGAGGGACGGCCGGATGAAATCCGGCCTAAGGCTCCACATGGCACTTACCAAAAGGAAGGCAGCTCGCCGCTAAGGAGGCTTCTTCCTCTCGTACATCGACTCGATCTGCTGCTTGTAGTGCTCCTGGACGACCTTCCGCTTGATGTCCAGCTTGAGCGAAAGCTCGCCCTCCGCCTCCGAGAAGTCGCGGGGCAGAAGCTCGAAATACTGGATGGCCTCCCAGTTGCCGCGGCTCGCGTTGGCGCCATCGACCACCTTCTGGATGTGCCCCCGCAGCGCGTTCTCGTCGAGACCTTCCTTACGGGCGGCGTCCCAGTCGGGCACGATCAGCGCGGTGACATACGGCTTGCCCTCGCCGACGACGACGGCGCGCTCGATGAGGTGGTCGCGCATGAGGTCGAACTCGAGCGGCTGCGGCGCCACGTACTTGCCGACCGCCGTTTTGAAGAGCGCCTTCTTGCGGTCGGTGATCTTCAGAAAGCCGTCGGCGTCGATCTCGCCGATGTCGCCTGAGTAGACCCAGCCGTCTTTGATCATCTCGGCCGTGGCCGCAGGGTTGTTGTGATAGCCCACCATGTTGCCCGGGCTCTTGATCAGGATCTCGCCGTCTTCGGCGATCTTCAGCTCGACGCCTGGGAACGGCTTGCCGACGGTGAGGAAGCGGTGTTCGGCCAGCGTGTTGGACGAAGCCCCGGACGACACCTCGGTCATGCCCCAGCCGTTGAGGATCGGAACCCCGATCGCCCAGAAGAACTCCTCGATCTCGCGCGCGAGGGCCGCGCCGCCGCTGATGAAGAACCGCAGGCGGCCTCCGGTAAGGCGGCGCCGCAGGGCGGCCAGCACGAGGCGGTCGGCAAGCTGGTGCCGCCATCGGAGCCATGGACTCGGTTGGGCCGCGTGGGCGAATGATGTGCCGACTCTGAGTGCCCAGTTGAACAGCGCACGCCGGACAGTGGGCGCCTCTCGCACGCGCGCCATGACCGCGCCGTACATCTTCTCGTAGACGCGCGGTACGGAGTTCATCACCGTCGGCTTGACGTCGCCCAGCTCCTCAGCGAGGCGGTCGGTGCCGCGCGAGATCCAGGCCTGGCCGCCGAACATCATGCCGATGAACAGGCCGTTGATGCGTTCGAAGACGTGTGAGAACGGCAGGAACGAGAGCGTGGAGTCATCAGCGCTCAGCGGAAACACCTTGAGGATCGCTCGCGAGATGTCGACCAGGTTTCGATGTGCGAGCTCGGCACCTTTAGGCTCGCCGGTCGTGCCGGACGTGTACACGATGGTGCACAGGTCGTCGGGCTGGATCGATTCGAGCCTGGAGCGGACCTCGACCAGTCGTTGGGGTTCCTGCTTCACCCATTCCACAACATCGGCGTCGATGCGCGCGATGCGCCGAAGCTGGGCCGTCGTCGCGAGCTTGCCGGCCAGCCTCTCGCCCGATGCGATCGCGAGCACAGCGCCGCTGTCGGAGGCTATCTTCTGCGCGAGCTCGGGCGGGCTGCTTGGATATATCGGTACCGCGATGGCGCCGACGGACTGGATTGCGACATCGCAGTAGATCCACTCGACGCGGTTCTCCGAGATCAGGACCACCGAGTCGCCCGCCTTGACGCCTGCCTCCACCAGCGCGGAAGCCACGGCCAGGACCCACCGCTCCATATCGGCCCAGGTCGCGACGCTCCAAGTTGGTTCCGTCCCGCGATAGTGGACGAGCGGGCGGTCGCCGAAGCGGGCAGCCTGGCGGAAGAAGACACCCACTGTGGTGCGATCGGCGATCGCGTCGGGGTTGACCGCGTCGGTCGAGACGGAGGTCCCGACGGTGTTGGACGTCGCTACTTGACCGCCTTGATGGAGAGGGTGAGCGTGCCCGACGGGACGCTGACGGTGACGCGGTCGCCCTTCTTCTTGCCGACGAGCGCGCGACCCACAGGCGAGTCCACAGAGATCCGCCCGGCCGAAGGATCGCTTTCCACCGCGCCGACCAGGTGATACGTCTCTGCATGGCCGTCGGAGTCCACCACGTCGATGGTCGAGCCCGGCTGGGCCACGCTCGAGTGCGACTCCTTGATGATCTGCGCGCGGCCGATCATCTCCTGAAGCTCGTAGATCCGGCTGTCGAGGAGGCCGACCTCCTCCTTGGCCTGTTCGTACTCGGGGTTGTCCTCGATATCCCCAGGCTGGAACGCCTCCTTCAGGCGCTCGCCCGCTTCGGCACGCCGCTGTAGCGCGACCTCGAGATCGCGCTTGAGCTTCTCCAGCCCCTCTGGCGTGAGCAATACAGGTTCGGTGAGGTCCATCTCCCAGCCTTCTGAAATGATAACTGGCGCATGGACCCCTCCGATTTGAGGGCCGGCCTTGCGGAACGGCTGGCCCGGTCAGAACCGATCGACGCCGAGACCTTCAATGCCGCCTGCTTCATGCTCTCGCGTGCCCTGCAGGACATGACCTTCTCGGTCCCCGAGGCCGCGCCCCTGGTGCGGCGGCTCTTGCGGGTGGCCGGGCGCGCCGTCATCGACACCGGGCTGCCGGATTCGTCACCCGAGACGTGGCTCAACACCAAAGAGATGGCGCTGCAGTGGATCGACGAGGCGCTGCGCGAGCTGGGCTACGAGGTGAAGCCCTCCGCCAAGGTCTAGTTGATCAGGCGGGCGGCCGGCGGGGCGGGCGCGTAGTTGGGGTTGAAGTCGATGCCGACGGCTGCCCCTCCGGTGACGGTCGCCGTGTAGGCGATGACCTGGCCGGCGAGAGGCGAGCGGTCGCCGCCGCTGATGGACCAGTCCGCACCCGGCGTATAGATCGTGCCGATGAACTGGGTGGACGCGCCACCGTTCATCGTGTTAGAGCACGTATTCGCGGGCGGCGAGTAGATCACGATCCAGTTGTACTGCTCTCCCGAGAACACATACGTGGCTCCCTGTGCGTTCTGGCTCAGGCACGAACCGGCAGGAAAGTAGAACTGCACGGCTCCCGGAGTGATCTTTGCCGTCGCGCATGGCGCGGTCGGGTCACCCGTTCCAGCGGGGGGCGATTGCTGGCAGTAGTTCTCGTTGGCCACGTCTCCGCCCGGATACGGGAAGTACTCGAGTGACATCGGCGCGTTTTCCTGCGAGAGCAGGCCGGCAGGCGGCGGGCAGTTGCTGAAGCACTGGGGAGGATATTCGTCGTCGGGCGCCTGGCACAGCTTGGTCCGCGTCTGTGCGAAGCACTGGATCGTCGGCGACATGCTGTTGTAGGCGAGGCCGCAGATGGTCACGGTCGGCACTCCGCAGTTCCATCCACCGGTACCCAACACCAAGGTCTTGTTGGCTCCGCTCGGGAACGGACCGATTGGAGTCGCGGGGGGGCCGCCGCCGTCCACGAAGCCGGGAGCCAGGAACCGGCCGACGAACGAGAAGTCGTTCTGGGACCCGCCGGCGTAAGGCAGGCATCCATTGGGGTTGATGTACACGTTGTAGTACTGCGCGCCCGGCGCGTTCTGCGTGATGTTGACGTTGATGCCCTGGTTGCTGGCGTCGATGGTGCTCACGGCCTGGCACGATGACGGTGCGCTTTCGCGCCGGCAGCCTGGAGATCCGAGGCACGGGTCGGGCAGGATCGTGGGGTCGTTGAAGGTGTCCCACCGGACCGAGGTCAGCTCGATACCCCAGCCGCCGTTGCCGCCCTGGTGCTTGATACCGAAGCCTGGCGCGGGCGTCGCCGTCACGTTGAAGTGGCCTGCGCACCCGGTCCCGTTCATGTTCCAGAACTGCGGATTGACGACTGCGGTCGTGCCCGGTGCGGCCACGCTCTCCTCCTCCGGAGCCTTCAATTCGTTGGAGAGCAGGCTGCCCGTCGCGTCGGACTGGTAGCCGCCGGTCCAGGTGTACACGCCTGGGTCCAGGAAGGCACAGCTGGCCGAGCCGCCGCTGAGGTGGAAGGTGCCGTACTGGCCCGGGTACATCTCCGTCCACGTGCCGCGGTTGTTTTGGCTGTAGCCCACCGCGGATGTGTAGTACCCGACCGATGGCGCGAGAAAGCCCGGGTCGGGTAGGCTCGGGGCGGGCACGACCGGCTGGCCGATGGTGTCACCGGACTTGCAGACGCCTCCGTTGGTCGCCGGGTCGTACGGGACGAATCCTGGGGTCGAGTTGTAGCAGTAGTAGGTGGCCGCGCTGCAGTTCGAGCCGGCGGCTCCATAGCAGTTGCCGGCTTCGTGTAGGTTGGCATCCACGCACGCAGTGCCGTTGGTATAGACGTCGCCGAGAACGGTCAGCTCCGCAGAACCCTTGAGGTTCGTTGCGCAGCTGCCGGTGCTCAAGGTAAGCAGGGCAGGGGTCTGGCGCTGGTTGCCGACGATCGACGTGGCCGTGGCCATGACGTACGCAGTTGTCGGGCCGCCGAAGATCTGCATGAAGGCGAGCGGCAGCTGGTGTTCGGCCGTGAACACGAACTGGTAGCCGTTGAACTGCGTGTTCGTCGCCACGATCGTGAGCACCAGGTTGCCTGGGTAGGTGTAGACGTACGTGTATTCGGTCAGGCTGGTGTTCGGCCCGACCAGCTTGGGGCACGGCGCCTGGCAGGAAGAGGACGTCGAGCCCGCGTACAGGCGCAGGTCGCTCTCGAACAGTGTCACCGACTGCGGAATGGTCGAGCCGGCCAGGTTCCCATAGTTTTCGTACCAGTCGCCGGCGGCGAGTGCCGACGCATCGACTGCGGCCTGCAGGTCGCGCCGGTCGACGTAGGCGCGGCCGGAGTCGATGGCAAGGCCGAGCATGGCGAAGAGAACGAGCATCAGCAGCGCGATCAACACGATCGCCTGGCCCTCCTGCAGCTTTCGCCGCAGGGCGCTAGTTCGAGTACTCGGCGCGATAAACCGCATAAGCAGTGATGACGATCTTGTTTCCGACAACTTGCTGGATCAATGGAGTGAGAGGCTGGAAGTTAAACCAGAGCGTCACCTTGATGGGCTCGTTTCCGACCGCGGGAGTGATCGCGTTGCAGCCGGGACCCGGCGCGGGAAGCGTGCCAAGCCCGCCACGAGGACCGTTGGGCACGCCATTGCCTGCTGTGCTTGGGTCGGTGACGAAGATCCAACCGGTGTTGGACGCCGGCAGCTGCGCGGAGCCGACCGGGTTGCCGCCGTTGGGGATGGGGCCGTTGGGGCAAGGGTTGGCGAGAACCTCGGTGACCGCATGCGCCTGAACCGCAGACGCCACGTCGGCGTCGGTCGGCCAGGTATGGAATGCGCCGTTCGGGTCGATGAAGTAGGAGGCGCGCACCGCTACCCTGGCGCCTTCGTTGGCCGCCTGCTGGAGCGTGATGTAGAAGTACAGCCCGCGGCCGAAGTCGATGATGCCGAAGGTGAGCAGCAGGATCACCGGAGCGATCAGGGCGAACTCGGTCATGCCCTGCGACCGCTCACTGCGCGTCCACTCCTGGACGCTGGCGATCGCTCGCCTGGCGCTTGCCTCGAGGCGCTTCATGCGGGTCCTCATGGCTTGCCCTGGATGGTGAAGTGCTCGTTGTACGCCATGTTGATGCCGTTGCCGAAGAGGCTCTGGATGAAAGGCGTGATGAGCTGGAAGTTCATCAGCAGAGAGACGTTGATGTCGCCCAGGCGCCACGAGTTGTCGGTGGGATGGTTCGGCAGCGTCCCGGTCTGGGGGCCGCCATTGGGTTGCGTGTAGCAGATGTAGACGTTGACCGCCTGCGGCGTCGCCGGGAATGCCGAAGCGGGGTAGGGCTTGTTGTTGAGCGTGTTGCTATCAGTCGGCACGAGGCAGTTTGCCGACGGTACGAAGGTTCCGACGAGGCCAGACCCGGACAGGCCCGAGTTGACCGCCGCCATGACGTCGGCGTCGTCGAGGTAGAGGTTGGCGCGCGAGGAGGTGTTGAACCAGGCACCGTGTCGAGCGCCTTCGCGCGCAGCTCCCTGGAGGTTCACGGCGAAGTAGAACGCGCGCGACAGGTCGAGCAGTCCCATCATCAAGAGCAGCAAGACGATCGATGAGATGGCAAACTCGACCAGCGACTGGCCGCGCTGACCACGCCCTCGGCGGACCCTAGTTTTCACTGGCACAGGGGAATTGAACCTGATCGGACCGCCGCATGGAGCGCATTAACCGAATAACGAGGCAGCAGGCATTTCCGTGCTCTTGTTAATCGGATGCCGGTTGGCAACCTTACGGCGGAGGCGGTTTCGACGAGCTTCCAGCGCCGCCGCTTCATCGGGAAGCCGGCTCTGAGCGGCCTCCACGACAGCCAAAGCCCGCTGGGGGTCGCGGCGCCGCCATTCGAGCAGCCTCGCGCGTGCCACCGGCAGCCGGATGTCGGTGGCGACGCGAGACTCGAGCAGCCCGAGCAGCTGCTCGGCGCCCGGCACCGACGATCGCCGGCGCGCCATTCGCCGGGCCAGCAGCAGACCCGCCGTGGCGGCTGACTCGTCGGCGAATTCGGCCGCGTTACGGAGCGCGCGCCAGCCGTCGGCGCGGGCTCCCCGGCGCAGCCTGTGGCGGCCCAGCGCCAACCAGTCCGATGCGTCCATGCTCCCGTCGCCGCCTTTCAGCCGGGAGAGCAGTCGCGAGTGGAGGTGGACGAGGCTGATGACGTCCAGCCGGTTGTGCTCGAGGACCGCTTCGAGAATGGGGCTCGACCCGCGGCGCAGATAAGCGAAGTAGGCGTCCGGGGCCAGCATGCCCGTGACCGGGTCGTTGCGTTCGTATCCCAGGACTCGTTCCTCAACCATGCGCAGAGTGCAGCTCTCGAGGCGGTGCCTGTAGAGGGCTCGGACCAGCGTGAGCAGGTCCACATGCGGCGGGTGGTCGAGCTCACCGGGCATTCGCGCCATCACCCACCGCGTCTTCAGCACTGGGAGATCGAACGAGCCTCCATTGAAGCTGGCGAGACTACCGGCGGGTTCCAGCTCCTGGCGCAAGCGATGCAGGAACGCCGCTTCCAGGCCCGGCTGGGGCAGGAATAGCTGGGCCAGCCGGAGGCCGCAGTCGATCGGCAGTGCAACCGCCGCCGCGAAAACATACGTGCCCGCGCCGCCGCCGAGACCAGTGGTCTCCGTGTCGATGTAGGCGACCGATCCTGGATGTGGATCGAGCGCCGGCAGCGGGATGACGTCCTCCCGAAGGAACGCATCACCGAATGGAGTCGACACCGCCTCGAATCCGCGCGGGAGCTCGGCTTGGGGTTGCGGCCTCGATCTCGGCCTGGTAAGCCCGCCTAGACGATCAAGACGCTCTCTGAGGTCGCGGACAGCAATCGCAGGCATGCGCTCTTGGCTCCTTCGACGAGATGCAGCGGTCCGATGCAGGAAGGACATCCGGCGAGGCAGGGGCAGTCGCTGACCAGCGCGGCCGCTTGCTCGAGCAGCTCGAGGTGCAGCTCGTACATGCGCTGCGAGTACCCGACGCCCCCGGGGTAGATCTCGTAGACCGTCACCGTCGGCAGCCGCGTGGAGGCGGAGCGCACCTCGGCCACGGCGCCAAGGTCGCGCGGGTCGCACATCAGCCGGATGCTGGCGACGTGTCGAAGCGAGTGCGCCATCCCCTGCAGCCCGGCTTCGAGAGTTTCTCGTCCGAGCGCTGTCCACAGCTGATCGTCGACGGTGATCCAGTAGCCGGTCGTGTGCAACGTCTGCTCGGGTAGATGGATGGGTCCCGAGCCGATGTTCTCGTGCGTGTGAAATCGGATCTTCTTGAACATGCTGGCCAGCGACGTGATCTTCACCTCGCCATGACTGCGGGCGATCGCGTCTCCCTCCGGACCAGCGAACGTGTCGAGCACCTGCACCGTCACCGAGGCGAGGGCGTCGGTGTAGTAGTCGACGTCGACTGGATGCACATATGCCTTCTTCTCGTGCCAGTCGAGGCGGTCGACGTGAAACTGGGCGCCTTCGTGCAGGTAGACCGCCTCCTCATGCAGGAGCACCGGCGCGGAGAACTGGTCCATCTCGCCGATCACCGAAGGGCGTGGTTTCGAGGTGTCGATGATGACGACGTTGTCGGCAGCGATGCGCCGGAGGTGGACCTCCTCGGCGGGAAAAGCCTGGCGGCTCCAGAACCAGCGGTCTCCGGAACGTGTTGCCGAACCGTCCTCCTCGAAGACCCGCAGCAGCTCGCCGACATCTGAGCGACCGAGCTTCTCCTCGGCCTCGAATGGAAGCTCGAACAGCCCGGCTTGCAGGTGGCCGGCGAGCAACAGCAGGTTGTCCGGATCGATCAGACCCTCCTCGGGATCCGTGCTCAGGAAGTATTCCGGGTGGCGGACGATGAACTGGTCGAGGGGCGAGCTCGAGGCGACGAAGACGCCAACCGACCCCGACCGCCTTCCGGCCCGGCCGAGCTGTTGCCACGTAGAGGCGATGGTTCCGGGGTATCCGACGAGAACTGCCGCCTGGAGGCTGCCGATGTCGATGCCCAGCTCGAGGGCATTG
>Ga0209802_1001295_pt1 | contig 18679 bp, 17 predicted proteins | sample GraSoiAngelo_129_FD_185886 | JGI IMG/M metagenome (GOLD analysis project Ga0209802, IMG submission 185886) | Grasslands soil microbial communities from the Angelo Coastal Reserve, California, USA - 14_0927_12_40cm (SPAdes) (version 2) | ecosystem: Environmental > Terrestrial > Soil > Grasslands ... | reverse complement strand
CAATACGGCAGCCCCTATATCGAGACGGAACACCTGTTGCTGGGGATTATGCGCGAGGACCGCGCTCTCGTGAAGCAGTTCTTGGGCCAATCTAACGCTGAATCAGAGATTCGCGCTGAAATCGAGAAACATATCCCCCCACGCGAACGCATTTCTACTTCCGTCGAAGTACCCCTCACGAGCGACTCCATTAAGGTCCTACACTTTGCCGCGGAAGAAGCCGAAAGGCTCGCTCAGCGCTACGTCGAAACAGAACACCTGTTGCTCGGCATATTGCGCCTGGAAGGGTCGCTCGCCGGTCAGATCTTGCGCGCGAGGGGCCTCAAGCCGGCAACGATTCGGGAGCAACTGGCAAAAGGTTCCGGTCCTACTGTCAAAGTACAGCTTGATCAACGGGCGTTTTTGAGGCTGGATAGCTTTCTTGCCGGGCTGAAGTGGCATAAGGCGGAGGAGTTGTTGCCTGTTTTCGCTAAGAATGCGCAATTCGTCGACGTCTATGGAAAACGGTGGAATCGGGAGGAAATCCAGAAGGAATTTTTGACCCTGTTCGCTCCTTACGCCAAGAAAAATGCGACTTATGCGATCGAGGAAACACTCGCGGATACGGCAGACCTCTTTGTCGCCATTGTTTTGTGGAAGAACGCCATCCTTGCCAGTCTGGAGCGCGTCTGGATCCACCGCATGAGTTTTGTTCTCATTCCGAAAGAAGATGATTGGGAAATCGTCCTGGTCCAGGTAACTCCCGTTCAGCCCTTATAGGTTCAGGCCATCATTCGAATTCACGCTGGGGAGCGGATTGCTCCGCGCCGACGCGTCCGGCGGTAATGTCGGCTTTGAAGTAGTTTTCACCTTTGATGGGCGAGCCCGCAAGGCGCCGGAGCATGGCGATCTGCCCGATGTGATTCAGCGCGTCGGCGACGGGCGCCTGGAACAGCCCTTCGGCGGGAGCGTGGAGCGGCTCGGGAGAGGCGAGATACTCATCGAACTTTTTAATCGTGGCAAAGAAGCGCTCTACTTCCGTGTTCCAGGGAAGCGGTGTCGAGTCGTGCCAGGTCTGATTGCCTCGCGCGATCGAGAGCGCCCAGTCAAAGAGATCCCCCATGTGCGCGAGGATTTGCGCGGGAGTGCGCGTCTTGTCCCCGATATGGAAGCTGGAGAAATGCTCGGGAGCGCCGCGCAATGCTTTGCCACCGCGGTACGCAACGGTGGCAAGGGTGTGGCGCAGGAGTTGACGAGCAGAATCGGGAGACACGGTCACGGGTGATGCGGCGGTCATGGGATAACCCCTTCTCGACTAGCGAATCGGAAGTAAAAGTTTTAACACAGAGGACGCGGAGAGCATAGAGCCTACAGAGAGGAAGACCAATCACGGCGTTCGCAGGAATTTGAACGAAGCAGAAGTCAAGTAGCACGATTCACCAGTCACCAATCACGAGTCACCAGTCACCCACTCATTGCTTCGTGTACACGCGCACGTAATCGACCAGCATCTGCTGCGGGAACTGGGTCGTGTTTTCGGGCGAGCCGGGCCAATCGCCGCCAACGGCAACATTCAGGATGAGGAAGAACGGATGATCGAAGACCCAGGGACTTCCCGGCTTCCACACGAGGAGTTCTCCAACGCTGGGGCGACCCGTCGTCGAGTGCACCGGAAAGTCCGCGCTGCCGCGAGTTTTCCTGAATGCTGCTTCAAACGACTCGTGGACATAGAAACGAACGATGTCCGGCTCCCATTCGACCGCAAAGATATGAAAATCGTCGCCAAATTTCTGCTCAGGCGGCAGCGTGTAAGTTGTTGTCAGGTCTGACGTGCCGCTTGAAGCGCCGGGGCCGTGCAACGAAACATGAACTTTGCCCGGCTCCTTGCCGATATTTTCCATAATGTCGATTTCGCCGCACTTGGGCCATCCGGCAGAAGTGATGTCATTGCCGAGCATCCAGAAAGCGGGCCACATCCCCTGCCCCGCCGGAATCTTTATGCGCGCTTCAAAGCGGCCGTAGGCCTGGCTAAAGAGCCCTTGTGTCTTGAGGCGGGCTGAAGTGTAACTGCTTGAGACCCCATCCGAACAGGTGATGCTCTCCTTTTGCGCGGTGATGACCAGATTTCCACTTTTGACCTGCGCATTCTGAAGGCGATTGGTATAGCACTCAAGTTCCTTGTTGCCCCATCCTTTGCCGCCCGTGTCGTACGTCCATTTGGAGGAATCTGGAGCGGAGCCGTCCGGGCCGTTGAATTCATCACTCCAGACCAGGGTCCATCCTTTCGCTGGAGGAGGCTGAAGGGTCGCTCCACCGCCGCAACTGAGAAAAAAGATAGCTATCGCAAGAAAAACCGGAATAAAGCTAAGTGGACTTGGAGTGAATCGCGATGTCATTGGCATTCCCTTTCCTCGCAGACCAAGCCTGCGAGATGTATGGGAGCGATCAGGCGAGATTTAGGGCACGCTTGAAGGAACCCTTCTCGCTATCAATCTTTTTCTGAAGCTGGAGAATGGCGTAGAGAAGGGCTTCTGGGCGTGGCGGGCAGCCGGGAACGTAAACATCCACGGGGATCACCTGATTGCAGCCTTGCACGATGGCGTAGTTGTTGAAAACGCCGCCCGAGGTGGCGCAGGCGCCCATGGAAATGACCCACTTGGGCTCAGGCATTTGATCGTAGAGCTGGCGAATCACGGGGGCCATTTTCTGCGACAGGCGCCCAGCGACAATCATCAAGTCGGCCTGCCGCGGCGAAGGACGGAAAACCTCTGCGCCAAAGCGCGCCACGTCGAAGCGCGCCGCGGCCATGGACATCATTTCGATGGCGCAGCAAGCGAGGCCGAACCCGAGCGGCCAGATGGAGCTTTTGCGCGCCCAGTTCACCGCCTTATCGAGGCTCGTGAAGATGATGCCTTCGTCCTGCAGCAGGCTGCCAAAATCGTCCGGCTTCGTGAGCGTGACGTGTTTTCCGAGCGATGTGCTCATTCTTTCCTCGTCCAAACGATTTTCGCACACCCGCGCCCGCCGAGACAAATGAGCTCCAGGCCAAACTGAAGATGGGAAAGCTTCAATGCGTAGGAGGAGCAGGCCTCAAATCGTATTCGAAATCCGAAACGGAGCGCGTGGAGCGAAGGTAGCCGATGACGGAACCGGGCCAGAGCGTGGTGTTCTCCCCCGTGTGTGTGTCTTGATACCAACTGCGGCAGCCACCGGATTGCCAGACGGTGCGGCCCATCCGGTCGCGAATGTTGGCGGCGAAATGCTTTTGAGATTCGGCGCGTACTTCCATCACCGAGGTGTTGCGGCGGCGCATCAGCTTGAGGCATTTGATCACGTAATGGACTTGGGCTTCGATCATGAGAACTACGGAATTGTGGCCTAAGCCCGTATTGGGTCCGAGAAGAATGAAGAGGTTCGGAAAGCCGCTGACGGTGACGCCGAGGTAAGCGCTCATCCCATTGTGCCAGGCGTCATGAATTTCGATGCCGCCCCGGCCAACCAGACGCATCCCGATGAACTGATCGGTGACATGAAAGCCCGTGCCGTAGATCAGAACATCGATGGGCCGCTCGACGCCATCCCGGGTCACGATGCTGCGCTCGCGGACTTCCGCGATGTTTTCGGTGACCAACTCGACATGAGGCTGTTTTAGCGCAGGATAAAAATCGTCAGAAAGAAGGATGCGCTTGCAGCCGATCTGGTACTTGGGGGTCAGTGCCGCCTGCAGTTTGTGGTCGGGGATGCTCCTTTCGAGGTGGCGGCGGGCGATTCTCTCGAGATGCTCGCGCACAAAACGATCGCCAAGAAAACTGAGGACGCGCCATTCGAGACTTAAGAACAGGAATTTCCGGAACGCCCAAGCGAGCCCTGGCACGTTGCGGAAACGCTCCCGCCATTTCTCAGAAATGCCAAAGTCGAGTCGCGGCACGATCCACGCCGGAGTGCGCTGGAAGAGATAAAGCCTTCCGACGCGCGGCGCGATTTGCGGGACGAATTGGATGGCGCTTGCGCCCGTGCCAACGACGGCCACCGTTTTGCCGCTGAGATCGACTTCCGGCTTCCACGTGGCGGAATGAAACGCGGGTCCGGAAAAGCGCTCGATACCCGGGATTTCCGGATAGTGCGGCACGTGCAGCGCGCCCATGCCGGAAATCAGCACGCGCGCGTGGATGCTTAAATTATCGCCCGCACGGATGTGCCAAAGACCGGCAGACTCGTCCCAGGCGGCTTCGTGAAAACGAGTGTTGAAGCGGATATAAGGAGCGAGGCCGTAGCGTTGCACGCAGGATTTTAGGTATTGGTAGATTTCCGTTTGGCTGGCGAACATGCGGGTCCAACCAGGATTTCGTTCAAACGAGAAAGAATAAAGATGGGCAGGCACGTCGCAAGCACAGCCGGGATAGCGGTTTTCGTACCAGGTGCCGCCAATGTCGTCGCTTTTTTCGATGAGCAGAAAATCTTTCATTCCTGCTTCGATAAGCTTGATCGCCATGCACAAGCCGGAGAAGCCCGCGCCAACGATCAGAACGTCGACGGCAATGTCGGCATGATTTTGATGGGAAATCGAAGACTCAACCATTTTCTTGGGATTTTACACCACTCAGGTTCGCAGCGCTGGTGTGCGTGCGAAGAAAAGCAGCGCTTTCCCGCAAGGACTGACGAGCCTCCGGGATCTGGTGCGGGGCGAGTTGCCAGGCATGAGGGACGACAGGCCAGATTTTTAATTCCACGGGAACCCCGGCGGCGCGCGCCTTCTCCGCCAGTCGCGTGGAATCGTCACGCAAAACTTCGTCGGTGCCGGCGTGAATGAGCATCGGGGGAAGACCGGAGAGATCGGCATACAGCGGAGAGGCGAGAGGATTGCGTGGGTCAGTGCCGCCGAGATAGTAGCGAGCGGACGGGCCGATGTCCGGACCATTAAACATGGCACAGCGGCTCGCGTTCGTGCGGATGGAGTCGCCCGTGGCCGCGAGGTCGGTCCACGGAGAGAAAAGCACTGCAGCAGCAGGGAGCGGCGTGCCCGAAGCGCGAAGAGCGAGCATGAGCGAAAGTGCCAGACCCCCGCCTGCGGAATCGCCCGCGATGACGATGCGCAGTGGCAAATACCCTTCGGCAAGGAGACCTCGATACGCTGCAGTCGCGTCTTCCACAGCGGCGGGAAAGGGATTTTCCGGAGCAAGGCGATAGTTTGGAGCGAATACGCCGAAGCCGTGCATCGCGAACGATGTGGTGATCGGACGGTGCGTCTCTGCCGAACAGCCGAAATATCCGCCGCCATGCAAATAAAGGAGCACGTCTTTGCTGACATTTGGCGATTCCACCCACTCTCCGGGAATGCCGTTCACCTGAACCGGAGAAATGCGTACCGCCGCAGGCACTTTGTACGGATCGGGCCGGAGAATTTGGCGCGCGCGACGATAATCGCGGCAGCCTTTCAGGCGGCGCTTGACGCGCCACTTCATAATCCAAACCGCGAGATGCGCCTGAAAACTAGCCATGGATTGTTGCGCACGCTCTTGGAGTGCAACACGGGAGAATATCAAATATCTACGAAAACTAAACTCTTAGCACGACTTTGCCAAATTGCGAGCCGGATTCAAGATAGGCATGCGCAGCTGCGGCTTCGCCGAGCGGAAAGATGCGGTCAACGACGGGCTTTAGTTTTCCCGAAGCTACGAGTTTCATCACGGTGTGGAGCTCGGACTTCATTCCCATGTAAGAACCGAGAAGAGAAAGTTGGCGGCTGAACAGAAAGCGCAAGTCCACCTTGGCGTCATAGCCGGTGGTGGCGCCGCAGGTGACCAAGCGCCCGCCGGGGGCGAGGCTGGCCAGGCTGTCCTCCCAAGTTGCGGTGCCGACGTGCTCGAAGACGACGTCGACCCCGCGCTTATTGGTGATGCGGCGGACTTCGTCGCGGATTTTCTGAGTTGTGTGATGAATGAGATGGTCGGCCCCGAGCTCCTTGGCTTTAGCGAGTTTCTCGTCGGATCCCGCGGTGGTGATCACGCGCGCGCCGAGACATTTCGCGATTTGAATGGCGGCGCTGCCAACGCCGCTGCCCGCCCCGAGGATGAGGACATCTTCGCCAGGCTGAAGCTCGGCGCGAGTGATGAGCATGTGCCATGCAGTTTGAAACACCAGCGGGACGGAGGCGGCCTCCTCCCACTTGAGATTTTCGGGATAAGGCAGGCAATTCACTTCGGGGACGCGAACAAATTCGGCACAGCCGCCGTCAATCATGTAGCCAAGATTTGTGGCTTGCCTGCAGCGGTTGTCCAGGCCGGCCGCGCAAGCCGTGCATTTGCCGCAGCTCACTAGCGGCGCGAGCACCACTTTCTGGCCGACGCGCACTGTGGTGACGTCCGCGCCGACCTTCGCGATCTCGCCGGCCACGTCGCTACCGGGAATGTGCGGCAGCGGAATCGGCACGTTGGGCAAGCCGCGGCGCACCCAAAGATCGAGATGGTTCAGCGCGCAGGCTTTCACGCGCACGAGGACTTCGCTCGCGCGAATAACGGGGTCGGGAGCGTCTTCATACTTGAGAACGTCGGGCGCGCCGTGCTGATGAAACACGATCGCTTTCATGAGACCTCCGCTCTGCACTGCAAGAGCCGAACGGTAACACCGCAAGCGAAGAGTGTCCACAATGCGCGAGCATTGACAGGGAGAATAGCGCGCCGTAGGCTGAGAAGAGAGGAATGCCTTGGACCTCTTCGAAGAAATCGTGAAGATGCGGCGCGCGGGGCGGCGCGGAGCGCTGGCCACTATCGTGCACACGAACGGATCGATCCCCAGTTATGAGAGTTCGCGCATGCTGGTGCGCGAGGATGGGTCGATCGCGGGAACGATTGGCGGCGGCTGCGTCGAGGCCGAAGTCTGGGCCGCAGCAAAAGAAGTGATGCAAAAAGAAGCGCCGCAGAAAATGGTCTTCCATCTCAACAACGAAGCCAGTTACGACAACGGGCTGATTTGCGGCGGCACACTGGAAGTTTTTGTCGAGCCCATTTTGCCGCAGCCGGTGGTGTATTTGTTTGGTGGCGGGCACGTTTCGATGGCCGTCGCTAGAGCGGCAAACGCGGCGGGATTTGGCATCGGCGTGGTGGACGATCGCGAAGCGTTCGCGAACAAAGAACGCTTCCCGATGGCGGTGGAGATTTACACGAGTTACGAGGAAGCCTTCGAGAAGGTTCGGCCGAATGCATCGAGCTATCTGGTGATCCTGACGCGCGGACACAAAGAGGATATGCGCGTATTGGCATGGGCGGTGCGAACCGAAGCGCGCTACGTGGGGATGATCGGAAGCAAACGCAAAGTATTGTCCGTGTACAGGGCGCTTGAGAACGAGGGCTACAAGCCGGACGAATTCGATCGCGTGTACGCACCAATGGGGCTGGAGATCGGGGCGCTTTCGCCGGAAGAGATTGCCGTGAGCATCACCGCCGAGTTGGTGGCCGTGCGGCGGAACGCGGCGAACGCGGAGCACAAGAAACTGAGGCAACAAGCTCACCCAGCCGCAGCTCATTCCGTTGGGCAGACCACCGGGGAGCGCTGAAAGGGGCACATGCTGGCCGCCGTCATCCTGTCCGGCGGGGCCTCGAGCCGCATGGGCTCGCCAAAGGCGCTGCTTCCCTACCAGGGGCGCCCGTTTCTCGAACATTTGCTGGAAGTGACGGCGCGGCCGGAAATCGCCGTGCGACGAGTGGTTCTGGGAGCAGACGCGGAACCGATCGCAAAAGCCATTCACCTCAACGCGGATGAAATCGTCATCAACGCAGATTGGGAAAAAGGGCAACTCAGCTCGATTCAGGCGGCGGTGCGCAGTCTGCCGCCCGGGACGGATGGCGTGCTGCTCTGTTTGATCGATCATCCGTTGATCAGCGGGGCGCTCATCGGGGAGCTGATTGAGCATTTTTACAAATCCGGGAAACCCATTGCTTTGCCGGTGTACGAAGGGCGCCGCGGCCACCCCGTCATCTTTGCTGCCTCATTGTATGAGGAACTGCTGCGTGCGCCGCTGGAAACGGGAGCGCGGGCAGTGGTTTGGGCGCATGCTGGCGGCGTGGAAGAGGTTCCCACAAACGAACAGGGATGCGTGCTGAACCTGAATGATCCGGACACCATGATTCAGACGATCGGTGGCGTGGGCTAACGATTCAAAGAACGATTTTTTGAAGGAGAGCGGTCGCCGCGTCGGCACCGAGCTGCGCGCCGTGAAACGTCGCCGGTGGCAAACTGCCGAGCGATGAAGAGAGAGACTCCGCAGTGATTGCGCGGGCTTCCGCGAGCGAACGCCCGCGGAGCTGTTCGGTCAGAAGCGAAGCACAGGCGATGGCAGTGGTGCAGCCGCGACAAAGAAAACGGACGTCGCCGATACGGCCGTTCTCGATGCGCGCGAAAAGCTTGAGGACATCCCCGCAGACCGGATTTGTGACTTCGATTGTTGCCGTGGCACCGGGGAGCTCCCCAGCGTTGCGCGGATTGCGGAAATGATCGAGAACAGCTTCACTGAACACGGAAGCAGTATGGCAAAAGGGAATGAAGTAGCGCAACACAACAAAAATCAACACCAAAGAATTTAATGCAGAGGCCACAGAGAGCGCAGAGAGCGCAGAGATCGCAGAGAAGAAAACCAGAGCGATCGCCCCAGTGCTAGCAAGCTAGGACTACTTCTTCGGCGGCAGATATTTTTTTTCGACCGAGGCAATCACCACGTAATTGGGATCGACCATCTCCGTGAGATGAATTTTGCCGACCTTGGAAAGTAACTCGTAGGCATCGAGCTCGGAGAGACCATAATCGGCGTGGATCCAGTGAATCAGCTCGGTCACCGCGCCGCGCACGGCGTCATCTACCGGCCGGTAGATGCCCGCGGTCATAATCTCCTTTTCGTTCTCGAAACGCGGCCATCCTGTGTGCTTCCCTTTGACCAGCTCGAAGCGGAAGCGGGCGCGCATGGGAACTTCCACCGCGCTTCCGGCGACTTCGCCATCCCCCATCGCGGCGTGGCCGTCACCAAAATAGAAAAGCGCGCCCGGAACATTTACGGGCAGGTAAAGCGTATTCCCCACACAAACTTCCGGCGCGTCCATGTTGCCGCCAAATTCCGCGGGAACGAGGGAGCTGCGGGCTTCGCCATTGGCCGGCGCCACGCCAATACATCCCAGAAAAGGATGCAGCGGGAAGCTGACTTTGAAGCTGGAGTCGAGCGCCTGAAACGTGGCCGTGTTTTTCTCTTTGTCGATCGGATAGAACCACATGCGCTCGGGCAGCGGCTGCGCTTCCAGCATGGGCGTGTAGTGCGTGGAATTGACGGCGCCAAAACCCGGGGAAAACGTGCCGACACCCTGCTTGCCATCCACTTGCAGGTCGAGGATGTGAACAACGAGCGTATCGCCGGGCTCCGCACCATCTATATAAAAAGGACCCGTAAGGGGATTGTCGCCTTTAACGAGGGCCATGCTGTCGCCGGGCTTCTGCAAGGCATTGCCGAAGCAGTCGAGCGAATTGGACTCCAAAATGCTGCCCGGTTTGAGTCGCGCGACCGGCGGCGCAACCCCGAAAACATACTTCACGTTATCGATCGTGGCGCGGTACTGAACCACTTCTTGTTTTGCAGGAGCAGAGGGCGCCTGACCGAAGGCCGGAAGCGGCAGAGCGAGAGTGAGAATAAGCAGACGAATGCGCACGTGAGTCCTCCAAAAATGAGAAGACGAAGTGCATCACACTACGAGAGCGGAGTCAATCCGCCATCGTTTCATCTGCGGAGCATCCATCCATCTGCTATTCTTTCCCGGAAAGCATGAAAAAGAATCAGCAGACTACTCTCCGAATCGTTTCGCTGGCGCCCAGCGCGACTTCCATTTTATGCGCCATGGGCGCGAAGAAAGCCTTGGTCGGCGTCACGAAGTGGTGTGCGGAAGTCGCGCCCGTTGGCGATCTGCCGAAACTGGGTGATTGCTGGCACATGGAGTCGGTCGAGGACATCCTTCGCCTGGAGCCGACCCTGGTGATCGGCTCTGTCCCTTATAAACAAGCGACTGTCGCGAGGCTGCTGGAGCATCCGTTGAATTTTCTCGCTATGAACCCCCGCACGCTGGCGGACATTGAGAACGACATTCGTTTGTTGGGGGGCATCGCCAACCACCGATCGGATGCGAATCGGCTTGTGCAAACGATGCGCGCCGGTTTTGCGGCTATAGCGAAACGCAGCAAACGGAAGCAGCAAAAAGTTCGAGTTTATTGTGAAGCGTGGCCAAATCCGCGAATCAGTTCGCCGCCGTGGGTCGCGGAAGTGGTGAGCCTGTGCGGCGGCGAGATGGTGCTGCCTCCGGGGGAGAAAGTGACTGTGGAGCAAGTGGCCTTGGCGATGCCGGATGTCATCGTTCTGGCATGGACTGCAACGGGAGACAAAGCAGAACCCCGCAAGGCCTATTCAGTGGAAGCCTGGAGAGACGTTCCGGCGATTCGAAACCGCCATGTTTACGTCATCCGCGACGAATTGCTGAATACGCCGGGGCCGCCGCTGGTGCGGGGAGCTGCAGAGTTGTGGAAATTGCTGGATTCGGGGCGCAAATAAAAAGGAATTTAACACAGAGGTCACAGAGAGCACAGAGGCCACAGAGATGAAGGAGCAGAACATAGGAAGGCCTCGAGATGCCGGGGGCAGCCGCCGACCGCGGAGGCTCGCAGAGAAATGAGAACCGTCGTGGCAGCGGTGATTGAGCGAGGAGACCGGCGGCTGCTGATTGGCCAGCGCCAGCGAACGGACTCGTCACCCCTCAAGTGGGAATTTCCCGGAGGAAAAGTGGAAGAAGGCGAAACGCCGGAGGCGGCCCTCACGCGCGAACTAAAAGAGGAACTCGGTGCGACCCTGCGAAAGTGGGTGCCTATCGGGCGCGTGCTTCACAAATACGCTCAGACACCCGAGGAACTTGAAATTCTTTTTTTCGCGGCGGCGATTTCGGAGGACGAGCTGAGCCCGCGCTCGTTTGAGAAAATCGCTTGGGTGTTGCCGAAGGAACTCGGCGACTACGATTTTCTCGCGGCAAATGTAGGCTTGGTGGCAAATCTCGCTACCGGAAAGATCAAGCCGGGCGAAATTCTGGCAGAAGCATAACGATAGACAGTCTGCGGCACTGCGTCTCTAGGAAGTGACGGGGTTTGGTTTGTTCGTGTTGATGGCGAGATCCTTCACGGCTTTGTCGAGGACTGACCGCTCGATCTTCCCGTCCACGAACAGCTCATGCAGCGTGGCCAGTGTGATGAAACGCGAATCAACCTCGAAGAAATCGCGCAGCGCGCCCCGGCCGTCGCTGCGGCCAAAGCCATCCGTTCCGAGTGAAGCCAGCCGTCGCGGCATCCACTTGCTGATCATGTTGGGAAGGGTCTTCAAGTAGTCAGAAGCCGCCACCAGAACGCCCGGCGCATTTGCGAGACACTGCGTGACGTAGGGAACGCGCGGCTTCTCGCCAGCGTGCAACCGGTTCCAGCGCTCGGTCTCGTTGCCGTCATTGTAAAGCTCCTTGTAACTCGTGACGCTCCACACGTCGGCGGCCACGCCGTATTTGCCTTCAAGAATTTCCTGCGCGCTCAGGGCTTCATTGAGGATCGCGCCGCTCCCGAACAACTGGGCGCGCAACTTCGCCTTGTCATTCGCAGCTCTTCGAAAGCGGTACATTCCCCGCAGAATGCCTTCCCTGACGTCGCCTGGCATGGACGGCATCTCATACGGCTCGTTCATCACTGTGAGGTAATAGAAAACGCTTTCGCCGTCTTTGTACATGCGGCGGATGCCGTCCTGAATGATGACCGCGATCTCGTATGCATAGGCAGGATCGTAGGCTTTCAGATTGGGAACCGGCAGGGCAAGTACGTGACTGTTTCCATCCTGGTGCTGGAGGCCCTCCCCGGCGAGTGTGGTACGCCCCGCGGTACCGCCGAGCAAAAAGCCGCGCGTGCGCATGTCGGCGGACGCCCAGATGAAATCCGCAATGCGCTGAAAACCGAACATGGAGTAATAAATGAAGAACGGAATCATGTTGATGCCGTGCGTGGCGTACGCCGAGCCTGCGGCGATGAACGAAGCCATGGAGCCGGCCTCGGTGATCCCTTCTTCGAGGATCTGTCCCTCCTTCGCCTCCTTGTAGTAGAGAAGCGTATTCACGTCGACGGGCTCGTAGCGCTGCCCCACACTGGAATAAATGCCTACCGTGCGGAACAGCGATTCCATGCCGAAGGTGCGCGCTTCGTCGGGGACGATGGGCACGATAAGCTTGCCGATTTCCGGGTCCTTGAGCATTTTCCGAAGCATGCCCACGAAAGCCATCGTCGTGGAGACTTCCCTGCCCTCGCTGCCCTCCAAGAATTCCTCGAACAATTCATCGTGGTCGGCAACCAGCGGTTTGGAACGCACCCTTCGTTGGGGAACATAACCGCCGAGCGCTTCTCGGCGTGCCCGTAGATACTGAATCTCCGCGCTCTCTTCCGGCGGCCGGTAGAACGGAAGCTCAATGCAATCTTCATCGTTGAGTGGAATGCCGAAGCGCGAGCGAAACTCACGCAACTCGTCCTCGTTAAGTTTTTTCTGCTGGTGCGTGACGTTCTTGCCTTCGCCGGCTTCGCCGAGACCATAGCCCTTGATGGTTCGCGCCAGAATGACGGTGGGTGAACCCTTATGGTCGACTGCCGCCTTGTAAGCCGCATAGACTTTGCGCGGGTCGTGGCCCCCGAGCCGCAGGCGCCGCAGCGCTTCGTCCGGCAACGGCTCGACGAGCTGAAGCAGGCGCGGGTCGCTTCCGAAGAAATGCTCGCGCACGTACGCGCCGGAAGAAACCACCAACTTCTGGTATTCGCCGTCGACCATTTCGCCCATGCGCTTGACGAGCAGCCCTTCCGTGTCGCGTTCCAGAATCGGATCCCACTCGCTGCCCCAGAGCACCTTGATGACGTTCCACCCTGCGCCACGAAACGCGGACTCCAGTTCCTGAATGATCTGTCCGTTGCCGCGCACGGGGCCGTCCAGCCGCTGCAGGTTGCAATTGACCACGAAAATCAGATTGTCGAGCTTCTCGCGGGAACCGAGCGTGATGGCGCCAAGCGATTCCGGCTCGTCGGTTTCGCCATCGCCAATAAAGGCCCAGATCTTCGCGTCCGTGGGCGGCTTCAAGCCGCGATCCTCCAGATAACGGTTAAAGCGCGCCTGATAAATGGCCATCAGCGGGCTAAGGCCCATCGAAACCGTCGGGAACTCCCAGAAATCGGGCATCAACCACGGGTGTGGATACGAAGAGAGCCCACCGCCGGGTTTCAATTCCCGGCGAAAGTTTTCCAATTGATGCGCGCTGAGGCGCCCTTCGAGAAACGCGCGCGCGTAAATGCCCGGCGCGGCGTGTCCCTGGAAATAAACAATGTCCCCTTCAAACTCGTCCGTGCGCGCGCGGAAGAAATGGTTGAAACCGACCTCGTACAGTGTGGCCGCCGAAGCGTAGGTGGAGATGTGCCCGCCAATGTTGTGTTCGACTCGATTCGCGCGCACCACCATGGCCAGCGCGTTCCAGCGAATCAGGCTCTTGATGCGCCGCTCCAGTTCCTGATCGCCGGGAAACAGAGGTTGCAAGCGCACGGGAATGGTGTTGGCATACGGCGTATTCGCGCTAAAGGGCAGGTCGATGCCGCTGACGGTGGCGTGGGCGCGAAGCCGCTCGAGGATCTCCGTGGCCACTTCTGGGCCGCTGGATTCGAGAACGGAATCCAGCGACTCCAGCCACTCCTGAATCTCGACGTCTTCAATGCCATGCGGATGCGTAGATAATTCGTTGTCCATAACTTCGGCTGGTTCCTCTTCTTTCGATGACCAGGCCGCCCCGCGCGGCACCCGCGCGAGACGAATTTTATGCCTTCAATTAAAATAATAGAATACACCGCGGCGCGCTTCTCTGCACAGCCCGCCACGACGATTTGTTCTTCGAGGTTGAGGCGCGCTGCAAAACGAGCCGCTTTTATCCGAGCCTTACAGAGTGCGCCCGCCATCGACCACCAGTACCTGGCCGGTGATGAATTTCGAATGTACGAGAAACAGGACCGTGTCGGCGATATCAGCGGGTTTGCCGGAACGGCGAAGCGGCGCCCGCTTGATAAAGTCACCTTCCCACTCCGGCGGGTCCCCTTCCATGGTGATCGTGCCCGGCGCGATGGCGTTGACGCGCACTTCCGGCGCGAGCGCCTTCGCCAGCACCTTCGTCAGCATGACCACTCCCGCTTTTGAAACGGAATGCGGGATATAGCCCGTCCATCCAAGCAGCCCGCCGGTGTCCGCGAAATTGATAATCACTCCCTGCGTTCTCTTGAGCAAAGGTGCGGCCGCCTGCGCGCAGAAAAAGGGCGCTCGCAAATTCGTGTCCAGCACAGCATCCCAGATTTCATCGGTCGTCGAAACCATGCTGGCGGGCAGAAAATTGGCGGCGTTGTTGACGAGAATATCGAGGCGCCCAAAATGTTTCGCCGCCTCGTCAAAGAGATGCTTGATTTCCGCCACGCTCCCAAGATCGGCGGCGATGGCAACCGCCCGCCGCCCGCGTCTTTCAATTTCCCGGACCGCATCCTGGGCCTCTCTCTCGGAACTGCGATAGTGAATGACAACGTCCGCGCCATCTTCGGCCAAGCGCAACCCGATCGCGCGTCCCAAGCGTTTCGCCGCCCCCGTAACAAGAGCCACGCGGCCATCGAGAGAATCACCTTTTTGCGCCGTCGGGTCCGTCATGGCTCAAGACGATACCATAGCCGCCAAGCGTCCACAGTTAACCCTGCGTCTTGACGCGGTCTGCCTGTCAAATGATGCAACCTGATAGAATCGGCGCTCAATGGAGGCGGAATGAATCTCGATCTTTTGGCGATTGCGGCTCATCCGGACGATGTGGAGCTGACTTGTGGCGGCACGCTGCTGAAAATGGCGCAGCGCGGCTACAAAACCGGCATTCTCGATTTGACCATGGGAGAAATGGGTACGCGCGGAACTCCGGAAATCCGCGCGCGCGAAGCGGCCAAGGCCGCAGAACTTCTCAAAGTAAGCTGGCGCGGCACGCTCGGCGTTCCCGACTCGGACGTTCAGCCCGCGCGCCAACATAAGCTTCGCCTGGCGGCCGTCATTCGTCAGCTTCGCCCCAAAACGGTCATCCTTCCCTACTGGGAAGCGCGCCATCCTGACCATTACCATGCCTCAGCGCTCGGCTATGAAGGGTGCTTTTTGGCGGGCCTGAGGCAACTGTCCATCGAAGGCGAAGCCTATCGGCCGTTCAAGATTCTGTATTCGATATCCTATGCCGACGTCCGTCCCACCTTTGTCGTGGACATCTCCACGCAGTACGAACAGCGGCGCAAGGCCATCCTGGCCTTTCGGTCCCAATTCCAGCCAAAAAAGCACGAAACGAAAAGCAAAGTGCACCTGGCCATCGATCGCCTGGAAGCCGAGATGAACCAGTTGGCACGCCACTATGGCCAGCTCATCGGCGTCCGCTATGGCGAGCCCTTCCTCCAGAAGGAGCTGATGAAGGTGGAAGATGTAGTAAAGATGGAGGTTCGTTCGATCTAGGACTCAGACGGATTCGTCTTCCTGAGCCGGCGAGAACCCTGGAATGGTCTGGCCTTTGCCGGCTCGCTCGACCCGCACCCGAAACTGCGCCTCCCCCTCGGCGCCGGATTTGCGCAGGATGACCATGGTATGTAAAGCTTCCGAATAGAGGCGGGTGACCAGATAAATATCACCAGTGGCTTCCTTTCTCCAGAGCTGGCCCACCTGAATTTTCGAGACACTCATAAGGCTGACTTTGACTGTAGAGTGCAGCTGGAAGTGTGTCAACTGCAACCGGCCTATGGGTGCCCTTGGAGCACTTTCGTAGAGGGAGTCCCGCGCTCTGTCCGAGGTTGAGCACGAACTTGGAGTGGCGTGTCGTCCACACAAGAACTCCATAAGATTCGAGCCACCAGGAAACCTTATCCCATCGCTTGACATCTCACTTCGTGTAGGATTTCAGGGCCGACCCAGCAACAGGGGTGTATAATTGTGGGTAGGCGGAGGTGCAGCTTATGAAAGCGATTCTTCGGCATGCCCTAAGTTTGGCCCTGGGAGGTTCACTCCTGGCCGTTTCAGCCTTCGCCGCTCCGCAAAGCCCTGATCCGGCTCCCGATCCGTCCAAGACCCCGCCGCCCGCACAGCAACCATCGCAACAGCAGCCGCAGCAGACCCAGCAGCAAACCGGCTCCCAACCGGTCCAGCAAAAAGATACCGTTAACCCTAAGAATTCCAAGGAAGACGTCGACGCCATTGGCAACCGCAACGTCAGCGGACACGTCAACTTTTTCTCTCTTGAGAAGGAAATCGCCATTGGCAAGTCACTCGCCCAGGAGGTGGAGCGCTCCTCCAAGCTGATTGACGACCCGGTGGTCACCGAGTACGTCAATCGCGTGGGACAAAACCTTGTCCGCAACTCCGACGCCAAGGTTCCTTTCACCATCAAGGTCATCGATTCTGACGAAGTGAACGCCTTTGCCCTTCCCGGTGGCTTCTTCTATGTAAACAGCGGTCTGATTCTGCGCGCTCAAGAAGAATCCGAGCTCGCCGGCGTGATGGCCCATGAGATCTCCCACGTCACCGCGCGCCACGGCACGCGCCAGGCCACCAAGGGCGAATTGATGCAACTGGCTTCGATTCCCGCGATGATTTTTATTCCTTACAGCATGGCCGGGTACGCCATGTATCAAGGCTTGAATCTTGCCATTCCCCTGACTTTTCTCAAGTTTTCGCGCGACGCCGAACGCGAAGCGGATTTCCTCGGCATCCAGTACATGTATAAAGCCGGTTACGATCCGAACTCCTATGTGACTTTCTTCGAACGCATCCAGGCCGATGAGAAGCGCCGTCCCGGCACCATTCCCAAGGTTTTTTCTTCGCACCCGCCCACGCCCGAGCGCATCGAGAACACGCAAAAAGAAATTGCCCGCATTCTCCCAGCTCGCCAGGAATACATCGTCACGACTTCGGAATTTGACACCGTGAAGGCCCGCCTCCGCAATATCATGTTCTCCCGCAAGGTCACCGACGCCAAGGACAAGCCCACCCTGCGCACCAAGACCGAGCAGTCCAAGAAGCAGCCTACGGGCAACGATCCCAACAGCACCGGCGACGACGACCGCCCCACGCTCAAGCGCCGCCCCGACTCGCAACCATAGTCTCCGCATCCTGAAAGAGCTCTGTCATCCCGAGCGAAGCGAGGGATCTGCTTTCTTTTGTTCTTTATCCTCAACCTTTCAACGTTCAACCTTCACACCTTCCTCCGTTCACCCGCGCGCCCTCATGCCCTTCTTACCTCGCCACGTCCACAAAATATAACTTGACGGCTACAATCTCCGGCGTTACGCTCCGCTTGGCCGTCTTCTCCCATCGGCACAAAATTCCGCCTCCACGCCCCTGCTCGACTTCGTCGTGGACCCACAGAGGCTTATGATGATTCTCCTAGCCCATTACCTCACGCGCTGCCATCGCTTTCTCATCCTCACACTCCCTCTCGCGGCCTTCTCGACATTCACCGCTGCGCAAAGCCCGCCTAACCTGGACGAAGGTATCCCTGCGCACACCGTGCAAATTCCCGTTCCACTGGGATTCGTTGACGCGACAAGGGGTCGCCTTCACCTTGAGATTCCCCTTGCATCCATTACCAGCCCGCCGCGCTACGACTCGGTTTCCCATGCCAATGTCAATGACAAGACCGTCTTCACAACCGTCCCTTACAATTCTTACCTCCAGACCGCGCAGTATTACAGCGGCCCATCTACTCTCCTGAAAACCATCTCAGTCGCATACAGCGGCACGTTGCCCATAACCGTCACCACCACACTCAACGACACCGCCCAATCATCGCAACTAAATTATCAGTATTACAACGGCATGCGAGATTACATCACTCAGAAGCAGGAAACCGACTTCGCGGGAACCATCGTCCGCACAATCAAGATTGCTTACAACCCCTCCTTCACGAAACCCGCCAACGTCAGTGTCTATGCTGGCTCAGGTACTGGCTCGCCCATCTCCAGTACTCTTTACACGTACGACGAATACTCAGCCAGCTATTGCAAGAACGGCGTCCCTATGCTGGCCAGTTTTACAGGCGCGTATGGACACGACGACACGAATTTTGGTGCTTCCTATAAGAGCCGCGGCAATGTCACCACTATCCAGCGCCTAATTTCCGGCACCGCATACTCAACGACCCACATGTGCTACGACACCCTAGGCAACGTCACTCAAACCGTAGACGCCAACGGCAACCCCACTTCCTTCGACTACAGTGAAAACTGGGCTGATACATACTGTATCCCCGCCGGAACCATCACCCATTCATTTTCGACCACAATCACCGACGCCCTAGGCCATCGCACAAAGAAATCTTATTTCACATGCACAACCCTGCCCCAGAGCCAGAAGGACGAGAACGATATTCAAGCGGGCAGGAACGGCAGTACATACACTTACGATCTTTACGGCCGCCCACTTGTCACCAACTACCCCGACGGCGGGCAAACATCCATTTGCTACAGTCACGACCCTGGCTCAAGCTGCTACACCTCAAGCTTGCCGCCTTTCTCCACGACGTCCCAGCTGATGACCGGTTCCTTGGCCCGCAACACAAAAACAGTTCTAGACGGACTG
>Ga0209802_1001293_pt1 | contig 18685 bp, 19 predicted proteins | sample GraSoiAngelo_129_FD_185886 | JGI IMG/M metagenome (GOLD analysis project Ga0209802, IMG submission 185886) | Grasslands soil microbial communities from the Angelo Coastal Reserve, California, USA - 14_0927_12_40cm (SPAdes) (version 2) | ecosystem: Environmental > Terrestrial > Soil > Grasslands ... | reverse complement strand
AATGATCTCGCGCGCCTCTTCTCGAAAACGTGTCGTCTGGAGACCGGTTCCCGAGGACTCCGTGTGAGTGTTCGCGTAAAGGGGGAGCACGACCTCACGGATGAATTCCTCGATGAAGGAGAGCGCCCGGCCGGACGCGGTGTAGTCGGCGTACGTGACGCGGCGCGGGCCGAACGGCCCCATCACCGCCTCGTCCTCGCCGATCACCGAGGAGCGGATCCGCTCGATCAGGTCCAGTTTGGCGCCCATCCCGTCAACCTTAGGCGCCGGCCGGGCTCCTCAGCCGGCGATCAGCCGGTATCTGTGTTCGGGCCGGCCCGGGCTCCCATAGCGCATCGTGAGCTCGGCCTTGCCGAGATGGCACAGGTGATCCAGGTAGCGCCGCGCCGTCACTCTGCTGACTCCGGCGGCGTCGGCCACCGCCGCGGCGGCGAGCCCAGATCGTGATTGGCGCAGCGCCTGGGCTATCAGGTCGAGAGTCGTATCTGAAAGCCCCTTGGGGAGCGGCTCGTTGCGCGTCGAGCGGAGTGTGCCGAAGATCCTGTCCACATCGCTCTGCTGCGCTTGCCCAAGCTGCACCATGCGCTCGCGTGCGCTCGCGTACGAAAGCAGCTTCTCCTCGAACGTAGCGAAGAGAAAGGGCTTGATCAGGTAATGAACGATGCCTCCGCGCATGGCGGCGCGAAGGCTTTCCACCTCGCGAGCGGCCGTGACGGAAATGACGTCGACCGGCCGACCGTCCTCACGCAAGCGCTGCAGCACATCGAGACCGGACATGTCCGGCAGGTAGATGTCGAGCAGTACCAGGTCCGGCCGCAGACGCTCCACTGCATCGAGCGCCTGGGCGCCGGTGTGAGCTTTGGCCACCACGGCAAATCCCTTGACCCTCTCGACATACGCGCAGTGAAGCTCGGCGACTCGAAAGTCATCCTCGACGACGAGGGTCTGGATCACGACTTGGCCAGGACTCGCAGTGGCAGTCGCACGATGAAGAGCGCGCCCCCCTCGCTGGCCACGGTGACATCGCCGCCATGGCGGCGCGCGACTTGCCGGACAAGCGCGAGACCAAACCCGCGCCGCTTGTGTCCGGGGGCCGACTTGGTGCTGAAGCCTTCCTGGAAGATCTGCCCGTCGACGCCTTCCGGAATCCCGGGGCCTGAATCATGGATCCGGATGAACAGCTGATCGTCCTGCTCGTTCACAGACACGCTCACCCAGCGCGCATCGGTCGACCCGCTCGCCGCGTCGAGAGCGTTGTCGATGAGGTTGCCGAGCAGCGTGATCAAATCTTCGCTGTCAATCGAGCTGCGCGTCATGACGGTGTCATCACTTACGCGAAGTTCGATCCCGCGTTCTGACGCGACCGCCGCTTTCGCAAGCAGGAGCGCGCCAAGGACCGGGTCGCCGACCCGTTCGAGCAGCGCTTCCGTCAGCTCCTGGTGCACTCCCGAGGTCTGGGCGATGAGCTTCATCGCGTCCTCGCCTCGGCCCATCTGGACGAGGCCCGCGATCGTGTGCAGGCGATTCGCGAACTCGTGCGCTTGGGCACGCAGCGCCTCGGTCAGGCTCTCGATGCCCATGCCGCGCGACAGACCGGTGAGCTCCGTCGTGTCCCGCAGCGTTGCGACATGGCCGATCTCGCGGCCTCTGACGTGGATGCCTCGGCGGCTGGCCACGAGCACGCGGTCTCCGGCCAGCAGGACCTCGTCTTCGTCCTTGAGCCCGCCCGTCATGAATTTCTGGAGCCGACCCTGGGGAAGCACCTGCGAGACCTTGCGCCCGACGCAATCCGCCGGCAGGCCGAGCAAACGGCGTGCCTCGTCGTTCGCCAGCGTGATCGTGTGGTCGCGGTCGGTGGCGATCGCGCCTTCGTGGATGCCCTGCAGGCTGGCTTCTCTCTCCTCGAGCAGCCCCGCGATCTCGTACGGTTCGAGGCCGAACGTCTGCCGCTTCAACCGGGAGGCGAGCAGCAACGATCCCCCCACGCCGAGACCGAGCGCGAGGAACAGCGTCACCGCAAACCCGGGCAGCTCGTGCAGAAGCTGCTGGCTCACCGCCGTCTCCAGGAAGCCGACAGAGACCATGCCAATCACCTGGCCGCCATAGAAGATCGGGGCCTTGCCTCTAGCCGAGACGCCCAGCGTCCCCTGCTGGACCCCGACCCAGGTGTTGCCGGCGAGGACGCTGCTCGGGTTCTCGTCCACGGGCTTACCGATCATCGCCGGGTTCGGATGCGAGAAGCGGATGCCCCGCTGGTCGGTGACCACCACATACCTGGCGCCGGTCGAATGGCGAGTGTCCTCGGCGGTTCGCTGGATGAGGCCGGCCGGATCGCCGGCGAGCAGCGCCTGCTGGACCGCGCTGTTGGAGGCGACGGTTTCGGCGATCGCCAGGGACCGCTGTTCGTACTGGCGGTCGAGCTCCTGGCTCGCCTGCCACACGGCGGCCGCGGCGCCAAGGATTCCTGACAGCGCGATGATCACGACCTGGAAAACCAGGATCTGGTAGGCGAGGGGAAGGCGGGTCTTCACCGGAGGATCTCAGCCGGATCGTAGGCCCTCAACGGGCCTCCGCGCAGCGACCAAAACGACCAAAACGGCCACAACGACCGCATGGATTGCGCGAGCCGGCCAGCGCACGCAGAGTCCGAGATGGATGGCCTCTGCAATCGAGCTTCGTGGCGTCACGAAGCGATTTCTCACCCCTTCAGGCGGTGTCTATGTCGCCCTGCACGATCTCGATCTGGCCGTTGAGCCCGGCGAGTTCTGCGCCGTGGTCGGGCCCACCGGTTGCGGCAAGTCGACGACGCTGGCCCTGATCTCGGGTCTCGAGCCGGCGAGCGAGGGCGAAGTCGAGGTCTTCGGGAAGCGGGTCACCGGCATCGCGAGCGGGATCGGCTACGTGTTCCAAAGCGATGCCGTCTTCCCATGGAAGACGGTCCTCGAAAACGTGGCCGCCGGACCTCGTTACCACGGGTCAACGACCCGCGACGCCCGAGCCGCCGCCCGTGACTGGATTGCCCGGGTAGGACTCGCCGGGTTCGAAGACCGCTATCCGTACCAGCTGTCCGGTGGGATGCGCAAGCGCGTAGCCCTGGCGCAAAGCCTCATCAACGGCCCGCGCATCCTGCTGATGGACGAGCCGTTCAGCGCCCTTGACGTCCAGACGCGATCGCTGATGGAGAACGAGTTGCTGAGCCTGTGGTCGTCGACCTCGGCATCGGTGGTCTTCGTCACCCACGACCTCGAGGAGGCGATCTCGCTGAGCGACCGCGTGTTCGTCATCACCGCCGCGCCGGGGACGGTGAAGAGCAACTACAAGGTCGACCTGCCGCGACCCCGCAACGTCGCCGAGATCCGATTCCAACCTCGATTCACCGAGATCTATGAGGAGATCTGGAAGGACCTTCGCGACGAGGTCCTCGTGAGCTATGAACGTCAGAAGCGCAGCGGCGCGGCTTAGCGCGCCGATGAGTGCGCTGGTCGAGCCTCAGGCACACGCCGGGGCGGACCTCACAGCCAGACGCGCTCGCGATATCCGCCGGCGCCGGCTCATCGTGTTTGGGCTGCAGCTCCTCGTCGCCGTCGTCTGGCTCGGCAGCTGGGAGCTGACGACACGGCTCGGTTGGGTCGACAAGTTCTTCTTTGCGCAGCCGTCTGAGATCGCGCTCAAGCTCTGGACCTGGGTCACGCAGGGGACCGAGCTCGGGCCGCTGTGGGATCAGGTCCTCACGACGATGGAGGAGACCGTCGGCGGGTTCATCGTCGGCTCGCTCCTCGGCGTCGTCTTTGGCGTGGCGCTCGGTCGCATTCGGCTGCTGGCCGACGTGCTCTCGCCCTATATCAAAGGGGCGAACGCCATCCCGCGCGTGGTCGTGGGCGCGCTGTTCGCGATCTCGCTGGGGCTCGACATCAAATCGAAGATCGCTACAGCCGCAATCCTCGTGTTCTTCGTCGTCTTCTTCAACGCCTTCCAAGGTGTGCGCGAGGTGGACCGCAACCTGATCGCGAACGCCCGAATCCTCGGCGCGGGAAGTCGCCAGCTGACGACCGAGATCATCGTCCCGTCGGCCCTTTCCTGGATCACCGCCAGCCTTCACACGAGCTTCGGTTTGGCGCTGGTCGGTGCCGTGGTCGGCGAGCTCTTCGGAGCCACCTCCGGAGTCGGGGAGCTGATCTACAGCGCCAAGAACAACTTCGACGCCGACGGCGTGTTCGCCGGGATGGCGCTGCTGGCTGCCATTGCGCTGGTGGCGGAGGCCCTGATCACAGCGCTAGAGACCCGTCTTGTTCGGTGGCGGCCGCAGGTCAACACCGAGACGAGGATTTGAAAGAAGGAGTTTCGTCTATGCGATTCGATCTTCGCCGGTTGTGTTTGGCCGTTGGAGGAATTGCGATCCTCGCGGGCTGCGGCTCCACGCCATCGTCCACAGGGGGCAGCGTGCAGACGATCTCGCTCAAGGTGATGGTCGGAGGCCTGAGCAAACAGATCTACCTTCCGAACATGCTTGCGAAGCAGCTCGGGTACTTCAACGATCAGCACCTGGACGTGACGCTGATCGACGAGGGATCGGGGCAGGCGGCGGAGGACGAGGTCCTCGCCGGCAACGTTGACGCCGGCTCGGGCGCTTACGTGCACCCGATGGTGCTCAATGCCCTCGGCAAGAAGATCGAGACGATCTGTCAATTTGGCATCGCGCCGGGCGAGGCAGAGGTGATCGACGCCAGGAAGGCCGGCTCGATCCAGTCGCCCAACGACCTCCAGGGCAAGAACCTGGGCGTGACCGAGCTTGGCTCTGGCACGCACACCTTGACGCTCGCCATCCTGGGCAAGGCGGGCATCGACCCGACGAAGGAGCATTTCGTCGCGGTTGGCGCCGGCGACACATTCATCGCGGCCATCGACCATCAGACGATCGACGGCGGCATGACGACCGAGCCCACCATCTCGCGCCTCACCTCATCGGGCAAGGGGAAAGTCCTCGTCGACCTGCGCACGCCCGACTCGACCCGGGCCGCGCTGGGCGGCGACTACCCCTTCATCGGCATCTTCGCGAAGAATGACTGGGTCAACAGCAACAAGGACGTAGCCCAGCGGCTGGTCAACGCTTACGTCAAGACCCTCAAGTTCATCCACTCGCACTCCGCGGCCGAGATCGCAGCCAAGATGCCGGCCGACTACTATGCCGGCAATCAGGACCTTTACGTCGCCGCCCTTAAGAACCAGATCTCGATCTTCGGCACGGACTGCAAAATGCCGGCGGGCGGTCCCGAGACCGTGATGAAGATCCAGCAGGCTTACGTGCCCAGCTTCAAGGGCAAGACGGCCAACCTCAGCGAGACGTACACCAACGAGTTCGCCAACAAGGCGAGCTGATCAGTCTCCGGTTACTCAGGGGGACCGGGCCTGCTTTAAGCCCGGTCCCTTGTACATATATAAGGACGAGCGAAGCACAGCCGGGCAGCGCAGTCACAACTTGAGCGGACGCTATGAGTCGGCCCATAATCGTGGCGGGCATGGAACTGCGTCAGCTCAGGGCTTTCGTAGAAGTCGCCGAGGCCGGCCATTTCGGACATGCCGCGGAGCACCTGCATCTGACCCAGCCGGCACTCACGCAGCGGATCCAGGCGCTGGAGCGCGAGCTCGGCCTCCAGCTGCTCGAACGAAATGCGCGGGGGGTGAGGTTGGCTCCTTCCGGCACCGTGCTGCTGCCACATGCACGGCGCTTGATCCAGACCGAAGATCAAGCGCTGGGGGACCTGAGGGCCTACCTCTCGGGAATCATCGGCCGGCTACGTATCGCATACCAGGCGGCCGGCGACATACCGACTGCAGCATCCCTCATCGCGGAGTACCGCCAACGCTTCCCAGCGGTCGAGGTCGACACCGTATCGGGATCGTCGGGTCCAAACCTCCAGCTCCTCGAGGGCCATGCCGTCGACCTCGCCTTCTGCCTGATGCCGGGCGTCAAGCCTGATGGCATCGCTTCGCTGATCATCCGTCGCGAAGAGGTGGGCCTGGCGGTGCGAGCTGATCACCCACTGGCGGAGATGGACCCAGTGCCGGTCGAGCGCCTGCGGGGCGAGCCGATGGGCCTGCCGCCGGCAAACGCCAACCCAAATTTGATCGGCGCGCTCCGGCGCTGGCTGGTGCGTCACACCGGCGAGGAGCTGAACGTCGTCTCTGAAGATCCGACGGATCTCGCCATGCAGACGGTCGCCAAGTCTGCATCGGCGGCCATCCTGATCGTCCTCCGGTACGCGCCCATGCCGCCGCCGGACGGGATCGTCTATCGGTCCTTGTCGCCGGCGCCGCTGATCGAGTTCGGCCTCGCCTATCGCAGCGATGATCCGTCGCCGATCGTGGCGAACATGGTTCAGCTAACCCGCGAGCGTGCGGGCCACGATTCCTCCGCCGACCCCAAGAATGGGGAACTGGTCTAACTCTGCCTTCGCTTCGCGAGCGCTGGCGGGCGGGAGAGGCAACCTTTGGTGCGTGGTGCACCATCCCAAGCACCTGGACCGCCGAGCTGGCGGCGCGCTCAGGCCATGACTGGGTGACGATAGATACACAGCACGGCCTCATCGGTTACGACGTGATGCTCCCGATGCTGCAGGCGGTCAGCGCCGCTGGCGTGCCGTCGTTGGTGCGGGTTCCCTGGAACGAGCCCGGAACGATCATGAAAGCGCTCGACGCCGGCGCCGGTGGGGTCATCGTGCCGATGGTGAACTCGGTCAAGGATGCGGAAGCAGTGGTTGGCGCGTGCCGGTATCCGCCCGCAGGCTTTCGCAGCATGGGACCGACCAGGGCTCGACTCGTCGACGGCGACTGGCGGCAGCCGCTGTGCATCGTGATGGTGGAAACAGTGCAGGCGGTCAGCGTCGTCGACGACATCCTTTCCGTGCCGGGCATCGATGCGGTGTTCGTGGGCCCGAACGACCTCGCGGTCTCGGCCGGTCTCGAGTCGAGCTACGAGGGTAGGGATCCCCGACACCGGCAAATGATCGAGAAGATCGCAGCGTCCGCCCGCGAGCACAAAGTGACGGCCGGCATCATGTGCGGCTCACCCGAGGTGGCCAAGCAATGGCACGACGCCGGCTATCAGATGCTCGCCCTCGACTCCGACACCAGGCTGCTCATGAACGCGAGCGAGCAGATCGCCCAGAGCGCCAGGAAGCTCGTGGGCGGTGCCGCGCCTACGTAGCGTTACCGAAGTGCGGGCGGAGCGCGGGATAGAGCTCGCGGAAGCGCCGATAACCGCCGGCATATGCCTCCTGCCAGCTCGCGTCGGGCTCGATGATCTCGCGAACACGAACGCATGCGTGGACAGCCTCATGCACGTCACCAAAAACGCCTCCCGCCACGCCTCCGAGCAGGGCCGCACCGAACGCTGAGCCCTCCTCGACCGCGGTGAGCTCGAGGGGCAGGCCGAGGGCCGATGCCACGATCGACAGCCATAGACGGCTGCGCGCGCCGCCGCCAGAAGCCCTTCCGGCGACTGCCCGAACGCCCAGGTCGTTCAGCAGCTCGAGCGAATCGCGCAGCCCATAAGCCACGCCCTCCATGACTGCTCGGACCATCGCCGCCCGGTCGTGCCGGAGCGAAAGGCCGACGAAGGCACCGCGCGCGTCGGGGTCCGCATGGGGCGTGCGCTCGCCCGCGAGGTAGGGCAGGAAGATGAGACCGTCAGATCCCGGCGCCCACTCGGCCGCGCCGGCGTCCAGGTCGGCGAACCGCACTCCCGCGGCGAGGGTGTCGCGGAACCACTGCAGCGATCCCGCCGCGGACAGCATCACCCCCATCGCGTGCCACGCGCCGGGCACCGCATGGCAGAAGACATGCACGCGAGCCTGCGGCTCGGCCGCGAAGGCCGGCAGAGCCGCAAAGACGACGCCGGATGTGCCCAGCACCACCGAAAGAGGGCCGGGCCGATCGACGCCAACCCCGAGCGCTGCCGCGGCCTGATCGCCCGCCCCCGCCGCGACAACCACCCCCTGGGCTGTCCGGCCGCTGATCTGCGGCGACTCCATCGCCTGAGGAAGCCACGATCGTGGAATCTCCAGGGCGGCGGTCACATCTTCGCTCCAGCGCCGATGGGCGACGTCGAACAGCAGCGTTCCCGAGGCGTCGGCCACGTCGATGGCGTGCTCGCCGGTCAGGCGCAGCCGGACATAGTCCTTGGGCAGGAGGATGCGGGAGATGCGCGAGTAGACATCTGGCTCGTGGCGCCGCAGCCAGAGGATTTTCGGCGCGGTGAAACCGGTCAGGGCACGGTTGCCGGTCAGCTGAATCAAGCGCTCCAGGCCGATTCGAGCTTCGATTTCCGCGCACTCCGCGCCGGTGCGCTGATCGTTCCAGAGCATCGCCGGGCGCAGCACTCTGTCGTGATCGTCCAGACAGACCAGGCCGTGCATCTGACCTGAGAGCCCGATGCCGCGCACGTCTTTGACGCCTGCCGCGGCGACCGCCTCGAGCGTGACCTGCGTCGCGCGCCACCAGTCCTCAGGGTCCTGCTCCGACCAGCCCGGCCGCGGAGTCGAGAGCGGATAGCCCTGTTCGGCTTTCGCGATCACCTCGCCATCGGGAGAGATGGCGATCGTCTTGACACCGGTCGTCCCGACATCGATTCCGATGACTGCCGTCACCACGCGGACTCGCTACGCGCCGAGGGCCTTGTAAACGATCTCGTACGCCTTGATGGCGTCCTTATGGGACTGCGCTTCGCGGAGCGCGGCGTCGTCGATCCGCGCGGCGACCGAGTCGATGAACCGCCACTGCAACACGCTCCGGCGCACAGCCGCGATCGCATCTTCGGTGTACGGATAGAGGTCGAAGCCGAGGCGCTCGCCGTTGTCGCCGTAGCCCGCGCGTCGGAGCTCGAGCGCCAGCTCCAGGGTTTCCATGAATGCCGTCGCGCCCACCATGTTGTCATCGTCGAAGGTGCCCCAGCCGCTGTTGGCATGCTGATGACCGAGCAGCCCCTCCCCCGCCAGCATGGCTGCATACTCCCCGAGATTCTCACCGTTCATGAGCAGGTGCTGCCAGTCCATGTTCACCTTCACGTTGTCGAGGCCCTGGGCACGCAGCTTGTGGATGACGTGCAGGGTCATGCCGATGTTGCGCATCAAGATCTTCATAGCCGGCTCGGAGTTCTTGTGCTCGAGGAAGAGCTTGATCCCGTGTTCCTTGCACCTTTGCGCGGCCGCTCCTATGCCTTCGATCAGCCAAGCCCAGCTCTCGCGGTAAGGCGACTGGAACGGATAGTTGTAGCCCTCGATGCCGGGCCAGATGATGAAGTTCGCCCGCAGGCTGCCGGCCATGTCGGCCGCGGCCAGCGTGCGCCTCACCGCCTCGGCGCGAACCGACGCATCGGGCGAGCACAGCCCGCCGCGGCCGAAAAGCGGGTCGAGATGCAGACCGGTGGCGACACAGTAGATGCCGTGCCCGCCGAGAGCGTTCTTGATCGCCGCGACATTGCCCTCGTTGATCTCCTGCGGGTAGTGGAACTCGTAGTCGTCGATGAGGTCGCCGAGGCCGGCCACTGCCCGTCCTACCTTGTCGACGATGTTCTCGGACGTCCACTGCGGCTGGTAGCCGACGGGGACGAAGCGGGTGATCATCGGCCCCAAAGCCCAGATTCCAAGACTCGTCTTGAGCGTCACTCTCTATAGTCCCCCTCGATCCTCGTGAACTCGACCAGGTTGCCAACCGGATCTCGACAGAAGAAGCGTGGCCGGTTGGGAATGGGCGTGTCGTCGAACGGCGCCAGGCCCGCGCCTTCGAGTCGGCGTCGGGTCTCCTCGAGATCGTCGATGTCGAAGCAGAAGTGCCGCCGCGAGTCCACTTCCGCCGGGCCCGGAAAGAAGTGCAGCTCGAGGCCGTCGCCGGCGGAGAACCAGAGGAGACCCATGCCGGCGAGCGTCGACGGCGTGGGCTGCTCGCGTAGTCCCAGCACCTCGCTGTAGAAATGACGGACGGCGGCGCCTTCACCTTCTGCGTATGGCGACGAGACATGCTGCAGGCTCCGCAACTTCATGTCGTTCGCTGGGCGGCAAGCGGTTCGACGCCGAGGAAGCGGCGCTGCGCATCGATGTTGCCGATCAGCTCCTTGGCGGTGGTTTCGGCGGCGATTCTGCCCGCGACCATGACGAGCTGCCTGTCCGCAAGCGCGGTCGCGACGCCGAGGTTCTGCTCGACGACCAGCAGACCCACGCCCTGCCCTGCGAGGGTGCGGATGATTTCGATCACGTTTTCGACGATGTTGGGCGCCAGACCCTCGGAGGGCTCGTCCATGATCAACAGCTTGGGGTTCGTGAGCAGGGCCCTGCCGATCGCCAGCATCTGCTGCTCACCCCCTGACAGCTGGCCGGCGCCGACGTTCTTTCGCGCCGCGAGCCGCGGGAAGATCTCGTAGACCCGCTTGGGGCTCCAGCCGCCGTTGCCGCGGCGAGGGATGATCTGCAGATGCTCATCGGTTGACAGCGATGGGAAGAGGCGGCGCCCTTGCGGGACGAAACCCAGGCCCTGGCGCGCGATCTGGTACGGGGCCTTGCCCATGAGCTCCTGCCCACGGAAGCGAACCGAACCTCTGGCCGATGTGAGCATGCCCATGATCACCTGGCAGAGCGTCGACTTGCCCATGCCGTTGCGGCCGATGATCGCGACCGGTCGGTCATCGACCGTGAACGAGACGTCCTGCAAGACGTGAGCGCGCCCATAGAACGCGTTGAGGCCGGCGACCTCCAGTACTTGCGCGGTGGTCACTGTTTGTACCTGCTGCCGATGTAGAGATCGTGGACCAGCTTATTGTCGCGAATCGTCGCCGGGCTGCCCTCGACCACGATGCGTCCGTCGTGCATCATCGTCACCCACTGGGCGACGCGGAGGGCGACATCCATGTCGTGCTCGATGAGGATCAGGGTCACGTTCGGATCCAGGGCCATCAGCTGTGTCGTCAGCCTGTTGCGTTCCGCGGGCGAAAGGCCCGCGGCGGGCTCGTCGAGCATCATGAGCTTCGGCGACGACGCCTGGGCCATGCCGACTTCGAGCTGGCGCCTCTCGCCGTGCGACAGCTCGCGGACCATCGTGCCCAGCCGGTCAGCAAGGCCGATCGCCTCGGCGGTCGCCCGAGCGCGCTCGCGCAGCCGGCGCTCGAGCCGAGGCAGGCGAACCGGAAGCAGATGGCCGCGCCTGGCCCCGAGCACCGCCAGGTAGAGGTTGTCCTCGACCGATAGGCCCAGCAGGAGCTTGGAGGTCTGGAAAGTTCGCGAGAGTCCCGAGCGCGCGCGCAAGCGCGCGGGCTGATGGGTGACGTCCCGCCCGAAGAGCTCGATGGTGCCCTCGGTCGGAGGGAACTCGCCGGAGATGACGTTGAACAGGGTCGTCTTGCCGGCTCCGTTCGGTCCGAGGATGGCGCGGCGCTCGCCCGCCTTGACGGCCAGGGTGACATCGGCGACCGCGCGCAGGCCGCCGAACCGCCGGCCGACCCCCCTCAACTGGAGGATCGGCGCGGCGGAATCGATTCGCGGCGGTGTTTCGCTCACACCGCCTGTCTCATCAGTACGGGACGTTTCCGGTGCTGAAGTCGACGGGTGTCTCGTTTCCAACCCAGGGCGGCGGCGTTTTCTTGGTGCAGGTTGGGTCGGTCCGGCTCGGCGCCGGTGTGGTTGGGCTGAAGAATCCACCAAACGTCTGGTCCACCTTCGGGACGCGAAGGATGGTCTTGATTCCCGGGACGTTGGTGCCTGACGGCGGCGCGGTGATCTGCACGATCCAGTTGTCGAAAATGGCCTGCCGGTTCGAGTCAAGGCTGATCTTGCCGTACGGACCCTGGACGACAGTGGTCGCCAGCGCTGTCTGCAGCGCCTTCTGGCCGTTGGAAAGGTCGCCGTTGACCGCGGTCAGCGCCTGGCCGAGAGCGGTCATCGCGCTCCAGTAGCCGAGGGTGAAGACGCTGGCGGCGTCCGCTTGAGTGGCCGGGTAGATGGCCAGCTCGTTCTTGTAGGCCGTGGTCTGCGCGAAGGTGGCGTCGCCCGCGATGCCGCTCGCGGCGACGGCGCCCACCATCGGCGTTCCGATGGCCTTGAGCAATTGCGGGTCAGGCCAGAGCGTGTTGCCCATGATGTGCTTGGTGTTCAGCGCGCCGTTGAGCTGCTGGTACTGCTTGAGGAATGTGATCAGGCCGGCCCCGCCGACGCCGACGAACAGCCCGTCGATGTTCTTGGGGATCTGGGTGATGAACGAGGAGTAATCGGTCGTGCCCAGAGGAGGCCAGATGCGATTTGAATTGGGAATGCTTCCGCCGATGGCGCAGAACTCAGCGACGAAGCCGGCGAGCGAGGTGTACGGAAACGCGTAGTCGTCGCCGATCACCGCCGCAGTGCGCCAGCCGAGCTTGTTGTAGGCGTAGTCCCCGAGCCCGGATGACCACTGGGCGCCGTCCGGGTTGAAACGGAAGAAGTTCGGAGCCTGGACCTTCAGCGTTGCGTCCTGGGCGCCGGAGATGCCGTTGAGGAAGGTCTTGTTCGGCTGGGTCTTGGCGTAGTTCGCCACAGCGATTCCCTCATCGCCGGAAAGCGGGCCGATCAAGATGTCCGCACCGAGCTGTTCGACCAGCCGCCGCGTCTCTTCGATCGCCTTGCTGGCCGTGGAGTCGGAGCAGCCGAAGCCGACGATGTTGATGTCTTTGCCCGCGATCTTGGCGCCGGTCATCCCGTCACTGGGCTTCGACCCGCTGGCCTTGCCGCCGTAGTGTGCGGCCAGCACCGCGAGGGCCCCGCCCAGGTCGTCGTTGTAGAACGACCCGAAGTCGCCCTGGCAGTCCGACAGGATGCCGATCTTGATCGCGCTTGACGTCGTGGTTGGGTTGTTGCTGTTGCACGCGGCCAGCGCCAGCAGTGGGAACATGGCCACCGCGCACAACCGCCTCGAGACGGCGCGTCGTTGACTTCTAGGCAAATTTCCCTCCTTTGGAAAATGAATTGGTCGCACAACCGGTGCCTTCTGCTCTCGAATCTCGATACACCTCCTTGACTACACCGCCGCGGGATGATCGACGACTTCGTCGACCGCACCCGTCGCCGGCACCCCCGACGGTTCCACTGGGCCGAGGCGCCGCTTCCTCCTGTCCCAGAGGCTCTCCCATATGCCGACCAAACCGCCTGGCGACGCCAGGACGATCACCAGGAAGATCACCCCGATGACGCTTTCGAATCGGGCCGGCCCGAGCCAGTCGCCGACATTCGGCATCCAGACCCGCGAGTAGTTGTCGATGGTGGAAAAAACCAGCGCGCCGATCCACGCGCCCTCCAGGCGGTAGAGGCCGCCGATCACGGCGATGATGAGGATGTTGATGGTCTGGGCCACGTTGATCCCGCCCGGCGAGATCTGGGTCGTGTACCAAACCGACAGGATCCCCGCGATCGAGGCGATGAACGCTCCCACCCCAAAGGCAAGGGCGCGATGCAGCGCCACGTTGTAGCCGAGCGCCTGCATTCGGGCTGGATCGTCGCGAATGCCCTGAAGCGCCAGCCCGAACGGCGTCCGCGCCAGGTATCGGATGCCCACGTAGACGATTAACGAGGCCAGGAGAGCCGTGTAGTACAGAGGCACCGGGTTCGTGATCGGATTACCGATGAATTCCGGCATCGTGACGCTGCGTATGCCGCCGTAGCCGGACAACGTGGTGACCTGGGCGAAGAAATAGAAAACGATCACCGAGATCGCGAGAGTGATCATCAAGAAGTAGATGCCGTAGCTGCGTGCGGCGATGGCGCCGCACAGGACTCCGAAAAGGGTGGCGACGACAATCCCGGTGGCGGTCGCCGCCAGTGGGTCCCACCCGAGGTGCTTCCCGCCCGCGGCGTGGACCAGGTTCGCCATCGTGAAGCCGGCGACGGCATAGATCCCGGTTTGGCCGAGAGAGATCATTCCGCCGTAGCTGGAAAGGAAGATGAGGCTGGCGGCGGCGATGCCGAGCCACAGCGCTTTGGTCAGGATCTGGGCCAGCGTGAAGCTGTCGACGACCGACGGCGCGCCCGCGAGAAAGAGAATCAACGCGCCGAGGGCGACCAGCTGCGTGATCCGAATGCGGCGACTCGTGACGCTGGCGATGGCTGAGGTCGCGGGACGCACGACGCTCACGCGGGCCGCCCAAACAAGCCGAGCGGCCGCACCGCGAGCACTGCGACCACGAGTATGAAAGTGAGCAGGATCGCGTAGTTGGTCAGGTCGGTGGTGCCGAACTTGAGGTACACGTCGGCATATGCGCTCACCAGGCCCAGGGCGACCGACCCGATGGCGGCGCCGAGGAGGCTGCCCATTCCGCCGATGATCACCACGATCAGCGAGTCCAGCAAGAACGCCGAGTCGTTGCCGGGCTGCACGGCGATCATCGTGCCGCCGAGGACACCGGCGAGGCCCGCGAGCAGCGCACCGACGAAGAACGCGCCCGCGAACACGAGCTGGATGTTCACCCCCAGCGCCGAAACCATCGATCGGTCGTCGACCCCCGCTCGGATGATCATTCCGAACCTGGTCCTCTTGATGACCAGGAAGAGCAGCGCGCCGATTAGGAGCGCGGCCCCGACCACCACCTCCAACCGGAAGAATCCATAACGGACGCCGAACAGCGTCACGCTGTCCGGCCACGCGGCGGGCTGCTGGATCGACTCTGCGATGCCGCCGAAGTGGGCGACCATCTGGTCCGCAAGAATGACCGAGATCGCGATCGTGATCAGCGCCTGGCGCAGGTCCTGGCCCTGGTTCCAGCGCAGGAATACCTGCTGCATCAGGACGCCCGCGACGCCGATGACGATTGTCGCGACGATCAACGGCACGATCCACGAGGTGACGGTCGCGGGTATTCCGCTCAGGAGGTTGCTGCTGACCCCGTACCAGTTGCCCTGGAGCGTGAAGGCGATGTAGCCGGCGAGAAGATACAGGGAGCCGTGCGCCATGTTGACCACGCGCATCAGCCCGAAGATGAGCGTGAAGCCGGCCGACACGACAAAGAAGAGGGCCGCGAGCGTCAGCCCGTTGAGCGTCACGATCCAGAACACCCGGCTGTCCTGGCTGCCCTTGTAGGCGATCCAGGCCACGACCGCCAGGCCGAGCAGGAGGAGCAACGCGCGTGGCACGAGCCGTATGTCGAGCCGGATCGACATGACTCTCAGGCCGCCAAAGAAGGTAGAGCCGAAAAGCGCGGATGAGCGCCGTCCCATGTCGGCAAGCCCAATGGCGACATCGCTGCTCCTTGCCGCTCTATCAAGATCTGTCATCGGACACTACAGCCGACCGGCAAACTCGTCAAGACCTTGCCGCCTTGGTGAAAGGAACTGAAGAGTTGCCAGGGGTCTGTTAGTCTTCGGATTGGGCAGGCTGGGTTCTCACCCGGCCGAAGGGGCCGCGCTCAACGTGGAGGCAGGATGACCATGAAGACTGTTGTCCTTGTCGGCACTCTGGACACCAAAGGCGCCGAGTACCAGTACCTTCGCGATCGCCTGAAGCTGTCGGGCGTCAAGACGCTGCTCGTCGACGTCGGAACGCTGGAGCCGCCCCTCGCCGAACCGGACATCAGCCGCCATGAGGTCGCCGCCGCGGCCGGCGTGGACCTGGACGCTCTGACGGCGGCGCGCGATCGGGGTCGTGCGGTCTCGGTGATGGCCGACGCCGCCGCGATCGTCGTGAAACAGCTTTTTCAGGACGGCCGCTGCGACGGCGTCCTCGCCGCCGGCGGCTCCGGCAACACCGCCATCGCGACCAAGGCCATGCGCGCGCTGCCGGTGGGCGTCCCCAAGCTCATGGTGTCGACGATGGCCGCCGGCAACACGCGTGACTACATCGGCGCCAGCGACATCGCCTTGATGGCGTCGGTGACCGACATCGCGGGGATCAACTCGATCTCAGCCCGCATCCTCGCCAACGCCGCCGCGGCAATGGCCGGCATGGTGAACGCGCCGCCCGTCGAGCTCGGCGCGCACCGGCCGCTGATCGCAGCCACGATGTTCGGCGTCACCACGCCGTCGGTGACGGCGGCGCGCGAAGAGCTCGAGCGCCGCGGTTACGAGGTGCTCACCTTCCACGCCACGGGAACCGGCGGTCGCGCTATGGAGGCCCTGGTCGAGTCGGGCTTCGTGACCGGCGTGCTCGACATCACCACCACGGAGCTGGCCGACGAGCTGGTCGGCGGCGTCCTCTCGGCGGGACCCGACCGCCTCGAGATGGCGGGCAAGTTGGGCGTGCCGCAAGTAGTGTCGGTGGGCGCGCTGGACATGGTCAACTTCGGCGCGCGCGACACGGTGCCGACCCAGTTCGAGTCTCGCAACCTCTACGTCCACAACCCGTCGGTGACGCTCATGCGCACGACCCCGGCGGAGTCCGCCGAGCTCGGCCGCCAGATCGCGAAGAAGCTCTCGGCGGCCCGCGGGCCGGTGGCGCTTTTCATTCCGCTCCGCGGAGTTTCTGCGATCTCCGGGGAGGGCGGCCCCTTTTACGACGCCGCTGCGGACAAGGCCTTGTTCAGCGCGCTGCGCGAGAACGTGGGGAAGAACGTCGAGATGCACGAGGTCGACGCACACATCAACGACCCCGAGTTCGCCCACGCGATGGCGGCCAGGCTCGATGAGCTGATGAAGGTGCGGCGATGAACGGCGAAGAGGCGCGGCGCCTGCTGCGCGCCACCGTCAAATCGGGCGGAGTGCTGATCGGAGCGGGTGCCGGGACCGGCCTGTCGGCGAAGTGCGCGGAAGCCGGCGGGGCCGATCTGATCATCATCTACAACTCGGGACGCTATCGCATGGCGGGCCGGGGATCGCTGGCGGGCCTCCTGCCTTACGGCGACGCCAATGCCATCGTCATGGAGATGGCGGGCGAGGTCCTACCCGTGGTCGACCACACGCCGGTTCTCGCCGGCGTGTGCGGGACGGACCCGTTCCGGCTGATGGACGTTTTCCTGCGGGAGGTCGAGGCGGCAGGTTTCGCGGGCGTCCAGAACTTTCCAACCGTCGGTCTGTACGACGGTACCTTTCGCGACAACCTCGAGGAAACGGGCATGGGTTATGACCTCGAGGTGCAGATGATCGCCACCGCCGCCGCGCGCGGTCTGGTGACGGCTCCTTATGTCTTCGATGTGCCATCGGCGGTCGCGATGGCACGCGCGGGAGCGGACGTGCTGGTTCCACACATGGGGCTCACGACCAAGGGCACGATCGGCGCGCGGACGGCCAAGACGCTGGACGACTGCGTGCGGCTCATCCAGGCGATGCGCGACGCCGCCGTGGCTGTCAATCCGGACGTGATGGTGCTCTGCCACGGAGGCCCGATCGCCGAACCGGATGACGCGGCCTACGTGCTCGAGCGGACGCACGGCGTGGTCGGCTTCTTCGGCGCGTCCAGTATGGAAAGGCTGCCCACCGAGGTGGCGATCACGGAAACGGTGCGCCGGTTCAAAGCAATACCTGCCCACATTTAAAGGAGGAGAGCATGCCCTCGAAGCTCGTCGACCCGAAGCAGGTGCCAACCCAAACCTTTGACTGGGGCTTGATCAAGCCGCTGTTCGCGAAGGCGAACACAGACAACCCGGCCATGAGCCTGCTCCACGTGGTGCTGCTGCCAGGCAAGGGCCACACCCGTCACAACCATCCCCACGCCGACGAGATCCTCTACATCCTTGCCGGGCACGGCGAGCAGATGGTGGACGACGGAAAGCCGTTCCCCGTGGCGGCGGGTCAGGCCGTCTTCATCCCCACCGCGGCGTATCACTCGACGATCAACACGGGCTGGGAACCACTTTCGCTGCTGGCCATCTATGGCCCCTCGGGCGCAGAGGAGGCATTGCGAGGGTTGCCCGACTTCGTCGAGCTCGCGCCTGGGGAGACCGCCGGTCTAGTCCGCGCCTAGATCCCTCACGGCGGCGTCGAAGAACGGACGGGCGAGCGGGCGCGCCTTCGGCACTCGGATTCGGTCCAGCATCCAGTTGAGCTGCTCCTCGGTGCGCTCGCGTGTGTAGCGGCCTTCGCGAATCCAATTTCCCGCGTGCAGTGCGGTCGTCTCGAGAAACGAGATCGAATCCGCCGCTTGCAGCAGATCGGCGGCGGGTGAGCCTCCCCATTCGTGCACGCGAACGAGACCGGCCACCTCTCGAATCAAGGCCGGATTCGCTCGATGCGCCAAAAGCCACGTCGTGACGAGCTCAGCCGACCGGGCCTGATGCGCATCGCGGTAGGCCCTGTCGTTTGCCGGCACGTTCGCCGGCTGTCGCGGCCCGCCGGGAAAGTTGCGCTCGACGTCGTGGGTCAGGGCAGCGATGCGAAGAGCCTCGCCGGCGCCTGGGTCCAGCTCGACAAGCCAGTCTCTCGTGCGCACGAGGTGCCGGCCGTTTTCAAACGGCATGACCCAGGCCTCCGCCTGCTCCTCGAGCGTCAAGGGCCTAAACGAGTGCGCGCTTGAGGAAGCGCAAACCCTCCGTCGCGATGGCATCCTGCGTTGGCGCCAGCGGGCGCCAGATCGCCGCGGCGCGTGCGATCGCCTGGTTCTCGACGGTGAAGGACTCGATCACCAACGGGCCGCCATACCCGGTGTCGCGAAGCGCTGACGCGATCCGCCGCCACGGGATCTGGTCCGACCCTGGCGCGCCGCGGTCGCAGCCACAGGCATGGAAGTGGGCCAGGTGCCCTTTGCACAACCG
>Ga0209802_1001292_pt1 | contig 18702 bp, 17 predicted proteins | sample GraSoiAngelo_129_FD_185886 | JGI IMG/M metagenome (GOLD analysis project Ga0209802, IMG submission 185886) | Grasslands soil microbial communities from the Angelo Coastal Reserve, California, USA - 14_0927_12_40cm (SPAdes) (version 2) | ecosystem: Environmental > Terrestrial > Soil > Grasslands ... | reverse complement strand
AGTTGCCTCATTGGGACCCCTTTGGGGGCAGGAATGTCGATAGAAAGTTGATAGCGCCCGGACCGCATCTACCGTGCTCATTGCTGTCACAGTCTCAGAATGATGTCGTCGAGATGGTCGAGCCGATAAAGCACGGGTTCGGTTCCCCAACGGGATTTGGTTGTCAGACGTGTTCGCCGCTGTCCCGTTCGAAGGGCTCGCAATGGTGCCGTGAACGGGATTCAGTAGCCAGGCTAGTCTGTCACCTTTGAGGGATCTTTGATTGACGTCGTCGCTGGAAGCCCGGGGCTTCTACCTGCCGGATCCGGTCAGCGCCTTCAGAGGCTCCTGACCGCACGGAGAGCGTGAGCGAAAGGCTGGCGGTTTTCGAAGAAGTCCTCCCACGGATCCTTCTTTGCCAAGCGCCTACCGAAGTTACCGAGGTTGAACTCGGAGGGATCGAGAGTCGGCCGCACCTCGGACCAAGCAAGGGGCGTCGACACCGGGGCCTTGGCAGCGCGCCGCACGCAGTAAGGGGGCACGACCGTCTGCGCAAACCCGTTCCGAAACGGATCGAGGTAGACGCGCCCCTGGCGGGCCGCAATGCGAGATTCCATGGTCATCTCATTCCGGTCGGCTTGGGACAGGTGCTGGCCGAGGGTCTCGGCGAAGCCGCGCACCTCGTCGGCATCGGGGCCCGTCCGGATGGGCACGAAGACGTGAAGCCCCTTTTTCCCGGATGTCTTGGGATAGGACACCAGCTTTAGCGCACTCAGGGCTTCCTTGAGCCGGATCCCGGCGCGAGCGGCGTCAGCGAATTTCCCCGAGTCGGGATCGAGGTCGAAGCAGACCCAGTCGGGCTTCCTCGGGTTCTGTTTGCGGGATCCCCAGACGTGGATCGCGATGCAGCCCAGGTTGACCAGAGCGAGCTGCGTGACGAGCTTCCCGCCGACAACGTAGTTGGTGGTCCCCTTCTCGTGCCGGACAGGCTGGGTCGGGGTAGCCGCGGGCATGCTCGGCGGTTTTTGCTTCTGGTAGAAGCACTCCCCCGCCATTCCATCGGGACAACGCTCCAGCGATAACAATCGGTCCTTCACGTAGGGCTTCAGCGGCTCGAACACCTCGACGTAGAAGCGAATGAGGTCGAGCTTGGTATAGCCTTCGTCCGGCCAGAAGACCTTGTCCGGGTTCGAAATCTGGAGCGGGACGTCCGGCCGGGCGGCCGAAGTCTTTCCACGCGGGCTCACGCAAAGCGCTCCGGAAGAAGGACCGTGCCCCTCAAGACATCGCTCTGTTTGAGTGCCAGATGGCCTTCTGGCGGCTCTTCCTGGCTGGCGCCAGCATCCCGGGGTTGTTCAGTATCTCGCGCAACAGCGCGGGCGGGTCACCGTCCGCCGCCTTCTGGACGTTTCCCCCTTCGTCGCGCGCGATCTCGACCAGGAGGCGGTTCGACACGATCGAGCGGGGGGCGAGCTCCGTGACCTCCTCTGTACTCGTCCACTCGTCGCGGTGCTTGATCAGGAGCCAGGCGGGCTTACTGTCTCCCGGACGTCCGCGCGTGCGCACGAGAACCCAGGAGCCACGCAGCTTCTTGCCCTCTAGCCGGAACTTCAGCTCACCGCGCTTCAGGGCCGCGTCCACGTCCGCCGGCTCCGGCGTCCAGTGACCAGCGTCCCAGATCATCACGGTCCCGCCACCGTACTCCCCGTCGGGGATGATCCCCTCGAACTTGTTGTATTCGATCGGATGGTCTTCCACCTGCATCGCCAGCCGCTTGACGGAGGGATCGAAGGAAGGCCCCTTCGGCACCGCCCACGAGAGCATGACGCCCTTCCACTCGAGGCGGAAGTCATAGTGGAGCGCCGTCGCGCGGTGCTTCTGGACGACGTAGACGAGCTTCTTCCCAGACCGCGGGGCCGGGACCCTCTTTCCCGCCGGCTCCGGGACCCTCTTTCCCGCCGGCTCCTTGGTGACGTCGAACCGGCGCTTCTTTCGGTACTCATCGAGAGGCATATGACCCGGGCTTCTCCAGTGTAGGCGTTTTACTCCCGCCTCCAACTCCGATCGGCGGTGAGCCCTCAAAGCGAGAGTATATGGACGTGAAACACGAGTCTACGTGCGGCAGCATCGCCTGGAGTCGCGCACAATCCGGCCGGTGCAGTCCCGGGCGGGGCGTTCGTGTTCCGGCTTCCGCAGAATCCGGTGGGACAAAGGTCCTATTGATGAAGACCCTTCAACCGCCAAACATCCAACCGGCAGAGCGTCGGGAGTCGTACCGGTTCGCCTTCCTGGGGGCGGGTTGTTTGATGGAGCGGTCGCGGCCGCCCAGGCGAGCCGTGGATGGACACATGGACCAGTATTCGAATTCGTGCGCGTCACCACCGACAAGGCGAGCCCCAAATTCGTCGCGCCCGAGGCACGCATCGCTGCGTTCAATCAGGATGGCACAACCTGGGTCGAGCAGCCGATGTACACGCAGGTCATGTTCGCGCTGCATCAAGTAGGGGTCATGGCGCAGAAGGACCCGAAGATGAAGGACGTCGAGCCCTTCAAGACCGTGCTCTCCGGCGACCGGGCGGCGATGGCCAAGCTGACGGTCCCGGACCTCGAGAAGATCCTCGCCATCACCCACACGGGTATGACGGTCGAGGCTTTCCAGACGATCGTCCAGGACTGGATCGCCAAGGCGAAGCACCAGCGCTTCGAGCGCCCCTACACCGAGCTCGTCTATCAGCCGATGCTCGAAGTGATGCAATACCTGCGCGCGAGCGGCTACAAGACCTACTTCGTCACCGGCGGGGGCAGGATTTCGTACCCACGTACGCAGAGAAGGTCTACGGCGTCCCGCCCGAGCAGGTCGTGGGGTCGGCCGCCGACACGAAGTTCGGGTATGACAAGAACGGGAAGGCCACTCTGACCAAGGTGCCCAAGGTGCTGCTGATCGACGACAAGGTTAGCAAGCCGGTCGGCATCCACTTGATGATCGGGCGGCGCGCTGTGGCGGCCTTCGGCAACTCGGCAGGCGATCAGCAGATGCTCGAGTACACCCAGGCCGGCGACGGCGCCAGGCTCATGATGCTCGTGCACCACGACGACGGACAAGCGCGAGTACGCCTACGGGCCGAAGTCGAAGGTTGGCACCTTCCCCGACGCGCTGATGGCCGAGGCCAAGAAGCGCGGCTGGGTCGTCATCAGCATGCAGAACGACTGGAAGCGCATCTTCGCGTTCGAATGACGAATGCGAAGGGTGCTGACGGCCAGTGCCGGCTGGGATCGCGCCGTTCAAGGCCGCCGGGCTCATGAGGTGCTTCGTCGTCGGCACAGCGGCGGAGCATCGTGAGCGAGGGGTTCGGGTTGAATGAACGCGGGAATGTATATAGAAAGTGGATAGCGGTCACGAAATTCTTCTTTGATTTAGCTACTTAAGCCCGGAAACCGGTTCTGCTTCCAGTCGAAGCTCGACCACAAGACTTCCATCCGGTCGGCGATGCCCTGGAACTTGTGGCGGCCGTCGCGGTGGGCGGCAATCAGCTCGTCGAGCGAGGCGAACTGGGCTAGATAGCCGAGACCGTATTCGCCCGGCTCGGCCATCTTCATGTCGCCCGAGAGGAAGCGACGATAGCCCTCGCCCGGGAAGATCCAAAACCCCTCGGACGTCTCCTCGGTGAACAGCCGTGGCTCCTGGCCCGACGGCATCGGGCTCAGGAAGAAACGCGCGGTGAAGCGGATCGGACTCGAGGTCGGCGTGATGAAGTGCGAGAGGTAGCGAAGCGAGCGGAGATCGCAGTACCAGCCCTCGCGGGCGATCAGCTCGGTGAACGGCGCCTCGCCGGCCATGAGCGCCTTGCGACAGCGCTCGATCCCGTCCCTGACCGGCGGTGCTGCAGGATCGAGCGCGCGTCCGTCTTTATCGCAGGCGAGCAGAACGCCGGTCTCCTCGAGGAGCTCACGCACCGCCGTGGCCCAGAACGCGAGCGCCGGCGTGCCCTCGTGCCCCGTGAAGATTCCCTCGGCCTCAGCCGGGTCCATCCCGCGGCAGCGAGCGAGCGCCTCCGGCGCGCTGTCATCGGGATCGACCTTGCCGCCGGGGAACGCGTAGTAGCCGCCGAGGAACTTCATGTTGCGGTTCCGCCGGATCATGTAGACCTCGAGCGGCTCGGGCGAGCCGGGCGGCGCGTCCCTCACGAGCACGACCGACGCCGCCGGCTTCGGTTCGACCGGCGTCTTCGGGCTGGACGTCTGAGGCACTACAAATTGATCAGCTGCGCGACCCGCTCGCGATGGTACGTCGCATCGCCGAACGTGAACTCGGACGACTTGGCGCGCTTGAAGTAGAGGTGCAGGTCGTGCTCCCAGGTGAACCCGATGCCGCCGTGGAGCTGGATGCCGGCGCCGGCCACCTTGCGATAGGCGTCGGTGACGTACGCCTTGGCCATCGAGGCCGCCAGCGAGGCTTCCGGAGCGTTCTCGTCGACCGCCCAGGCGGCGTAGTACGTGAGCGACTTCGCGTTCTCGACGTCGACGAGCATGTCGGCGGCCTTGTGCTTGACGCCTTGATAGGTCCCGATCGGCTTGCCGAACGCGATGCGGATCTTCGCGTAGTCCGTGGTCATGTCGAGCACGCGCTGGGCGCCGCCGCACATCTCGGCGCAGAGCGCCACGGTCGCGCGCTCGACCACGCGCGTGAGCGTCGGCCATGCCTTGCCCTTGACGCCCATCAGCGCGTCGGCCGGCACCGCCGTGTCCTGGAAGGACACTTCGCAGAGCTTGCGCGTCTGATCCATCGTGGGCAGGAGCTTCACTTGAAGGCCGCGCGTGCCCTTGGGGACGAGGATGAGGCTGACACCGTCCTCCGCTTTCCCCTCGCCTGTGCGCGCGACCACCACGATCGCATCGGCGAGATGAGCGTCGGGGACGAAGAGCTTCGTGCCGTTGAGCACGAAGCCGCCCTTCTCTTCCTTCGCCGTGCACGTAACGCCGGCCGCGTCCCAGCGAGCACTCGGCTCGGTCCAGGCGAGCGTAGCCTTGGCCTGGCCGGCCGCGATGCGCGTGAGCCATTCCTTCTTCTGCGCCGTCGAGCCCGCCTCGCGGATGGCCAGGCCCCCGAGCAGCACGGTGGAGAAGAATGGCCCGGGCATCACGACGCGTCCCATCTCTTCCATCAGCACCGTGAGGTCGACGAAGCCGAGCCCCGAGCCGCCGTGCTCTTCGGGATAAATCAGGCCGAGCCAACCTTGCTCGGCGAGCTTGGCCCAGAACTCGTCCGTGACACCGGCGGGCTCTTCCATCCGTGCCCGCACGAATCCGGACGTGCATTCGTTCTCGAGGAATTTGCGCGCGGTCGAGCGGAGTAGCTCTTGCTCCTGGCTGAACCCGAAGTCCATGGGGCTAGTCCTTGGGCAGGCCGAGCAGCCGCTCGGCGATGATGTTCTTCTGGATCTCGGTCGTGCCGCCCTCGATCGAGTTGGCGCGCGAGCGGAGGAACGAGTGCGGCCACACGCCGCCCTCGACCGCCCAGTCCGAGCCCTTCACGAGCTGCGAATACGGCCCTTCGATCTCCATCGCGATCTCTTGCAGCCGCTGATGCGTGTCGACCCAGGCCATCTTGCCGGTCGAGGCTTCCGGGCCCGGCATCTCGCCGCGCAGGAGCTTGGTGATCGCCCGCGCGCCGGTGTACTTGAGGCATTCGGTGTCGATCCAGAGCTGCGCGAGCTTCTGGCGCATCACCGGATCCTTCGTCACGACGCGGCCGCTCTTCTCCATCCCCTTCGCGAGCTCGAGCAGGCCGTCGAGCGCAATCCGGAGACGCATCTGCAGCCCGAAGCCCAGAGTGAGCCGTTCATACATCAAGGTCGTGAGCCCGACCGCCCAGCCGTTGTTGACGCCGCCCAGCACCTGCGACTCGTGCACGCGGACGTTGTCGAAGAAGACCTCGTTGAACTCGGCCTCGCCGGTGATCTGCCTGAGCGGCTTCACGGTGACGCCCGGGAGCTTCATGTCGAGGAGGAAATAGGTGATGCCCTTGTGCTTGGGCACGTTTGGGTCGGTGCGGGCGAGCAGCATCATGTAGTCGGCGACGTGGGCGAACGAGGTCCACACCTTCTGCCCGTTGATCACCCAGTGATCGCCGTCCTTGACCGCGCGCGTCTGCAGGGACGCGAGGTCGGAGCCCGAATTCGGCTCCGAGTAGCCCTGGCACCAGATCTCCTCGCACGAGAGGATCTTGGCCGGATAGCGCTTCTTCTGCTCCTCGTTGCCCCACGCGATGATCGTGGGACCGCCCATGCCCACCCCGAGCACGTTGAGGATCGGGGGCGCCTTCGCGAGCGCCATCTCCTGCTGGAGGACCAGCTCTTCCATGAACGTGAGACCGCGGCCGCCGTATTCCTTGGGCCACGTGAGACCGATGTAGCCGGCGTCGAACAAGGTGCGCTGCCAGCGGCGGAGGAACTCGTACTGTCCGGCGCGCGGGATCTCGGAGCTGCCCGTCGGCTTCCACTCGCGCGGCATGTTCGTCTTGAGCCAGGAGCGGACGGTCGCCCTGAAGGCTTCCTGGTCTGGAGTCAGTGAGAGATCCATTTCCCCTCCTGAAGGTGGGCCCGCCGAGCAACTGAACGGTGGTTCATTTTCGAATCCTTCACCAGTTAAGTCAAGGCTTATACTCCGTCCCACGGTGATCTCGATCTCGCTGCCGCGCCTCACCTCTCGCATCAATGGACTCGCTCGGTTCGGCGGTTTGCCCGGGGGCGGGGTGACGCGCATGTGCTGGTCGCCCCCTCACGAGGAAGCCCGCGTCTGGCTCCTGGGCGAGATGCGGGCGGCGGGGCTCGAGACCTGGGTCGACCCGGCCGGCAACATCTTCGGCGCGATCGGCATCCGCGCCCTTCGTCCGGACACGCCGGTCGTCCTCACCGGCTCCCACATCGACACCGTCCCGGAGGGCGGGATCCTCGACGGAGCGCTCGGAGTCCTCGCAGGCCTCGAGTGTTTGCAGGCGATCCACGAGACACGCGCGCGCCACGCGCGGCCGCTGGTGGTCGCGGCGTGGAGCGACGAGGAAGGACGCTACGGGAGCCTCTTCGGCTCGCGGGCGTTCTGCGGGATGCTCGAGGGCGCCAGGCTCGACGAGATGGCGGCCGTCGACGGCGTGCGGCTCGTCGACGCGATGGCGCGCGCGGGGTTCGACGCGCAGCGCGCGCCGGAGGCGCGGGTACCGCCGGGCTCGGTCGCCGCGTACGTCGAGCTCCACATCGAGCAGGGCCCGCGGCTCGAGGAGGCGGGCATCCCGATCGGTGTCGTCGAGGCGATCGTGGGGGTGCGGCGCTCCCGTGTGACCTTCCTGGGTCAGGCCGACCACGCCGGCACGACGCCGATGGAGCGCCGCCGCGACGCGTTCCTGGCCGCGGCCGACTACGCGCTGCGCGTGCGCGAGCACGTCGTCACGCGGGGGAGCAAAGCCAGCGTGACCAACTTCGGCGTGGTGCACGTGCATCCCGGCGCCTCCAACATCGTCCCGGGTCGCGCCGAACTCGTCCACGAGATGCGCGATCCCGACGTCTCCGTGCTGGAGCGTCTGGCCGGAGAATGCGGGACGCTCGCGCGCGAGGTCGCCGGCGCGCGCCAGGTCGGGGTCGAGATCCATCCCATGTCGGCCACGACGCCGGCATCGTGCTCGCCCCGGGTGCAGGCGGTGACCGAGAAAGTCTGCGCGACGCTCGGGCTCGCGACCCGCCGTCTCTACTCGGCGGCCGGACACGACGCCCAGAACCTGGCCCGGGTGACCGACTCCGGGATGATCTTCATCCCCTCCCTGGGCGGGCGCAGCCATCGCGTGGACGAGATGAGCGACTGGCAGGCGATCGAGCGCGGCGCGAACGCGCTCCTGCACACTCTACTAGCACTCGCCGACGCCACCGCCTGACGGCGGCGGAGGAGGCTTCGGATGCCGATCGACCTCGCCCGTGGCACGCTGGAAGACGACGTCTCGACGAAACCGATGATCGTGTCGCACACGGATCCGCAGTGTTCGTCTTCGGCGGCCCGACGGGAGCCATGAGCGCGTCGCGGCGAGCGGCTCGAGGGGCGGTCGGCATCACGCTCTTGCTGGGCGGCTGTGCGTGGGACGCCCCCATGAGCACCGTCGTGCCGCGTTCCGACTACGCGCGCGACATCCTGCACGTCTACGGGATCGTCACGTGGGTGGCCATCGGCATCGCGCTGGTGGTGGGTCTCGCGCTCGCGTGGATCCTCGTCCGCTTCCGCGATCGGCCCGGCGTTTCGCGGGTGCCGGCTCAGACTCGCGGCCACACCCTGCTCGAGATCTCGTGGACGATCGCGCCCGCGCTCGTGCTCCTCGCGATCGCGATCCCGACGATCCAGGTGATCTTCCGGACGCAAGCGGCGCCTCCGCGCGACGCGCTCGAGATCATCGTGTACGGGCACCAGTGGTGGTGGGAGTTTCGGTACCCGGCGCTCCAAGTCGTCACGGCGAACGAGCTGCACGTGCCGGCCGGCCGACCGGTGGCGCTCACGCTCCAGGGCCCCGACGTGATCCACAGCTTCTGGGTGCCGCAGCTCGGAGGCAAGCGCGACGTCGTTCCCGGGCGTCTGAACCGTCTCACGTTCACGGCCGAGACTCCCGGCGAGTATCGCGGGCAGTGCGCCGAGTTCTGCGGGGTCTCGCACGCCAACATGGGCATGCGCGTCATCGTCGACGCGCCAGAGGCGTTCGCACGCTGGGTCGCCGCGCAGAAGACCGAGCTGGCCGAGCCGGCCGGGCTGGCCGCTGAAGGCAAGGCGATCTTCGCGCGAAGCGCCTGTGTCGGCTGCCATACGATCCGCGGCGTGTCGAGCGGAGCGCTGGGACCCGACCTCACCACCTTCGGAAGCCGTCACACCCTGGCCGCCGGGCTCCACCCGATCTCCGTCGACAACGTCGTCGCGTGGCTCAAGAATCCGCCGGCCGTGAAACCCGACGCGAAGATGCCGGCGCTCGGACTCACGGACGAGCAGGCGCGCGCCGTCGCGACCTACTTGATCGGTCTCAAATGACGAGCGCCGACGCCTCGGGTCGCGTGCTGCACGCGCCGCCTTTGGCCGGGGTCGAGACGCCCGCGACGGTCTCGAGCTGGCTCACGACCGTCGATCACAAGCGAATCGGCATTCTCTACGGCGCGACCGGCTTCGCGTTCTTCCTGCTCGGCGGGCTCGAAGCGCTGCTGATCCGGCTCCAGCTGGCGGTCCCGAACAACACGGTCGTGAGCGCGCACGTCTACAACGCGCTCTTCACCATGCACGGCACAACGATGATCTTCCTGGCGATCATGCCGTTCAACGCGGCGCTCTTCAATTACATGGTGCCGCTTTTGATCGGCGCGCGCGACGTCGCGTTTCCGCGACTGAACGCGCTCTCGTACTGGCTCTTCCTCGCCGGCGGGCTCCTCCTGAACGCGAGCCTGCTCGCCGGAACCCCGCCGGACGTGGGCTGGTTCGGCTACGCCAACCTGACCTCCAAGCACTACACGCCGGGGCCCGGGGTCGACTTCTGGATCGTGAGCCTGCAGATCCTCGGCGTGTCGTCCGTGATCGCGGCCATCAACTTCATCGTCACGATCCTCAACATGCGCGCGCCGGGCATGACGATGATGCGGATGCCGGTGTTCGTGTGGATGACCCTGGTCGTGCAGTTCCTGATCGCGCTCGCCTTCCCACCGATCACGGTCGGCCTGATCTTCCTGATGTTCGACCGCTTCTTCGGCACGCACTTCTACGACGTGGCGGCGGGCGCCGATCTGCACCTCTGGCAGCACCTCTTCTGGATCTTCGGTCACCCCGAGGTCTACATCCTGATTCTGCCGGCGTTCGGGATCGTCTCCGAGGTGCTCCCGACCTTCGCGAGAAAACCGCTCTTCGGCGCGCCGGTCGTCATCTACTCAGGCGTGCTGATCGGCTTCTTCGGCTTCAGCGTGTGGAGCCACCACATGTTCGCGGCCGGCATGGGACCCGTGGCGGATTCCGCGTTCTCGATCGCGACCATGCTGATCGCGATCCCGACCGGCGTGAAGATCTTCAACTGGCTGGCGACCCTCTGGGGTGGCACGATCCGGACGACGACGGCGCTCCACTTCGCCGTCGGGCTGGTCGGCCTCTTCACGATCGGCGGCCTCTCGGGCATCATGCACGCCTCGCCGCCCGTCGACCTGCAGCAGACGGACAGCTACTTCGTCGTCGCTCACCTGCACTACGTGCTGATCGGCGGCAGCCTCTTCGGGCTCTTCGCGGGTGCCTACTACTGGTGGCCGAAGATGACGGGTCGCTTGCTCGGCGAGTGGCTCGGCCGAATCCAGTTCTGGGTGATGTTCGCCGGCTTCAATCTCGCGTTCTTCCCCCAGCACTACCTCGGCGCGATCGGGATGCCGCGCCGCGTCTATACATATCCGGGCGACGCGGGTTGGACCGCCGGCAACTTCGCCTCCACCGTCGGCGCGTTCGGCATCGGTGTGAGCGTGCTGCTCTTCATCGTCAACGCCTGGCGAAGCCTTCGTCGCGGGGCGTCGGCACCGGCGGATCCGTGGGATGGACGCACACTCGAGTGGCGGACGTCGTCGCCGCCGCCGGCGCACGACTTCGACACGATCCCGCCCGTCTACGGACGCGACTCCTTCTGGCGGGAGAAATACGGTCCCCGCCGAGGCGCGCCGGCCGCCGCGAGCCCCGCGCCGCCTCACTTGCCCGCTTCCTCGCACTGGCCGATCATGATCGCGCACGGAATGGGGATCGCGGCGGTCGGCGCCCTCACGCACGTGTCGATCGTCGTGATCGGTGCCCTGTGGACCATCTGGGGCATCTTCCGTCTCGCGCTCGAGCATCACCGGACGCACGCGCACGCCGATCAGACCGGCGTGCTGGGGCTCGACCACCGCAAGATGGCGATGTGGGTCTTCCTCGGCTCCGAGTGCTTCTTCTTCGGCACGCTCGTCGCGACCTACCTCGCGTACAAGGGCCGCAGCGTCGTCGGTCCAGCGCCCCATGAGATTTTCAACATCCCGGTCACGTCGCTCTCCACCTTCGATTTGCTGATGTCGAGCTTGCTCATGGTGCTGGCGCTCGCCGCCGTCCAGCGGGGCGATCGGCGCCAGGCGCTCCTCTGGCTCTTCGGAACGGCGTTTTTCGGTCTGATCTTTCTCGGCTTCCAGGCATACGAGTTCACGGACTTCGTTCACAAGGGATTCACCCTGCAGCGAAACCTGTTCGGCTCGACCTTCTTCGTGCTCACTGGCCTGCACGGCACGCATGTCGCCATCGGCGTGCTGTGGCTGCTCGCCCTCTGGGTACTCGCTCTGCGGGGACGACTGGGCGTCGCTGACGCCGTCAAGGTCGAGATCGCCGGACTCTACTGGCACTTCGTGGACGTCGTGTGGATCGCGATCTTCACGCTCGTCTATCTCATCCCGTGACGGAGACGCATCCGTGAAAGACGAGCAGCGGGGCAGCGAGCATCCGACGGTCGGGACCTACGTCAAAGTGGCGCTCGTGCTGACCATGGTGACCGCGCTCGAGGTCGGCGTGATCTACGTCCGGCGCCTCGCGCCGATCGTCGTGCCGCTGCTGCTGGCGATGTCGGCGGCCAAGTTCGCGCTCGTCGCGCTCTTCTTCATGCATCTCAGATACGAGTCGCGCGTGCCCACGGTCCTGTTCGTGGGCCCGCTGATCCTCGCCTCCGGAATCGCGGTGGCGCTGATGACGCTGACCGGCGCCTTCCTGGTATTCGGCCGCTGATGGATCCGGCGCCGCCCTTCGCGTGGACGTCGGGTGAGATCCACGCCGATGTCGTCCTCGGCGCAGGCCTGCTGGCCGCGGCCTACGCGGTAGCGTGGACGCGGGGCCCGCGCGGCGGCCTCCGCGAGCCGGCGCTCTTCCTCGCCGCGCTGCTCGTGCTGCTCGTCGCGCTGAACGGCCCGCTGCACGACCTGAGCGACTACTACCTGTTCAGCGCTCACATGGTGCAGCACCTGCTCCTGACCCTCGTCGTCCCACCGCTTCTGCTAACCGGCACACCCGGGTGGATGGCCGACGCGCTCGTCCGGCGTCTGCGACGCGGCCTCGTGCTCGGCGCGCCGGCCCGCGCCGCGACGCGCCCGGTACCGGCGCTCATGCTTTACACGGTCGCTTTGATCGGCTGGCATCTTCCGGGCCCGTACGGCGCCACGCTCGAGCACCACCCCCTGCACGTGGTCGAGCATCTGATCTTGATCGCGACCGCTCTCGTCGCGTGGTGGCCCGTGCTGTCGCCCTCCGCCCTGCTCCCGCGGCTCCACTACGGGACACAGATCCTGTACCTCTTTGCGTTCGGGATACCGATGACGGTCGTCGCCGCGATGATCACCGGATCCGAGCGGACGTTGTATCTCTTTTATGCGGCCGCGCCTAGGCTCTTCGACCTCACGGCGCTCGCCGATCAGCGACTGGGCGGTCTCATCATGTGGGTGCCGGCCGGCTTGATTCCGCTCGTTGCGTTTACGGTCGTGTTCTTCCGCTGGGTCGCCGCCGAGGCGGAGGAGGAAGATTCCGGTCCATAGAACGACCTCTGCTATCATAAAAACTCATGAACATTAGCGTCGTCGGTGCCGGCTACGTCGGCCTCGTGACTGGCGCCGTCTTCGCCGACCTCGGGAATGAGGTCGTGTGCGTCGACAACGTCGCCGACAAGATCAGCGCGCTCCAGTCAGGACACCTGCCCATCTACGAGCCCGGTCTCGAGGAGATGGTGGCGCGCAACGTCGGCGACAGCCGCCTTTCCTTCTCGACCGATCTGGCAGCCGCCGTCCGGAAATCCGACATCGTCTTCATCGCGGTCGGGACGCCTCCGAAGGTCGATGGTCAAACGGATCTCAGCGCCGTCGAAGCGGTCGCGCGCGACATTGGACGGTCGATGGACCGGTACACGGTCGTCGTCAACAAGTCGACCGTCCCGGTCGGCACAGGCGAGTTTGTCCGCGAGGTGATCGAGCGACACCAGCGGCAGCCTGTACCCTTCGACGTCGTGTCGAATCCGGAATTCCTCCGCGAGGGCTCCGCGATCGAGGACACACTTCGGCCTGACCGGATCGTGATCGGTGCTCCGACCCAGCAGGTCGCCATGACCCTGCTCGAGCTCTACGCGCCGCTTGAGCGCCCGATGATCATCACCGACGTGCCGTCGGCCGAGATGATCAAGTACGCATCCAACGCCTTTCTGGCAACGAAGATCTCGTTTATCAACGCGATCGCCAACATCTGCGAGCTCGCGGGCGCCGACGTCACTCAGGTCATGAAGGGAATGGGGCTCGACGCGCGCATCGGTATGACCTTCCTGCAAGCCGGTCTGGGGTACGGCGGCAGTTGTTTCCCGAAGGACACGGACTCGCTTGTCCACACCGCCTCGACCCTCGGGTACCGTTTCGACATCCTGCGCGCGGTCGTGGGCGTCAACGCCGGGCGCTCCGCGCACTTCTTGGCGATGATCGAGCGGGCCCTCGCGCCGTTGCCGGCGCGGCGGATTGCGATCCTGGGTCTCGCATTCAAGCCGAACACCGACGACATGCGGGAGGCGAAGTCCGTCGAAGTGATCTCTCGCCTCGTCGAGCTCGGTGCGACGGTCTGCGCCTACGACCCGGTCGCCATTCCGAACGCGCGCAAGATGCTGCCGACGGTCGTCGAGTACGCTGACTCTCCGTATGCCGCCGCAACCGGCGCGGACGGTATCGCGCTCATTACGGAATGGAACGAGTTCAAGTTCCTGAACCTGGAGCGCTTGCGGACCGTGATGCGGCGTCCCGTCGTCTTCGACGGTCGGAATCTCTGGGAAGTCGAGCGCATGCGGCGCCTGGGCTTCGAGTACTACTCGATCGGCCGCAAGCCCGTTCGCCGACCGTAGGATTTGCGATGCGGGTGCTGGTCACGGGCGGAGCGGGGTTCATCGGCTCGCACCTCTGCGAGTTCTTCCTCCGCAAGGGCTGGGACGTCGTCTGCATGGACGACTTCGTCACAGGATCCCGAGACAACCTCGCCGCCGTCGAGTCCCGGCACGGCTTCACACTCATTGAGCACGACGTCACCGAGTACATCCGGCTCGACGGGCATCTGGACTGGGTCTTGCACTTCGCGAGTCCCGCCTCACCTCTCGACTATCTCGAGTTGCCGATTCAGACGCTGAAGGTCGGCGCGCTCGGTACGCACAATGCGCTCGGCGTCGCGAAGGCCAAGGGCGCGCGGTTCCTGCTCGCCTCGACCTCCGAAGTGTACGGCGATCCGCTGGTGCATCCCCAGCGCGAGGACTACTGGGGGCACGTCAATCCGATCGGGCCTCGTGGCGTGTACGACGAGGCCAAGCGCTTCGGCGAAGCGATCACCATGGCGTACCACCGCACGCACAGGGTCGACACGCGCATTGTCCGGATCTTCAACACCTTCGGGCCGCGCATGCGTCTCAAAGACGGGCGCGCGATTCCGGCGTTCATGGGCCAGGCTCTGACCGGTGCCCCTATCACGGTGTTCGGTGACGGTGCGCAGACCCGATCGTTTCAGTACATCACTGATCTCATCGAGGGCTTGTGGCGGCTGATGCAGGCGCCGGTGAACGACCCGGTCAACATCGGCAATCCTCAGGAGATGACCCTGCTCGAGTTAGCCAAGCGCATTATCCGACTCACCGGCTCCCGCAGCGAGATCGTATTCCGGCCACTCCCGGTCGATGACCCCAAGGTCCGCCAGCCGGACATCGCGCGAGCGCGCGCGCTACTCGGGTGGGAGCCGCGCGTCGAGACCGACGAGGGCCTGCGGCTCACCGTCGACTGGTTCAGAGAGAAGCTCCGGTCGTGAGGGTTCTCGTCACGGGCGGAGCCGGTTTCATCGGGTCTCACGTGGTGGATCGTCTGCTAGCCGACGGCCATTCGGCGGACGTGGTCGACAACCTGGTCACGGGCCGGCGCGAGCGGGTACCGTCCGTCGCGCGACTCCACGTCTGCGACCTGCGCGACGCGCGGCTGGACGCGGTCGTCGCCGCTGCGCGCCCCGAGGCCGTCGTGCACGTCGCCGCGCAGGCCGCGGTCTCCCGCTCGGTCCTCGACCCGAGCTTCGACGCGAGCGTCAACGTGATGGGAACGATCGCCTTGCTCGAGGTGTGCCGGCGAGCCGGCGTGCGGCGAGTGGTCTACACCTCGACCGGCGGCGCCGCGTACGGGGACACGGACGTCCTGCCGACCCCGGAGGATCATCCCCTTCGGCCCGCCTCGCCGTACGGCGTGTCGAAGGTCACCGCCGAGCGATATCTGGAGTGCTGGGCCGGGCTGACCGGCGGCCGCGGGCTGACCCTTCGCCTGGCGAACGTCTACGGTCCGCGCCAGGATCCGGCCGGCGAGGCCGGCGTGATCGCGATCTTCACCTCGCGACTGCTCGCGGACGCGCCGTGCGTCGTGAACGGCGATGGCGAGCAGACGCGCGACTACGTCTACGTCGGCGACGTCGCCGACGCCGTCGCGCGCGCGGTAGCCTCGGCCGACGCCACCGGCATCGCGAACATCGGCACCGGCGTCGAGACGACCGTCAACGAGCTCTATCGGCGGCTTGCGCGACTGATCGGCGTCAGTCGCGCCGCGGAGCACGGGCCGGCCAAGCCCGGCGAGCAACGCCGCAGCCTGCTCGACGCAGCGCGCGCCAAATCGCTGCTCGGATGGCGCCCGTCAACGCCGCTCGATGAAGGCCTCACCCAGACGGTGGTCTGGTTCAGGAAGGAGGTTCGAGCATGATCGACGAAGAGTTGAAAGCGATCCTCGCCTGCCCGGCGTGCAAGGGCGATCTCCTCTTCGAGGAGACACGGATCATCTGCCCGTCCTGCCGCAAGGCCTATCCTATCCGGGATGGAATCCCCGTGATGCTGATCAGCGAGGCCGAGCCCTGGTCGCCTCCTAGGTAATGGCCGACAGCCCGGCCCTGCAGGCCGTGATCCTGGCCGGCGGCCAGGGCACGCGCCTGCGTCCCCTGACCCTGGCGCGGGCGAAGCCGGTGGTTCCGCTCCTCAATCGCCCCTTCCTCGCGTATCAGCTCGCGCTGCTGCGGGCGCACGGTGTCTCCGACGTCGTCCTGGCGTGCTCCTACCGCGTGGAGGACGTGCGCGCGGCCCTCGGCGAGGCTGAGCACCTCGGCGTCAGGCTCCGCTACGTGATCGAGGACGAGCCGCTCGGGACCGGCGGGGGAGTCCGCAACGCCGCCGATCTCGTATCGGGGACGCTCTTCGTGCTGAACGGCGACATCCTCACCGACCCTGATCTGACGGAGATGCGCCGGCTCCACGACACGCGCGGCTCGCGCACGACAATCTATCTGCAGCCCGTGCCGGATCCCCGTCAGTACGGACTCGTCGAGACCGAGGCCGACGGCCGCCTCAAGGCGTTCCGGGAGAAGCCATCCGCTGAGGAGGAGATCACGACCAACACGATCAACGCGGGCATCTATCTCATCGACGCCGACCTGCTCGGCCGGATCCCGTGTGAGCGCGCGAGCTCGATCGAGCGCGAGTTCTTTCCCGCGCTGATCGCCGACGGCGTTCCGTGCTTCGGCTGGTGCCCGACCGCGTACTGGCGCGACATCGGAAACCCGGCGGCGTACCGCGCCGCCCAGATCGACCTGCTCCAGGGACTCGCCGCGATGCCGCTGGCGCCGCCCGGCCAGCGGCGCGACGGAAGCTGGGTCGACGGCGGGGGCATCGTCGAGCCAGGCGCCCGGATCGTCGCGCCCTCCGTGGTCGGCGCCGGCGTCGTGCTCGGCCCGCGATGCCGTGTCGGGCCCGGCACCGTGATCGGCGAGGGCGCGCGCATCGGGCCGGACGCGCGCGTCGAAGGCGCCATCCTGTGGGAGCGGGTCGACGTCGGCGCGGGCGCCGTGCTCCAGGACTGCGTGATCGGCGCGGACGTGCGGATCGGCGAGGGCGCTCGCGTCGGGCCCGAGGTCGTGCTCGCCTCCGGCACGATCGTCCCCGAGCGCGCGACGCTCACCCGCTGACACGAAACGCGCCGTCGACCGCAGGCGCCGCGACGCAACGTGTTAGACTGAACCGATGGTCCTCAGTCGCATCCGCAATTTCTCGATCGTCGCCCACATCGATCACGGCAAATCGACGCTCGCGGACCGGCTCCTGTCCCTCACCGGCACGATGGACGCGAAGAAGGCGGTCGACCAGGTGCTCGACTCGATGGACCTCGAGCGCGAGCGCGGCATCACGATCAAGGCGCATACGGTGCGCCTGCTCTACCGGGCGCGCGACGGCCACGAGTACACGCTGAACCTGATCGACACGCCCGGCCACGTCGACTTCTCCTACGAGGTGTCGCGCGCGCTGGCGGCGTGCGAGGGCGCCGTCCTCATCATCGACGCCGCGCAGGGCATCGAGGCGCAGACCCTGGCGAACTTCTACCTCGCCAGCGACGCGAACCTCACGATCATCCCGGTCATCAACAAGATCGATCTGCCGGCGGCCGACGTCGAGGCCACGCGCGGCCAGATCACCGAGACGCTCGATCTCGACGGCAGCGAGGCGCTGGCCATCTCGGCCAAGCACGGCACCGGCGTCCCGGAGGTGCTCGAGGCGATCGTGGCCCGCGTGCCGCCGCCGCAAGGCGACCCGGACGCGCCGCTCAAGGCGCTCGTCTTCGACTCGTACTACGACTCCTACCAGGGCGTGGTCGTCTACGTGCGCCTGACCGACGGCCGCGTGCGACCCGGGACCCGCGTTCTTCTCATGTCCAACGGCCGCTCGTACGACGTCCAGCAGGTCGGCGTCTTCAGCCCGGACATGCGGCCGGTCGAGGAGCTCTCGGCCGGACAGGTCGGCTACCTGACCGCGTCGATCAAGCGCGTGGCCGACGCGAAGGTGGGCGAGACGATCACCGAGACCGCGCGGCCCACCGCGGCCCCCTTTCCGGGCTACCGCGATGCCAAGCCCATGGTGTTCGCGGGACTCTATTCGATCGAGGACACCGACTACGAGGCGCTGCGGGACGCGCTCGAGAAGCTTCGCCTCAACGATCCGGCGTTCACCTACGAGCCCGAGACCTCACTGGCCCTGGGCTACGGCTTTCGCTGCGGGTTCCTCGGCATGCTGCACATGGAGATCGTCCAGGAGCGGCTCGAGCGCGAATTCGACCTCTCGCTGATCGTGACGGCGCCGAGCGTGCAGTACAAGGTACTCACCACCGCCGGCGAGGTGCTCGACATCGACAATCCGTCCAAGCTGCCGAGCCCCGACCGAATCGAGCAGATGGACGAGCCCTACGTGAAGTCCTCGGTGTTCGTGCCGACGGAGTTCATGACCGCGATTTACAAGCTGGCCCAGGAAAAGCGCGGCGAGCATCGCTCGCTCGAGTACCACGGCAAGCGCGTGCACATCCGGTTCGACTTTCCGCTCGCCGAGATCGTCGTCGATTTCTACGACCGGCTCAAGTCGATCTCGAAGGGCTACGCGTCGTTCGACTACGAGCTCTCCGATTTCCGTCCGTCCGATCTCGTCAAGCTCGATATTTTGCTGAACGGCGACCCGGTCGACGCGCTCTCGATCATCGTGCACCGGGACAAGGCCTACGAGAAGGGCAAGGCGCTGGTCGAGAAGCTTCGCGCGGTGATCCCGCGCCAGCTCTTCGAGGTCGCCATCCAGGCCGCGATCGGGAGCCGGGTCATCGCGCGCGAGACGGT
>Ga0209802_1001291_pt1 | contig 18713 bp, 20 predicted proteins | sample GraSoiAngelo_129_FD_185886 | JGI IMG/M metagenome (GOLD analysis project Ga0209802, IMG submission 185886) | Grasslands soil microbial communities from the Angelo Coastal Reserve, California, USA - 14_0927_12_40cm (SPAdes) (version 2) | ecosystem: Environmental > Terrestrial > Soil > Grasslands ... | reverse complement strand
TCGCAGGAGTTCTCCGTGCCGGAGCTTCCCGATGCCGAAGAGTGGCCCGAATACGAATTGCTGGCCAACGAATTCGCCACGCTCGGCTTTTATATTTCCGGTCACCCCTTGGACAAGTATTCCGCCCGCCTGAAGGAGCTCAAAGCCGTGGAACTGGCCGCCATGGAGGGCCGCCGCAATGGCGAGGAGGTGGCCATCGGCGCGCTGGTCTCTTCGCTGCGCCCGATGCGCTCGCGTAAAGGCGATCGCTGGGCTATCCTCAATCTTCAGGATATGACCGGCCAGCTCGAAGCGCTGGTCTTTCCGGAAGCCTTCGCGCGTCTCGAGACGCTATTGAAGTCGGATGTGCCGCTGCTCTTGCGTGGGCGCGTCACCCTGGAAGACGCCGGAACGCGCGTGGCCATTCAGGAAGCGCAGCCGCTCGACGCCGTAGCCGGCGCTCCCGACGCTACCGCGCGCATGCGCGTGCGCATTGATCTGAGCGCCATGGACGAATTCACCCTGGATCAGATCAAGACCGTGCTGGCCGGCTCGCCCGGTCCGTGCCCCATCGCTTTTGATATATTCGACCCGGATGGTTCCATGGCCACGCTGGCTTCCAACCAAAGAGTCCGCATTGACGATCGCCTGGTGAGCCGGCTGCAGGAGATGCCCGGCGTGGGCTCGGTCGAAGTGGTGCGCTGAAAATGGTGCGCTGATGGAAAAACGCCAACGCCGCCGGGAACTGGAACAGCTCGAGAGGGAAGTAGAGGACTTGCAGCGCCTTTCCCAGAACGGATCCTCGCCCCCGGAACTCGAAAAAGTTCGCGCGGAGGTCTCCGAATTGCGCCGCGAATTCTATGCGCACCTGGGCGCCTGGCAGCGCACGCAAATCGCGCGGCATCCGCAGCGGCCCTATACGCTCGACTTTATCCGTCTGCTCTTCACCGATTTTTCCGAGCTGCATGGAGACCGCGCCTTTGGCGATGATCCCGCCATTGTCGGCGGCTTCGCGCGCTTCCATGGCCGGCCCGTGCTGGTCCTGGGCCACCAGAAGGGCCGCGACACCAAGCAGCGCGTGGCCCGCAATTTCGGCCAGGCCAAGCCCGAGGGCTATCGCAAGGCGCTGCGCCTGATGAGACTGGCCGCCAAGTTCAGCCGGCCCATTTTCACGTTCATCGATACGCCGGGAGCTTATCCGGGCTTGGACGCCGAAGAGCGCGGCCAGGCCGAAGCCATCGCCAGCAACCTGCGCGCCATGTCCCGCCTGCCCGTGCCCATCATCGTGACCATCACCGGTGAAGGCGGCTCCGGCGGCGCGCTGGCCATCGCCGTCGGCGATCAGATCAATATGCTCGAAAACGCCATCTATTCGGTGATTTCGCCCGAGGGTTGCGCTTCGATTTTGTGGCGCGACGCCGCCAAAGCCGAACTCGCCGCGGAAGCCCTGCGCATCACGGCGAAAGACCTCAGCGAATTCGGCATCGTGGACGAAATCGTCCCCGAGCCCGAGGGCGGCGCCCACTCCGATCACGAGGCCGCCGCCCAGCTTCTCGAGCCCGTTCTCGTGCGTGCCCTCGACCACCTTTCCGTGAAGTCCGTCCCCGAATTGCTGCAGCGCCGCTACGCCAAGTTCCGCCGCATGGGCCAATTGGCCGCCGCCGTCACCGGCTGACAGCAAGTCGCTCGAAGAAAAAGCCGCGATTGTCATTCTGAGCGAAGCGAAGAATCTCTCTTATTCTTCATCCCTCTCCTGCAAGAGACAGATGAGGGATTCTTCGCGCGCGGCGCGCTCAGAATGGCAACGCCCGACTCGTCCGCCAATTTACTCACGGCGCTTTCGCCAAGGATGCTCGGGAGCGTCGCAAATTTCGCTTCGCTTGGGCCTCTCAGGGCACGTGCCGGATAAGCAACTTCCGCATTCCGGAACATTGTGGCCGCGGCTCATTTGTTTTAGCTTATGAAGGGTCATGCTTCCCATCAAAGAAGACGCGGAAATTCAGGTAGCCGAGCCCTTCCGGCCCTACGAGCGCTTGGTCAAGATCAAGCTGCTCAAGAAGACCGTCGAGGTCCCGGAAAAAAATTCGCTCTTGCGCTGCTTTCAGTTTTTGAGCCCGGAGACCATCCCCTACGGCAGGTTCTGCTGGAATCAGGATTGCCAATACTGCCGGGTCGTGGCCAAGCTCCCCGACGACGACAAGCCGCGGGAGATGCTCAGTTGCAAGTTTATGGTCATGGCCGGAATGGAAATTACCGAGATCAGCCCGGAACTGAAGCTTTGCCTCCGCCCGGTTTTACGGAAATCTTCTCGAGCTACGTCCCAGCCCCCCAGCCCTCAGCCCTGAGACGTAGCCATCGCCGGACCCCGGGGACCCGAGCTGAGGCCACCACGACAAACCGCATCGCTGCGCGGTTCAGATCACACTCTTGCCGTCGCCGAGCGCTGACTCTGCATCTGCTTCATCATTTGCCGCATGGCCGCGATATGACCGGGAGTGCGGCTCTCGCTCCACGATACGAAGCGCTCCGCGGCTTTTTCCAGGTGCGCGAGGAACAGCGGATTTGCGAACCGCTCGCGAATCGGTGCAATGATCGGCTTGACGCGCTCCCAGACCCCAAAAAATTCGCCGCTGGTCTCAAAGAAGAGGTCTTCGTGAAGGAGCCCGTAGTTGAGCAGTGCGCAAGCGTGTTCCCAATAACTGAGCACCATCATGGCCAGCGCGCCATTTTCCGTGCCGGGCGCCGCGAGGCGCATGAAGTCCTCGAGGTTCTCCACGAAGTAGTTCTTGAAGAACCAGTCGCGCCCCTGGCGCAGCCGAGCCTCGCGCCTTAGATCGTATACCTGCAGGTGAAGCTGTGCTTGTTCGTGCGTGGGTTTCGTTCCCATTCTTTGCTCTCTCCTTTGCTCTTAGGGTCGTCCTGAAACAACGAATGAATACACTGGCCCGCAACGGCCTCCGGTACGCGGGCTGCTTCCCTAATTCGAGCCCGCGATCGACCGCCCCGTAAAGTCAGCGTGGTGTATTTCACTCGTGTCCCTTTATGGCGTCTGTATAGTAACAAGCCACAGCACCGTTCCCGAATGGGTTTGCCTTCTATGCCCGTTTAGGCATAATATCGAATGTGACGGCGGCGTCCGGCATCAAGCCGGTTATTTGGATTGGGAGCACCAGGGCAGACCTCTCCGCTTTTCCGGAAGTGGTAAAGGACGCCATGGGCTATGCGCTCTACGTGGCCCAACGAGGTGGAAAACATCCTGACGCCAAACCACTACGAGGATTCGGCGGTGCCGGAATTCTTGAAATCGTGGATAACCACGCCGGGGATACATACCGCGTCGTTTACACGGTACGACTCCCAGGGCGGATATGCGTCTTACACGCATTCCAGAAGAAATCAAAGACTGGAATCAAGACACCGAAATCGGAGATCAATTTAGTCAAATCGCGTCTTAAAAGGGCAGAGGAAGAACCTTAGAAGGAGTGGGTAGCGCCATGGCGAAAACAATCTCAATCGAGGAGGGCAGTGGCAATATCTTCGCTGATATTGGCCTGCCGAATACGGAAGAGCGGCTGGCCAAAGCGGACCTCGTGATTCGTATCGCCGCGGCCATCCACTCGCGGCGCCTCACTCAGGCCCGCGCAGCCCGCATGCTCAAAATCGATCAGCCGAAAGTCTCGCGCCTTCTGCGCGGTCAGCTCTCCGGGTTCTCGACCGAAAGGCTTATGCACTTCTTGACTCTACTTGGGCGCGACGTGGAAATCGTCGTCAAACGGGCGCCACGATCACGCCGCCAAGGGCGCCTCCGCGTCGTCGCGGCGGTATAGGCTGAGGAGGAAGGAATACGTGCCAGGCGGCAGGCGCATTCGCGGTGGCAACTACCCTTTTTGCTACTTGAAAATTTGTGAGACCGTCGGCGGTTTCCTTTTAGTCTTGGGCGGCCTCACTCTCAGCTTCGTGACAAATGTGAGGTGGTTGGTATTTTTCAGCTTCGGCTCGGGAACGCTGCTACTCACTATCATTTGCCAATACGTTGTGTGGCGCTTCCTCCCCCCTCATGTCCGGGCGCGAATTCCCTATGACGAGAGGGAGGCCATTGCGAAAAAGGGCGATATTCATTCCTACCGACAACTCTTGAAGCTGCTTTAAACGGAGAACGTGACGCACACCCCGGCCGGCGCCTGACCCAGACCTGTATCTGCTTGCCCTTCGGCAACAGCCAATCTTGTGGTAATATCAGCGCTTAAAGAGGAACTTGGAGGCCGGGTGAAAGCCAAGACGAAATTCGGAATTGGCATCGGCATCATTTTGATTTCGCTTTCGGCCCTCGCTTGGATGGGCGCCAAGCAGAGCCAGACCTACTACCACACCATCGCCGAACTCTCTTCTCTCAACGCATCGGCCATGCATCAGCGCATTCGCGTGGGCGGCGATGTCGCTGCGGGCTCGATCCAGCACCTGCCCGGCCGCGTCGATTTTGTGCTTAAGGAAGAAGGCAAGACGCTGCCGGTCAGCTACGTGGGATCCGATCCGCTGCCGGACACCTTTAAAGATGGCGCGCAATGCTTGATCGAGGGGCATGCCATGCCCGACGGGCGCTTCGTCGCCGAACAATTGCAGGCCAAGTGCGCCTCGAAATACGAGGCCGCTCCCGGCGGCACCGAGTCGTCGCAGCCTGCTTCCAACTCGGACCGCAAGAGCTGACTTATTGACCCGGCGAAAGCTCAGCCTGCAGATAGACTTTCGCCGGAAGAGTTAGGGGGAAGTCGTTGGACCTGTTTGGATCTTTTGCCCTGCTTCTGGCATTCCTGTGCGGACTCTACGCCTTTGGCGGCGGCATCGCCGCCATCGTCACGCGCCGTCCGCTGCTGATCAAGAGCGCGCGCCACGCCGGCATGGCCGTCTGCGTGCTCATCTGGCTCGGCTTCGGCAGCCTCGCCTATCTTTTCCAGACCGACAACTTCTCCATGGCCTACGTCGTGGAGCACAGCAACCGCACGCTCCCGGCATTCTTTAAATTCGCGGCCATCTGGGCGGGGCAGGAAGGCTCGCTGCTTTTCTGGAGCTTCCTGCTTTCGATTTACGTTTTCTCCGTTTTGTTCGCCTACCGCGGCAAGCATCCCGAGTTGATGCCTTACGTCGGCGTGGTCGTGGCCGGCGTGCAGCTTTTCTTCCTCACCTTTAACAATTTCCTGGCCAGCCCGTTTCAGATTCTAGGCTCCGCCGCGCCCAGCGGAGCCATGCAGTGGATCATGCGCCCCGATGGCAATGGCCTGAACCCGCTGCTGCAATATCCGGAGATGGTCATCCATCCGCCGATTCTTTATTCCGGCTACACCGGCTTCACCATTCCGTTCGCTTTCGCGCTGGCCGCGCTGCTCGGCCGGTATCCCGGCGAGAAATGGATTCACCTCACGCGCCGCTGGACCATGATCGCCTGGGGCTTCCAGGGCGTGGGCATTCTGCTGGGGGCACACTGGGCTTATGCCGTGCTCGGCTGGGGCGGCTACTGGATGTGGGATCCGGTCGAAAACGCGTCGCTCATGCCCTGGCTCACCGGCACGGCCTTTCTGCATTCGGTGATGATGCAGGAAAAGCGCGGGATGATGCGCGTGTGGAACGTGTGGCTGGTGTTCACCACGTTCCTGCTGACGATTTTCGGCACCTTCCTGACGCGCAGCGGCGTGGTCAATTCCGTGCACGCCTTCGCGCAATCGAAGATCGGCCCGTGGTTCCTCGGCTTCATCGGACTGGTGCTGGTGGTGTGCTTCGTCTCGTTCTGGCGCAATCGCGATTATCTGCGCAGCGACAACACACTCGATTCGCTGGTCTCGCGCGAATCGAGCTTCCTCTTCAACAATCTGATCCTGCTCGTCGCCTGCGTCGCCGTGATCTCCGGAACTTTGTTCCCGGTGCTCTCGGAATGGGTGCGCGGCACGAAGATCAGCGTCGGCGTGCCGTTCTTTAACATGATCAATCTGCCCATCGGCCTGTTCTTGCTTTTCCTCACTGGCGTGGGGCCGCTGCTGGCCTGGCGCAAGACGTCCATGGCCAGCCTGCGCAAGAACTTCGGCGGGCCGCTGGTAATCGGCATCGTTGCCGGCGTCGTGGGCATGGCGCTGGGCCTGCGCGATTTTTACGTCACCACGTGCTTGATCCTGTCGGTCTTCGTCACCCTGACGATTCTGCTGGAGTTCTATCGCGGCGCTCGCGTGATCGCTTCGCGCGGCAATACGAACCTGCTTTCCGGTGTCGCCCAGCTCACCATGCGCAACACCCGCCGCTATGGCGGCTACGTGGTGCATTTCGGCATCGTGCTGATCTTCCTCGGCATCTCCGGCGCCGCCTTCAATCAGGATAAGCAGGCCGAAATGCCGCCGGGCGCGCAGATGCAGATCGGGCCGTATCGGCTCACGCATCAAACCTTCGATAGCACGCAACTCGGAAACTACACTTCCGAGCGGGCCACCATCGCCGTGGACCGCGGCGGCAAGCAGATCATCATGCTGTATCCCGAAAAGCGCTTTTATCCCTCGAACCAGGAATCGGGAACCATGGTGGCCATCTACTCCACGCTGAAGGAAGACCTCTACGTCGTCTATGCCGGCCACAGCCCCGATACGCAGCAGCCCGTGATCCACGCCTACCTGAATCCGCTGGTCAAATGGATCTGGCTGGGAGGTGCCATCGTCGTGCTCGGCACTTTGCTGGCCCTGATGCCCAACCGCCAGCCCATGCTGGCGCTGCGCACCGCCGTGGAGCCTTCTCGCGCCGCTCCGGCGCTGTCTCCCTCGCCCGCCCCGATCCAGCACTACGATGGCCATGATTAGCGGACCTCTGATGAATCGCCTACGTTCTCATTCTGAGCGCAGCGAAGAATCTCTCATTGTGTTGGAGTCCAAAAAAGGAGGGATTCTTCGTCGTTCCGCTCCTCAGAATGACAGGCCTCGCAGCTTTCCGCGCCTCGCTGCAATGATCGCGCTCGCCGGGGCCGTTGCGGCTCTCGCCGCCGCGCCGCTCTTCGCGCAGGCTCCCGTGCAGACCACCGACCGCGTGCGCCAAATCGGCAAGCAGCTCATGTGCACTTGCGGCTGCGGCGATACCGCCGGCTCCTGCAGCCATCCCGGCGCCGCTTTCTCCGGGCCCTGCGAAATCGCCAAGGCCAAACTCAAGGAAGTTGACGAGCGCATCTCGCGCGGAGAATCAAATAGCGCCATCCTGCAAGCCTTCGTGCAGGAGTATGGCGAATCGGCGCTCGCCGCGCCGCCCGCGCGCGGCCTCAATTTGTTCGCCTACAGTTTTCCGGCCATCGCGTTTGCCATTGGCCTGGCTTTGGTCATAATGGTTATTCGCCAGTGGCGTCACCGGCCTCGCGTCGCGCCGGCTACCGGGCCGCCCGTCTCCGCCGAAATGCTGGAACACGCGCGCCGCCAGATCGAGCGCGAAGTGCAAGATGATTGAAGGCTGGGCTCCCGCCGCATGGCATTGAATCCAACAATGATCGGCGCAATCGCCGTCAATATTGACACGCTCGCCGTAGTCGCCTGCGTTGCGCTCACGGCCGCCGTGCTGATTTTTGTCTTTATGATCCAGCCGGATCCCGCCGATTCCGCTCCGCACCGCTCGCACCTCGATCAGCTCATGGAGCGCCGCGACATCATTTACGATAATTTGCGCGACCTGAAGTTTGAATACCGCACCGGCAAATTCGCCGAAGAAGATTACGAGCAGATGAAGCAGACGCTCGAAGCCGAAGCGGCGCTCGTGCTCGCGGAAATCGAGCGCGTCACCGAAAGCCCCGGAATGCTGCCGCGCTCCGATGCGGCCGTGCGCGGCCGCGCCGTCCCCGCCGGCCCCAGGGCAGGGAATTGACCATGCCGCGCATCCTGCGATCTGTTGTCATTCTGAGCGTAGCGAAGAATCTCTCTTCGTATTTCGGTACGGAGAAAGAGAGATTCTTCCTCGCGCGGAAAAACGAACTGGCGCGCGAAAGGCGCGCCGCGCTCCTCAGAATGACAGCGTTGGCGCGAGGCCAAAAAAGCAGATCCCTCGGTCGCCGCGGCGACCTCGGGATGACAACACTCTTTTCCCATACGAGGCGCGCGCTTGTGTGCCTCGGTCTGCTTCTCGCCTTCGCATCCGCCGCCGCCGCCGGCACGGTCACTGGCGTGGTGCACAACGGCACAGACGGCAAAATCGCCGCGGGCGTGGATGTCATCCTCATTCAACTGCAAGGCGGCATGCAGCCCGTGGCTAATACCAAGTCCGACTCCAAAGGCGCTTACAAATTCGATTTCCCCGCCATCGGCCAGCAGCCCATGCTCATTCGCGCCGTCTATCACGGCGTGATGTTTCATCAGCCTTTGCCGCCGGGCCGCGCCACCGTGGACGTCACCGTTTTCGAGCCTTCCGCCGATTCCAAAATCGTGAACGTAGGCTCGCGCGTCATCGTCTTCCAGCCCAATGGCAGCAACTTGCTCGTGGGCGAAGAATACGCGCTGCAAAACCAGTCGCAGCCGCCCAGGGCCTACTTCAGCGACAAAGGCGATTTCCAATTCCAGCTTCCGCAGGGCGCGCAGCTCGGGCAGGTCTCTTCCTGGGGACCTTCGGGCATGCCCGTCACGCAAGGGACCATGGACCGCGGCAAAGGCAAATACGCCATCGCCTATGCCTTTCAGCCGGGCGATAACGGCGTGCGGCTCTCCTATCAGCTTCCGTATGCCTCGAATCGCGCCGATCTGCGCCTGACCTCGGATTATTCCGTGGGGCGCGTGATGCTGGTTGCGCCGCCCACCGTGCAGGTGAAGAGCGACGGCTTCACCGCCGCCGGCACCGAGCAAGGCTTTAATCTTTATACGCGCGACGGCGTTCCCGCCGGGCTTCCCTTCGACGTGTCGGTTTCCGGCACCGCGCCGCCTCCGCAGGCTTCCCAGCAAGAGCAAGGGAACGATCAAGACCCGGCAGTGAATAGCCGCTTGACCGCCACGGTGCAGGCCCTGCCGAATCGGCTCGATAGCTTGCGCTGGATCATCATCGGGGGATTCGCCGCACTCTTTGCCCTCGGCGTATTGTTGCTTTGGCGTCAGCCCACGCTGGCGACAGCCGCGGGTGCCGGAGAAGTGCCGGTGCCGGCGTCTCGCCAGGAGGGCCCGCGCAAACGCAAAGCGCCTCCCGTTGCGCCTGCGACAGCAAAATCGGCGGCATCGTTGTTCGGCTCCGCGCGGCCCGCCGCGCCCTCCGCTTCGCCATCCGCTCCGCCCGTCAGGGCGACATCGGCCGCATCGGTCGCCGCGACACCGGGGCCCCCAGCACGCGTCGCCTTTACGCGTGGTGGGGTGGAGGCGACTGATGTCGCCAGCGTGGAGGGCGAAGTGCAAAATAGCCTCGACAGCCTCAAGGACCGGCTCTTCCGCCTCGAACTCCGCCGCCAGGCCGGCACCATCTCCGAAGAGGACTACGCCCGCGAGCGCGCCAGCACCGAGCAAATCCTGCGCGAACTCGTCCGAGGTTAGCCGTCCCCGTGCAGCCCGGGCGCGAAACCAGGGTCCCCAATGCGCGCCCGTCAGCGCGAGCGAATGCTCGCGTGCAAAAGAGAAATCGCGCGCGTTGGGATGGTGAAGCGCCACGTCAGAAAAAAAGACCGTGAATCCTCCACCCCAATCTACGGACGCTCAGTCGCCCGCCGGACTGGGCCTGGAATTCGTAGACTTCGCCAAGCGCTACGGCGCTCGATATGCTCTCCGCGGCATTTCTCTTTCCATCGCGCCCGGTGAATGCGTCGCCCTGGTCGGCCCCAACGGCTCCGGCAAAACGACCCTGCTGAAAGCCGCCGCCCTGCTCGTTCGCCCAACAAAAGGATGCGTTCATTTCACGCCCGCCAGCGTCAATGGCGCTGGCGACAATTCCGCCGCCAAGCGCCACATCGGTTTTGTGTCGCACAGCACTTTGCTCTACGACGACCTCACCGCCGAAGAGAACCTGGTTCTCTTCGCCCGCCTTTACGGCCTCGATTCGCCCGAAGGCCGCGCCCGCGCCGCGCTCGACCCGGCGGGTCTCGCTGCGCGCCGCCAGGATCTGGTGCGCAATTTCTCCCGCGGCATGCGCCAGCGCCTGGCCATCGCTCGCGCGCTGCTCGCCGGTCCCAAGCTGCTCCTGCTCGACGAGCCCTCGACCGGGCTCGATCGCGCCGGCCAGCAGTGGCTGGCCGCGGCGCTCGCGAATCTGACGGGCGCGGGCTGCACCGTGCTCATGAGCACGCACGGAGCGGGCGAAGCCAACGCCCTGGTCACGCGCGCCATTCGCCTGCTCGCCGGATCGATTGCGGAAGATTCCGCCATTTCCGGCGATCCGCGTGCCATGCTCGCGGCGGCGCTCGCCGCGCATCAGGAGGCTTGAAGTGGCGCTCGCGCGGCCCATCGGTATTCTGCTCGCGAAGGAACTGCGCACCGAATTTCGCACCCGCGAGCTGCTGGTGAGCACGCTCGTTTTTGTGCTCATCGTGCTCGTGCTCTTCAGCTTCACCTTCGATCCCACCACCGCCGAATCGCGCCGCTTCGGCCCCGGCTTGCTCTGGCTGGCGCTTTTATTCGCAGGCTCGCTGATGCTGCATCCCTCATTCACGCGCGAGCAGTCGAACGACACGCTGGTGGCCTTGCGCATGGCGCCCATCGAGCCCGTCTCCATCCTGGCGGCAAAAATCCTGGCGAATTTTTGCTTCCTGCTGGTTGCCGAACTGGTGCTGCTGCCCGTCTTCGCCGCGCTTTACAATTTGCGAATCGTGCCGGTGCTGGGGCGTCTTGTGGCCGTGCTGGTGCTCGGCACACTCGCGCTGTCCATTGTCGGCACGGTCTTCGCCGCCATCTCTTCGCAAGCTCGCATGCGCGAGCTGCTTCTGCCGCTGCTGCTCCTTCCGCTGCTCACTCCAGCGCTGGTCGCCAGCGCCGAAGCGACCGCGGGCCTCTTTGAGTCGCCGCCCGCGCTGCCCGCGGTTTGGGTGGGCGTGCTGGCCGCGTTTGATACTATATTTTTGACCGTGACCTGGCTTTTCGGCGAATATCTGCTGGAGGAGTGAGCGCACCCGCGCGGTTAACAAACCGCGCATTGCGATTAAAGATGGCTTTGGCAGCGAACACGATGCAAACCAAAAACGCGGGCTGGCAAGGCCTCGCCACGCTCGGCGTCGCGCTGCTGCTCGCGGTGGCCGGCTACGCCGCGCTCTTCGTCGCGCCCACCGAAGCGACCATGGGCCTGATCCAGCGCATTTTCTATTTCCACGTGCCCTTCGGCTGGTCCGCCTTCGTCGCCTTTGCAATCTCCTTCGTTTCCAGCATCGCCTATCTGCGCACTCGCGCGCCGAAGTGGGATTGGCTGGCCGTATCGTCGGCCGAAGTCGGCGTTCCGTTTGTCACCGTGATGCTCGTCACCGGCCCCATCTGGGCGCATCCCGTGTGGGGCATCTGGTGGACCTGGGACGCGCGGCTCACGTCCACGTTCGTGCTGTGGGTGCTTTACGTCTGCTATCTCCTGCTGCGCACGCTCATCGACGAGCCGGAACGCCGCGCCGTGGTCTCCGCCGTCTTCAATATTTTCGCGGCTTTCGATATTCCGCTGGTCTATTTTTCGATCTGGTTTTTCCGCACGCAGCATCCGCAGCCGGTGCTCGGCTCCGGCGGCTCGCTCGATCCGCGCATGCTGGATGTGCTGCTGCTCTGTTGGGGCGCCTCGCTGGCGTTGCTGGCGCTTTTGCTGCGCCAGCGCTATCGCGTGGAGGCGCTGCGCTGGGAAGTCGAGCGCCTGCGCCTCGAATCTGACAGTCGCGGCTCCGAGCCGCAAGGATTTGCGGCGGTGAGCAACAAAGGACGCTCCGCATGATCGGCTTGCGTCGCTGGTATTGTCGAGCCGAAAAAAGCGGTGCACATCACGGCGTTTTTTCGGCCAAAAGAAGTTGGAGGCACAATGAAAAATCTCGATAGCCTGATGGCGGCTTATCTCGCCGTCTGGGCCATCTTCTTCGTCTACCACTTTACCGTCGCGCGCCGCGTCGCGCGCCTGCAGGACGAAATCGCACGCCTCAAGCAATCCCTGAAGCAGTGACGCCCGAGCCGTATCGGCGTGCCAGTGGCGCAGCCACTCTTGGCTGTGCGCCCAAGATTTACCGAAATGGTGGTTGTCATTCTGAGCGCAGCGAAGAATCTCTCCCTGATAGCTCTCGGCAGATCGCGTAGTCATGACCAAACCCCGGCTCGGCGTCGTCCTCTTCCAACTCGGCGGACCCGATTCGCCCGAAGCGGTCGAGCCTTTCCTCTACAATCTTTTCTGCGATCCCGACATCATCAATTTTTTCGGAGCCTCGCTGGCCCGCCGTCCCCTGGCGCGCTGGATTGCTCATCGCCGCGCCGCAATCGTTCGCGAACACTACGACGCCATCGGCGGTCATTCCCCCATCCGTCAGCTCACCGAACGCCAGGCCCGCAAACTCGAAGAGGCTCTCGCGCCCGATTTCGACGCGCGCTGCTTCATCGCCATGCGCTACTGGCATCCGTTCACCAGGGAAGCCGTCGAGGCCGTGCGTTCCGCCGGTTTCCGCGTGCTCGTGCTGTTGCCGCTCTACCCGCATCACTCCTTCGCCACCACCTTGAGCAGCCTCAAGGAATGGCGCCGCGTCTCCGCGCGGGTAGAACGTGCCGCTCGCCCACGCTCGCCCTCGCCTCTCGAAATCATCGTGGAGGAATTCCACCTGCACCCGCAATATATCGGCGCGGTGGTGCGCAACATCGAAACCGCGTTGGCGCGTTTCGATGATCGCCGCAACGCGCAGCTCGTCTTCAGCGCCCACGGCCTGCCGCTGAGCCTGATCGCCCGCGGCGATCCTTACCAGCGCCAGGTCGAAGAGACCGTCGCCGCCGTGATGGCTCGCGGCGGCTGGCCCAACTCCCACACGCTCTGTTTTCAAAGCCGCGTCGGCCGGCAAAAATGGCTCGAGCCCTCGCTCACGCACACGCTCGAACGCCTGCCGCGGGAAGGGAATAGGCATTTGCTGATCATTCCCATCTCGTTCGTCACCGAACACATCGAGACGCTGCACGAGATCAATATCGAAGCGCGCGCCCACGCGCTCGCCGCCGGCGTCGAGCAGTTCGAGATGATGGCCGCGCTCGGCGATTCGCCTGAATTCATCGCCGCGCTCGCTTCGCTCGTCCGCGCCGCCGTCGCCGGCAAGCTCGCTGCCATCCCTCCCGCATCCACCGCCCCCTCCAAACCCGCCCCGGTCCGCTGATTTGCGCCTCGGGAAGTACCATACCCAATGCTGGTGCCCATTATGGTATGCTAGGCGTATGAAGACAGCACGTAAGATCACGCTGGAAGTACCGGAGGAGCTTCTCAAGAGGGCGCAACGCGCCAGCGGCGCCGGTATTACTCAGACCGTCCGAACGGGGCTGCAGCTCGTTGCCGCATCGCAGACTTACGCCCGCCTGCGCCAACTCCGCGGCAAGGTGCGCTTCTCGCGCACGCTAGCGGACCTGAAATCCGACCGATGATCGCGGCCGACACCAGCACCTGGGTTGCTTTTCTAGACGGTGGCGGCGGCGAGGATGCACAGTTGCTGGATAAGGCGCTGGAAGATCGGCAGGTGCTCATGGTGCCTGTCGTCCTGACCGAACTCTTGAGTGATCCCAAGCTTCCCTCGGACGTCGCCGAAACGCTTTCGGATGTCCCTTTAATCGAGACCGCGCTAGGCTATTGGCAACGTGCAGGAGCCTTGCGGGCTATGGTACTGGCCAAGCGGCGCAAAGCCCGCCTTGGCGATGCGCTGATTGCTCAAAGCTGTATTGACCGCGGCATTCCTCTCCTCACGCGCGACCGAGATTTCTACGCATTCGCCCAAGCCGCCGGCCTCGACCTCATCCTTGGGGCGAAAAGTCACTGAAGAGTCCTCCAAATCGGCTTGACAGCGAACCACTCGGGGCTTATAAAAGAGTGTTTGATTGCATTTATATTGCTTTCCTAGCATGAGGTTAACGTAGTTTCCAATGGCGGACCACGCCGAAACGAAAACTGCAGAAACTCCGAGTTCCACCGCTAAACCCACCGGAACCGCCACGGTTCCGGCAAAACCTCCGGTCAAAGCCAGCGCTGAAAAGGCGGGAGAGTCGGCTCCGCCCGATCGCATGCGCCGGCGGGTGATTTGGACGGCCATCGGCGGTTACCTCGGCGTCAATTTCCTGATGTTCCTGCGCTTCTTCTTCCCGCGGGCACTTTATGAGCCGAATACCGTTTTCTCCATCGGCTATCCCGCGGATTTCGGTTTGGGCGTGGATCAGCGCTTCTTGATGACCAATCGCGTCTGGGTGATCAAGGAGCCCGACCGGCTCTTCGTCGTTTTCGCCCGCTGCACTCATCTGGGTTGCACGCCGGAGTGGAAGCCCAGCGAGAATAAGTTCAAGTGCCCGTGTCACGGCAGCGGTTACGATTCCGAAGCCATCAATTTTGAAGGGCCCGCGCCGCGGCCCATGGACCGCGCCCATGTGGAGCTCGATCCCACGGGCAAAATCATGGTGGATACCAGTCGCCTTTATGTGGACGACCCCAACGCCGGCGTCAATCACTTCAATGACCCCGGCGCTTTTATAAACGTGTAACGCGGCGGCCGGGGCCCCAACGCGCCTCGCTTTAGCCCAGCATCTGTGGTTCGCCCCGGGGGAATGGGGTTGTCGGGCGCCGCAACGTCGCCGGTAAGGCGAGCTTGCGGCGTAAAAAGAAGTTGTCGAGCGCCAAAAGGCCTCTGCCGCGAAAAGTCACCAACAGGATGAGCTTTTCGCGGTTAACAAAGTTATCATGGCGCTTTTGGCCCAAAACGTAGCGTCGGGGCTAGCCCGGCTCACATCGGGGGAATGGGGTTGTCGGGCGGCAAAAGGGCGTGGAAATCACGCCGCTTTTGCCGCGTAAAGAAGTCAGGGGGAATCATGGCGGAAGAAAACGGCGGTAAGCGCACCGGCCTGCTGGACCGCGTGCGCGGAGACGCCGAAGAGATCAAGAAGATCGTCCGGGAAAAAGGCAAGGAAGAGATCGAAGGCCTCAAGGACCCGGAAAAGACCCAGCTCTATCGTTCCATCTTCCGCGTCAAGCACGAAGAGACCCCGCGCAGCCGTTCGCTGGGCGTTCTCAGCAACGTCTTCCTGCATCTTCATCCGGCCAAGGTCAATCGCGACGCCACCCGCTACAACTACACCTGGGGCATGGGCGGAATCACGTTTTATCTTTTCATCGTGCTCACCTTCACCGGCGTGCTGCTGATGTTTTATTACCATCCCTCGAAGGTGCAGGCCTTCCGCGATATTTTGTATCTCGAAAACGACGTCCCTTTCGGCAAGCTGCTGCGCAATATGCACCGCTGGGCGGCGCACTTGATGATCATCGCCGTCTGGCTGCACATGTTCCGCGTGTTCCTCACCGGTTCCTACAAGAAACCGCGCGAGTTCAACTGGTGCGTCGGCGTGCTGCTGATGGTGCTCACCTTGCTGCTCTCCTTCACGGGTTATCTGCTGCCCGACGATCAGCTCGGCTTCTGGGCCGTCACCGTGGGCACGAACATGGCGCGCGCCACTCCCGGCCTCGGCCACGAAGGCCCTTTCGGCTCGCTCTTGGGAATGACGCCGTACAATGACGTGCGCTTTGCCTTGCTGGGCGGCTCCATCGTGGACGCCAATGCGCTGCTGCGCGCCTACATCTGGCATTGCATCGCCATACCGCTGATCGCTTCGGTCTTCATGGGCGTGCACTTCTGGCGCGTGCGCAAGGATGGCGGAATTTCCGGACCTTCTCCGGTCATGCTGGAGTCGGAGATCAAGGAAGATAAGGGTCCGCGCCCGGTGATCATGCGGCCGAGTGGGATGGTCTAACCCGGGTGAATGGGGTTGTCGGGCGCCAAAAGCGCGTGCCTAATCACGCGGCTTTTGGCGCATAAAAAAGTCTTCAGTGGAGAGGCAACGAAATGCTAGGCGACTGGCACCAGCTTTGGGAAATCGTTTCGGCTCCGGACAACGTGCCCATCGTGGCGCTGCTGTTTCTGGTGCCGTTCTACGTCTGGTACGCCTTCCGTCAGGCGCGCGCCAATGATGAGCTGATCGAAAAACTGGAAGCTGATCCCGCGGCCGCGAAAACGGCGCACCGCAAAACGCAGCCGTATCACCCCAAGTGGGACCGCGAAGTGCACACCTGGCCTTACCTGATGCGCGTCGAATTCGTGGCCGCGATTCTGGTGACCGTGCTGCTGATGGTCTGGTCGCTCACGCTCAACGCGCCGCTCGAAGAGCCCTCCAATCCCAACGTGACCATGAATCCGGCCAAGGCTCCCTGGTACTTCCTGGGCCTGCAGGAGATGCTGGTCTATTTCGATCCCTGGATTGCCGGCGTGGTCATGCCCACGCTGATCATCATTGGCTTAATGGCCGTACCTTATATAGACGCGAATCCCCTCGGCAATGGCTACTACACCTACAAACAGCGGCGTTTCGCCATCTGGACTTTCTGCCTGGGCTTTATTGGTTTGTGGGTCGCCATGATCTCCATCGGGACCTTCATCCGCGGTCCCGGATGGATGTGGTTCTGGCCCACGTCCACGTGGGACGCCGAACGGATCGAGTACGCCGTCAACCGCAACCTCGACGCCGTCTTCGGCATCAATGGCGCCTGGCTGGTGCACCTGATGCCTGTGGCGAACCGCGCCTACTCGCCGATCCTCGCGCGCATTATTTTTGGATTCTTCCCCATCGCCCTCTATTTCATCGTGGCCAGCTACCTGGTCTATCGCGTGATGAACTCCACCAATTTCACGCAGCGTATTTTCCGCCGCATGACCCTGCTGCAGATCGTCACCACCGATCTGCTCCTGGTCCTGATGCTGGCGCTCCCGGTAAAAATCCTGCTGCGCCTGATCTTCCGGATCAAATACATCTGGGTGACCCCATGGTTCAGCATCTGACGCCGCGGACTTGGGCGCGTGCGCGAAGCTGTAGCCGAGGCGTACACTCCTGCGCCGTCATTCTGAGCGCAGCGAAGAATCTCTCTTCGTGCCAGAGACGAATGCTTGAGGAGGAATCGCTTGCCTGATCTTCCCCCGCAGCAAGACGATCCCATCGTCAGCAGCCCACTGAGCGGCCTGATTCTGATCTCTGCTTTTTTGCTGCTGCTGACGGTGGCTTGGTCTCTCTACAGCGAATTTTTTGGCCTCCGTCCGTGGCGCTCCTATCAGAACCGTTTCAGTGGTCTGTATGCCAGCTATCTCCAGAAACAGATCGCCCAGCGCCGCGCGGCCGAACAGGCCCTTTACGCCACTCCCGATTACCAGAAACTGAAAGCCGCCGTGGATGCCGCCGGCCGCTCGGCTCTTCCCGCCGATCGCCAGATTTCCGAGCAGATTGACTTGCTCGATCGCCAGCGCGCTGTCTTGACCCCCGATTTCCAGGATGCACGCGGCAGAGTAGGCGCCTTGACCTATCAGCTCGAACAAATTCCCGAAGGCGACAAAAGCGCCAAAGCCTCCAAGCTGAAGGCTCTCAATGCAGCCAAAGCCTTCACCTACGAGCTGAATTGGCCCACGGCCAATGGAACCGAACTTCGCAAATTCAATTACGACGACCTGAACAACACCTTCACCGGCATCATGAGCGGAAAGGCCGCGCTCGTCGCCAGGCGCGGCGATCAGGATAAGTCCGCGAAAGACGCGCAGTCCGCCCTCGACGCCTTCGTCAAGGAACGCCTGCCCGGCCTGGGCTCGGCCGATCTGCAGGGCCTGCTCAATAGCGTCTCGGGCATGGATATCAAGCTGAAGCAGATCAATGTCAACCCGCCCGGCACGCAGATCAATTACGTGGGCGGCGTCGGCCTGGTGGACCGCTGCCAATCCTGCCACGTCGCCACCGACCCCTTGCTGGTTCCCGCGGTTGTGACGCTAACCAAAGCCGATCTCGGCGTGGCCCGGGACAAAGACGCGCCGTTCACCAGCCATCCCGATCCCGATCTGCTGAAGTTCCATCCGCAGGAGAAATTTGGCTGCTCGCCTTGCCACGGCGGCAATGGCCGCGCTCTCGATACTGTGCAGCGCGCCCACGGCCGCTATGAACACTGGCTCTGGCCTCTGTATTATCCCGAAAATTACGATGCCGGCTGCCAGCAGTGCCACGCCGCGGACGCCATCACCGAGCATGCCGGCGTGCTCAACAAAGGTAAGGAACTCTTCCGCGAGAAGGGCTGCATCGGCTGCCACAAGTTCCAGGGCTTCGACAATCAGGATGACCTGCTCACCGCCACCCGCCAGCAGATCACGCTGCTCGAAAGCGACCGCAAGGCCGACCAGGACGAGATCCCGCGCCTCAATAAGCTCGGCGATCAGGCCAGCGACAACGCCGTGGCCAATAATTTCTATCAGCAGGCCCAGAACCTGACCGTCACCATCAGCAATATGGATTCCAACGAAGAGCAGCTCGAGCAGAAGTCTCACGACCTGCTCCAGGAAATCAAGAAAGTCGGCCCCGACCTCAAAGAAGTGCGCATGAAGATCCACAAGGAATGGATCCCTTACTGGCTGCAGCACACCCACGAGTGGCGGCCGACCACCAAGATGCCGCAGTTCCGCCTGCAGCCTGACGAAGTCCAAGCCGTCGCCGCGTTCATCTGGCAATCGGCGCTCACCGGTCCCGCTTTGCCCAAGCAAGCTCCGGGCAACGCCGCGCATG
>Ga0209802_1001287_pt1 | contig 18741 bp, 18 predicted proteins | sample GraSoiAngelo_129_FD_185886 | JGI IMG/M metagenome (GOLD analysis project Ga0209802, IMG submission 185886) | Grasslands soil microbial communities from the Angelo Coastal Reserve, California, USA - 14_0927_12_40cm (SPAdes) (version 2) | ecosystem: Environmental > Terrestrial > Soil > Grasslands ... | reverse complement strand
GGCAACAGGACCCGGCGCCTGTCGCCCTCGATGATCACGCGCGGGAGGATGGTCCGCACGTCGCGCCCGTTCAGCCGCTCGAGGGCAGCGGCGGTGGTCGGCGCGCCGTCGAACAGCTCGAGGTTCTTCACGGTCGGATTGCGCAGCGAGAGCTGCCCGCGCGCGTTCGCGTCGATCGCCTCGCGCGGGGCCAGCCAGCGCACCTCGGTGATCTCGCGCTCGTCGGCGACGGCCTCCTGACCCTCGGGCATCGCGGCAGCGAAGAAGCGCGTGTCGAATCGAAGCGGCTGGATCTCCGGCGTGATCCAGTGGGCGAAATAGACGAGCGCATCGGTCGCCAGGGTGAGGCGCTCGGCGCGCAGCATCGCCCAGAACGCGCGGTGATCGGCCTGGCACGCGCGCCGGTAGTCGGCATAGCGGCCACCGTCGACGCGCACGGGCCGGCCATCGGGCGCGTAGGCCAGCAGAATCCCCACCTCTTCGAACGTCTCGCGGATCACGCCGACCCAGTGACCGAGCGCCGCCGACGCCGGTGAGGCGAGCCCGAGCCGGCGCGCGGCCTGGGCCGCGTCCACGCTCCGACACCAAGCGCGCGCGTCTTCGGGGCCGTCGCCGGCTTCGATCTTGCCGCCGGGAAACACGAAGTCGCCTGCGGCGAACTTGCTCGCGGTATGACGCCGGATCAGCAGAACCTCGAACGCGCCGGCGGAGCGATCTCGGAGGAGAACCAGCGTGGCGGCCGGGACCGGAGTCACCGGCTCAGGTTTGACGGGCACAACGTAGTGTGACACGATGCCTCGCCGCTGTCATTCCCTCGTGGAGGACGAATCGCGATGAGCGCGGAAGCACGACTCAAGGAAAAGAACATCACGCTGCCGAAACCGACCAGCCCGATGGCGAATTACGTGGGCGCCGTGCGAACCGGCAATCTGCTCTTCGTCTCCGGCCACGGCCCGGTTCGTGACGGCAAAGCGACTTCTCAGGGCAAGGTCGGCAAGGATCTCACGGTGGAGCAGGGCTATCAGGTCGCGCGCGAGGTCGGGCTCTCGCTCCTCGCGACGGTCCGCGCGACCCTCGGTAGCCTCGACAAGGTCCGTCGGGTCGTCAAGGTGCTGGGCATGGTGAACTCCGCGGACGGTTTCGGCGACCAGCCCAAGGTCATCAACGGCTTCTCCGATCTGATGGTCGAGGTGTTCGGCGAAGCCATCGGCAAGCACGCGCGCTCGGCGGTGGGCATGGGCGGGCTGCCGGTGAACATTCCGGTCGAGATCGAGATGGTCCTCGAGGTAGAGTGAGCACATGGCGCTCTTGCTCGACCTCTGCATGATGCTGATCTCGCTGATCTTCCTCTCGATCGTCGGCCTCGTCGCCGGCGTGGCCATCCCTGGACTGTTCATGGCCGCGGCCGCACCGTGGCTCGACTGGCCGCGATCCGGGGCCCGTGCCACAAGAAGGGCTTGCCGTCCACGAGGTGGATCCGCCCATCGCGCACCGCGGGGACCTCGAGGTATCCCGTGAAATCCGCCAGATGTGCGCGCCGGAATCGGAATGGCTCGTCCGGGAGCAAAATCACGGCCGGACGCTCGGCAGCAATCTCGTCCAGGGTCACCGTCGGGTAGCGCTCCGGCCGCTCGGCGAAGACGTTGCGCGCCCCGCAGACCCGAAGCATGTCGTGGATGTACGTGTCGCGGTTGATCGTCATGTACGGCCCGCGCCAGATCGGATAGAAGACGGCCACCGCCGGCCGCCGCGCCGCGGCGCTCCGCACGCGCTCGAAGAGCGGCTCGATCTCACTCAAGATCGCGGCCGCGCGCGCCTCGGTCCCCGTCAGCGCGCCCAGCTCGGCGATCAGCTGAATTCCCTCGGCCACCGTCCGCGGGTACGTGACCCACACTGGGATCGACCAGGACCGGAGCGTGTCGACGTGGTCACGGAGGTTCTCCTCGATGTTCGCGACGACCAGGTCGGGCTCGAGCCGCCGGATCTTTTCGAGGTCGGGATTCTTCTCGCCGCCGATACGCGTCTTGCCGCCGACGACCTCGCGCGGCTCGACGCAGTACACCGTGATGCCCACCAGCGCGTCGGCAAGCCCGAGCGCGCAGAGCGTCTCGGTGAGACTCGGCACGAGCGAGACGATCCGCCGAGGCGGGGTCGAAAGCTCGACGGCCACTCCGGACGAGTCGACTCGCGCGACCATCAGCCGCTCGGGCCTACGCGTCCAGATCCAGCGCCGGCGAATCGTTCCACCGGGGCTCGCCCTCGGGCTTGAAGTTTCGTGTATTCACGAAGTGCAAGCCGTGATGGAGATTCATCTTGAACTTGCCACCGCCGTACCGACCGCCGATCCAGTGCATGGGATTCTCGAGGAACGACTCCATCGCACTCGAGGGCAGGCGGACCAGCCACTTGAAGCGGACCGTCCCGGCCCACGGCTCTTGAACGCCGATGGTCGCCGTGAAGTCGGGCCAGACGCGCGTGAACTCCTCGAGGATCTCCCGGCGGCTGGGGCGCTCGATGCCCTTGTTGACCAGATTGCGCTTGAGATACGGCTCGATGAGGTCCCAGCACCACGAAGCAATCACTGCGGCGCGCAGTGTATCATGACGTCGTGCGGATGACCTTCCGGCGCCGCGCGCTCTGGGCGTTGCTCGCCGCGAAGCTCTTCGGGGGCTGGGGCGTCGGCTGGGACATCCGCTGGCACCTCATCATCGGCCGCGATTCCTTCTGGATCGCGCCTCACGTCATGACGTACGCATCGGTCGTCGTCGCTTCCCTGATCTCGCTCGGAGTGCTGCTCTTCGAGACGTGGCGCTCGCGGGGCGGACCGCGACCGCCGGGTACTGTCACGATCGCGTGGCTCAGCGGTACGCGGGGCTTTCACCTGGCGTGGTGGGGCATGGCGGTCGTCATCCTGGCCGCGCCGATCGACGACCTCTGGCACCGGCTCTTCGGGCTCGACGTGACGCTCTGGAGCCCTCCCCACCTGCTGGGGCTTGCGGGCTCCCAGATCTCGAACCTCGGCGGCCTGCTCGTCGCGCTCGAGCTCTACGAGGTCGGTTGGCAGCGCTGGTCGGCGCTCATCGCGAGCGGGATCTTCCTGCTCGGCACGTTCTATATCCTCGTCGACCAGTCGGTCCAGACCGCGTTTCGTCGGGGCTCGATCTTCTTCTTCACCTTCCCCGTGCTGGGGTCGCTCGCCTTCACGTTCGCCCTCGTCCTGGTCGGGCGCATCGCGGACAGCCGCAGCGCTCCGCTCGCGCTCGCCGTCGGCGCGCTCCTCGTGCAGATCTCGATCCTCCTGGTTGGAGACCTTGGCTTCGCGATCCTCGAGCCGGTCTCGGCCATCGAGGAGGCGATCGCGGCCGATCCGACGTCCCCGGTCGCCATCGCGCACGAGATGGCTCGCCGCAACGGATGGGTACCCGGGCGATCGATGGTCCTCCGCCTGATCCCGCTGGCGCCGGCCGCGCTCATGACGCTCGCGGATCCGTTGAGACGTTGGCGGCTCGCGTCCGGTGTCTTCGGCCTGGCCCTGGTCGTCGTCTCGGCGGCTGTGCTCGGGCGCTTGCCGGCGCTGAGCCACGCGCTCCCCTCGGCGGCGGACGCCTCGCTCGCCCTCGTTGTCGCGCTCGCGTGCGCGGTCGGCTCGGGATGGTGCGCGGTGAAAACCGCTCGCCAGCTCGCACGCGCAACGCCTCGCCGCCCCGTCGCCGTCGGCCTCGAGCCCGTCGCGGCGAAGGGCTAGAGCTTGAGCGGCAAAGCCGAGATCCGCGAGCGCATCTGGGCGCTGCTCACCGAGTGCCGGGTCGGCCGCTTCCCGATGCCGCTTCACGACAGAATCCCAAACTTCGCGGGAGCCGAAGCAGCGGCGCGACGCTTGACCGACTTACCGGAATGGCAAGCGGCTCGGCGGATCAAGTGCAATCCCGACGCGCCCCAGCGGGCGGTACGCCTGGCGGCCTTGAGGCAAGGCAAGACCGTGGTGATGGCCGTGCCGCGCCTGCGCGCCGAGCGCTGCTTCCTTCGCCTCGATCCGCGAGATCTCCAGGGGCAGCTCTCTCAGGCCTCGACCATCAAGGGCGCGTCCACGCTCGGCGTGTCGGTGTCGCCCGCGCAGATCGGGCGGATCGACCTGATCGTGGCCGGCAGCGTCGCCGTCAACTCCGGCGGCGCGCGACTCGGTAAGGGCGGAGGCTACAGCGACCTCGAGTTCGCGCTGGCGCGCGCGGTGGGCGTCGTCGACGAGACGACGCCTGTCGTCACCACGGTCCACGAGCTCCAGGTCGTCGACGATGCGATTCCGATGACGGCTCACGACGTTCCGCTCGACATCGTCGTGACGCCGGAGCGCGTGATCCGGACTCACCGCCGGCAGAGAAAACCGACCGGCATCTTCTGGGCGGAGCTATCCGAAGGGCAGCTCGCCGAGATGCCGGCGCTCACGACGCTTGCCCGGAAGCGCGCGCGCCCTCCTCGCCGTCGCGCGTGACCGGCCTCTCAGGCGCGCAGAGCCTCCGGCGCTCGCCAGGCCGCGAGGCGGTCGAGCAGATCGGTCGCCGTGTCGGCGAAGAGCAGTAGCCGGGCATAGTCCGGGCGCACGAAGCGCTCGCGCACCGCGTGGTCGATCACGGCACGGAGCCCGTCCCAGTAGCCCTCGACGTTGAGCGCACCGATCGGCTTCGCGTGAATGCCGAGCTGGGCCCAGGTGAGGGCCTCGAACGTCTCGTCGAGCGTGCCCAGGCCACCCGGCAGCACGGCGAAGCCGTCGACGAGCGACGCCATCGTGGCCTTGCGCTCGTGCATCGAGCTGACGACGCGGAGCTCGGTAAGACCCGGATGAGCCAGCTCGCGCGTGGCGAGTGCCTGGGGGATGACGCCGATCACCTCGCCGCCGCGGCGCAGCACCGCGTTGGCGAGGACGCCCATCATCCCGACGGCGCACCCGCCATAGACCAGTCCGAGGCCCCGCGCAACCAGCTCAGCCCCGAGTTGGCGCGCGGCTTCCGCGTAGGCCGGTCGCGCGCCCTCCGAGGCCCCGCAGAAGACGCAGATTCGCTTCATAGCGAGGCGGCAAACTCGGCCGTGAGCGTCCCAGAATAGATCTCCTCCACCGGGCCGTCCAGGCGGAGCGACCAGTCCGGCCGCACCTCGATCGTCAGCTGGCCACCGGGCATGCCGACCTTGACCCGGCCATGAGCGCAGAGGCCGTTCCTCACAGCCGCCGAGGCCGCGCCGCACGACGAAGAGCCGGAGGCGAGCGTGTATCCGGCGCCGCGCTCCCAGATGAGGATGTCGAGGGCGTCCCGCGCCGAGACGCGAGCGAACTGCACGTTCGTCCGATTGGGGAATGCCGGATGGCGCTCGATGAGCGGGCCGAGCCGCCGGCACTCCCCTTCGTCGAGCCGCTCGACGAAGGTGACGCAATGGGGGTTGCCGACCGAGACGGCCGTCACCGACACGCTGGTGCCGTCGCTGAGCTGGAGCGGCACGTTGACGACATCGCGGTCCGGGCCGTTCATGGGGATCTCAGGCGCCCGGAAGGTCGCGCGTCCCATCTCGACCGTGACGAAGCCCATCCGCCCGCCCTCGACGCGGCACTGACACTCGACGACGCCGCCCTTGGTATCGACCGTGAAGGTCGTCTTCTTCGTGCGGCCGTGGTCCCAGAGGTACTTCGCGAAGATCCGAAGCCCGTTGCCCGACTTCTCGGCCTCACTGCCGTCGGGGTTGAAGATGCGCAGTCCGAAATCGGCGCGCTGCGAGGCAACGAGCAACAGGATGCCGTCCGAGCCCACACCCCAGTTCCGATCGCAGATCCGCTCGATCGCCTTCTCGGAGAGCGGAGCGCGCAGGTCTTTCTCCTCGATCACGATGTAGTCGTTGCCGAGTCCGTGACCCTTCGCGAAGGGAATCATGGCCGCGACAGCTCGACGCGGCGCCCGGCCGCCGCCGACACGTATCCCGCGTAGATCACCTCGACCACCTCGCGGGCCAGGAGCCCGCCCGAGAGTGGCTCGCGCCGCTCGGTGATGGCACCGACGAAGTCTTCGAGCTCCTGAGGATATCCGCGCATCCAGTCCTCTTCCGGGCTTCGAGTGAATCGTCGCCATCGTCCCGTCCTCGAAGGTGAGGACCGCGACCGACCAGTCCTCGACGTCCTCCGCGAGGGTCGACATGTGCCGCGCCAGGCCAGCGACCGCCGGGAGCCGGGCGAGGCTGGCGACCTCGGCGAAGACCGCGCGCGTCCTGATGGGCCGACCGCGGCGCCGCATGCCCTCCCAGTGCTTGAGCTGCAGGACGGCGCCGATCGGGTGCGAGCCCATCCTCAAGAGGGAGCCGCCCCCGGCGCTCCGCCAGCGGCGCGCGTACGCGGCGTGCGAGCCCGAATGGCTTTCTTCGGCCCGCAGCTCAAGAATCGCCCCGCCGCTCGCCTCGAGCAGGCGCCGAAGCTTCGCCACGGGCGGGGCGTAGACGAAGTCCTCCGCGTAGCAGAGAATCACGCCGGCCTTGGCAACCGCGTCCAGCACGGCGTCGGCGTTCGCCAGCGCCGCGGCGAGCATCGACTCCCTCGGCTCGCTGGCCTCGCAAAAGGCGCCGGTCAGCGGCTTCTCGACGATCACGTGCTTGCCGGCGCGCGCGGCGGCGATCGCGATCTCGTGGTGACTGTCCGTCGTCGCGCAGATGTCGACGACGTCCACGTCGGGCGACTCCACCAGCGCCCGGTAGTCGGTGAACACGCGCGGGATCGCATGGCGCCTGGCGAAGTCTGCGGCCTGCTCGCGCGTGCGGGAACACACCGCGGCCAGCTCGGCGCGCGTTCCCAGGAGCGGCCGGTAGTTCGTCGCGTGCAGCTCCGCGGCGAACCGGGCGCCCGGCCTGCTCGCGCGTGCGGGAACACACCGCGGCCAGCTCGGCGCGCGTTCCCAGGAGCGGCCGGTAGTTCGTCGCGTGCAGCTCCGCGGCGAACCGGGCGCCGACGATGCCGATCCGGAGGGCGCTCACGCCATCCGCGCCCTGAACCAATCGCGGACGCGCTCGCGCGGCGGGCGGACGTCGCAGGGAAGACGATGACGATACTTTCCGGCGAACCGGATGAGCGCCGAGTCGCGCCGCTCGCGGTCGGCCCGTTCGAGGCTCGGATCCGTGTCGAAGCCGCGTGTGCGCGTCTTGCCGCCGTGGTGCCAGAACGGGGCGTGAACGATCAGGCACCTCAGGCCCCGGTCCACGACGGCCAGCGACAGATCACGGTCGATGCCGTGATAGAAGCCGTAGCCCTCGTCCAGCCCACCGATCGAGTCCAGGAGCTTGCGCGAGATACACAGGCAGACCGCGTCGACGAAGACCACGTCCTCCCAGGGCGCCCTGACGGTCGGGTGCGGCAGCAGGCTGTGGACGACCGTGCGCCCCACGAGCCGACCGCTGGCGCGTAGGCGCTTGGCGCCATAGAGACCAGCGAGACCGGCGTCCGGCTCCTCCAGCGCGGCGAGCAGTCGTGCGAGCCACGCCGGCTCGACCATCTCGGTGTCGTTGTGGAGCAGGCAGATGAACTCGGTGTCGGTCAGACGCCAGGCGCGATTGAGGGCCGCGATCACGTTGCCGTTGGTCTCGCCGCGCGTGGAGGTCAGCGGATACGGGTACGGAAAGCGCTCGAGGAACTCTCCCGTGCCGTCGCTCGAGCCGGTGTCCGTGACGACCAGACGAAAGGGCTCGGTCGTCGTTCTCAGACTCTCGAGGCAGGCCCGCGTGTGCGCGAGCCCATTGAAGACCGCCATCACGAGGCTGACGCGCGGGGCTGCGCGCACAGCCTCGCTAGCGCTTGTCGATCGGGACGTACGTGACGTGCGTCGGGCCGGTGTACTCGGCGCGCGGCCGGATCAACCGGTTGTTGGCGTGCTGCTCCATCACGTGGGCCGCCCAACCGACGACACGGCTCATCGCGAAGATCGGCGTGAACTGGTCGGTCGCGATCCCCATCGACGAGTACGCGGCTCCGGAGTAGAGGTCGACGTTCGGGAAGATCTTCTTCTGCTCCCCCATCACGCGTACCACCGTGTCGAGGATCTGGACGGCGCTGGTGTCGCCGGCCTGCTTGCCGAGCTCCTGGGCCAGCCGATGCAGGTGCTTGGCCCGCGGGTCTTCCACGCGGTAGACCCGGTGGCCGAAGCCCATGACACGCCCGTGCTCGGCGAGGGTCTTCCGGATCGAGGCGTCGGCATTCGCCGGTGTCTTGATCTTCTGGACCATCAGCATCACCTGCTCGTTGGCGCCGCCGTGGAGCGGCCCCTTGAGCGCGCCGATCGCCGAGACGATCGCCGAGTGCAGATCCGACATGGTCGCGGCGGTCACGCGGGCCGCGAAGGTCGAAGCGTTGAACTCGTGGTCGGCGTGCAGGATCAGCGCGACGTCAAACGTCTTCACCGCGAGCGGGCTCGCCTTCTTGCCGGTCAGCATGTAGAGGAAGTTCGCGGCGAGGTTGAGCTTGGGGTTCGGCGCCACCGGCGCCTTGCCCCGGCGGATCCGCTCCCACGCGGCCACGAGCGTCGGCATCTGGGCGGTCAGCCGGAGCGCCTTGCGGGCCGTGGCGTCCTTGGAGTTGTCGGCCGCATCCGGATCGTACGCCGAGAGTGCCGAGATGCCGGTACGCAGGACTTCCATCGGCGTGGTCTTCTTCGGTAGGGCCTTGAGAAGCGAGACGATCCCCGGCGGCAGGCGGCGGTTCGCGGTCGCGTTGAGCGCCTTGGTGTGCGCGTCCAGCTCCTTCTTGCTCGGGAGCCCGCCGTGCCAGAGAAGGAAGATGACTTCCTCGAAGGACGAGTGCTCGACGAGGTCGTTGACGTCGTAGCCGCGATAGACGAGTCGGCCCTCGCGCCCGTCGATGAAACAGATGTCCGACGTCGATACGACGATGTCTTCGAGGCCGCCGCGGCTTGCCGTACCCATGGTCTTCCCTCGCCGAAAGGTGTGATGAAACCGGTTTGCTTTTACCATACCCCCGGCCATGCTTCAAGGCACGCCGGGACGCGTTCGGGAGTACTACGACGAGCATCCGATCAGCGAGGCCCGAGTGCTCGAAGCCCTCGCCGGGCAAGGGCGTGGCGGTCCGCTGACCGCCGAGGCCCTCTTCGAATTCGACCAGGACCACTACGGTGGGCTGGCCGCCGTCGACGCGCTGGCGGGCCGGGCCGGAGTCGGCGCCGCGAGCCGCGTCCTCGATCTCTGCGCCGGGCTCGGCGGTCCTGCCCGGTTCCTGGCGAGCCGACGCGGCTCGGCCGTCGTCGCGCTCGAGCTCCATCCCGGCCGCGCGGCCGGCGCTGCCCGCCTCAATCGGCTGGTGAAGCAAGCGGGGGTGGCCGTCGTCCGGGCGGACGCGACGACGCTTCCCTTCGCTGGCGGCGCCTTCGACGCCTGCCTGAGCCAGGAGGCGCTCCTGCACATCGCCGACAAGCCGGCCGTGCTCGCCGAATGCCACCGCGTGCTCATCCCGCGCGGCCGGCTCGCCTTCACCGACTGGATCGCATTTCCGAGCCTGGGTGATCGCGAGCGCGAGCGGCTGTGGGAGTGGATGGCAGCCACGACCCTGCAGACGCTCGACGGCTATCGCGCGCTGCTGGGGCGCGCGAGCTTCACGGTGGTCGAGGCGGAGGATCTGTCCGGCGAGTGGCGATCGATCGTGAGAAAGAGGCTCGAGCTGCACCGGGCGCTTCGTCCGCAACGAGAGGCTCGGCTGGGTCAGCGAAGCTACGTGGAGTACGACCAGCTCCACGCCTATTTCGTGGAACTGATCGAAGCCGGGAAACTCGGCGGCGGCCGCTTCACCGCGACGCGCTGAAGCCAGCGAGTCCAAGCGCTTCGACCGCCTCAGCGACGGAAGCGCTTCAGGAGATCCTGGAGCCCGCCCTCCACCTTTTCCCGATCGATCTGACCGGCGACCGACGACGGGTCGATGCGGATCGACGGCGACGCCGCATTCCCGGTGACCTTGGCCCGCACCTCGCCTCGCCCGTGATCGACGCGCATGTCGAGGTTCATGCGCCCGGTCGCGAGGCCGTAGTCTCCGGCGACACCGACCTTGACCGCCTTGGTCGTGTAGAGCAGGTCCTTCGTGCTGAGCACCCCGTTCGTGATCTGGTAGGTGCCGGTGATCGATTCGAAGTCGACCGGCGACGACGTGAGCGAGCTCGGCACGTCGGCGGAGAGCACCGACGACGCAACTCCGGCCACCCGCGTCACGACGCCGATGAGAGCGAGCGCCTGCGGGCCGACGACTTTGCCGGGGCCGATCCGGAGCTGTCCGGAGCCCCCGAGCGTGTTCAGGAGGTCCGACGTGTACGTCGACAACGAGCCCGTGAGGTCGAGCGGGCCCGTCACCGCGTAGCCCTCGCACAGGAAATCCACCAGCACCTTCTCGACCGGCACCGACTTGATGGCCAGATCGCTCAGCTGCACCCTGGCCCCGTGATCGAGTGTCGCCGTCAGATTCGTGCTGATCGTGCCCGAGCCGATCGAGGTCGTCACCGGCCGACTCTGAGCGCGTCCACCCTCGTAGGAAACGCCGCCTACTTTCAGGAGACCGAGCGCGAGCGTGCGCTGCTTGGGCTCTGGACAGGCCTGGTTCGACTGGGTCACCCGGAGGCTCGCGAACTCGACGTTGCCCGAGATCCGCGGCACTCCCAGGGTGCCGCCGAGGGCGAAGTCACCCTTGATCGGGCCGGCGATCGTGGGTTTCGGACCCGCCGCGGCCGCGACGAGCTTCTCGACATCCTTGCCTTCGATGCCCACCTTGGCCCGCACGGGCGCCTCGAGCAACGTCTTGGCGCCGTTCAGCGCGACGATCCCGTCCGCCAGCTTGACCGTGAGATCGCCGGGCCTCACGACGAATGCTCCTATGAAGCCGAGCTGCGTCCCCTGGCCGGTCACCGTGATGTCCAGGTCCTCGACCCGATACGGGGTCTGGGCGGGTCCCTTCCCGTGCGCCACGTAGGTGATGAGGCCCTTGTCGACCTTCACCCGCGAGACGATCGCGGCCGCGGCACCGCCGGTCGCGCCGCCGCCCGAACGGCCGGGCCGCGATGCGGTCTTCGATTCGGACGGGGGGGCGAGGCTCGCCACGTTCAGGCGTCCCTCGGCGTTCTGGATGAGCGCGATCCGCGGCCGCTCGAGCGTGATGTCGCCGAACTCCACGCGGCCAGTCAGGAGCGCACGGAGCTTGAGGTAGATCCGTCCTGTTTCGAGCGTGAGGAACGGCGTGGTGCCGAACTGTGGGTCTTCGGCGACCTCGAGCTTGTGCAGCTCGATCGACGGCAGCGGGAACAACGCGACCGAGAGCGACTCGAACTTGACGGGTCGCCCGACAGCCTGCGCCGCGCTCCCGGCGATCATCGCCTGGACACGCGGGGTGTCGATGAGGCGCGGCAATGCGATCGCCGCGATGATCGTCAGCACGACGACCACCGCGACGAGGATGCCGAGCCACTTCAAGGCGCGCTTCACCGCGCGCCCCTGGCCGTGGCTACGCGGTCTGGATTGCCGACAGCCGCCAGGGCTTCGGGCCGACCGAGCGCGTGAAGGTCCAGTATTCCTGGACATCCACGGGCGTAGTCGCCCCCTCCACCACCGCACCGGTCGCGTCGTCCACCGTGTAGTCGACGAGCGACACGGCGAAATACACGGTGACCCAGTCCTGACCGCTCTCCTGCCAGGCCTCGCTCACCTCGGCGCGCCCGAACTGAACGCGCTCGATCCGGTTCGTCCGCCGCGCCGCGCGAAGCTGGTCGCACTGGGCCTGAAGCCGGCCGAACTCCTGAGGCGTGAGCCGGTCCTGCACGCCGCTGAGGTCACGCTTGACGATGCCGGCCTGGACGTCGATAAACGTCCCCTTCGCCCACTCGGTGAATGCGTCCGGATCGAAGCTCGCGTCCATTGCGCGGATGTGTCCGATCCCGCGATCGAGCTCCGACGGGCCCGACGGCGTCTCCATGACCGCGCCGCCACCGCCGGTCGACCAGCCTTGATCCGCCGACCCGTACGAGCTCGCACCGGCATACGCGGGCTCGGGACGACTCTGACCGCGGCCGCGGAGCATCCGGAACACCAGGAAGATCGCGCCGCCGATCAGGACGAGCTCGAGCAGCCCGACGCCTCCGCCGAACCCACCGCCCATTCCGCCGAACAGCATGGAGCCCAGGAGCCCGCCCAGAGCGAAGCCGGCGAGACCCCCCATGAAGCCGCCGAACATGCCGGGCCGCTGCACGGGCTGCTGCGGCTGGGCCGTGGCGGGGGGTGTCGTGACCCTCGAGGGGCTCGACGGAGTCGCGGACGGGGACGTCGGTGACGAGGACGAGCGGGAGCCTCGGCTGCCGCCGCTCGTCGCGCGCGCCCAGACGGATGCCGTATCCAGCAACAGGAGCGAGACAAGTGATAATCCGAACATGAGCAGAAGCGCTCTTGATCGCATGGTTGCCTCCTCCACTATTCTAGCGCGCGCTCTAGCGCGCTGCGCGATGTTCACGGAATCAGTAGGACTTTGCCCGTCGTCTTCCGTCCCTCCAGAGCCCGGTGCGCGTCCGCCGCATCCTTCAGCGGAAACTCGTGCTCTATGCGGAGCTTGAGCGTGCCGTTGCGGATCCAGCCGAGGAGCTCATCGGAGCGCTGCAGGAGCTCGGCGCGCGTAATGATGTGATGGTTGAGGCTCGGTCGTGTCACGAACAGCGAGCCCTTGGCGCTCAGAGTCTGGAGATCGAGAACTCCCACCGGCCCGCTCGACTGGCCGTAGAGCACCATCATGCCCCTCGGTGCCAAACAATTGAATCCCTTGTCGAACGTCGTCTGGCCGACCGAGTCGTAGACGACCTGGAGCCCCTTGCCGTCGGTGAGCCGCTTCACCTCGGCCTCGAAATCTTGCTTTGTGTAGAGAATGATGTCCGACGCCCCAGCTTCGCGCGCGAGCTTCGCTTTCTCCTCGGTCGAAACCGTGCCGATGACGCGCGCGCCACGCATCTTCGCGATCTGGCAGAGCAGCAATCCGACGCCGCCGGCCGCGGCGTGGACCAGGCAGGTGTCGCCGCTTTTCAGCGGATAGGTCGAACAGGCCAGGTAGTGGGCCGTCAGGCCCTGCAGCATCACGGCAGCTCCCTGGCGGGTGCTGAGTCCGCTCGGCAGGACCACCAGACGCGAGGCCGGGACCGCCGCGTATTGCGCGTAGGCGCCGGGGACGCCCGAGTAGGCGACCTTGTCGCCGACCTTCACTTCGGTCACGTTCGGGCCGATCGCGGTGACGGTGCCACCGGCTTCCAGGCCGAGGGTCAGCGGCAAGGCCAGCTTGTACTGGCCGGAGCGCTGATAGACGTCGACGTAGTTGATGCCGGCGGCGTCGACCTTCACCGTGGCCTCGCCGGCCTTCGGTGTGGGCTCCGGCGTATCCTCGTAGCGCATGACCTCGGGACCGCCTGGCGCGTTGACTCGAATCGCTTTCATGAAGGCACCCTCCCCGGGATTTCGGCTCGATGCGGCCGGGATTATAGCACTGGGCTCTGCGGGCTCCGGTCGAGGAGGCCGCGGAGCCAGTGGTACATCGCGTACGCCTCGAGGGCAAACGGAAGAAAACCGAGGTAACCGAGCACCGGCATTTCGAAAATCTTCACCCCGCCGAGATACGGAACGGAGTAGCTCCATCGCGTCCCCGCCCAGTAGTTCCAGAGCTCCCACAGCACGCCGCAGACCGCGCCGCTCGCCACGAGCCCGAGAAGCCGGGACGCGTCGCCCTTGGCGAGATCGCCGAGCCACGACGGCAGCCCCCGGCGGTAGTTGAGGGGCTCGAGCACGAGCACCCAGCCGACCCAGACGAGAGGAACGAGCCAGGTCGAGACCACGACGAGTGGCAGCACGACGCTGACCGCCCCCGCGGCGACCGAGAAGCGAAAGACGCCCGGCGATGGGCGCCAGGCGCGAACGCGCGCGCGCCGGAAGACCGTCGTCTTCAACACGACCGCGGTCAGGAACAGCGCAGGGAAGATCGTCGCGAAGGACCAGTCGTAACCCACGCGACGCAGGAACGGATTCGGCTCGAGGCCGTGATAGCGCCACCAGAGCCCAAGCGCGTCCTCGCCCCCCCGCCAGAAGCGCGGGGCGTTGTAGAGCTCGAAGAGCCACCAGCCCGCGACGGACGCGAGCGCGACCAGAACGCCCTCGACCCTGTCGGTGGTGAGATAGGACCGGCCGCTGAAGCGCGCCGCCAGGGCGTCGATGAACAACACGTAGCCGGTCCAGACGATCGGCGTGAACCACCCGGCCACCGTCGGCTCACCCGCGAAAAGGAGCACTTCGGCGGCACCGATGATCGCGAGCCCGACCCACCCGTGTGCCTTCATGTGAACAGCGCTGACTACCGGGTGGCCTGGCGAGGCGCGGGAGCGAGCGCGAGTCGGGGCGGCGCCGCGGCGCTCACCGCATCGACGCGAGGTCGATCGTGAAGCGGCTGACGTCGCGTCCATCCGAGTCTCGCACGACCAGGATCAGTCGCGACTTGGGCGCGATTTCCGCGACGGGAAATCCATAGATGCACCGCGCGAGGTATCCGCCGCCGTCCGTGCGAATCGCGGTGCGCTCGTTCTGGACGAAGGCCGGCTCGATCTCCCGATCGCCCAGGAGGATCCGCGGCGCATAGAACCGCGCGAAGTCCTCTCGCGGCCCGCGGAGATTCGCCCAGATCACCAGCCGGTCCTGCTGCTCACGCAGGAGCTTCTCCGGCTCGCTGTCCTTCATGCGCTCGTTCTTGAACGCCGCGTTCCGAGCGGCGAGGACGAGCCGGTGGAATGGTGTGATCACCGTGAGGCTGTCCCCGGCCGGGTTGGCCACGCGCCACTCGGTGTCGAACGAGTCGCGCGTGGTCGACTGGGCGCCCACGCGCAGCGCGTCGTTTTGCTGCTGAGGCTCGAGCGTGAACGACGCTGCCCCGACGACCGATGGCCCGGCCAGGAGCAGGGCGAGCAGCGCCGTGAGCGTGAGGGCGGTCACTTGGTCTCGCCGACGATGACCAGGTCGAAGGAAGTCGGCGGGAAGTACTTGACGGCCACCCGCTGAACGTCGGCGGCGGTGACCTTGGCGATCCGCTCCTTGTAGCGATCCGCGTAGTCGAGCCCGAGCCCACGGTCCTCGACCGCGACCAGGAAATCGGCGACCTTGCCCGACGTGTCCAGGCGCAGCGGGAAACTTCCGATCAGGTATTGCTTGGCGAGCGCGAGCTCTCGATCGCCGACCAGCTCGCGGCCCATGCGCGCGAGCTCTTCGCGGATCATGGCAACCACCTTGGGCGCCTCGGCGGTCCGGGTCTGGGCGGACACGGCGAAGGACGAACCGTAGCGCCAGGGCGAGAACCAGCTGTACACGGAGTACGCGAGCCCAGATTCCTCCCGCACCCGCGTGTACAGGCGAGAGGCGGAGCCGCCCCCGAGCACGTAGGACGCGACGGCCAGCGGAAAATAGTCGGGATCCGTCTGCAGGACGGCCTGCCGACCGAACATGATCGTCGTCTGCGTCAGCTCGCGCTTGACGGTTTCCTCGCGCGCCGAGGCCGACGCGGTCGCCGACGCGACCGACGGCAGCGACGCGGTGGGCCGCACCCACGATCCGAATCGCGCCATGATCTCGCGGCGCGCCTCGTCGACCGTGACCGCGCCGACGACGGCGATGACCGTCGTGTCGGGCCGGGCGTGCCCGCGATAGAAGTTCACGACGTCGTCGCGCGTGAGGCGCGCCACCGATTCACGCGTGCCCTCCACCGGAAAGCCGTATGGGTGTCCCTGGAAGACCAGCCGCCCGAGCGCGCGGGCTGCGACGGTGCCCGGGTCTTCGTCGGAGCGCTTGATCGCCGCCCCGATCTCGGCCACCTTGCGCGTGACCTCGCCGTCGGGGAGCGTCGGCGACAGGACGACCTCGGACACGAGATCGAGCCCGAGCGTCATATCCTTCTTCTGGGCCGTCAGCGAGACGGTGAGGCCGTCGCGCCCCGCCCCGGCCTGGAGGCTGCCGCCGACGAATTCGATCGCCGAATCGAGCTCGGGCCCGGTGCGCTTCGCGGTTCCGCGCGTGAGCACCGCGCCGGTCAGGTTGGCGAGCCCGGCCCGATCCGCGGGGTCGTAGACCGCGCCGGCCCGCATCAGCACACGCACGGCCACGATCGGCACCGCGGGCCGCTCGGCGACGAGCAGGACGATCCCGTTGGGCAGTACTTCCCGGTGGGCGAGCGGCGCCGCCGCGGCCGGCTCGGACACGAGCAGGCTTGCCAGGGCCGCGAGCAGGGTCAGAGACGAGCGGGTCGCCGTCATGACTTCGGCACGAGCACGCCGACGCTCTTCGTGTCCGGCGCGAACCACGCGCGCGCGACCCGCGTCAGGTCGGCGGCGGTGACCGCGCGGATCTTCGCCATGAAGGACTCCTTGAGCGCAAAGCCGCCGATCAGCTCGAAGCGAGCCAGCAGCGAGGCGCGTTGGTGGATCGAATCGTCCTGGTAGACGAAGGCGGCCTCGATCTGATTCTTGGCGCGCGCAAGCTCCTCGTCCGTCACCGGCTCGGTCTTCAGCCGCTCCATGTGGGCGCTGAGCTCGGTCTCGAGCTTCTCCGGCGTCTGGCCCGGCATCGGCGTCGCCCAGAACCAGAACAGGTTCGGATCGATCGAGAAGTACGAGTAGTCACCGCCGGCCTCGAGCGCCAGCTGACGCTGATAGACGAGATCGCGGTAGAGCCGCGACGCGCGTCCGCCCGAGAGAATGGTCGACAGCACCTCGAGGGTCGGAGCGTCGTCGGACTTCTGGTTCGGCACGTGCCAGGCCAGGTACACGATGGGGAGCTCGGCCTGCCTCTTGACGATCACGCGCCGCTCGCCGTTCTGCGGTGGCTCGAGCGCGAGCACCGGCGGCGGGACCTTGCCGCGGGGGATGCGGCCGAAGCGACGCTTGATCTTCTCGAGCGCGTCGGCCGCCCGGAACGCCCCGACCGCCACGACGAGCGCGTTGTTCGGGACGTAGTACGTCTTGTAGAAGGCGCGGATCTCGTCGGGCGTGATCCGCGTGATGTCCTCCATCCACCCGATGATCGGCGCCCCGTACGGGTGCGCCTTGAAGGCGAGCGAGCTCACCTCTTCGCCGAGGAATCCCCCCGGATCGTCGTCGGTGCGCGTGCGCCGCTCCTCGATGACGACCTCGCGCTCGGAGGTGATCTCCTTGGGATCCAGCAGCAGGTTCTGCATGCGGTCGGCTTCGAGATCGATCACCAGGTCGAGCTTCTCCGCCGCGATGTTGACGTAGTAGGAGGTGACGTCCTGCGAGGTGAACGCGTTGTCCTGGCCGCCGTTCTCCTCGACGAGCCGCGCGAACTGCTTGGGGCCGTGGCTCGGCGTGCCCTTGAACATCAGGTGCTCAAGGAAATGGGCGATGCCGGTCGCGCCTCGAAGCTCGTTGCGCGAGCCGACGCGGTACCACACCTGGAAGGACACGATCGGGCTGCGCGCATCCTCGAGCAGCAGCACGCGCAGCCCGTTGTCGAGCGTCGCGGCCACGACGCGGTTCTCGCCGCGCGCGCCGGACGGAACGAGCAGCGCGACGATCAATAGGAGGGAAATCGCGATGCGCATCGCTCGATTATACCGCCCACACTCCAGCCGGCCGGTGTATCATCCTGCGTGATGCGCGTTCTGGTGTTCTTCGTGCTGCTGGCGATCCCGCAGACGGCCTTCGCGCAGCAGGCGTGCACCGAGTCGCTGGCGTCGCTGTACGAGCGGGTCTCGCCGAGCGTCGTGTCGATCCAGGTCACCAAGATCAACAAGGCCAAGCCGCAACGGCGGTTCGAGACCGTGGTCGGCTCCGGCGTCGTCATCGAGCGCGACGGGCATCTGCTGACCAACGCGCACGTCGTCGACGGCGCCGCCTCGCTCTCGGTCACGCTCGACTCGGGCGCGCGCACGCCGGCACGGGTGCTCGGCATGGACACGGTGACCGACCTCGCGCTGCTGCGGATCGAGACGCCGTCGCCGCTGCCCGCCGCCCGACTCGGGGACTCGTCGGCCCTGCATGTCGGCGACGAGGTCGTCGCGATCGGCAACCCGATGGGCCTCGAGCAGACGATGACCCGCGGCATCGTGAGCGGCCTCAACCGCATCCTGCCCGGCCTCGCCGAGCAGCCGATGATCCAGACCGACGCCCCGATCAACCCCGGGAACTCGGGCGGCCCGCTCGTCGATCGGTGCGGCGCCGTCGTCGGCATCAACACGTTCATCTCGGAAGAGGCGAATTCGATCGGCTTCGCCCTGCCGATCAACGCCGGCAAGGCGATCCTCCGCGACCTGCGCGAGACCGGCCGCGTGATCCGCCCCTGGCTCGGGCTTCAGGGCCGTGAGATCGAGTCGCAGATCACCTCGATCCTTCGCCTGCCGCTGTCGCCCGGCTACCTGGTCGAGGTCGTCTACGACGGCAGCCCGGCGGAGCGCGCCGGCATCCGCGGCGGCAGCCTTTCGGTGGTCGTGCAGGGCGAAGAGTATCTCGTCGGCGGCGACATCCTGACCGCGATCGAGGGCTCGCCGATCCGGACGCACCAGGACTACCTGGCGAAGGTGAAGGCGCTCAAGCCCGGCCAGCGGACGCGCATCACGATCCTTCGTGACGGCCAGCGTCGCGAGCTGTCGCTGACCGTCGGCGAGCGGCCTCGCCTCCCCGCTGATCTGACCGACTAGGCCTCGCCGCCCGGCGCGAT
>Ga0209802_1001283_pt1 | contig 18784 bp, 21 predicted proteins | sample GraSoiAngelo_129_FD_185886 | JGI IMG/M metagenome (GOLD analysis project Ga0209802, IMG submission 185886) | Grasslands soil microbial communities from the Angelo Coastal Reserve, California, USA - 14_0927_12_40cm (SPAdes) (version 2) | ecosystem: Environmental > Terrestrial > Soil > Grasslands ... | reverse complement strand
GCACCCGCCGAGATCGCGGCCTCGGTCACGGCGCGGCGCTCGACTGACGTGACTCCTGAAGGGACGCAGATCATGATCTCGGGCTTGAAGAGCCGTTGGCGACCCTGCACCTTGCCGATCAGGTGGTGCAGCATGCCTTCGGTCACGACGAAGTCGGCGATCACTCCCTCGCGCATCGGCCGCACGATCTGGATCGACTCTGGCGCGCGCCCGACCATCTCGAACGCCTGCCTTCCCACCGCCAGGATGCGCGTCCCGTCGCGATTCAACGCGACCAGCGATGGCTCGTTGACCACGATGCCCTCGCCTTTGACGTAGATAAGTACAGTCGAGGTGCCGAGGTCGATCCCGATCTTCCGGGAGAGAATCGACATCACTCGTAAGTCTGGTGGCCGCCCGACGATTCGGGATCCATGCTGACGCTCTTGATCCGCGCTCCGACCGACGCCAGCTTGCCGAGCATGTCCTCGTAACCGCGGTCCAGGTGCCAGGCGTTGCGCAGAAGGCTCTCGCCCTCGGCGCACAGCGCGGCGATCACGAGGGCAGCGCCGGACCGAATGTCGGGAATCGCGACCTCGGTCCCACGCAGGCGACAGGGTCCGTGGACGAAGGCGTGCAGCCTTCCCTCGACCGTGATGCCCGCGCCCATCTTGGCCAGCTCGCGCACGTGCTGGAAGCGATTCTCGTGCACATACTCGGAGATGACGCTCTCCCCTTCCGCCTGCGTCATCAGGGCCATGTACTGCGCCTGGAGGTCGGTGGGGAAGCCTGGAAAGGTCCAGGTCGACATGTCGATCGGATTGATCGGCGTGCCCGACTGGCGTCCGACGCGAAACCATCCGTCGCCTGCCTCGACGTGCGCTCCCGCCTGCTCGAGCTTGAGCAGCATGACCTGGAGGTCCTGCGGCCGGCTGCACTCGATTCGCAGCTCCCCGCCCGAGGCGGCGACCGCGATCGCATACGTTCCCGCCTCGAGGTAATCGGCCACGACCGTGTGCTCGGCGCCGCCGAGCTCTGTGACGCCGTCGACGATCAAGACCTCGGTGCCGATGCCTTCAATCCGTGCGCCCATCTTGGTCAGGAGATTGCATAGGTCCTGCACGTGCGGCTCGCGGGCGGCGTTGAAGATCTCAGTGCGGCCCTGAGCCGTGACCGCCGCGAGCAGGATGTTCTCGGTCCCGGTCACGGTCGGCAGGTCGAACACGATGCGGTCCCCGCGCAGCCGCTCGGCGGTGGCGACGAGCTCGTCCTTGGTTTCATTGATGTGCGCGCCCATCTGGCGCAGTCCGCGAAGGTGCTGCTCGACCCGCCGCGCGCCGATGTCGTCGCCTCCCGGTCGTGGCACCCGCGCCTTGCCGAAACGCGCGAGCAATGCCCCGAGCAAGACGATGGTGGCCCGCATCCGGCGCCCAAGCTGGTCGGGGACGTCGCTTCGCACCGCCGCGCTGGTATTCAGCACGATGCTGCCTTCCCCCTCGGACCGCCCGCCGAGCTCGCGCACGATCTCGGCCATGACCGTCGTGTCGGTCACACGCGGCACGTTGTGCAGGGTCACCCGCTCAGAGGTCAGCAGAGCGGTGGCCATCTCGGGCAGGGCGGCGTTCTTGGAGCCGCTCACGCAGATGTCGCCCTTCAGCCGCGCACCGCCTGTGATGCGCAGCGCCCGGTCACGCCCTTCCATCAGGGCCTAAAAGTACAGGTACTCGGACACCTAGCCGCGACGGGTTCGGGCCAGGCGCAGCCTCGCTTCCGCCATGGCGAGCGCGTTCTGGAACTCGGTCTCCTCGGCGGACGTGAGGGTGCCCGCGAGCTTTTCTTGGGCGCGCCGCCGCGCCTCCTCAGCGCCTGCGACCGAGATCTCTTCGGCGTGCTCCGCCACGTCGGCGAGAACTGTCACGCGCTCGGGCAACACCTCCAAAAAGCCGCCACCCACGAACAGCGTCTGCTCAGGGCCACCGATCGTTTCCTTGATGCGCAGGGCGCCCGGTTTGAGGATGGTCATGAGCGGCGCGTGCCGCGCGAGCACGCCGAGCTCACCCTCTGCCCCGGTCGCGATGATGAACTCGACGTCGCCCTCGAACAGGCTGCGTTCGACGCTTACCACACGCAGGGGAAACTTCATTCCTTCTTCTTCATCGCTTCGGCCTGCGCGCGAGCCTCGTCGATAGTGCCCACCATGTAGAAGGCCTGCTCCGGCAGATCGTCGTGCTTACCCTCGAGGATCTCTTTGAAGCCGCGGACCGTCTCGCTCACTGGCACGTACTTGCCTTCGCGACCGGTGAACCGCTGGGCGACGCTGAAGGGCTGCGAGAGAAAGCGCTGCACCTTGCGCGCCCTCGACACCGCCTCCTTGTCGTCTTCCGACAGCTCCTCCATACCGAGGATGGCGATGATGTCCTGCAGGTCCTTGTAGCGCTGCATGATCTTCTTCACGCCCTGGGCGGCGTCGTAATGATCCTGGCCGACGATGGCAGGCTCCACGAACCGGCTCGACGATCCGAGCGGGTCGACCGCCGGATAGATCCCGATCTCGACGAGCGAGCGTTCCAGACGAAGCGTCGCGCCGAGGTGGGCGAACACCGTCTGGATGGCGGGGTCGGTGTAGTCGTCGGCCGGCACATACACCGCCTGCACCGACGTGATCGAGCCCTTCCGAGTCGACGTGATCCGTTCCTGGAGCTCGCCCATCTCCGAGGCCAGCGTCGGCTGGTAGCCGACCGCCGACGGCATGCGTCCGAGAAGCGCGGACACCTCCGAGCCGGCGAGGAGATAGCGGAAGATGTTGTCGACGAAGAACAACGTGTCCGCGCCCTCTTCGTCGCGGAAGTATTCGGCCATGGTCAAACCTGTCAGCCCGACACGCGCCCGTGCCCCGGGAGGTTCGTTCATCTGGCCGAAGACCAGCGCGGTCTGCGGCAGCACGCCGGCGTCCTGCATCTCGACGTACATGTCGTTGCCTTCGCGCGTCCGCTCCCCCACTCCCGCGAAAACCGAGCGGCCCTTGTGCTGATACGCGATGTTGCGGATGAGCTCCTGCACGATGACCGTCTTGCCCGTGCCGGCACCTCCGAACAGCCCGATCTTCGAGCCCTTGGCGAACGTGCAGATCAGGTCGATGACCTTGATCCCCGTCTCGAGGATCTCGACCTTGGCCTGCTGCTCAGAAACCGGCGGCGCAGGACGATGGATCGGCCAGCGCGTGGTCCCTTCCGGCGTGGGCTCGTCGTCGATCGCGTTGCCGATGACGTTGAACAGCCTGCCCAGCGTCTCCACTCCGACGGGCACTGAGATGGGCGCGCCTGTGGCCGTGACGGGATCACCGCGACGAAATCCGTCTGTGGAGTCCATCGCGATGCAGCGGACGGTGTTGTCGCCCCTGTCAGATTCGACCTCGAGCACGACCGTCCGGCCCTGCTGGGTCTTGACCTCCAGCGCCTCGAACAGCTCGGGCTGGTATCCGGGCTCAAACTCGACGTCGACCACCGCGCCGATGACCTCGCTGATGCGGCCCTGCCGCGTTGTGTTGCTCTGGGTTTGTGCCTTCGACTTCGGTTTGGTGGTTGCCATCTATATCTCCCTCCTCACGTCGAGGCTTCCTGCGCCGCGGCGCCGCTGACGATTTCCATCAACTCGGTGGTGATTCCGGCCTGCCGGACTTTGTTCGCGTAGAGAGTGAGCGAGTCGATGAGGTCGCCGGCCGCGTTGGTGGCGTTCTGCATCGCGATCATTTTGGCCGAGTACTCGCTGGCCTTGTTCTCGAGCACCGCCTGGAAGACCTGGGTTTCGACGTAGCGGGGCAGCAGGCCGTCGAGCACGGACTCCGGGTCGGGCTCATATATGTAGTCCGCGCGGGGTCCCGACGCCTCGCGCTCGCGCGCTGGAATCTCAGCGGGTATCAGCACGCGGACCGTCGGCTCCTGCTTCAGCGTGGAGACCCACTTCGCGTAGCAGAGCAACACCGCGTCGACATTGCCCTTCGTGTACTCCTCGAGCGCGACGGTGACCGCGGGCAGAACCTGGCCCTGGCTCGGCCTGTCAGGCAGGTTGCTGACCTCCGCGATCACGTCGCGGCGATAGCGGAGGAGGAAGTCGCGGCCCTTTCGGCCGAGCGTCACGTAACGCTGCTGATCGGGGTAATGCTGGCTCATATATCGAGTCCCGGTTCGTATGTTGTTGACGTTGATCGCCCCCGCGAGACCTTTGTCGGTCGTGACCAGGATCATCACCGCCCGTTTTCCCTCCCGGCGGATGAGGAACGGGTGCTTGTATTCGGTCGCCCTCTCGCTCACCGTCTGCAGGACTTCGAGCATCTTGTCCGCGTAGGGCCGCGTGGCCTGCACCGCCGCCTGCGCGCGTCGCAGTCGAGTCGCCGCCACCACCTGCATCGCCTTGGTGATCTTCTGCGTGTTCTTGATCGAGTCGATGCGGCGGACGATGTCCCTGAATGCCGGCACTTACTTCTTGGCCGCGGGGTCGGGCTGGTCCTTGTAGCCCTCCACCCCGAACTGATGGTTGAAGGTGGAGATTGCTGCGTTCAGGCGTGCAAACAATGTGTCATCGAGCGCTTTTTGCTTCTCGATTTCTTCGAGGACGCCGGGCCGGTCGCTCTTGAGGAAACGGACGAAGCCTGCCTCCCACTCGCGAACACGCGGGACCGGAACCTTGTCGATGTGCCCCTGGGTGCCCGCATAGAGCACTGAGACCTGCTCGGCCAGAGGAACCGGCTGGTACTTGTCCTGCTTGAGCAGCTCGGTGAGCCGTGCTCCACGTTCCAGCTGGTTGCGCGTCGCGGTGTCAAGGTCCGACGCGAACTGGGCGAACGCCGCCAGCTCGCGGTACTGGGCCAGGTCGAGACGGAGCTTGCCCGCCACCTGACGCATCGCCTTGGTCTGCGCGTCGCCACCCACCCGCGACACCGAGATACCGACGTTGAGCGCCGGCCTCTGGCCCGCGTTGAACAGGTCGGACTGGAGGTAGATCTGACCGTCCGTGATGGAGATGACGTTGGTCGGGATGAAGGCCGAGACGTCGTTGGCCTGGGTCTCGATCACGGGCAGTGCGGTAAGCGAGCCCCCGCCGTGGGCCTCGTTCATCTTCGCGGCCCGCTCGAGCAGGCGGGAGTGCAGGTAGAAGACGTCGCCGGGATATGCCTCACGGCCAGGTGGGCGGCGGAGGTTCAGCGAGAGCTCGCGGTACGCCCAAGCCTGCTTGGTGAGGTCGTCGTAGCAGCAGAGCGCTTCCTTGCCGCTTTCGAGAAAGTACTCGCCCATCGCACAGCCCGCGTACGGGGCGATGTACTGGAGCGAAGCGGGGTCGGATGCGGCTGCGGCCACGATGATCGTGTAGTCCATCGCACCGTTCTCTTCCAACGTTGCCGCAACGCGGGCGATCGAGGCCGCGTTCTGGCCGATCGCGACATAGATGCAGAAAAGATTCTTGCCTTTCTGGTTGATGATCGTGTCCAGCAGCACCGTGGTCTTGCCCGTGAACCGGTCGCCGATGATCAGCTCGCGCTGGCCGCGGCCGATCGGGATCATGGTGTCGATCGCTTTGATGCCCGTCTGCACCGGGCTGTCGACCCTCTTGCGCGTGATGACGCCCGGAGCAATCCGCTCCACCGGCAGCGTCTTGCTCGTCTTGATCGGCCCCTTGTCGTCGAGCGGAATACCGAGTGGGTTCACGATGCGGCCGAGCAGCTCGTCGCCGACGGGGACCTCGAGCAGGCGCCCGGTTGTCTTGACCTCGTCGCCCTCATGCAGGTGTCCGAAGTCGCCGAGGATGACGGACCGCACCTGGTCCTCCTCGAGGTTGAGAGCCAGGCCATAGACCTCATGCGGAAACTCGAGCAGCTCGCCGGCCATCGCGTTCTGCAAGCCGTAGATCTGGGCGATGCCGTCGCCGACGGCGACGATTCGACCTACGTCAGCCGACACGAGGCTTGCATCAAAGTCCTTGAGCCGTTCTTTGATGACCTCCGAGATCTCTTTGGTGCTGATACCCACGTCACGTTCTCCTAAGTGGCCGCCAGACGGCGGCGAAGCTGCTGCAACCTGGTGGCCACGGTGGCGTCGACGACGCGATCTCCGTACTGAAGCTTCAGGCCTCCGATGATTCGCGGGTCGACGACGACGCTTAGCCGCACCTCTTTGTCGAGGCGCTTTGACAGCTGTTGTTGGACACGGTCGCGATCCGCACGGTCGAGCTCGATCGCGGTGGTCACCGTGGCGCTGACGCGACCGGCCGCTTCGTCGGCAAGACGCTGAAACTCTTCCTCGATTGCCTGCGCCTCGTCGATCCGATCTGACTCGATGAGCAACCGGGCAAGGTTGGTAGCTTCGTCGTCGAGCACGCGCGGCGCGGACGCGACGAGGGCTTCGCGGCGATCGGCCGGGATCGTGGGATTGCGCAAGACCGCGGCGACATGAGGGTCATCGAACAGTTCCATGACTCTGGCGAGCCGCCGCGACCATGCCTCGATCTCGCCGGCCGGCTGGGCCAGCTCGAAGATGGCCTTCGCGTATCGCTTAGCCGCGCCCGTCGCCACTGGCAACCTCCTGGATGGCACGCTCGATCAGCTGCTTGTGCTTGGGTCCGTCAAGCGTTTCCCCGATCACCTTTTCGGTCGCCGCGACCACGAGGCCGGCAACCTCATTGCGTGCCGATTGGACCGCACGCTCGCGCTCGGCCTCAATGTCGCGAGTGGCGCCCTCGACTATCCGCTGGTACTCGGCTTTGGCCTTCTCGCGGAGTTCGTGCCGGAGCTGCTCGCCGGAGCGGTTCGCCCCTTCGATGACGGTCTCGGCCGTGCGGCGGGCTTCGGCTAGCTTCTCATCCGCCTCTTGCAAGCGCGCCTCAGCCTCAGCCCGAGCCTTTTCCGCTTCCTGGAGCTTGGCCGTGATATCTCGCTGCCTCGCCTCCGCGATGTCGATGATCCAGGGAAAGACCGGCTTTGGGATGCCGAGGAAAGGCAGGGGCACCCTGGCCAGGAACAAGAGCATCAAAAGGAAGCCGACGGTCTCGACGATGAACGTACCGTTCAGGGTCAATACACCGGCCGCCATATAGATCGAGCTGTGCGTCACTTAGCCCCCAGCGAGAACACGAACAGGGCGCCGAACGCGAGGTTGATGAAGTACATCCCCTCGACCAGTCCAATGATGATGAACATGATGCCCTGCAGCTGGCCGCGTGACTCCGGCTGTCGGGCGACACCGTTGATCGTTGCGTTGCCGACGAGACCGTCGCCAATAGCGGCACCGATCGCGCCGCCGCCGAGTGCGATTCCGAAGGCGATCATTGCGGCTGCCAGGTGGTCCATGACTCCCTCCTTAGTGTGAATGCTCTTGTTCGAAGCCCTCGCGGGCGAGGCCGAAGTACACCAATGTGAGCAACATGAAGATGAACGCCTGGATCAAACCGATGAACAGCACATCGAAAAGCTTCCAGATCGCGACCACAGGCGTGGCGATGACGGGGGGCAGCAAGAGCCCGATCACGTAGAGCATCAGTAGCCCGGCCAGCAGGTTGCCGAACAGTCGCAGCGCCAACGTCACAGGCTTGACGATCTCTTCGATCACGTTGAGAGGTGTGAATATGGCGCGGGCCCACACCGGAAGTTCGTGCGGCCGGGTGTAGTACAGAAGGTAGCCTCTGAACCCGCGCAGCCTGATGTTGTACCAGTGCAGGAGTACGAAAACGACGATTGCCATCGCCGCCGTCTGGTTCACGTCGGTGTTGGCTGGATGCACGTCCGGGATGAGCGTGATCGGCAGAAAGTCGAGGTAGTTCGCGACCAGGATGTAGAAGCCGATCGTCGCGGCAAGCGGGACCACGAAGCTCGAGGCGTCGGGCGCGTTCTCGTTGCTCGTCGACCTGACATAGGAAAACGCCCATTCGGCGAGAGCCTGAACCCGGTTGGGTCGTTCGCTGCTCATCGATCGGGCGATGAGGACGGCGAAGACGATCGTGACCACGATCGCGAGCGCGCTCGAGATGACGCTGTCGTAGTTGATCGTGCAGAAAGTTCCGCAGCCGAGGTCGACTGTCGGATGCGTGACAGGCGGCTGCTCGTCGAAAACGAATCTCATCGGTTCAGAAGCGCCTTCGCCGCCACCGCAACGAGAATGAGCTGTGCAGCGGCGACGCCGAGGACGACGAGCCACGCGTACGCCGTCCCGAGCATCAAGCCGATGCCGATCGCGAGAACAGTCAAAACCGCGAGGCGCGGGATGCTCGAGAGACGTGGGCTGACGCCTGCGCCGAGTGCCCGCTCAGCCAATGCGCCATTGACGGATCCGAGGACGAGACCCAGGGCGACTGCCGTGCCGGCCCTGGTGTAGCCAGCCACGGCAAGTGCAACAAACGCGACGACCGCTGCGACGAGGCAGGCAACGACCGCCCGGCCAGCCACGCCTTTCAATCTCACCAATAGCGTTTGACGTACCTCACGTACACAACAGCCACCGACGCGGCGATCCCCACCAGCAGGCCCGCGAAGAGAAAGACTGGCGAGGTTCGAAGGGCTCCGTCGAGGACGATGCCCAGCAAGATTGGCGCGACGACCGCGCCTGCCAGGAGTGCACCGAGACCCATCAGCTCGGTGCCTGACGGCCCTGGGCTCGGGCTGGACGTCATCCCCGCGCTAAATGCTAGCGGGTACCTGGATCGGCCAGAAGGCGGCGCAGCCAGGGAGCGTTGATCCTCCAACCCGTGTGCAGGAGCAGGTCGGCGGCGACCGTCGACGTCAGGACCGCCGTGGCGGCCACGACCACCGCCAGGACACGGCCGTGGCCGAAAAGCGTCAGCCCGAGCGCGCCGAGCAACGCGCTTGCGGCGTAAAACACAAAGCACGTCTGGCGTGTGTCGAGGCCGAACGACTGCAGGCGGTGGTGCAGGTGCATCAAGTCTGGGCGCGCCACCGACGCGCCTCGCCAGCCCCGGCGGAGGATCGCCCAACCCGTGTCGATGATCGGAACTGCGAGAGCGAGCACCGGTGCGGCCAAAGCAAACGCCACCGCGACCTTGGCCACGCCGAGGATCGAGATCATCCCGAGCGCCATGCCGAGGAAGTGGGCGCCCGAGTCGCCCATGAAGATCCGCGCCGGGTAGAAGTTGAAGAGAAGGAATCCGGCGCAGCAGCCCGCGAGGGCTCCGCTCATCTGCACCACCTCTGGCTGTTTCAGCTGGCCCGCGGCGAGCATCAGCACCACAGCGACGATGGCGACCACTCCGGCGGCGAGACCGTCAGCCCCGTCGAGGAAGTTGACCGTGTTCTGCATCCCGACGAGCCAGAAGACGCTGACCCCGATCGCGATCGGAAGTGCGAAGTAGACGATGTGGCCGCCGGGCAGGCCGAAGTACCCGATTTGAAAGTTGAACGCAAGCACCGCCAACAGCGCGAGGCCGATCTGCACGGCCAGCTTGATGACCGGACGCATCGACCAGCGGTCATCGATGATGAGAAGCCCCGTCGCGAGGCCGGAGACGACCAACAAGCCGAGCGTCTGCAGGTTGTGTGGCGCGAACGCGAGGACCGCGGCCCCAAAACCAAGCCACATCGCCAGGCCGCCGAGCACGGGGGTCGGGTTGACGTGAGCGTGGCGGCCGCCCGGCTCGGCAATCAGTCCGAGGCGCGGTGCGAGCCAGATCGCCAATGGCGAGGCGAGTGCGCAGATCGCAAAGGCGGCGAGCAAAGGCCACAGCCCGGGCAGCAGGTGCTCGGTGACGCTGGTGAGCGCCTGGTCGCTGAAGAAGTCAGTCAAATTCAGTCAAACGCGTAGGGGATCGGGAATCGCCGGCAGAGTTCGAGCGCGCGCTCGTGGACCGAGTCGAGGGTCGCTGCGTCCTCGATACGCTCGACCAGGTCGGCGATGCAGTCGGCGATCACGACCATCTCGGCCTGGCGCATGCCACGCGTGGTGACCAGGGGCGTTCCGACCCGCACACCGCTCGGGTTGAACTTCGATGCGTCGTCAAAGGGGATGGAGTTGCGGTTGAGCGTGATGCCGACGGTGTCCGCCACGTCCTGGACCTGCTTGCCGGTGCGCTTTTGCGGCCGCAGGTCGATCAGCATGAGGTGGTTGTCCGTCCCGCCGCTTACCAGGCGAAGGCCGCGCTCCATCAGCCGGTCGGCCATCGCCTTGGCGTTGACGACGACCTGCTTCGCGTAGACCTTGAAATCGGGCTTCAGCGCTTCGCCGAAGCACACGGCCTTGGCCGCAATGGCGTGCATCAAGGGCCCGCCCTGCGTGCCGGGAAAGACGGCGGAGTCGATCGCTTTCTGCCAGTCGTTGCGGCAGAGGATGATCGCGCCCCACGCCCCGCGAAGCGTCTTCTGCGTGGTGGTCGTGGTGATTGCCGCGTGCGGGATCGGCGAGGGGTACACGCCACCGGCCACGAGACCCGCCACATGGGCCATGTCGACGAACAGCGTGGCGCCGACCGAGTCCGCGATCTGGCGCATGCGCCCCCAATCGACGATGCGCGAGTATGCGGAGAAGCCTGCCAGCAGCATCTTCGGCCGCACCTCCTCGGCCAGCTTTTGCACCACGTCGTAATCGATCTGTTCGGTCTCGCGGTCGACGCCGTACGAGTGAATCTCGTACAGCTTGCCGCTGAAGTTCGCCGGACTTCCGTGCGTCAGGTGACCCCCGGCCGAGAGGTCCATTCCCATCACCCGGTCGCCCGGCTGGCACACGGCCATGTATACCGCCGCGTTGGCCTGCGATCCGGAATGGGGCTGCACGTTCACGTACTCGGCGCCGAAGAGCTGCTTGGCACGCTCGACCGCGAGCGTCTCGATCTTGTCGATGACCTCGCCCGTGCCTCCGTAGTAACGGCGTCCCGGATATCCCTCGGCGTACTTGTTGGTCAGCAGCGTGCCGAGAGCCTCCAGGATCGCGGGGCTGGTCAGGTTCTCAGACGCGATCAGCTCGAGAGTTTCCGACTGCCGCTTGAATTCCTTGCGGATGAGATTCGCCACGTCCGGATCCACCTGGTCGAGGGCCCGGAAGGTCATCGTCGTGATGTTCGAGGTCACGAGCTGAGGTTATCCGACTCGCGGTGGTGGCGGTCCGAGGAGCTCGTGAATCGTGATCTCGCCCTCGCGGAGCACATGCGGCTCCGGTCCGGTCAGGTCCAGCACGGTCGAGGCCATCCCTCCCGGCGCTGTCCCACCGTCGATCACAGCCATCACCCCGGTCAGTGCTGCAGCCTCCTCGGCGTTCATCGCCGGCTCGCGGCCGTGAAGATTGGCGCTGGTCGTCATCAACGGTCCCGCATGGCGGAGCAGGCCGAGCGCTACTTTGTGCCCGGGAATTCTGACGCCGAGCGTCCCACCCCTCCTGGAGTGAAGGATGAGCGTGAGCGGGCCCGGCCACCACTTGCGCATGAGCGCCTCGGCCTGGGAGTCGACGTGGACGATGCCGTCGAGCTGCGACTGCGCTGCGATCAGGAGGATCAACGGCAATCCCACCGGACGGCCTTTGATCTGATAGATCCGCTTCTGGGCCAACTCGTCGTCGAAGCTCGCGCCGAGGCCATATACGGTGTCGGTTGGAAACGCCACGACTCCACCGCTCCGCAGCATCTTGGCCGCGCGCTGCAGTCCTGCCGCCGTAGGTTTCAGGACCATGCTTCGATAACGCGCTCGTGGCCCCCCATGTCGCGGAGCACACGGTGGCCCGCAAAGTTTCGGGCCGCCGTTTGTGAGGCGACCGCCAGGATGGACGAATCGAGCTCGGCCAGCACCCGTGCGCCGGGCTTGAGACGCGCCGGCGCCTCTTCGAGCAGGCGCGCCACCAGCGCTGCCCCTCCCCGCTCCGCGTGCAAGGCGCGCGCCGGCTGGGCGGCAACCTCTAGGGGCAGGTTGGACCCGATCGCCACATAAGGAAGGTTGGCGCAGACGAGGTCGAAGTCGCCCGCCAAGGGCTGCATGAGGTCGCCGCACTCGAGGTGCACGCGATCCGCCACCCGATGCCGCTCCACATTGCGCGCGGCAACCTCCAGCGCCTCGCGGCTCACGTCCGACCCCCACACATCGGCGTTGGGGGCGTAATGGGCGACCGCGATCGCGATGCAACCGCTACCGGTGCCGACGTCGGCCACGCGCACCGGCCTGTTCGATTCGCGCGCGATCTCGACCGCCCTCTGCACCAGCACCTCTGTGTCGGGGTTCGGGACGAGCACGTCGGGAGTGACCTCGAAGTCGAGGCCCATGAATTGCTTGTGGCCGACCAGATAGGCGACCGGCTCGCCTTTCGCCCGACGCGCCACCAGGGCTCGGTATGCGGCGAGCTCAGCCTCTGACATCGGATGGTCGAACTTCAGGTAAAGGTCGAGCCGCCGCAGCTTCAGCGCGTGCGCGAGCAAGAGCTCGGCGTCGAGTCGGGACGAATCGGATCCACGCTTCTGGAGGTAGTCGGCGGAGAGCTTCAGGACCTCAACGATCGTCAAGTGGCGGCGGCTTGGTTGTCGCCGTTCAGCTGCGAAGCTCTCTCGGCGGCGATCAATGCTGACACGAGGTCGTCGAGGTCGCCGGTCATGACGCGGTCGAGCTTGTGCAGGGTCAGGTTGATCCGGTGATCGGTGACGCGGTTGTCCTTGAAGTTGTACGTGCGAATTTTCTCGGACCGGTTGCCGCTGCGGACCATTCCGCGCCGCTGCGCGCCGATCGCTTCCTGCTGTTCCGCGAGCTTCATCTCGTACAGCCTCGCACGAAGGACTCGCATCGCCTTCTCTTTGTTCTGCAGCTGCGACTTCTCGTCCTGGATGCTCACGGCGAGACCGGTCGGCTTGTGGGTGATGCGGATGGCAGAGTACGTGGTGTTGACGCTCTGTCCGCCCGGGCCGGTCGACGTCGAAGCCTTGATCTCGAGGTCTTCCGGCTTGAGCTCGACCTCTACCGGATCGGCCTCGGGCAGCACGGAAACGGTCGCGGCGGACGTGTGGATGCGGCCCTGCGCCTCGGTCTTCGGCACGCGCTGGACCCGGTGCACGCCGCCCTCGTACTTCAGCTGCGAGTAGGCGCCATGACCGTGGACCTCGAAGGTGATCTTGTCGTAGCCGCCGATGCCTGTCGGTGAGGCTTCGACCACGTCGACCTTCCATCCTTTCTTCTCCGCCCAGCGCGCGTACATGCGAAACAGGTCAGCCGCGAACAGCGCCGCCTCGTCGCCACCTTCGGCGCCCTGGATCTCGACCACGACGTCGCGGTCGTCGTTCGGGTCCTTCGGGAGCAGCAGCACCTTCAGCCGCTCGTCCAGCTCGGCAAGCCGGTCTGACGCCCGGCGCTCCTCCGACCGCAGGTACTCCTGCATGTCCGGATCTTTCTCGTGCCTAAGCATCGCGCGCCAGCAGCGTCAACTTCTCGTGGTCGGAGGCGACCTCCGGCCGCGCCATCTCGTTTTCGATCTCGCGATAACGGCGCGCGATCGACTCGAGTCGATCGATCAAATTCGTGCTCCCGCGTTGCCCGGCTTTGCCGGGCAACCGCCACGATCCGATGATGCAGGCGCGTTCAAGTCCAGAGGGGGGTTTACCACAAGGGGGGCCTGCCCCCCTTGTGCCTTTTCTCGCGATAGCGGCGCGCGATCGACTCGAGTCGATCGATCATGTCGTCTTTCCCGCGTTGCCCGGCTCCGCCGGGCAACCGCCACTGAACAGCGTAGAGACAGCCCCTCGACGTCCTTGGGGGGTTCCCCACAAGGGGGGCCTGCCCCCCTTGTGCCTTTTCACGCTGCTGCTCCGGCCGTTTCCTCCTCACCCTCTCGGGCGCTGTTGAAGGCGGTGATCGCGACCTCGAGCATGTCGTCGGAGGGTTCGCGCGTGGTGAACTTCTGCGTTCCCAGCACGGGAAGGAGCGCGACGCGGACGATCGGGTTGTAGCGATGGCGGGCCATGAACCGGATCAGCTCGAAGCCGACGCCCGCGATGAGCGGGATGGCAAGCAGGCGGCTCACCACCAGCCAGAACAGGTTGGGGTGAAACACCGCGACGATGCTGAAGACGATGACGCTGACCACGAGCACGACGAGGAGGAACCCGGTCCCGCAGCGCGGATGCAGCGTGCTCGCGCGGCGCACCGACGGCACGTCGAGCGTCCAGCCGGACTCGAACGCGTTGATCGTCTTGTGCTCCGCGCCGTGGTACTGGAAAACCCGTCGCACGTCGGGCAGCAGCGCAATCGCGGCGAGGTAGCCGAGGACCAGGCCGACGCGGATCAAACCCTCGACGAGAACGAACAGAAAGCTCCCGCTGCGGTGCACGGCAAAGCTCGCCAGCAGGAGCGGCAAGCCGATGAAGATCACGAGCGCGAAGACGCCCGCCATCGCGACCGAGCCGGTGATCTCTTTTTTGCCGATCTCGATGTTCTGGCTGCCGGCGTTCATGTTGGCCGACCAGATGAGCGACTTCATGCCCAGGTGAAGCTGCTCGCCGATCAACGCCAGCCCACGCACAAAGGGCAGCTTCCACAGCGGATGCGTGTAGATGGGCGCCTTGAGCTCGCCACGGTCGACCACGATCTCCTTGGTGGTCGGCAGCCGAACAGCGACCGCGTAGTACCGCTTGCCGCGCATCATCACGCCTTCGATGACGGCCTGGCCTCCATAGAAGAACGGCTGCTCGGCCTTCGGTTTTGCCTGGGCCACCGGAGCACTTACCTCCGGGTTAGGCATCTACACCCGGGTCTTAGCAGCCCGCTTCCGGAACCGCTCGACCTGTCCGCCGGTGTCCACGATGCGCTGCGTGCCCGTGAAGAACGGATGGCAGACGGAGCAGATCTCCGTCTTGAGCTCCTTGCGCGTGGAACCGGTCGTGAACGTGTTCCCGCATGCGCAGGTCACGACCGCGTCTTCGTAGTAGGTGGGATGGATCTGTGCTTTCAAGGGATGACTCCTGGGGTAGTTTACCGAGCGAACGAGACGAACAAACTCTCAGCCTGGAAGGTCATCACGCCCAGGTAAAGGACGAGACCCAGCCACGCCGCCCCCAACGCCAGGCGCGCCTGCGCGGGAACTGAGGCGTAATAAGGGTTCTTGGCGTTCCTGAACCCTGCCCGCATGGTCTGGATCCCGAGCAAGGCGATGATGATCAGGAAGAAGCTCGCGAAGTGGAAGACCAGGACGCTCACAGCGATCATGCCCAGGCCCACGACCTGAAACCAAGGCGACACCGGTGCCAGGATCCAGGCGCCGTCGAGCTGCCAGATGGGGATCAGGTTGAAGATGTTCAGAAAGAACCCGATCGAAGCCGCCAGCAAGAACACGGGATTCTGCGTCGCGCCGTAAAGGATCCACGCCGCCGTCGCACCGATCGTGCCGGCGATGGGTCCGGCGATGCCGATCTGAGCCTGTTTCAGGGCGTCGGTCGGGTGCTGACGCTGGAAGATCGCGGCTCCGAGAAATGGAATGAAAATCGGCGCCGTCGCCCGCATTCCCTGGCGCCGGATCTCCAGGACATGGCCCATCTCGTGGACGAAGAGCATCACCACGAGCGCAACCGCAAACCAGCCTCCGTAGAGGAGGGAGTACGCCCCGAAGCTGACCAGCGCGGAGAAGAGGGTGGCGAGGGCGGGAATCTTGACGAGGAATACCAGGCCGTACTTCACCACCGCCCAAACAGCCAGGGCAGCGGAGCCCAGCCAACCCAGCGTGCTCCTGTTCGACCCCTGCGGCGCGGGCGAATAGTGGTACGGCGACTGCGGCGGAATGTCCGAGGTCGCCTGGTAGGGAGGCGGCGGGGGGATGTACTGGCCGCCCTGCGGCGGCATGTAGGGGTCGTTCTGACTCATGGGATCCGTCTATTAGATACCCGCCCCAGGGGATTGCTAATCCGCAGCCGGACTCGGCCGCTAGCCGGCGCCTCGGGCCAGGTGATGCTGGGTCGTGAGCCGGCGGACGGTGGCGTGCCGGCTGGAGATCACCAGGGACGAGGTCTCGGCATAGCCGCTCGCAAACGTCACGCCCGGCAGGAGCGGACCGCCCGTGACGCCGGTGATGGCGACCGCGATGTCGGCGGCGGGGGCCAGCTCGCCGAGGCCGTAGACGTGGGAAGCCTTGTCTCCGACCGCCTTCTTCTCCTCGTCGTTGCGAGGCATGAGCCGGGCCAGGAACTCTCCGCCCAGGCACTTGACCGCGCACGCTGCGATGAGCGTCGCGTGCAGGTCGCCGATCCCGATCGCCGCATCGATCCCGCTTCCCGGCAGGGCGGCCATCACCGCGCTGGCGAAATCGCCTTCCTCCAGCGTCCGGATGCGGGCGCCGGTCCCAGCCACCTCGGCGATGAGCTCCTGGTGGCGCGGCCGCTCGAGGATGGCGACGGTGAGGTCCTGCACCCGGACGTCTCGGGCGAACGCAATTCGCCGCAGGTTGTCGATCATCGGATCGTCCAGGTCGATCGCGCCCCGAGCCCCGGGACCGGCGACGAACTTCTCGACCTGAGAGGTGGCGGGCACGTGGGCAAATCCGCCAGGCTCGACCGCCACCAGCAGCGAGACCGCGTTGATGTGCCCCCGCGCGACCTGGCTCGCGCCCTCGACCGGGTACACGCCCAGGTCGACCTTGCGCCCTCCACCAGTGATCACAAGGCCATGCGGGAGATGCGCCTGGTGGCGTGGGCTCAAGACCACGGTGGCGGTCAACCCCGACTGCTCGAGCGCGCCGCGCATGGCGTGGCCGGCGGCATCGCTCACGCCGTCCGGGTCTCCTTTGCCGAGGAACCCGGCACACGCAAGCGCCGCAGCCTCGGTCGCATGCACGAGCTCGAACGACAGTTCGCGCTGCGCGTCTAAAGAAGGAATCCCGCTCCTCTGCTGCTCCATCTTCGTCCTAGGGTGTCTCGGTTTCTTCCAGCAGCTCCGCGGGACGAAGCTCCATCTGGTCGATCCCGCTCTGCAGGAACGCCGCACGCACGAAATCGCGGAACAGCGGGTGCGGCCGGTTCGGGCGCGAGCGGAACTCCGGGTGGAACTGGCTCGCGACAAACCACGGGTGGTCGGCCAGCTCGATGATCTCGACCAGGCGTCCGTTGGGCGAGAGCCCGCTGAACACCATGCCCCCCTCGCTCATCACCTCACGGTATTCGTTGTTGAACTCGAAGCGATGGCGGTGGCGCTCGTACACGACCTCCTCCCCATACGCCCTGTGCGCCCGGGAACCGGGCAGCAGCTTGCACGGATAGAGGCCGAGCCGCATCGAACCGCCCATCTGGTCGACGTTTCGCTGCTCGGGCATGAGGTCGATGACGGGCGTCGAGGTGAAGGCCGCGAACTCCGTGGAGTTGGCGTCCGGCGCATCGAGCGTCTCGCGCGCGAAGTCGATCACCGCGCACTGCATGCCCAGGCACAAGCCGAGGTAAGGAATGCGGTTGTGCCGCGCGTAGCGCGACGCGATGACCTTGCCCTCGATGCCTCGGTAGCCAAACCCTCCCGGCACGACGATGCCCGCCACTCCCATGAGAGGCGACGTGTCGCCGGCGTCGAGCTTCTCCGACGAAACCCAGTGAATGTCGATGTCGAGCCCGTGATGGATCCCGGCGTGTCGCAGCGACTCGATGACGCTCAGGTAGGCGTCGGGCAGCTGGATGTACTTGCCGACGATCGCGATCGGCACCGAGGCTCGCGGGTGCTTGATCCGATCGACCATCCTGGTCCACGGCTCGAGATCCGGGACGTGCGCCGCCTCGTCGAGCTCGAAATGCTTGGCCATCACCTTGCCGAGGCCTGACGCTTCGAGCATCAGCGGAACCTCGTAGATCGACTCCACGTCCGGCACTGACACGACCGCCTCTCGCGGCACGTCGGTGAACAGCGCGATCTTCTCCTTCAGGTCGTTGTCGATCGGCAGCTCGGAGCGACAGATGATCGCGTCGGGCTGGATTCCGATCGCGCGCAGGGCCTGGACCGAGTGCTGGGTCGGCTTGGTCTTCATCTCCTGACCGCGCACGACCGGCACGAGCGAGCAGTGCACGTAGAAGACGTTCTGCCGCCCGACGTCGTTCTTGAGCTGCCGGATCGCTTCGAGGAATGGAAGGCTTTCGATGTCGCCGACCGTCCCGCCCACCTCGACCACGACGACGTCGGCCTGCGGGTCTTTCGACGCCCTGAGGATCTTCTCCTTGATCACGTTCGTGACATGCGGGATGACCTGAACAGTGGCGCCGAGGTAGTCGCCGCGGCGCTCGCGGGCGATGACCTCCTGGTAGATCTTCCCCGTCGTCACGTTGGACGCGACGGTCAGGTTCTCGTCGACGAAGCGCTCGTAGTGCCCGAGATCGAGGTCGGTTTCCGCGCCGTCGTCGGTGACGAACACCTCCCCGTGCTGGTAGGGGCTCATCGTCCCGGGGTCGACGTTGAGGTAAGGGTCCAGCTTCTGGAGGGAGACGGTGAGGTGGCGGGCCTTCAGGATGTTCCCGATCGACGCCGCGGTGATCCCCTTGCCAAGCGAGGAGACGACACCCCCGGTCACGAAAACGTACTTCGACATAGACGACCTCCAGGGCGGTTTTTCAAATGTTACCGGAGAAGGCCGTCGGTTAAACCTTTGGCTCGACCTTGGGCTCCCAGAACTGAGATCGACAGGGCAGCCGGGTTCAACCCGGCTGCGACACCGCCTCGCCTGAAAGCAACCCAGGCGTCACCGCGGCTCCACTTTCGGCTCTAAGACGACGACTTTGGTCTCGTACTCCGCGACTGACGACTTCTGGACCGACAGCTTGGGCTGCGGCTCGGAGGCGGTCACGCCCATCTCCTTGAGGAACCGGTCGATGGGGTCGAGCTCCAGCTTGA